>Ga0210393_10005161_pt1 | contig 10292 bp, 10 predicted proteins | sample IncBWC27OmetaG_FD_160068 | JGI IMG/M metagenome (GOLD analysis project Ga0210393, IMG submission 160068) | Forest soil microbial communities from Barre Woods Harvard Forest LTER site, Petersham, Massachusetts, United States - Inc-BW-C-27-O ...
CAGCGCCACCGCGGGCAATGCGCGTTTCCCCATGATCACCGGATGCACGAACTCGACCGCGATATGCAGCGCGTGGGGCTCCCACGACGGCGCGATGGACCACATGGTGGCGCCCGCCGCGAACCGCTTGGCCAGTGTGAAGGCGGTCTCCGCAAGGTCGGTAGCCAGCTCGGCGCCCAGCCCGCGATCGACTGCGCTGGTAGTCTTCACGACTCAGCCTCCTCTAGCGCGGTCAGCACGGAGATCGCGGCTTGCCCCAGCGCCAGCCCGCCGTCGTTGGGCGGAACCGTGTGGTGGGTCAGCACCTCAAATCCCGCTAACTGCAGCCGATCACGACATGCGCGCAGCAACAGCACGTTCTGAAACACCCCACCGGTGAGGCCCACCAGCCGCACGCCACCGGCTACCTGACCGACCACCTTGGCGACGGCGTCCGCGACGGCCTGATGGAAGCTCGCCGCCAACACCGCCGGTTGCGTGCCGGCGTACAGGGCCGACACCATCGTTTGCACCATGGTGGCCGGATCGATCACCCCGTCGGCCCGCACCGCCAGCGGCAGCGACGGGCCGGGCCTGACCGGATTTTGGCGGGCCGAGTCCGCGAGCGCCTCGAGCTCGATGGCGGCCTGACCTTCGTAGTCGATCCGGTTCCGCACCCCGAGCAGAGATGCGACCGCATCGAACAGCCGGCCCATGCTCGAACACGGCACACAACCCGACCCGCTCTCCAATTGAGAACGGATGAGCCGCAATTCGTCCGGAGTTGCCGCATTGACCGGCGCCAGGTCCGGGGTCCAGTCGACGTCGGCCATCCACAACTGAGACAGCGCCATCCGCCACGGATTGCGCACGGCGGCGTCGCCGCCCGGCAGCGGCACCGGCAACAGGTGGCCGACCCGAACGAAGCGGTGACTGTCGCGCCCGAGCTTGAGAATCTCGCCGCCCCAGATCGTCTGATCGCAGCCGTAGCCGGTGCCGTCGAACGAGACACCGACGCTGGGTTCGCCGATGCGCCCGTGCTCAGCCAGCAGCGACACCATGTGCGCGTGATGGTGCTGGACCAGATCCAGAGGTCGATCGCCCGCGTGGCGCTCCGCCCAACTGCGGGTGTGATACTCCGGATGCAGGTCGGCGGCCAATCTCAGCGGTTTGCCCCGTATTTCGCTGAGCTGACCCACGGCGCGCTCGAACGCGCGCAGCGTCTCCCAGGTAGCCATGTCGCCGATGTGCCCGGACAGGTAAGCCCGCGAGCCGTCGGTGAGACAGAAGGTGTTCTTCAGTTCCCCGCCGACGGCCAGGACGGCCGGACCCTCGCGCCCGATGCACCCCATGTCGATGGGAAGCGGCGCGTAACCGCGGGACCGGCGGATCGGCAATTCCCTGCCGTCGACGACGCGCACCACCGAGTCATCGCACGGCACGTGGATTGGCCGGTCGTGGTCGAGCAGCGCGTCGCACAGGGTTGAAAGTCGTTGCGTTACATCGTCGTCGGTAAAGCAGATGGGCTCGTCGGAACGGTTGGCGCTGGTCAGGACCAGCGCGTCGGGGACCTGCCCGCCGGCAGCGGGCACGGGCGCCAGCAGCAGGTGATGGATGGGTGAGTAGGGCAGCATCAGCCCAAGCAGCGGGCTGCCGGGCACGACGGCGTCAGCGACCGGCGCAATGTTGTTACGGGGGCGTCGCCGCAGCAATACGATCGGGCGCGCCGGACTCGATAGCACCGTGGCCTCGGTGTCGTCGATGCACGCATATCGGCGCGCGACGTCGAGGTCTCGGACCAGCATGGCGAAAGGCTTGGCACCCCGTGCCTTTCGTGCCCGCAGCGCCCCAACCACCGCCTCGTCGTCGACGACGCAGGCCAGGTGGTAACCGCCGATTCCCTTGATGGCGACGACCGCGCCCGCCGCCAACGCCCGCTGGGTCGCCGCCAGCGCCGCATTCGAGCCGATTATCCGACCGGCTGCAGAGCAGAACCACAGCGACGGCCCGCAGCTCGGGCAGGCGATCGGTTGCGCGTGAAACCGGCGATCCGCCGGATCGTGGTATTCCGCGGCACACCGCTCACACATGGCGAAAGCCGACATGGTGGTGGCCGGACGGTCGTACGGCAGCTCGCGGATGATGGTGAACCGAGGCCCGCAGTTGGTACACGTCACGAACGGGTACCGGTAGCGGCGGTCGTGCGGGTCGAACAGCTCTGCCACACAGTCATCGCACACCGCGATGTCAGGCGGAATTGGAGTCTTAGGTACCTCCCCACCCCACACCGTCTCGCTCGCCACGATCCGGAATTCACGCCCGTGCACGGTGGCCGCCGTGTCCAAGGGGATGTCGGTAACACAGACGGTGCTGATCCGCGCCAGCGGCGGGGCTTCGGCACGCAGCCGACGACTGAATTCGGCCACGCGCGCGCCTTCTCCCTGTACCTCGAGGAAGACCGCGCCCGAATCGTTGCCGACAAACCCGCCCAGACCCAGCTCGCTTGCGATTCGGTGGACGAACGGACGGAAGCCAACCCCCTGGACAACACCGGTCACGGTGAAGCGCTGCCGAACTTCGTCAGACCGCAGCAGCAGGGGGGTGTCGGTCATCTCAACCGCCCCCTGGGCTGACAGCCGGGTCGATGCGGCCCCGTCCCATCAACTCCAGACCGGCCATCGCCTGCTCGGCCCCGGCTCGGTCCGTCTTCTCGACGGCGAAGCCCATGTGGATGATCACCCAGTCGCCGGGCTCAAATGTCTCCTCGGGCAACATGCCCACATTGACCTTGCGCTGCTCGCCGGTGACGTCGACCAGCGCCAGCTGGCCTTCGTAACCGTCCAGCATCCTGATCACTTGACCGGGTATACCCAGGCACATGATTCAGCACTCCTGTCGCAACGCTGTGGGCGAGATCTGCAACGCCGCCACGATCTCCTCGACCGCTCGCGTAGCGCGGGGGACAGCCTTGGCCACGGGTTCGGTGAGCCCCATGCCTTCCTCGACGCTTCCCGCCTCGCACCCGACGACGACCGTGTAGGGCGGACTGCCTCCCAGTGCCCGAAGGCTGGCGAACACCGCGGCCGGATCCATGCTATGAGCATCCAGACCCGGTGTGCCGGAGCCAGATTCATGGTCTGCCTGGAAGACGTGCAGCGTGCCCGGACTGCCGCGGCTGGGTATCGCGTCGACGAGAACCAGCGTGTCCCAATGCTCGAGCAAGTCGTAGGCCAGGTGCATGCCCCCGATGCCATAGTCGATGACGCGGACATTCGGATTATCTTGCGGGAGCTCGGCATTTCGGACCACTTCGGATCCGAACCCGTCGTCTCCCAGGAAGATGTTGCCGATTCCGGCCACCAGGATGCGTGCTGCCATCAGGCTGCTCGAGCCGACTACATGCGGCGGAGCTTGAGGTAGCGGCGCGCATCCGGCAGGGATATCAATCCCATCGCCACCGCGACCAGGAGCACCAACGCGACGATGGCAATGAATATCCAACCTAGAACTTCCATATCGAACTCCTTTCAGATGATGTCTTTTTCGACGCTGAGTTGTTGAGCCTGCAGTGGCTCGACTTCGTCGGGTGAGAAGTAAAGGTAGCGGCCGTACCAGTCGTGCAGATCGGCGGCCGGGTCTTCGTCGACGACAACCCCGACGTGCTTGTTGCCTTCGACGTCCTCATGCACCGACGTGACGCGGGCGGTCTTGCCGGCGACGAAGATGTCTTGCGCGTCGGCGTTGCGCCTGGGCCGCAACCGGACCTGGCTGCCCCGCGCGACCCGGATCCCGTTCACCAGTACCGCGTCGATCTCGGGACGAACGGCGTTGTCGGCCAGCGGATCCCACCAGTCAACTCCCTCCGGTATCTCGGGGACCAGGCCGGCAGAAATCGTGGGCACGTGCGGATCCCGCAGCACACCGTGCAGGCGCGCCATGGCCTCGGGTGACATGGCGTCACACTGGTCGATGATCTGCGCGGCCCGCGGATCGGTGGCCCGGGCCTGCGCCTTTTCCTCGTCGGTCATTGTCATCACGCGCAGGGTCAGGATCTCGTCGATCTCCGTGCAGTCATAGAGCGCGGTGTTACTCTGTTCGGCCACCTCGGGGTGGTCGTAGAGAATGATCGGCGAGATCAGCAGCATGTCTTGAGTACCCGGAGGGCCGGCCAGCACGGGGAAGCAGCGGTGCTGGGTACAGCGGGACACCGCGTCGGCCGCGGCGGACGGTGGTTCGAGCAGCGAGACAAACTGGCCGCCAACAACTTCGGCGATGATATGGGTTCCGATCATGGACCGCGCGATGACTGAGTCTTTCCCGTCGGCCTTGCCGCAGACGCTTTCGCCGACGTTGCTGACCCGTACCGAAACCCGGCGCAGGTCGCCGTCCGGTTCGCTGGATACGGTCAGTAGGCCCCGCACCTCCTCGCGTTCGCGGACCAGGCGACCGCCGTCGACCGGTTCAATCTCGGTCGCCGCGGGTGCGACCATCGGCATCGTCCACGGCTTATCGTCGAATGCAATGGGGCCGAAAGACATTTCGCATTCGACCGCTTCGTCCCAGGTCAGCCACGACCCAGAGGGGGTGTTTAGCTCGTCGACGGGCTCGAACGCGCCGCCGGGAAGTTCGCGTTCAGCCCGCCGGTGCTGCAACTGCAGGAACCGAACCACCATGGTGATCGCCTGGTCCGAGTCGACCGGAAACTGCGCCGCCAGGGTGTCGTCTTCGCCCAGGCCGGCGTCGGCCGCACCGGGTGGGCCTAAAACACCAAACTGCCAACGGGATTGGTTTTTGCTTGAGGTCCCGCGATACGGGTACAGCAGGTAGCCCTCGTAGAGCACCGCGTCGGCGACGGCGCGGGCCCGGTCCCAGCTCGAGGTCATCGTGCCGTCTCCCGGTCGGCGTCCAACAGCGAGGCGACCGCGTGGTCGAGGTCGAGCAGCCCCTGCGCTGACTTATAGGCGGCCAGCGTCGCTATGGTTTCGTGACTCAGCCGCAACCAGCCGGTGTTCGGATAGTGCTGAGTGATCAATTCCCGCCACACCGCGACCGGCATGTCGTAGCGAGACTCGCAATCCCATGGCACCTGCTGAACCGAGAACCCGCGTTCCGAGTTGACGAAAATCGTTCCGCTGAACAGGAACTGGAGGGGCAGCGTTCCGTCGCGCAGCGCGTGCAGGTACTTGGCGGCGGCAACCTCGAAGTCGTAGGTGCAGTCCAGCGGGAGCGCCACCGTCGTGTTGCCGGCGAAGCCCGGCACCATTGCGGTGCAGTGCTGCCAGAGGAAGGTGCGCTGGGTGGTTGCCCAGCGTTGGCGGGGCCCGAACAAGTCGATCAGCCCGGCCGCTTCGGCATCGGAGTAGGTACGTCGCAGCGGCTCGATGCGGACTTGGCAGCGCAGCGCGATGGCGTGCACCGGGACGTCTGCAGTGGTGGCGACACCGACGCGGGCGGTCAGCACCGGGCTGACGGTGTACGGTTCGGGCGCCACGTCGAGAACGGCAAAAGCGACGTCCAAATGCCGGTCGGTCATGGCGGCGTCTCCACCGGTGTTTCCCGGGAGCGGGCCGCGATCTGCGAGAAGAAGCTGTCGATGAACGCCCGAGCCTCCTGGCCGCCGTCGAACCCCCGCCAGAGCATGCGCAAGCGTCCGACGAACTCGTAGCAGGCGTCGATCGGAACCAGATAGGTTTGCGGCCCAGCGTCTTCGCTCTCGGGAACCCGGACCAGCAGCGCCTCCACGTCGTCGGCCAGCAGGCCCACCCGCGAGTCGGCACCGCTGATGGCGTTCCACGCGGCCAGGTCCAGCTCGGATTCGCAGGCCCCGGCCGGGCCGGGATAGAAGGCGACGGTGCGCCCGAGCGTGGAATTGGTGAAGAAGAAGGCCACGCCGACCGGGATTTGGAGTGCCTCCCACGCGCGGCGGTCCAGCGCGAAATCTCCGAACGCCAGATACCGGTCCGGCACCGCCCGGTAACGCAGCTCGGCGTTACTATCGGTGAACAGCAGATAGCAGCCGCGGCAGACGCACATCAGTTGTCGGCCAGTCACATCCACCACGTGCTGGTGCTCGTCGGCGATCGCCTCCGAGCACATCTCGCACCGCTCACCGGCAGGCTCGGGGGCGCGCCGGTTGCTGGTGATGCGTGTCAGCACGTCGTAGGGACTCGTCATGCTGAAGCCCCCATCGCTTCGCCCCGCAGGGCCACCGACAGCACGCCGTCGCGGGTCAGCAACGGCAGCGGCTCGAGGTGAGCCCCGGCCGGGACATTCAAGCCGGTACCGGCGTGCACGACATCGAAATCCGTCTGACAGCGCGAACACCGGAGCAGGGCGCCATGCAGCGCCGAACCCGCCAGCGTGTCGTCACACACCGGGCAATGGTCGCGGTAGGCGAACGTCTGGTCGCCGACGCTGCACGCCAGGACAGTTGTTTCGGAGACGGCGAAACCCCCGACCTCGCCGGGCTCCAGCTCAGCCAGTTCGGGCACCGGGTGCCAAGTGGTCGGGCCGTGACCGTTCGCATGGCCGTGCCCATCCGAATGCACGTGCGCCAGCAGCGATTCGGTGGGAATCACGCTCGGGCCGGTCGAGGCTTCCGCCGCCACCACCTCGATTGAGGAGATCTCCGGCGCGGCCGCCCGGACCGCGTCTTCGACCGCGAGCTCCAACGTCACCGCCGACGACGGGCAGCTCTTGCAGCTACCGGTGAACGCCAGCCGCACGGTATCGCCGGTGACTTCGAGGAGATCCACATCGCCACCGTGCGAGCCCAGGTACGGCCGCACCCGGTCCAGCGCGTCGGACACCCGCCGGTGCACATCGTGCGGATGCAGGCCGTGGACCAGGAGCAGGCTGGCCACCAGGTCGTCGGTGGCCAGCCGCTCGGCCATCCCCGGGTCGCCGGCTAATTGCATGATCCGTTCCAGCCCGGCTCCGTACAGCCCGACTACCTCGCGGACCAGCTGCTGGGCGCGTTCGTACGCGGCCGCCCCACTCGCCGCGCAGGAATCCAGAAGTGTCTGGATCCGATCGCCCGCTGTACGCCATTGCGCTTCTCCTTCTGCGCTTCGCGCGGGTTCCTCCGGGCGATCCGCCATGCGTCACTCCCCGACAGGTGACTGTGTTGGCGAGTGCAATCTCTGCAGGGTCTTGCCATTCCCCAGATACATGTGCACACCGCAGGGCAGGCACGGATCGAAGCTGCGCACGGTGCGCATCACGTCGATGCCCTTGAAGTTCTCCCGAGTGTTCTCCTCGAAGATCGGTTGACCCTGCACCGCATCCTCATACGGGCCTGGCGTGCCGTAGCTGTCGCGCGGGTTGGCGTTCCACGGCGTGGGCGGGTACGGGTGATAGTTGGCGATTTTGCCGTCCCGGATCACCATGTGGTGACTGAGCACACCGCGCACCGCCTCGGTGAAGCCGCAGCCGATGGCCTCGTCGGGCACCTCGAACTTCTCCCAGGTCTTGGTACGCCCGGCGCGGATCTCCTCCAACGCCTTCTCGGCGAAGTGCAGTGCGCACGCCGCCGCGTAGGCCTGGAAGTAGGTACGGGCCCTGTCACGTTCGATCGTGTTGCTGCCGTGCTTGGGGATCTTCCACTCCAATTCCACCGGACCCTTGAGGACGGTCTTGGGCAGGTTGATCTGCACGCTCTGGCCGGTCGCCTTGACGTAGCCGATGTCGACCAGGCCGGCCAGTGCGGTCGCCCACAGCCGGGCCAGCGGGCCGCCGCCGGTGTCCAGCGCCAGGTGATCCTTGCCGTCGAACCAGCGTGGCGACATCACCCAGCTGTACCTGCCGCCGTCCATGTCCCGCTTTTGCGGGTGCGGGTTGGTGTGCTGGTTCCACGGGTGGCGCCGGTCCACCGTGTTGCCCAGCGGATCGGTCTTGACGAACATCTCCTGGTCGGTCCAGTCGTCGTAGTACGAGCTGCCCAACAGGATCCGGATGCCGAGGTTGATGTCCACCAGCGAGTGGGTGACCAGCTTGCCGTCGACGACTACGCCCGGGGTGACGAACATCGCGTTACCCCAACGCTCCATGTCCTTGTAGTTGAAGTTGCACACCTCGGGATCCTGGAACGAGCCCCAGCAGCCGAGCAGTGTGCGGCGCAGGCCGACCTTCTCGTAACCGGGCAGCGCCTCGTAGAAGAAGTCGAACAGGTCGTCGTGCATCGGCACGACTTTCTTCATGAACTCGACATAGCGCATCAGCCGTGTCATGTAGTCGGTCATCAGTTGGATGGTCGCGACGGTGCCGACCCCGCCGGGGTACAGCGTGGACGGGTGTACGTGACGACCCTCCATGAGGCAGAACATCTCTCGCGTCCAGCGGCTGACCTGGAGCGCTTCCCGGTAGAACTCGCCACTGAACGGGTTGAGCGACCGCATGATGTCGGCGATGGTCTTGTACCCGTGCGCATTGGCTTGCGGGGCCGCGGTTTTCTCCGCCTGGGCGAGCACGCTCGGGTTGGTCTCGGCGACCATCTTCTCGCAGAAGTCAACGCCGACCAGGTTCTCCTGGAAGATGTTGTGGTCGAACATGTATTCCGCGGCCTCGCCGAGGTTGACGATCCATTCGCCGAGGTGCGGTGGTTTGACGCCGTAGGCCATGTTCTGCGTGTAGCACGAGCAGGTGCAGTGGTTGTCGCCGCAGATACCGCAAATGCGGCTGGTGATGAAGTGGGCGTCGCGTGGATCCTTGCCCTTCATGAATATCGAGTAGCCGCGGAAGATCGACGACGTGCTGTGGCACTCGACGACTTCCTTGTTTTCGAAATCGATCTTGGTGTAGATGCCGAGGCTGCCCACGATCCTGGTGATCGGATCCCAGGCCATTTCGACGAGCTGGCCGGGTTCCCGCTTGGATGTTGACGGCTCGGGAATGATGGTTGTCATCGCACTACTGCTCTCCGCCCTAGGGCTCTCTGTCTGAAGTGAGGATGGAGCGCGCCGCGACCTACCAGGTGCGGCGGGCTCCGGTGGTGAGTTCGGTGCCCGTGTGGCGCCAGCGCGGCTCCTTGTCGAGGGTGCGACCCGTGATACCCCTCAGGCTGCGGATCACGGTCCCGTACAGACCCGACGCGGTGCTGGAGAGCTTGCCGCCCGGCGGCTCGTCCATGAACGGCATGAACTTGTCCGGGAAGCCCGGCATCGTGCACCCGATGCAGATGCCGCCAACGTTCGGGCAACCGCCGATACCGTTGATCCACCCGCGCTTGGGCACGTTGCACTTCACCACCGGGCCCCAACACCCAAGTTTGACAATGCATTTCGGTGACCCGTACTCGGTGGCGAAATCACCCTGCTCGTAGTAGCCGGCGCGGTCACAACCTTCGTGCACGGTCGCCCCGAACAGCCACTTGGGCCGCAGCGCGTCGTCGAGCGGGATCATTGGTGCCTGGCCGGTCGCCATGTAGAGCAGGTAGGTCAGCGTCTCCGACAGATTGTCCGGCTGGATCGGGCAGCCGGGAACGCAGACGATCGGGATGCCCGCTTTGCTCTTCCAATCCCAGCCGAGGTAGTCGGGCACGCCCATCGCCCCGGTCGGATTGCCGGCCATTGCGTGGATGCCGCCATAGGTGGCGCAGGTCCCGACCGCGACGACCGCGGTAGCTTTGGGCGTCAGCCGGTCGAGCCACTCGCTGGTGGTCATCGGCTGACCGGTGTCGGGGTTGTTGCCGAACCCGCACCAGTAGCCCTCGTCCTTGATCTTCTCGTTGGGAATGGATCCTTCGACGACGAGCACGAAAGGTTCCAGTTCGCCGCGTTCGGCTTTGAAGAACCACTCGAGGAAATCGTCGGCCCCTCCAGTGGGTCCGCATTCGAAGTCGATCAGGGGCCAGTGGACCGCAACCTTGGGAAGACCGGGGAGCGCTCCGAGCGCGATCTCCTCGACGCTGGGCTGGGTGGCGGCAGTCAACGCCACCGAATCGCCGTCGCAACTAAGACCCGCATTAATCCATAGAACATGAATCAATGTTTCTTCCGCCTTGACTGCTGCTTCTGTTGGCATGCTGCAGCTTTCCGGGGCGGGCTGAAGCCCCTACGCTGCCGGAGTCGACCATCGGCCCACTTGCGCAGCGCTGTTTTTGGGTCTACGCCTGCCATCAGGCGTTGTCAACGGTACCCGAGTCGCGCTTAAGTGAACAGGTGTTATATACGACTTTGTCTATGATCCTTTTTGCCTGTGCAGCAACCGATTTCGAGCGTTCGGAGGCGGCGTCACAAACCGGTGAGGGTGGCTAAGAACTATCGCCGGATCTTGGTTCTCATGCAAGTCATTTGCAAAAAAATTCATACCATTTG
>Ga0210393_10005162_pt1 | contig 10291 bp, 6 predicted proteins | sample IncBWC27OmetaG_FD_160068 | JGI IMG/M metagenome (GOLD analysis project Ga0210393, IMG submission 160068) | Forest soil microbial communities from Barre Woods Harvard Forest LTER site, Petersham, Massachusetts, United States - Inc-BW-C-27-O ...
TGAACGGCTTTTCCGTGCCCTGGCCGATCCTACTCGTCTTCGCCTCATCAACTTGGTGGCAAAGCAGGAGGTCTGTGTCTGTTACTTCGTTGAAGTTATCGGCGTTCCGCAGCCGAAGATTTCAAGGCATCTCGCGTATCTGAGACGCGCAGGCATCGTGGCAGCCAGACGGGAAGGGAAGTGGATGCACTACAAGCTCGTCATGCCATCCGACCTACACGCAGCTGCCATACTCGGCGCGACTGTGGATGCGCTTCGGGAAGACAAGGAACTGCAGCGGGATTCTCAGCGGCTGAACAAAGCTTGTTGTGGACCGAATAGTCTCGTTCAAGTTCTGGGTGCGCCTCTACCATTGGCGTCGGCGTGAAGTGCTCCGCGAGCCGGCGATCCGCAGCCTGACTTTGCGTTTAACGCACAAATAAAAAACCCTCTCCCCGAAAATCGGAGAGAGGGCGGTTGCAACCACAACGTGTTTTATTCGTCTCCATCCCCGTCGTCGTCCCCGGCGGGTGCAGGGTTGTTGAAGTCGCTCGGCGGACGAACCGTGCTCTCACCAGGATAAGGCCGCGTAAAGCCGGTGGCCTCATACCAGTTCAGATGGCCAACGGTGTCCGGGTCTTCGGCGTCGGGCTTGGTCAGCTTGCCAGCGAAGATCTCCTCCTTCTTCTGTTGCCAAGCCGCCCTCAGGGCTTTGATCGTAGGACTGCCCTTGGTGTTGGCTTCCTTCTCTCCGACGCCCTGGTTCAGCGGGATCTGGTTCTTCACGTGCGTCCAGGGCTTGAAGTTGCTCGTGGGCGGGTTGTTGGTGAAAGCCGTCCTCATCGGCGACGCGACGAGGTCGAACTGGTTCATGGGCGTCAGACCGAGGATTTGCTCGATCGTCCGAGTCATGTTGACCTGCGTGTAGTAATAGTGTTGGGTCGGTCCATTCTGCACGGTGTATGGGCTGACGACATAACCTGGGCTGCGATGACCGTCAACGTGGTCGACGCCGTTCTGCGCGTCGTCTTCCTCGATGAAGATCGCCGACGAGGACCAGACTGGGCTGTGGCTGATGTAGTCGATAATGCGCCCAACCGCCAAATCGTTATCGGCTTCTTCGGCCTGCACCGTCGGCGGGCCGCCGGTGTGGTCGCACATTACCCACAGCATGCTCAATGCCGGCACCGTACCGTTGGTGACGTCATTATTGAAGTCCTGCAGCCACAGATCGACGCGGAACTGGTCGGGAATACCCAAGTCGAACTGCGGGAAGTTCTTGATCAGGTGGTCGTACACGGCGGGGACAGAAGACTCTGCCTGGACCGTGTTCTGATAGTACAGCGTCTTCTCTTTCCCATGCTCGAAACGCAGCGCGTCATCGTAAAACTGGGACCAGGTCGGCTCAGTTTTCGTTCCGTTCGGCTGCAGGAAGGTATCGTTCTCGACGTATTCTCCGTAGATCTTCAGCGGCAAACCGGCGGCTGCTGCTTCCGAGAACAGGAAGCCCTTGGTTTGATAGGCGAGTGCGTCGCCGCCGTTCCCGCCAGGATAACTGCGGACCCAGTCAGGTGATTGGATATCGTCGGCGTAGGGCGCCATGCCTTCCTGAATCCATTGGTGACCGTCAGCCGATTGGCGGCTCGGGTCGTAGAAATTGTCGAAGAGAGGGAAACGCTTCACTAGTTGGTGCACGTTCGGAGTGACCGGAGTACCGCCGGCTGCGGTGCCGTCGCCGAACACTGCCAACGAGGGGTCGCCATTGCCGGCGGCCACGTCGCCCAGGATCTGATCGTACGTGCGGTTTTCACGGATGATCAGGAACACATGCTTGATCAGCGACGGATCGCCAACCTTAGCCGGGATTGCGACCGGCTTGGCGTTCGGGTTGCCACCGGAGGCAGACTCAATATTTTCCGTCAGGTCCCAGTGGTTGTTCTGGAAAACATCTTTCGTCATCTTCGCCAGAGCCGCGTGATCCGGCACCGGAACGATATTGACGGTGCCGTTGTCCTGGTGGGTGTTGTAATCGCAGACGTTGTAATCGCACTCGAACGAATAACGCGTGCCGATGCCCTTGTCGTTGGCAACAATGAGCGCGTCATTGGCGCGGTCCAGTACGACCGAGGACGGTGCATATTCCACCGGGATCATGCCGATGACAGGGTTCTTGACGCCCTTGGTGAGGTTGACCACCCCGATCGCGTTGGCGTTGTACAACGCGACGTAGGCAACGCCTCTCGAAGCATCGACGGCGATCGAGTTTGGCGCAGCGCCATAGGCCGGTTGGCCGGAGCCGGGAACTCCAATAGGCAGCCCAAGGTCGATCGTGTATGCCACTTCGTTCGTGGTTGTGTCGATCACCGAGATGCTGTCGCTATAGGTATTGGCGACCAAGAGGTACTTTCCGTAGAACGCCAACCCGGTCGGGTGCAGGCCGGTCGAGATGTTGTTAGTGACCGTCATCGAGGACAGATCAACCACGGAAACAGTACCGGTGATCGCAGCGCCTACCATCGGGTCGGCGACGATTTCAGTGCCAGCGGACCAGATCTGGAAGTCCGCTTCCGTAGCCGCCCGACCACCCTCGTTGCTGACGTAGGCGGTTGTACCCTTGCTGTCGATCACGATGCTGTGTGGCGCGTTGCCGACGCGGATCTGCGTACCCTGCTGGTTCGTAGTCAGATCGATCTGCGCCAGCGTATCGTTCTGGTTCAGCAGTGCGTACGCGCTCTTTCCATCTGCAGAAAGCGCGAGCCCGCCGGGATAAGCGGTGCTCGGACTATAGAACGTGCCGCAGGGTACGGCATAAGCGCCCGGAGGGCTGTTCGGAAAGCAGGTGATGAAGGAATTGTTCGGCGGCACGCTGATCTGTGCGTCGTCCGACAGGAAGCCCTCGTCATCGACGTTGGCGATGGTCACGTTGCTGCTGTCCTGGCTGAACACTAAGTGCTTGCCGTCCGCAGAATAAGCTATGCCGCTATAGCTGCCGCTCGAATCCGTTCCGAACGTGATGTAGTTCTGCTCGACAACGCCGGTGTTGGTGTCGAATATTTCGACGGCCTCCGCCGCGCCCAGGGTGAGCACGGCTGCGCTGTGAGTGCGGAGATTGGGGTTCACCGCGATGGCCTTCGCGCGCACCTGGTTGCCAAGGTCGACTTGGATGCCAGCTGGGGTGAGGACCTGGCCATTGCTGACCACCCACGAGCCGTTCGGCTGCGGGCCAGTGAAGTAGGTCGGGAACTCCTTGGACTGAGCAGCGGCGAGCCCCGGAAGGCTCAGCCCCGCAGCCAACAGGCCAGCAAGCGGACGCAAACGGTTGATCCGAGATTTATTTCGAGATTTTCTTCGGGAGTTATTTTCAGAGTTCTTTCGGGACATGTACCGTCTCCTCCTTGGATTGTTTTCATCATGCAACTGGAATCGGCTGTGGGACATAGGCGTGGAAATACGACTGCGGCTAATCTTTACAGACTACCCGTGACGGCTCTATGACCATCCGGTGAATTTTCCGTTAAATGGGCGCATTTTTCTCCCGGATTGTCACACGCGCGCAACAAAGATGTGGCGACGACAGGGAATCAGGATTTTCAATTTCCCATTGTCATTTCGAGCGCAGCGTCGAGAAACCTGCTTTTCCGCCGACCCATTCTAAAATTTCATGTTCTTTGCGAAATCTAGGCTGGGGACGTTGGCGTAAGTCCCTCCGTCTTCCTAGCGGGACAAATGCCATCTGTTAGCAGATGCTTGACATATGCCACTGAGACGCGCCAAAACCAGCCCCGAACGCCACGTCAAAGTCTTCAAGAATGGACGGAACAAGGCCGTGCGAATTCCCCGTGAGTTCGAGTTTCCGGGCGAGGACGCCATCATGCGAAAAGAAGGCGATCGGCTGGTCATCGAGCCCGTTCCCACGAAATCTCTACTCGCTCTGTTGGCGAAGCTTGCGCCGTTGCCGGAGGATTTCCCTCCCATCCCGGATGCTCCCCCTGATGTGGTCGAGCTTTAATGCGCTACCTTCTGGATACCAACATCGTTTCCGATCTCGTCCGCAACCCGCAGGGAAAAGTGGCAAGCCACGTTCGCGCGGTCGGCGAAAAGCATGTCTGCACCAGCATCATCGTGGCTGCGGAGTTGCGTTATGCAGCCGATAAGAAACGTGCGGATAAGAAAGGCTCACCGCGGCTCTCATCCCAGTTAGACGCCGTGCTTGGAGTGCTGGAAATCCTGCCCTTCGAGACTCCAGCGGACGCGAGCTACGGATTGCTGCGTACTCGTCTGGAGCAGGCGGGCACACCAATCGGCGCAAATGATTTGCTGATTGCCGCTCAGGCGCTGACGCTTGGCTACGTGATCGTCACCGACAACGAAAAAGAATTCTCCCGGGTCAAAGGCCTACGACTGCAAAATTGGCTGCGCTCCACCGAATAAGTTCTTTGTCGGATAGCTCGGGAAGGGCACGGCTTCAAAGCCTGCGGAAAAACTCTGATCCGAGCCAGATTTGGGAAGGGCACGGCTTCAGCCGTGCCACTAGGGCCTCCGATACAAGCGGCTTCAGCCGCTGAGGGCCGCTCTTGACCCATCCAACTATTAGCGAATCGATACTTAATCACAGCTCCCTCAGGCTCGTCGACCAACAGATGAACATGTTCCGGCATGACGACGTATCCGCAGACCCACACGGCGAAGCGCCAGCGCGTGCTCTACAGGCACCGAACAAATAGATCGCAGACATCAGGAGGATTGAAGTGAGCTCACCGATAATAGCAAGTGGATGATAGCAAGTGAGAGCTAAAAAAAAGACACAAAATGGGATTGTCTGGACTGCTGGAAGCGCCGCAGACCTCCAGGCATGACAACATTCAACGCGCTCAAGCCCGGGAAATGCAGCGACGTCAGAACATACCCCAGAGCCTGCCCTGAGCGAAGCCGAAGGGTTAGCTCGCACACCCCGCTCGCGAACCTGGGCCACCGGCCTACCGAGTTTCCTTAACGCCTGAGTTCCCAGTTCACGATCTTCACTGCCTCAGACGCGTGCTTGCAGCAAGGCTCCTGCCTCCGGGCGAAGTTGAAGATCGCGCTCATGCACTGACAGGCCGTGCGAATGCTACCATCGCTCACCTGATGTACAGCTACGAAATACTCGGCCCTACCTTTGGAAGACTCTGCGAAGAAGTGGAACAAGCGATCACCTTCCGGGAGTCCTCGTTTCGCGTCGGGATTCGGTTCTACTTGACGAATGTTCATCGCGACCGAATTGTAACTGGATTTTGGCCTACCCAACATCTACACTGCTGGCGTGCCCGACCTCCCACCAGAGCTGCTTGAGCTTCTCAGGAAGCTCTCCGCGCGCAAGCTCGCCCTTGTGTCCAGCGTCGTAACCGGGCTGCTCGGTGCCATGACCGAGAAGCGCAACGAGAAGTCCGATCTGGTCACAGATGTCACCTTAGAGGAGTTCGGAGTTCACTTATTAGCGCACCATGGGACTGCTACGCGCCCACTCACCAAGGAGCAATTCGAGCGAGCGATGGAGCGCGTGATGAAGCTTGCGGGCCGCAACGCTCAACGTTCACCTATGGGGAATCCCGGTCATGACGTCACGATTGACGGCATGAAGTTCTCGCTTAAGACCCAAGCCGACGCTCATCTGAAGGTCGATTCGATCTGGATTTCCAAGTTCATGGAGCTGGGCAAGGGCGATTGGTCTAACAAGCCAGAGCAGTTGAAGGGGCTACGGGATCAGTTTCTGCGCCATATGAAGAATTACGAGCGCATAGTGACTCTCCGGGCATGGGAGCGCGAAGAGAAGGACAAGAAGTTTTGGCACTACGAACTCGTAGAGATTCCCAAAGCTTTATTAGAAGAAGCCGCGAAAGGCGAGTTAGAGATGCGGCTCGAAAGCACGCAGAATCCGAAGCCGGGTTACTGCACTGTCAAGGATAGGAAGGGCAATGTGAAATTCGCGCTCTACTTCGACGGCGGGACGGAGCGCAAGCTACAGGTGAAGGACTTGAAGAAGAGCCTTTGCATCGTCCATGGCGAGTGGGACTTCTCACCAGCCTAAGCGTTTCCTCGCCAGCTGAGCATATTCGGAATTCAGCTCGATCCCCACGAATTTCCGCCCCAGGGCTCCGCTGACAAGGCCAACAGTCCCCGATCCGAAGAATGGGTCGAGCACGGTAGAGCCCTGCTTGCTCCCGGCGAGAAGGCACGGCAGGATGAGAGCGCGGGGGAACGTTGCGAAGTGAGCCTCAGCGTATGGCTCTGTGTTCACCTGCCAAACCGAGCGCAGGTTCCGTGGCGAGCCGTTGTCGCCGTTCTCCCGTACAGCCTCGTGGTCATAGAAGTATTGTTCGTTTTTGGAGAAGAAGAACAGGTGCTCGTGAGCGCGGGTCGGACGATCCTTCACTGACTCCGGCTGTGCGTTCGGCTTGTACCAGATGACCTCCGAGCGGAGATACCAGCCATCAGCCTGTAATGCGAACGCCACACGCCAAGGAACCCCGATGAGGTCCTTCGGCTTGAGGCCGTCCGGCGTGGGAGCTCGGTAGTCCATCCCGCGTCCTTTGTTCTTCTTGTCAGAATCGCGCCACGTCCGCCCACCGCTCGTGTACCCATCCCCAATATTGAGCCAGAATGTGCCGTCACTCTTCAGCGTGCGCTTCACTTCATTGAATACCTGAACGAGCTTGGTGATGTAGTCCTCCAGCTTCATCTCCGCACCAATCTGGCCCGGTATGCCGTAATCGCGAAGTCCCCAATAGGGCGGACTGGTGACGCAGCACTGGAAGGTCTCGTCAGGGAATTTCTTCAACTCTTCGAGGGTGTCGCCAACGATGATTTGGCCTTCCGGCTTTATGGGGATTTCCGGGGTCTTCTCCGTGGGTGGAAGAAGGGAGAGTTGGCTTCCAGTGGACACTCGGACTTGGCTCCTCAGAGTTCTGATATTACCATCGATGCGCTTCAATATTCCTCCGGCAACAGCACGGTGGTAGACGACCTGTCGGCCTCGGTGATGAGCCCCACCTTTTCGCCAGACGAAAACGTGCAGGCGGATTAGCTATTCGCGGTGTTTTGGCTTGAGCGGGGATGTTCCCCACAGTTGGCAGAGTCATTTCGTCACTCTCTGCTGCTACCATCGGCATCGCACGGACGCAAGCCGACGAATCCTCGAGTCAGCCCGGTGACCAAGGTTCGTGCCCGTTCCTTGCATATTCAGGCTCGCAACACCCGTTTTCCGAGCGCTAACCTGGGTTTCGCCATATTCCGAAGAGACAGCCCCAGATGTCGTAGCTATAGATCGTCTTGCGCCATCGGTCCCACACAGCCCGCGCACTTTACCTTTCCCAATTTGGGAATTGTCTCCAAGGCCCATCCACTTTCCCCTTGATCTCATTCCCCGAACCGCGATATTATATAGACACAAATGTTATCTTTAAGATAACCAAGTTCTTTGACAATCTAACAAGAACGCAGCTCTTGGCCGGCTCCAACTGCTGAGTCCCCAACAAGACGAAGGCGAAAGCCTCCGCCCGGCGCCTTGCTGTTCTCCAAGAGCGCAGGCGCAACTGGCCCGACTGATCCGCGCGGGAACGACGCGCTAACCCCAATGTTTAGAATATTTTGCCTGTAACTACCTTAAGAACCATAGATCTACGAGGCAGAATTTTAACCGGTCCTTTGTTTTCTATATTTTGGGCGGAATTGAGTGATTTTTTCGAGAAAGGTTCTGGCGAGTGGCCCGGACCTTAGCAGACGATCGGCCCCTCCCAGTTCGAGATGGAACAACCGTCCGCGCATAACTCCTATGTTATCTAGATTTTGCGTGTAAGTCCTGCAAACTCAAAGATTTAGCACATAGTCGCAAACTAAGTCGTTTACTCTCAATATTTTGCAGACTAAATGGGGGAGGGGGGTACCCCGTCATCGACCAGCGCGCGCAGCGGACCCAGCCAGGGTTCGTAGCGCCGCCAGCGCTCGACCGACGTGCGATAGATTGGCTGCCGGGTCTGCCACTTGCTGGGAGTCTTCACCGCCCGCGGATTTGATTCGGGGCGCAGGCAAGCATCGTGCCACGCCAAGCCGCAGGCCGAGATGATCCGCCGGATGACTGGTTCGGGCGCGCGGGTCAGGTGCTCATAATCAACCTCGATGAAGCGATCCGCCGGCAGCAACCTCCGCCAATGCTCGATGAGCCGCTGGTAGCTGCGGAAATACTCGACCAGCTCGGCGCCTCCAGTTGGAAACGGCATCGTCGGATGGAAATGAGTTTGATGGATCGAAAGCGCGGTGTCGATTGCAGCGCGGCGACAATGGATGATGGTCGCGTGCGGGAATGCCACGTGGATCAGCCCAGCCCAGAGAAAGTTGAACGGCATCTTGTCAGTCACTCGCGCCGCCGTGGGCGCGATCACGCGCAGCACGCCAAGATAGTCTGCGGCCGCTTTGGCGAGAAATCCATCCTCGTCCACGCCTGCTCGCAGCCACTCCGCCCCGCGCTCGTTCCAGAAATTCAATTCGCCTCCGGCCTTTACCTCGGGATGCATGGAGACGATCTGCTCGACCAGAGTTGTGCCGGATCGCGGCATGCCGATGATCAGTACCGGCGTCGCATCCGACCTGCCGAGTTCGGACGCACGCGCAATGAACTCGGCTGAGCAGTCGGCAATCAGCCGGTCGATCTCGATGGAGAACGCGGCCGAGTCGAACGACGCAACGCCCCTCCTCACAGCGTCTGCGGCGTCGAAATGCTCCATGGCGAGAGCGTAGTCGCCAAGATCCTCCGCCGCTTTGCCGATTGCAAGATGAATCCGCTGGCGTTGCCCCAACTCCAGTCCCGGCGTGGCCAGGGCGGCTTGCATCGATTGAAGCAAACCGTTGTCATTGGTAGTGACGGGCCGGCACCGGACCAGATCGTAGTAGCTTCCTGCAAGAAGCGGCGCGATCGCGACCGTCCGTTCGAAGCACGCGCGAGCCTCGTCGAAACGGCCAAGCTCAGAGAGCACACTGCCCAGCAGATCGTATGCCATGGCGTTCCGCGGATCGGCCACCAGCATCTCTCGCAAAACCTGTTCCGCTTCCTGATTGCGATCTTCGATCACCAGCGCCCGCGCCTTACCAAGGCGACCGAAGCTGGACCTACCTCCAGTCGCCGCCGCGCGCCGGAAACAGCCGATCGCCTCGCCGACATGGCCCAGCGTGTAGACCAGCGCGCCGGCGCGGAACCATGCCTCGGTCAGGGACGGAAGCAACTGAGTGGCTCGGTCGTACGCAGCCAGTGCCCCGCCGATGTCGCCCAGCTTCTCCAAGGCGATTCCCAGGCGGAAATGTGCATCGGTATAACGCGGGTTGCTGGCGACAGCTCGCTGCAATGCCGCGATGGCATCGGGTATGTTGCCGACCTCGAGGCAGGCGAGGCCGAGATCGTGCTGGATTATGGGATTGGACGGCTGCAGCAGCGCCGCATCGCGCAACGGCGCGATCGCATCCGCAGGTCGCCCGGCCCGGAGAAACTCTGTGGCCAACGCAAGCAGGGGCGCCACTTGGGGCGCAACTGGGTTTGGAGACTGGGACATGGCGCGAACCTAGCTGGAAACTGTAGCATGGCGATCGGAATCGCCACTGCAATTGTCAGCCAGAAACGCACAATATTACCGCACGATCGAAGTCCAGCGAACCAAGTTGCTCGACTTGCCATTTACGTCGCGACAGGAAAGCGGATTCGTGAGCTGCCGATCTCACGAGCTGACTTGGGCAAGCAATCTTCACTCGTCGCTTTCCTATCCCAGCCACTGCGGATTCTGGTAGGTGCCATCGAAGTGGTGGCTGGTCTTATACATTTCAAACTCGCCCAACTGGGCAGCCTTTGCGGTTTTCGCTAACAGCGCGGCGACCTCTTCCTTTCCGATCGGCTGAAAACTGCGCGCCGCATCCAGAGCTTGCTGCAGGATCTTGAGCGAATCGCATCCCGTGATGACCACGCTGGTTGGCAAGTTCATGGAGTAGTGCAGGCACTCGACTGCGGTCACGGTCTTGCTCTGAAGAATAAAAGGATCACCCATCGGCTTCATTCCTAGCACTCCGATGTTTTGCTTCTGTAAAACAGGAAGAACCTTGGCCTCGAAGCTGTTGAAATGGTGGTCCATCACGTTCAGAGGCATCTGCACTGAGTCGAAAACGAATTGATGAGAAGACGCGGTAGACAGCATCTTCAAATGGATATCGGGACTCTTGTGGCCGGTGAATCCGATATAGCGGACTTTGCCCGCTTTCTTCGCTTCGAGCACGGCCTCAAGCGCGCCACCGGCGGCGA
>Ga0210393_10005163_pt1 | contig 10291 bp, 10 predicted proteins | sample IncBWC27OmetaG_FD_160068 | JGI IMG/M metagenome (GOLD analysis project Ga0210393, IMG submission 160068) | Forest soil microbial communities from Barre Woods Harvard Forest LTER site, Petersham, Massachusetts, United States - Inc-BW-C-27-O ...
ATACAGGCTGTGCATTCGTAGCCTGAGGACCCGCCCGCATCCACTGACTCCGCCGCAGCAACCCCTGCAGCCGCGCCAACAGAATCGACAGATCGAAGGGTTTCGGAAGATAGTCGTCCGCCCCGGCTGCAAAGCCCTTCAACACATCTTCGGGGCGGCTGCGAGCCGTCAGCATGAGCACCGGAACATAGTTACGCGCCGCCCGCAGTTCGGCCACGACGCTGAAGCCATCCTTGCCCGGCAACATAATATCGAGCACAACCGCGTCGAAGTTTTCTTTCTTGCTGAGCAAACGCTCCGTGGCGGCCTCTCCATCCCCTACAACCTCGGCGGAATATCCCTCCGCCTGAAGATTGAAACAAAGCCCCTGCGCCAGATGCGCTTCGTCCTCCACCACCAACACACGGCTCATGCGCCCGCCTTCGGTAGTTCGGCCCTCGGCAATTCCATGGTGATTGTCGCGCCCTCACCTTCTCCCGCGCTCTCGGCAAATACTTTTCCGCCGTGCTTCTGCGCAATCGCCTTCACAATGAACAATCCCAGCCCCGTGCCTTTCACATGCGCCAGTGAGCGATGGCTCACGCGGTAAAAGCGTTTGAAAATACTTTTCAAATCATCGGGAGGAATTCCCACACCTTGATCCTGAACACTCAGGACTATGCGTTTCTCGTCGGGCATATTCAAACGTACGTGCACGTCCACGTTCTCCCCGGAATACTTGATCGCATTATCGAGGACGTTGAACACCGCGGTGCGCAGATCTTCAGCGCTTCCCAACACGCGAATCCCCGCGCCATTGCTCGATGCTTCCTCGTAACGCAAAGCCTCCGGCGGCAGGTGATGCCTTACTCTCGCTGCTTCCATGCACTCGCGCACCAGTTGCCGGAAGTCGACTACCGATTTTTCCCGGCCAGTTTTCTTGTCGCCTGCCCGCCCAGCGCGTAAGACCTGTTCCACTGTCTCCGTCAGCCGGTCGGTATCGCTCAACATGAGGCGATAAAACTCCTGTTTCTGCGCCTCTGGAAGTTCGCGGCGCTGCAGCGTCTCCAGATGCAAACGGATGGAGGCTACCGGCGTTTTCAGTTCGTGAGTAACAGCGTTGATGAAGCTGTCATGCTGCTCGCTGCGTCGAATCTCGCGCACCAGAAAGCTGGTGTTCACGATCATCCCCGCAATAATCAACGCAAAAAAAATGATGCCAAAAAACAGCAGCACTCCCTCGCGCCAGTTGAGGATAATCCATCCAACATTGAGGGCAACCGCCAGTGCAACCAGGCCGATGCCCAGGCAGAGGAAGAACACGATGGTCCCGCGACGGCTTGTGATGCGCATAGCGTCAGGGTGATTTTACCGCGTTCGCGGTCGACACTTACTAAGCCTTGACCGGATGGCGATATTACGGCTACCTGATCCCCGCTTCGACTTGCTTCCGGGCGTCAATCGGCAAGTCAGACAGTTCATAAGAGATTGTCATATGAGGTTGCCCTCCGATCTGCGCTTCGTGATGCGAGGGTCGTTTGTGCGGCAGGTCGAAGCGAAACGGTATTTCAATGTGCCATTTGGCACTCAGGTGATCGAACGGAATGCTGAAAAGCAGACTTTCTGACGGTCCGAGAGTTGCTGCAGAGCTAACGTCCGCGTCATAGCCGTCCGGCATGAGAGCAGCGTCTACGGGGCTTTCTGTTGGCTTGGGATCGCCCGAACCGAAAATGATCGTACGATGCGTCGGCGGTTCGGCAATTACTTTGTGAAGAAGCCCCGTCTCGCCAAGGAGGCTCCCCTCGGGCACTCCAAATGTTCTAATCACAATCGGCACCCGGCAGTTATTTACTAAGCGAAACCAGATTCGGTAAGCTGGCTCGCCCTTATGGAAACGGACTCCCTTGCCGATGTGGTCAAATTGCAGGTATGCAAAAGCACGCTCTTGGTTCAGGATGAACTGCTGTGCGATATCGTGGTTGGTCTGCTCCGTTTGAGCTTTCGCTACAGAGAGTGCTATGGCGATCAAGGGAAGAAGAGCAGACGTAAGGCGCATAGCGACCTGACCCCTACAACAATAAATGGTTCCCCAAAAAATCGAAGATTACTGGAGAAATCAGAGATTACAACAACTCCCCCGTTGATGGCCACTGGCGGATTCTAGCGTTCGAAAACGAAAAACCCGCCGGAACGGCGGGTTCAGATCCAAATAAACGCAGAACCAGTCGCCTAATCCCCCGCCGCCGCGCCCTCAGCGAGAGCCGCCGTAACCAACCGCCCGTTCGGGGCAGCAACCAACCCGTTCTCTAAGTCAGCAAGCCTGACGCGTTTAACATCCCAGGCCAGGCCCAGCGTCTTCAGCGCCCAAATGCCGTACCAGTTCATATCAATCTCATACCAGGTGAACCCATGCTGGGCGGCCGTCGGATGCGCGTGGTGATTGTTGTGCCAGCCTTCTCCGAATGTCAGCAAAGCCACCCACCAGCTGTTGGTGGAAAGATCGCGCGTGGTAAAACGCCGCGTCCCCCACGAATGCGTGGCCGAATTCACCAGCCAGGTGGCGTGCAGACCAACCACCGTCCGCACGAAAATGCCCCACATCATTAATGGAAGTCCGCCAATCGCCAGTAAGATCACGCCCAGCACAATCATGGGTACGTAGTGATACTTGGTGATCCAGACATGAAATTTATCTTTGGCGAGGTCAGGAACGTAGCGGGCCAGCGTTGTGGTGTCATGGTGCATCGACTTGCCCATGAGAATCCAGCCCATGTGCGCCCACCATTTGCCGTCAATGGGAGAATGCGGATCGCCATCCTCATCGGAATATTGATGATGAATACGGTGCGTCGCCACCCAGAAAATCGGTCCACCCTCAAGCGCCAGCGTGGCGCAAACGGTCAGGAAATACTCCACCCACTTCGGAGTCTTATAGCCGCGGTGCGTGAGCAGCCGGTGATAGCTCATCCCGATGCCCAGGCTGCCCGAAACCCACCACAGGAACATGGCAACGAACAATGCCTTCCACGTGAAGAAGAAGAGTGCAGCGATGGCGCCTATGTGAAACAGCGTCATGAAAATCGCCGTCACCCAGTTGATTTCGTTTCTTGCGGCTTGTCGTTTTTCCAGGCTTTCGAGTTGCATGTCCAAGGAGGGTCCCCGTTTTGTTAAGTTCGATATCGTACATATCTAACTTATCAAGGCTCGGGCCAAATCACTGTAATACTTGTGTAATAACCGGCCCGGAAGGACATTACGGAAGTACCGGTTCGGAACGAAACAGGGCGCGACCATAGCCGCGCCCCTCGACCTCTCAACAGCATTAAAACTCCTTAGGCACTCTTCGGCATGTCCTGCATCATCGCCTTCATCCCTTCTGCCATCTCCTCCATCGACAGATCAGCCTTGTGGGTTGCGATTGACCACTTGTGTCCGAACGGGTCTGCCAGCTTGCCATAGCGGTCGCCCCAGAACATGTCACTGAGGGGCATCTCCACCGATGCTCCGGCCTTTATCGCGCGATCGAACGCAGAGTCCACGTCTTCGACGTAGATGTGCAGTCCCATGCCGGAGCCGCCGGTCGACAGTGGCGACAAAGATCCGTACTCTGGAAATTCGTCGGCCAGCATACAGATCGAGTCCCCGATGCGCAACTCGGCATGCATAATCTTGCCGTCGGGTCCTTTCATCACGCCTCTTTCCACCGCGCCAAAAGCCTGCTTGTAAAACTCGATGGCGCGGGCGGCGTCGCGAACAGTCATGTGAGGAGTGAGGGTGTGGTAACCCTCCGGTACGGCTTTGATAGTCATATTGCCCTCCAGCGGGAGAAATTTGGTGCACCAGAGCTTACACCAAAATCCGGCAATAGTTTGTCAAAGAAGTGTTACAGAACTGAAGTGTTACGGAACGAGGGGGTTGCACCCGCAGACCGGCACTCAGAAGAACCTCGTGACACCCTCTTCCAGCACCACGACGCGCTCTTCAATTCCCGCCGCGCGCGCTTCTTTCTCCAGCAATTGCAGCGGCTCATCCACAGGCTCGTGGGATAGCCGGAAGGTGCCGTAGTGCATAGGCACCATCCAGCGCGATTTCAAGTCAAGGAACGCGTGGGTTGCATCGGCGGGGTTGGTATGCACATTGCGAAAGGTTGGTGGATTGTAGGCGCCGATAGGAAGCAATGCCAGCTCTGGCGCCAAGCGCCGCCCAATCTCGCGAAATCCTGCAAAATAAGCGGTGTCTCCCGCGTGATAAACCGAGTGCTTCCCCGCTTTCAGCACGTAGCCACCGTAGCCCCGGTGCGAATCCTTTAAAATCCGCGCGCCCCAGTGCCGCGAGGGGACGTGCGTCACCGATAAATCGCCGTGCCGCGAACTGTTCCACCAGTCCAACTCGATGATCTCGGAGAATCCCAGATCGGACACCAGATCCGTCACATGGCTCGGAATGATGATCGCAGGAGCAGTTCCACGCGTGCGCAAATTGTTTTGCACGATGGCGCGCAATGACGGCCGGTGGAGGTGATCAAAATGAGCATGGGTTACCAGCACCAGGTCGATGGCCGGCAAATCGCGCACCCGAAGTCCCGGACGCCGCAGCCTCTTCAGCACAAACAGCCAACGCGCGAAGTTGGGATCGAGCATCACGCTTTGCCCACCCATCTGCACAAAAAAACTGGAATGGCCGATGAATGTAACTCCCAGCTCGCCGTTCGATACCAGCCGGGGTTTGTGGGTCTCGCCGGACAGCGGAGTAACGGCGGAGTGGCGCACTAATCTCCCGAATTGGGATGCACGCTTGCGGAGCGCCGGATTGCGAAGCGTCGCCTTGATCATCCTGAACTGGCCTGCCTGTAGAAGTAAAGTTGGAAGCGGCTTCCTCTATTTTAGTCCAAGTGGCGAAGGATGGACGGTAATTCGCGCGATTCCCGCTTAAGCTTCGGGCGCACGGAACCGCGATTGAAGCAATATTAGAAAAGCAAGCAAGCCGCCAGCATCAACATGCTGGCGGCCGCTTCAAATCCGATCCTACTGTCCCGACGTATTTGCAATCCAACGCGAGCGCGGGATCTCCCTCTTTCCCTCATCGTCGTAGTAGAAGTGCATCTCGTGATCGGACTTCGCACCAGCCACAGGTCTATCGGCCAGCCCGCTGAACCGCGGAGCGCTGCCCGGCGCCGGAAGCGGCGACTTCGTAGTGAACATCGATTCTGCCAAGGTGGCTCCCTTGTTCGCTTGCGCCGCCGCGAACACGCCAAACGCATTTCCATTCACGTAAGAAACCCCAATGTAGTCAGCCGCCATTGGTCCGTTGTCGGAAACCGGCAACCACGCCAGCTTCATCGGCCCCGCAATTTTCGCCCCCGCCGTCCACGTTGTGCCACCGTCCGCCGAAGTCACGAATCCTACTTCTAACTGGCATGTGCTGGAACTGCAGTTGGACACTGGATAGTAGTAATAAACAATTGTCATGTGCGCGCCGCTCCCCGAGGTTGCCGGATCAACACCAATTCCCGGAAGGAAGTGATCCACCGTGCTGGTCGTGGGGTCAATCGGAATTCGGGCCACCGCGCTCCATATTTTGCCATCGGAAGACGAACTCATCACGATATCGTTTTCTTTGCACCCGGTGCGGAACCGGCAATCCGACCACACCACGAAAACCTTTCCCGCCCCATCGATCGAAGCCGATGGCAGGTTAGGATTCCGTATCCCGCCCGCATCCCCGTGGCTGGTTATGCTGGCGATCTGTTGGCTCTTTCCCCAGCTCACGCCCCCATTCGTGGAAGTGAACACGTCGATGCCACCGCCTTCGAAGGGCACAATCACCGTTCCATTCGGCTGCACTACCGGCTCGCCGCCAAGTCCACCAGCATGATCTGAGGAAGCCAGGCCTTTGCCCCAAGTAAGTCCTCCGTCACTCGATACGCTCATCAGCACGTCGCCAGTTCCGTACGCCTGATCCCACTCCGTGTAGCAATTGCCGTAGTAAGGACTGCTCGCCGTGTTATCGCACACTGTCCAGTTCTTATCATCGAGGTGAGTCTTATCGATGTTGATCGGATTTCCCCAATTCAACCCATTCGTCGATCGGCTCACAGCTACATCTCCGATCAATCCCGCGCCGCCGTTCAGACCCACCAGAGGGAGCGTCGAAATCAGCCATTGCCCGTGCTTCGCGTCATAGGCGACCGAGGGATCGGCCGCGGCGCCGTAGGTTCCCGCCTTATAGTTCACCGTCAGTCCGGGAAGATCTCCATACTTCCAAGTCACACCACCGTCGGTCGAAGTGGAAAATCCCACATCGCCGCTGCCCCACCCGATCGATCCCGGCCGGCGCGCCACGTGGAACGCGCTGACAATCGTGTTCCCCCATGCGAAGGAGTCGGGCTCGACTTCCGTCTTGTGGACACTATCGCTGTTGGTTAGGTTATCCACGCTGATCCGCGCCAATTGCGCTTTTACCGGCACGCTCAAAGCCAGAGAAATCCCGAGCAGGGCTATTAGAAATGAAAGTGACATATTTCGACTGCAGTTGGCTTGGAGAACATTCTTCGTCTTCATCGAAATTTTTTCCTCAATTTCCTCGGGCAGGATTCAAACCTCGCAGGGGCAGAAGCGGAACAAACTGGAACGATCCCACCCACAGGGAATCGTCCCCGGAACTATATCGCGATAGCTGGCAGGCTGTCGATGTGAAGATTCTTGCATAGGAACTTAGACTCTACCTTCCGCCCACGTTGCTTGACCCCGGTCCTCCCACTCATATCTAATTCAAAAGCGATCTTGATTTGGATTCATCAGCAGAAGTTCCAAGGAGAAGTGCAGAGATGCGCGTCGCTTTCTTAGGTCTGGGAATTATGGGGCAAGCCATGGCCACGAATCTGGTCAAGGCCAGCCACGAAGTCACGGTGTGGAACCGCACTCCCGGTAAACTCGTGGAAGGTGCGGGCATCGCCCCTAGTCCGGCAGCGGCTGCACAAGGAGCCGAGATCATCTGGCTTTGCGTCTCCGACACCGCCGCAGTCGAGAAAATATTGTTTGGCGCCGAAGGCATCGACCAGTCGCTCACCGAGGGCATGATCATCGCAGATTCCAGCACCATCTCTCCCTCCGCCACCGTGAAATTCGCGGAACGCGTTCGCGCCAAAGGCGTCTCCTACGTCGACGCTCCCATGACCGGATCGAAAATCGGCGCCGCTAACGGCAGCCTGATTTTCATGGTTGGAGGCGACGCCGCCGTCATTGACCGCCTCAATCCGCTGTTCGCCGCCATGGGCAAGAAGATTTTCCGCATGGGAGAAACCGGCAAAGGTCAGGCCACTAAACTCGCCATGAACCTACAGATTGCCCTGATCTTCGAAGGCTTCGCCGAGGCCCTCACCCTAGCCACCAAACTCGGCGTGGACCCGCGCCAACTGATCTCTCTAATCGAAGCCACCATGGTCCGCTCCGGCGTCGTGGAATACAAAGCGCCCTTCGTACTGCAACGCGACTTCACTCCAAACTTTCCGCTGCGCCTCATGCACAAGGACATTCTCCTCACACTCGAAGCCGCCAAGGAAGCGCGCGTCAAATTGCCCGCTCTCGAAACCGTGGAGGAAATCTATGAAATGGCTACCGAAGACGGCCATAGCGACCTCGACTATGCCGCGACGCTGACTCTGTTGGAAAAGTGGGCAGGTGTGCAGGTGAAAAGCGAAGCCGCGTAATCGCGAAGAAGATTCAGAATTTGGGGATAGCCGCCGCCGGCTGTCCATCGCGCAGCCCCGATAATCTCAGTACGCCAACAAAATTCTCAAATCGCGGAGATTATTCCCCGTAGGCCCGGTCTCAATCGCATCCCCGAGCGTACTGAAGAAACGATAAGCATCGAATTTGTCGAGCGTCCCGCTAACATCCAAGCCGCGCAAGCGCGCGCGCGAAGCAGTAGTTCCATCCGCCAACGCGCCGGCTGCCGGACTGTTTCCATCGACTCCGTCTGTTCCCGCGCTAAGCACGGTAATATTTTCCCCCACGATCTTCTCTGCGCACGCTAAGACAAATTGCTGGTTGCGTCCTCCGATACCGGCGTTCGTAACCTTCACCGTCACCTCGCCACCGGAAATCAAACAAACCGGTTCAGACTCTTTTTTCAGTTGGCGAAGCCGCCTCAGCAAATATTCGACCGCCCGCTCGTAGTCCCAATCATCACAAGAGTTGTCCACATGCACAGAAAATCCAGCACGCTCAGCTGCAACCTTCGCTTGCTCCACCGCTGTTCGATTCGAAAGCACCGGCCACCAGCGTGAGCGGTAAAACGCCCGATCGTCGGACTTCGGCGTCTCATCCAGCGCGCGCCGCTCAAACAACTCTCGCGTGGAGTGCGGCAACTGCGGAAGGAGGCCGTGCTCATCCGCAATGCGGTAACAATCCTCCACGTTGGTTGAGTCCGGCATTGTCGGGCCGGAAGCCAGTGCATCGGGCGTATTGTCGGGTACATCTGAGACCAGCAGCGAAACCTGCTGCGCCGGAAACGCTGCCCCCGCCAGTCGCCCGCCTTTCACCGCCGAAAGATGTTTGCGGATGGCATTAATTTCGGCGATCGGCGCGCCGGAATGTACCAGCGCGCGATAAGTTGCGATCAGGTCGTCCAACGAAATCTCATCGTCGATGGGCTTCTCGACAATCGACGACCCACCACCGCTGAGCAGAAAAATGACCAGCGACGCCGCGTTCTGCGCTTCCAGCAATTTCAGGATAGCGTTGGCCGCGTGAATCGATTCAGCATTCGGCGTCGGATGTCCGCCGCGAAAATAACGAAAACTGCGGACTTGCGAAGAGGGCGCAACCGAACTGGCCACAATGCCTTCCAGCGCCGACTCGCCCATATGCTGTGCCAGCGCCTCAACCATCGTGTGTCCGGCCTTGCCGATGGAAATCGCCACCACCCGCGAGTAAGCCTGCAGATCGTAAAGATCCTCACAGATGCGCAATACCCCGCGCTCACAATGCACATGCCGCGCAAATCCGCTGGCAATCGAAGCCTCGGCCAGCGCATGAAGAAAAATCTTCCGCGCGGTGTCGCGCATTTGAACAAACAAATCAGCGTCACTCATTCAAAGTGTCATCCTGAGGGCAGCATTCGTTTTCGCCTTGCGCACGCGAATGAGGAGCCGAAGGATCCCCCGCAGTCCCGCACTTCCCCGCGCTTTAGAAAGAGGTCTCACGACGAACCAGGGATGGATGGATTCTCTAACCAGTTCATTCCCTAGCTGACTTGGCTTAGCACTTCCCCCACCCAACCCTCAATCGTCTCCCGCAACTCCCGCAACCGTCCCTCGAAAAAATGATCCGCTCCTTCGATCACAACCAGCTTTTTTGGCTCCGCCACCGACGCAACCAATTGCTCCAGCTTCGCCCGTGGAGCAAACTGATCACGACCGCCACTCACGAACAACTTGGGTTTTACGCACTCACGCAAGAATTCAAATGTGTAGACGCGCGGAGCTTCCGCGTCGGCCGCCACAGGAATCGCCGGAACTCCCACGCCGATCAGCGCTTTCACACGATCATCCCCAGACGCGGCCCGCAGGCCAACCGCCGCACCGAAAGAGAATCCCGAGAATATCAGTGGCAGATGAAACTCCGCGTCCAGCCAGTCTAAAGCGGTGCGTACATCTTCCACTTCGCCTTCTCCATTGTCGTGCTCTCCATGACTAAGTCCGGCGCCGCGAAAGTTAAAGCGCAGCACGGGAAAACCAAAACTATTTAGCGCCTTCATGGTATGGAACACAACCTTGTTATGCAGCGTTCCGCCAAACAGGGGATGCGGATGACAAACCACGGCCGCCTGCGTCGCGTCCTCCGCGCCTGCATTCAGCAGCGCTTCCAGTCGTCCCGCACGACCCTCGAGAAACAGAGACTTGATGGTTGAAGTCTGTCCAATCACAGCCTTCAGATTACATGAAGTGGAGAACTCGTTACCGTCGCGAAAGCCGTAGTTTATTCTTCTTGAATGGACGCAATCACGCTGACCCGCCAACTCGTCGACATCGAATCCATCTCTGGCAACGAAGCTGCAGTCGGAAACTATCTCTACGGCGAGCTTTGCCGTATCGGCTACCAGACACGCAGAATTCCAGTGGAAGGCGATCGTTTTAATGTCTACGCCACATCGCCCGAGCAGCCAAATCCTGAGATCGTGTTTTCCACGCACCTGGACACGGTGCCTCCGTTTATCCCCTCGTCCGAAGATGAGTCAAGAATCTACGGTCGCGGTTCCTGCGACGCGAAAGGAATCATCGCAGCGCAGATTGCGGCCTCGGAACGATTAC
>Ga0210393_10005164_pt1 | contig 10290 bp, 10 predicted proteins | sample IncBWC27OmetaG_FD_160068 | JGI IMG/M metagenome (GOLD analysis project Ga0210393, IMG submission 160068) | Forest soil microbial communities from Barre Woods Harvard Forest LTER site, Petersham, Massachusetts, United States - Inc-BW-C-27-O ...
TCCATGGCGACGGCGACTCCCGCTGCGTCGTCGATCGCGCCGGTTCCCAAGTCCCACGAATCCAGATGCCCGGAAACGATCACGACTTGCTCGGGATGCTCCGAACCTTTGAGATCCGCGACCACGTTGTAACTCAGCACATCGGGCCCGGTCTGCGAGGTCAGCGTGAGGCGCATGCGAACTTTGCCTTGCGCCGAGAGCCGCGCCATCAGATCAGCGTCCTCGCTGGTGACAGCCCCTGCAGGAATCCCGGCCGCCGCGCTCCAACCGGTGTGCGGCAGACGATAGTCCGCATTTCCGACTGAGCGCACCAGCGATGCCGCCGCGCCTAACTCTGCGGCGGCCTTAGCGCCTCCACCGCGATACGCCACGGCTTCGCCGTAGGCTTCTCCGGCCATACCGCTAGCCGCTTTCTGCTTGTCGAACACAACGTTGAACAGCACAATCTTTCCCGCGACTTTCTCCCGGCCTAAAGCTTTCAGCTCGTCAAAGCTATTGACCACGACGACTTCGGCGGTGATGCCATCAGGCGAAGTAGGCGTGTTTCCGCCTAACGCCGTCAACACAATCTTCTGGCTTGTTCCCGGCGCTTGCCCCGGATACTCCACCAGTTCCGCCGTTTCGACGCCACGAATCCAGTGCGGAACTTTGACCTCCTCCAGATGAACCTCGAGTCCAAGCTTCCGCAATTCGTCGGCAACGTACTGCACAGCCGCTGCCGCCTGGGGCGAGCCAATGCCACGCGGCCCGATGTTGTCGGTAAGGTGCGCCACCTGCCGATAAGCGTAGTCGTCGGATAGTGCGGCATCGCGCAGTTCGGAAAGGTCACCTCTTAGCTGCGAGGGATCGGGGTTCTCGAGCAGAACCGCCGTATCTTCAGACGCGTGGCTGGACGCAAAGGCTTCGGGCTCACAATAGACGACGGTTGTGGCGGTCAACACCAGGACAGCGGCGATGTGCAGGCGCATGTTGATGGTAAGTGTACCCAGATGTGATGCAGACGGGAAGGGATTCGCAGCTCAGCTCGCCGAAACGGAAGTCGAGCTCCAACCAAAAAAAGCGGCCCCATTACTGGGGCCACAGTTCAAAAGAGGCAAAGGGTAGGAAATGTCAGGAAAGGCGATGCAAAGGACCGATCCGCCAGCCGGATCGGCTAAGAGTGAGAAGTCGAGAACGGAGAGTGAAGGTCAAGCGCGGCCTCTTTTCTTACTGCTGAGAGGAGCACTTGCCGCGCCAAAATGACAGCTCCTCACCCAAAAACGCAGCATTCTTGCAAGTCATTTAAAACGTGTAACTTATCCAGCCGGCGAATCTTGCCTTGCTTCCTTCAGCGTCGTTCCGCGTGGGGCAAAAAAATGCACATTCCTGCACATTGGCTGCAGGACACTACTCCGCTGAAGGGAAATCACACCGGGGTCGCGTCTACGAACTGCCCGCGACCGTTCGCAGCTTGCCCGGCAGGAAGTGATACGGTGGCCAGGGGCCGCTAAGGACCAGCTCACAATTCTTCAATTGCTTCGCGGCACTGCTATAACGGTTCTGATACTTCTCCACCGACTTCGAATCAATCAAGTGGGCGATGTCAATCATCATCCCGTCAGTGTTAACTCTCTTGCAACTAATTTCTTCTTCGAGGGGATTAAACATCTTGTGGACCTGAACCGCCAAGCCGCGTGCCTTAGTCTGGCGTTCGCGGTCTTTGGAAGCTTTTTCCCGGAGCTTGATCAGATAGTCGCCACCAACGGTGTCGGGGAGAACGACGTCGGCCACGGCGGCGCGCAGGGAACCGTCCTTGACCAGTACTTTGAGGTGCATCTCGGCTTTACCGCGCAGCCGTGCCACGCTCATCCCAAAGGCGCGACGGTTGGTTCGGACCGCTTGCCGGAGGGCTTCATCACTATCGAAGATGGTCCCAAAACGGAAAGGAAGGACAGTTCCATTGCGAAAGCACACACTTACCACCCGCGCGTGCTCGAGGACGGTCTTATCTTCCAGTTTGTCGCCGCCGTCGGCTGTACGGTCGTACTCGCTGACTATCACGGCAAATTCGCCGCTGGGATAGCTCAGGACTGGGGCTCCATTCACACCTTGAATTCCCTCGAGGAGGAAAGGGCGCCGCGTGCGTACTCCATTGTTGAGGCTCTGTTGCTCAGTGAGGCAATAAGCGTACCACGCCATAAAAGGTTTCTCCGAACCTGGTCCGAGGCAGTAGTATCCACCTCGTGACGAGACAGTTGGTTACGGCTCTTGAACCTGGAAGAAAGGGCGGTACCACGATTGGATCGGACGATTACCACCGCGTCCTAAGTAACATATTACTTCAGTACTCAGAAATTGCAACCAATTTGTAGCACGGGGCATCGGTTTAGCGGGAAAAAACTACACACCCCGGTGTTAACAATGACCGAAGGTCAAACATCGGAAGCCCTACCGCGCTTCGCGGGAAATCGATTTCCTGGATCGTGCTCGCCAGATCCCGGGGGGCGAGTCATGGCGCAGTTAACGTCTCCTGACAGGATTCGCAGCGCCGCGGGAGGATGACAGGAACCGCGCGGCCAGTGGCCATTCTACTCCTCCCTATCAGAGTTCACGAAAGCATTGCTTTTACGGATCATCTGAATCAATCCAAATTCACAAAAACTTAACCTGCCTGAAACGTTTCCTGAACCTCGCGTCACTATCTTCATGCCATCGGCAGTTTACTGCCGGAGAGTTTTACCACGTGGGACGCCGGGGGCCTGGATCTCAGGCCCTCCGGTTTTGCCTCCGTGGACTGGATCATTGACAGATTTTTTCTACCGCTTTGGAGAAGTACCCATGACTAAGCTGTACTGTGACCATCGAAGCATCCTGCTAATCGATCAGAACACAACGAAACAAAACCGCCGGGCTACGATTTTCAGGAACTACGAGATCGAAGTGCACACCGCCAGCAGCGTGGCAGATGCCGCGTCTCTTTCCAGAACGCATGCCTACGATCTGATGCTGCTGGCGGCGCAGGAGAATTCTGAAGAGGCAGACGAGCTTTGCACTCGGCTCAGGGCAATTCGGCCCCACCAGAGAATTGGATTGCTGGTCGGCCCGCCGGCGTTCGTTCTGGAGTTGGCCGGCAGCAGAAGAGAATGCAAGCGGAGAAAGGTAGCCTCAGTCGGCAGAATTTCGCCTGCCCGAGGCGTCGATGATCTGAGCTTGCCTGCTTCCGCGCCGCATGATCCGGCGCCATATGCTTCCTCGCCACAATGGCAGGAGATGATCCGGCGATTGGTGACTGATTGGTACGTCGGCTCGGCGGGGCTCTTTGGAACGTCGAAGGTTACGGACCGGATTACTGGCGCGTAACTTGTCGGGACCGCTCAAAAGCTGCACAAGAACCTTTAGCTTCGCCAGCCCCACTAGTTAGGACGAAGTTGGCCAATTTATATGCCCCTTTGACAACTTCACACGTTGTGAAGTATTCTTGGTTGTGCACATCGTCACGCGCAAGCTTCTCAGCGAAGCGATGCAGCGCCATCCCGATGCAGCGGAAGAAATTAAACTGTGGGTCGGCATTGTCGAGGCCGTTCGCTGGCACAATTTTGCCGAGGTTCGCGACATGTTTAAAGACTCTGATACCGTCGATGACTACGTAATTTTTGACATTAGACGAAACCGGTACAGGCTGATCACCGTCATCCACTATGCAAAGACGAAGCAAGGAATTCACACCCAAGGACACGTCTACATACGATCTTTCTTGACGCATCGGGAATACAGCAACCGCAGTAATTGGGACCGAAGGTTTGGGACAAAATGAGCAGAGGTTTGGCAGACCCGGCTGAAATGATTGCACACGGAGCTCCCCACGTCATCCACAATGACGCGGAGCTTGAAGCCTATACCCGTGCTCTTTTCCAACTAACGGCGCTGGAAAATCCTTCTCGCTCCGAACAGGAAGCGCTCGAACTTCTGACTTTGCTCGTGGACCATTACGAGAAGGAGCACTATCCCATTCCTTCGGCGAACCCAGTTTCAGTCGTGCGGTTTCTCCTTGAACAGCAGAATCTCAAGCAACGCGACCTGATTCCTGAATTTGGTACGGAGAGTGCGGTTTCGATGTTTCTGGCAGGACAACGGAATCTCACGATAGAACAAGTCCGGAGATTGAGTGTTCGGTTCAAACTTCCCGCGGATATTTTCATCCCGAAGGCCCGGCGAGCGAGAGCGTGACACTGGGAAAGATTTTCGTTGGTTGAGTCCGGCCCCTAGAATAGATCGCTGCCACTACACGCGAGATCCTTCACCGGCTGACGCCGGGTTCAGGACGACGTCATTCTTGGAAGGTTTTCTGTGGGGTGAGCCGTTGGGTGAGCGCTCGGCAAACACGGGCGAGCTTTTAGCTTCTACTTCTTCTTAGCCTCGTGGTCGCCGTTCTTGGAAGCCGCCCGCTCTTCGAGGATCTTCGTTACTACCCGCAGCATCTCGTCCCAGGGTGCTGGCTTTCCCGTCCAGATTTCAAATTGCCGAGCCGCTTGTTGAACGAACATTTCGTATCCGGGGATTACCTCGGCACCGGCTGCTCTGGCCAGCTTCATCAGGCGAGTCTCCGGTGGATCGTAAATCATCTCGAAGACGTAGCGCGCCTTGATTTCATCCTGATTCAACGGTGATTCGTGCGAGTTACCCATGCCCACAGGTGTAGCGTTGATGATGACATCAAAGCTGAATTTCTTCAGGTCAGCTCGCTTCAAGGTTCGGGCCCGGGCAGATCTCGCCAGTTTCTGAGCTTGCGCGGGCGTGCGGTTCATCACATAGACTTCGGCGCCTCGTTCCTTGAGCCCAAACACGGCCGCGCGCGCCGCGCCGCCTGCACCCAGAACCAAGATTTTCGCGCCTTCAATGGTAATCCGCTGCTCCAGCGGGCGCACCACTCCGGCGGTATCGGTATTAAAGCCGTAGAGATTACCATCCTGGGCCCGCACCACGGTGTTGCAGGCGCCGATCTTGGTGGTGTGCGAGTCCGTGTTATCGAGGTGCGACAGAATCGCGGTCTTATAAGGCATGGTGACAGAAAGACCGTGGATTGGAATATCGCGGACGCACGCCAGCAAGTCTTTCAGCGTCTTGGCATGCAATGGCACATAGACACCGTTGACCGTCTCGCGCCGCAGTGCTGCATTCATGATCGCCGGAGAAAGTGAATGGGCCACGGGATCGCCCGCAACTCCGTACACTCGCGTCGCGGCATCGACCTGTTCGATACGAAAGGTGCTGCGTAAATCCTGGGCGGTCACTTGGCCCGGCGCGGTTTTCTGGTCCTGGCTCACGGCCGCAAAGGTGAACACGCTGCCGGCGCGGACTCCAAGCACGCGGCTGATGATTCCCTGTTCCCCCATACAGACGCCGATCAGTGATTGTTTATCACTGTTCTTCTCCAGAAACTTCATCATTACCACGTTGTCGTAAAGCGTGGCGGCGGTGGTGACGATCTTGTAGAAATCGGCGGAGATGGCGACCATCTTTTCCAGCGTTTCTTCCAGATTCTTGGTCGCCCGGAAATCATGATGCGAGAGGATGAGAGCGGCATGGCTGCGCAAGCGTCGCAATTGTTCTGGCTTGCAGTGCACCGCACTCTGCAGTTCCAGGTCAACCGCCTGACAACCGGCAGCAGCGGCTTTGCCCAGAATGTCGAGCTGGGAAGCCACCGAACCTCGGAACTTCCCCCCGGCCGCGACCCGGCGGCAGGTCGCCAATGCCACCACATGCGAGTGATATTCGGCGAATTGTTTGAGCTTGGGGAGTGCAAGCGCGGGGCGAGGCAGGTAATCCAACCTGAACTCAATAAAGGTGTTGTCGCGAACCAGGGCCTCCGCCTTTTCCAGCATCTCCGCCGGATCGGTGCCGGTCACTGCCACGCACACACGGGGCAGCCGCAAAGGCCGGAGACGAGCCACAAAATTGTTGGGCGCTGCTGTCATTCGTTAATTTGGAGAGTGGCGCGATATTACAGGCCTGCAATTCCAGATGCAACTATGGATTGCGAATTTTCCCCAAAAAAACTATTTAACGTATCCCGCATGACACCAGAGTAACCTTGACCGGCCTTGCCTCTGTTGTTACTGTCCGGGCTGTAAGTCCTTTTATTTTGTGCAATCAACGGAGGCACAGCGCCGGGTAGTTTCCGGCCCTGACTCTGGAGGTAACATGAAGAAAACACGATTGTTGCTGATTTTCTGTCTGGCCGTCATGGCTCGCGCCCAGGAACCTGCAGACACCCATCCGGCACTCAGTGCGCCCGCCGGGACCGACCCAACCACAGTCAGCTTTCCTTTTGAGCGGGTCCAAACCCCAACAGCCGTTGACTTGGCCTGCGCCGGCTTCGTCAGCAGACAACTCGTGCCCAATGCCAATTTCGTGGCTGGCGATTTGTACACTCCGACCGTGACCAAAAACAGTAACGGCGAAGTGGTATATCTGGCGGGAAAAGGCTACCAGGTAGGGCAGAAGTACACGGTCGTGCGCGAACTTCGTGATCCGAACCGCTATGAAATCTTTAACGGTCAGCATGCCTTGTTGAAAACCATGGGCCAGCCCTACTCCGAATTAGCGCGAGTGCGCATTATCGATACCCGCAGCAAGATGGCCATCGCAGAGATTGAAATGAGCTGTGATCCGGTGAATCCAGGAGACTACGTCATTCCGTATGTCGAAAAGCCAACTCCTGTTTTCCATCCTCCGTTGCGTTTCGATCGCTTCATGCCCTCTAACAGCAAATTGACTGGACGCATCGCAATGGCAAAAGATTTCGATTCCGAGATTGGCCCCGGGGTTAAGGTGTATTTGAACGTGGGTTCCAATCAGGGGGTGAAGCCCGGCGACTACTTCCGCGCCGTGCGCAGCTACGAGTCGGACCTGCACGACCCGACCGAATCCCTCTCCTTCAAAGCATCCACCAACGAAGATACTCAAGCTCACCAGGCCGCGATCGATCCCAACATGTTCACGAAGACCGGAGGCCCAGTGATCCACGTGCGCGATCTGCCACGCCGCTCCGTGGGCGAAGTTGTAGTTATTGCGACGACGCCGACCACCTCTACCGGGATGGTTGTCTTTGCCATGGAAAGCGTGCATCTGGGTGATGATGTGGAACTCGACCAGCCGTAGAGCTACAAAAGGCTCGCATCAACGGTAATCCAACGAGGAGAAGCAACCGCTTCTCCTCGAAGTTTTTCCTGGACGATTTAATGGTGGAGCAAGGTTGTTCCAGCTCCAATCAACGCCCCGCCTAGCACCAGCCATACAGAATTGACCCGATACCGGATCAGCAGGATGAAGCTCAGCCCAGCAAAGACAAGCGTCGTCCAATCGACGACTGCGGTGCGAAACAGTTGCCAGGACGCGACCGCGATCAAGGCCAGAGCTGCGACATTCACTCCATCCAGTACGGCCCCGGCAAGGGGGGAATGACGCAGTCGCGGAACCAGTGGCCCGCTGATCGCCACGAAGAAAAATGCCGGAAGAAACATGGCGACAGTCGCAATCACTGCGCCCGGAAGACCTCCCAACAGATAACCGATAAACGTTGCCGTCGTCGATATTGGGCCGGGAGTGACTTGTCCCATCGCAATCGCGTCCAACAATTGCCGCTCACTGATCCATCTCAAATGCGTAACCAGGTTGGATCGAATCAGCGCCACCAGCACATAGCCGCCGCCAAAAAGAATCGCGCCGATCTTCAGGAACACAAGAAAGAGAGCAGTCAGACTGAACGGAATGACAGCGCCAGATCCGACCGCAATGCCAGTGAGGCCGGTTCCGCCGGTCAGGAGAGCCGAAGTAGAAGACGTTGGTTCACCCGAGCGCAGCCGATAAATAAGCCCAGTCAACAGGCCGCCGACCACGAGCACGGCGAACTGATCCGCGCCAAGCGCCGTCGCCAGCACCGCCAGCGCACCCACGGCCGCTACGCCGATTGACTTTACCGCCGACGTCGCCAGTTTGAACACGGCCTGCACGATCAGAGCAATCACGATGGGCTTCACTCCATAAAGCACACCGGCCACTTGCGGCAGAGACCCGAAGCGGAGATATACCCACGCCAACACGGTGACCATTACGGCCGATGGCAAGATAAAACTCGCGCCGGCCACAAGCAATCCCGGCCAGCCGGCTTGAACTCTGCCTACGTGAATTGCTATCTCAGTGGAATTCGGACCAGGGATAAGATTGGTTGCGCCCAGAAAGTCGAGAAACTGCTCCCGCGTAAGCCAGCCACGGCGGGAGACGACTTCGTCCTCCATCATGGCAATGTGCGCTGGCGGACCCCCGAAAGCGACCACCCCTATCTTGAGGAAAAGTCGTGCGAGCTCGAGCAACGAGGTGCGGTGCGCTGCGGGAATCTGGCGCGAATCTTGAGTCGCGGTTAACGGCTCTTGCAAGTCAAACCTCACGAAAAAGTGATCCGAGGATTGTAATCAAGAGCTCAGTAGTGTCGGAAGCGAAAGAGCAAGAACAGAAGTGAAGTCGAAACAAGGCGGAGCGTTCTATTTTGCCTCGCGATCTCCGAACACTTCCGCGGTAAAAGCCTCAAGTGTCGCACCCTGCTGCCACGCATCGAGCGGCAGGCCCGCTTTGCGGCACGTTTGCCGGATGAAAGTCACGCGGTCCCACTGATGTTCGACGGGCACCTGAGGCAGGAGCAACCCGCGGCGTCCGCCCTGAACAACCACTAATCCATGCACTCCGATCTCAACTTCTTCCGGCTTGATGACGCGGAGCGGGGAAAGAATGCTCAAAGAAACATCCAGTCCTGTGGCTTCCTCAAGCGTGACCGGCGAGAAACGCGTGTCCTCGAAGGCGGCAGCGCGCGCAGTTTCAGACACAGTGCGGTAGACGGAAGCAACCGGAAACACGTAGCCCACACAACCGCGCAAAGCGTCATGGAAATAAAGAGTCGTGAAAGCGCCGCGTGGTTCAGCGAGGTGCGGCGACGGTGCAGTCAGAGATAACTCGCGGCGCTCCAAGGCCGAGAGAATGGACTCGTGCGCCAGTTTCAACAAAATCGCGCGTTCGTCAGGGGCGAATTCATTCTGGGCGGTGCAGGCAACTACCGATGTGTCGGATGGGGATTCAGGTTGCGGCGACATCGCGCTTCCTCCGACGGCTGAGGACAAACGCGCGGCGGCGCCTCTTCACTACCTGCCGGTCAATCTTCGACCAGAAGGCGATGAAGTAATCGCCTGCCGATAACAGGGATAACAACACCATGAACCAGATAGCCAGCCGCGCGATCCAATCGACTGGGAAGAAGTAGCCGCCGTAGATGGGCCATTCTTTCCAGCGGTGGTCGAGAATGACGGCCACCACGGAAACGATCTGCACCAGCATTTTGAACTTGCCCAGGTTACTGGCTTCGATTGCGAACCCTTCCGAAGCTGCAATCGAACGTAATCCGCTCACCAGAAATTCGCGCCCGATAATAATCACGGCGATCCACGCTGGGACCATGCTGGGATTGAACTGCACCAGAGTGACAAACGCGGCGGCGATCAGAAGTTTGTCGGCCAGCGGATCGAGCAACACACCCATGGTCGTGATCTGTCCACGCTTGCGTGCAAGGTATCCGTCAATGCCGTCGGTAATCGATGCCGCAATAAACAGAGCCGAAGCCAGCAGTTCCTTTTCGCCGCCCGTACTCTCGAAACGGTTGGTGGAAAGAATCCAGATCAGCAGCGGGATACTGCAGATGCGGGTGAGCGTGATGGAGTTGGGAAGGTTCACCGGGCCACTGGCGACCGCATGCTGGCACGAATGCCATATCAAGCGATACCAAATTATCCTCCACCACGAACAGCGAAAGCAATGAAGTAAATCTATTTCTGCTTGGCGATGATCTGGTCCTTAATCTTGTCGTAGGTCGCCTGCGGAATAATCTTCTTCCGCACCAGGTCGGTCTTCATCTTATAAGGTCGCCCATCCACGATCTTCTTCGCATAGGCTTCGCCAATTCCCGGCAGGGCATCGAGTTGTTCCGGCGTGGCCGAGTTGATGTCCAGCAGCTTCGGCTTGGTCGTGCTCGCGGCATTTGCACTAGATACTCCGGCTTGACTCGCACTCTGCGCAGCCCCTGCACTAGTGAACATTCCCAGCGCCAGCAACGCAACTAAAACCCGCATGATCAGACTGTTTGCCATGGGCTTCTCCTTAGCTTCAATCTCGTTTCGCGGCTTTGTAACCCGCCTTCTTGGCCCCATCCACGGTCATGAATTTTCCGTTCTTGGTTTTGCCATACCAGCGTCCGCCCTGGTGATAAAC
>Ga0210393_10005165_pt1 | contig 10287 bp, 7 predicted proteins | sample IncBWC27OmetaG_FD_160068 | JGI IMG/M metagenome (GOLD analysis project Ga0210393, IMG submission 160068) | Forest soil microbial communities from Barre Woods Harvard Forest LTER site, Petersham, Massachusetts, United States - Inc-BW-C-27-O ...
AAATATCTCGTTGGTGATGCCCATTTCGACGTTGTATGCCTCGGCGGCAAAAAGCAGCAGAGATTTGTTCTGCGCTTTCCAACCGAAGCGGGCAATCGTTCCATCGTTGCCGTTGCGATTGAACGCACCGCCGATGCCGAAGTTATTGGCGGCCTGCGCCTGCTGATTCGCGAGCAACGTCGACTCGTCGATGTTCTCGATGAGCCCCGCACCGAATGTCGGTGTTGGCGTTCTGAAAATCAGGTTGTTGTTCTGCTGTGCCTGCTGAAAATTGGGCTGCTGCAGATTGCAATTGCCGGCGTCCGCCCTGCCGGATACGGTGAAGATATCCTCGACTCCGCCGTTCGGTGCGTTTTTGTTCGGACTGCCGTTCGAATTGGTAAAGAACGGGAAGCGCACCTCCACCGTCGGCCCGTGAGCCGTGATGAACGACGGCAGGGTGTTGGTGGATCCCGACGCGATGGCTTGCGTGATGACTTGGAATTCGGGATTGTTGGCCGGCCCGCTGCCGCCGACGGCCGGTTGAGCATGGCATCCGGAGCAACTATTGAGATTGAAGCGCGGTCCGAGGCCATTGTTCGTGCCGCCCGAGACAACTTCCTGCTCTTGAAAGCGGCCGAGACCGTTGTCGAAGAACTCCAGGATCCCCGTGGGAGCGTTCGCGTTGACCGAAGCGAGCGGCAGCGGGCTGCTTTGAGTCGCACCCGGCTGCCCGTTGATCGGGCCGCCACGAACGCCAGGATCCGTTTGCGATAGTGCGATGCCCGGAAATGCCAGGGCCGCCGAAAATAGCAGCGCACAAGCGATTGCGAGAAGCTTGTTCATCCGTCTCTCCCTTAACTACGGCGTATTTTTCGAACGGCTCGAGCATGCTCGAAGCGTGCTGGGTATTAGCTGCCCGCAGTGCGCCGCCCGCAACCAGAAATGATTAGCTTAATTCGCCTTTTATTAGCATTTGCTGCGCACTGAGGTCCGGCCCTGCTCGAGATGGACGCCGCGGCAGCGGGCACGCTGCTCAGGTCGAACGAGGGGTCATGCTCGTCCCGCGGCCGGCAAAATGATTAGGCTCGAAGACTGGCGTAGAATGCGGTTTTTACCTAAAAGGCACGTGCGGAGGCCTTGAGTCCATGCCCGTCAAAAAGCGCGCACAGCGCATGTCGCCGGAGAAGCGACGCGAACAGATCATGGACAGCGCGGTGGCCCTGATCGTCAGTCGTGGCTTATCCAGCTGCACCCTCGAGGTGGTCGCCGCGGAGGCGCGTATCAGCAAGCCCCTCATCTACAAGTACTTTCCGCGCCTTGCAGACCTATTCAAGGCGCTGGTGGACCGGGAATATCGCTTTTTACGCGGCCGCGGCCTCGGTGTCTTGCCAAAAGACGTTCCGTACGAGGAGCTCATTCATCGCTCTAACCTTCGATCCATGGAATATCTGTACGAACGCGGACCGATCATGCGCTTGCTGGCCAGCGATCGGTCGATCGCCGGTCTGGCAAAACGCCAGGACCGCGACGAACGCGGCGTCATCATCGATTACTTCACCAAGCGATGCGCCGAGGTCTATGGCTTCCCGCAAGATGTTGCCCGCGTGTGTTCGACCATGACCGTCAACGCGCCAATCCTCTCGGCTCGCGCACTGCGCGGCAGCGGCATCGCCGCGCACCGCGCCGCCGAGATTTGGAGCGATTTCATCATCGGCGGCAATAACGCCTTGCAGCTCAAATATGGCAAGCGCAAGGCGCGCAGAAAAAAGACGAATTCTTGACTGGGCCGCCGCTTTCTTGACTTGCTTGCGGCTTTCTTGACTTGCTCGGCGCTTAATTATAACTTAAGTCTAATATAGTCTCGTGCGGAGAGCGCGCCCATGACTTACGCGACCAATCGCCCTTACTGCGATGCCGACAGTCACATCATGGAAACCCGGGACTGGATAGCCAGGTTCGCCGATCCGGAGATTCTTGCCAAGCTTCCCGAGATGAGTCTGCTCAAGTCGGGAACCAAGAGCTTCGAGGTTATCAATGAGGCAGTCGTAAAACAAAAGCGCCGCGCCGCCGTCGGCACGGCAGCGGTCGATGTGGTGAAGGGCCAGAAGGGCTGGAATGCGCCGGGCGCCTTTGACGCGGCGGAAAGAACGGCGGCGCTGGACGATCTGGGATTCAATCGGCAACTCGTGTTCTCGACCTTCTCCGCTTCGCAATACCTGCATCATGACGATCCGGACGTGCGCTACGGCGGTGTCCGCGCCCACAATCGTGCAATGGCGGCATTTTGCGGCCTGGACTCGCGACTCATCGCGGCCGGCCAAGTGTCTCTGGCTGATCCGGAGCGTTGCGTGGCGGAAATGGCGGAAGGCGTTCGTCTTGGATGCGGCGCATTCTGGATCCCCGGCATGCCGGTCGGCGACAAATCCCCGGGCCACCCGGATTTCGATCGCGTCTGGCAGGCATTTTGCGATTTAAACGTGCCCTTCTTGCTGCACGTCGGCCCAAACAGTCCGACCAAGATCGCCGCCTACGAAAATAATGGCCAACCACGGCCCAAGGACATTACCGGCGCCGAGGGCGGCGAGAATCTTCGCGTACGCGATTTCATGCTGCTGTCCGTCGGACCTCAGCAGTTTCTGACCTCGCTGGTTTTCGACGGCGTATTTGCGCGCTTTCCCCGCTTGCGCGGCGGTGTGATCGAACTGGGTGCCGGCTGGGTGCCTGAGTACCTGCGTACCCTCGATCTCAGCCAAAAAATCTTCAAGAAAACCGACCCCTCTGTGGAGAGGCTGACCATGAAGGCGTCGGAGTACATCAGACGGGCGGTGAAGTTCACGCCCTTCCCCGGTGAAGACGTCGGCCGCCTGATCCGCGACGCGGGTGCCGAACTATTCATGTTTTCGAGCGACTATCCTCATCCGGAAGGCACCGACGATCCGATTGGCCGCTTCGAACGCACGTTCAAGGGCATTTCCGAGGAAGCGAAAACCAAGTTTTACAGCGAGAACTTTCAGGCCATGATGGCCGCGTCTTAAGCCCCGGACGTCAAGAGCCTACAAGTGCGCGTCGGCGGGCACCGCATCCTTCGGCGGGACCTTCGGGCGCTCGCGCATCGGCAACTCCGGTATCATCAAGGTCGCGGTGAGCGCGATGACGACCACGATGATGCTCAACATGATTACGTGCGTCACCGAATCCGCAATCATCACGCGAATCGCGACCGGAAGGTGCATCATCCCCGAGTGGACTTGGGCATCGACCGACAGGCTGCGCAACTTTGACAAGTTCATCGACGGCAATCCGCTCGATGTTGCCCAAGCCGCAAGCTTGGAATTCAGATCATTGGTCAAGAGCGTGCCGAAGATCGCGACGCCGACGGTGGAACCGATCTGGCGAAAGAACTGATTGGCGCTCGTCACGACACCAATTCGATTCATCGGCACGGCATTCTGGATTGCGACGCTGTACAGGCTCTGCAAGGGGCCCAATCCCATCCCAAGAAGGGCCATGCGCCAGCCGAGATCCAGCCGGCTGGTGCTGTAGGTCATCTGACTCATCAAAATTGTCGCAATCAACAGCACGGTCATTCCGGCAAGCATGAAGGGTTTGTAGCGGCCGGTGCGCGTCACCAGCCGCCCGCTCACCGTAGCCGCCACAATCAGGCCGATCATCAGAGGCAGGGTCGACAGTCCGCTGGTCGTGGCCTGCACGCCCTGTCCGAGCTGCATGAACAAGGGCAAAAATGCCACGACGCTGAGAAAGGACATCGACGAGAAGAAGCCGGCGATATTGGCCCAGGTGAATACTCGGTTGCCGAACAGCTCCATGTGGATAATCGGGTCCTTGACTCTTTTTTCCACGATCACGAACAGGACCGCGCAGATCAGGAACATGGCGAACAACCCGACCACGATCGGTGAGTCCCAGGCATATTTCTGGCCACCGAAGGTCAGCGCCAGAAGCAGCGGGACGCAGGATGCGACGATCAGCACCGCGCCGAGATAATCGATGCTCCCCTTGGTGGCGTGCGAGAGCTTTGGCATCTTGGCAATGACCATGAACAGCGCGATCAGGCCCATGGGCAGATTGAGATAAAAGACCCATCGCCAGCCCTCGACCGTGTGACCCGCGATGGTCACCGTTCCATGGTCGGTGAAGTAGCCGCCCAATAGCGGGCCGACGGCGCTGGCAAGGCCGAAAACGCCGCCGAACAAGCCCGCAAATTTGCCCCGCTCGCGCGGCGGAAACAGATCGGCAATGATGGCGAATGCCGTGGTGAATAGCGCGCCTCCGCCCAGTCCTTGAATGGCGCGAAACACAATCAGCTGCACCATACCGCCGCCCAACAGCGGCAATGTTCCGAACTCACCTGCAAGCCCCGACAGCCATGAGCCCAAAAGAAACAGGCCGATTCCGGCGAGCAGCACCGGCTTGCGTCCGTACAGGTCGCCCAACTTCCCCCACACCGGCACCATCACGGTCGACGACAGCAAATATGCCGTGGTTACCCACGCGTACAATTCCAAGCCGTGCAATTGACTGATGATCACGGGCATGGCCGTGGACACGATGGTTTGGTCCAAGGCAGACAACAAGAAGACGATCATCACGCCGATGAGCGTGATCCGCCGTTCGGCGTCGGTGAAATGGGCTGTGGTCAAGATTTAAGGCTCCGCGCAAATCATTGATGCATTATCGCAGGGCGCCTACCACGCAGCACGAATTTCTGGATTTTTCCGGTCGCCGTTTTCGGCAACTCGTTCACGAAATGAAATGCACTCGGAACTTTGAAATGTGCCAGCGCAGCGCGGGCAAATTCACGCAGCTCCTCCTGCGTCGCGGCCGCGCCGGCGCGCAGGACGACGAAAGCGTGCGGCGATTCACCCCATTTCTCATGCGGCATGCCGACGACCGCGGCTTCGAGCACCGACGGATGCCGCAGCAACGCGCCTTCGACCTCGATCGAAGAGATGTTTTCACCGCCGCTGATGATCACGTCCTTGAAGCGGTCGCGGATCTCGATATAGCCGTCAGGATGCACCACGGCACCGTCGCCGGAATGGAACCAGCCACCCGCAAATGCCGCCGCAGTGGCGTGCGGATCATTGTAGTAGCCGCTCATGACGACATTTCCTTTGGCGACGATTTCGCCCATGGTCGAGCCGTCCTGTGGCACATCGCGCATATCGGTGTCCACGACGCGCAGCTCGCCCGAAGTAATCAATTCGACTCCTTGGCGAGCTTTGGTGATCGCCCGCGCCGCGCTGGAGAGCGACGTGTGCTCGGGCAACGGCTCGCAAATGCTGATGAACGGCGCCGTTTCAGTCAGTCCGTATACCTGCAGCACATCCCAACCGAGCTCGGATTCCATTCTCTCTATGGTCGCGGCGGCCGGCGGGGCGCCGGCGGTCATGACGCGAACACTGCGCGGCAGCTGCGTGCGCTGTTCAGGGGGACCATTTGCAATGGCGATGAGCACGGTGGGTGCCGCGCAAAGATGCGTCACGTTTTCGCGCCGCGCCTGCTCATACACCGCCGCGGCGTCCACTGCCCGCAGGCAAACATGCGTTGCCCCAGCGGCCGTCACGGTCCAGACAAAGGTCCAGCCGTTGGCATGAAACATCGGCAGCGTCCATAAGTACCGATCGGCCGGCGTCAGCGGCCAATGTGCCAACGCCCCAACCGAATTCATCCACGCGTTGCGGTGGGTGATCATCACACCCTTCGGGCGCGATGTTGTGCCGCTGGTATAGTTGATGGATAGTAGATCCGTTTCCGCAATATCCGGAAATTGGCACGATTCGCCGCTGTCTTTGAGCAACGACTCATACGATAACCAGCCGGCCTTCTCGCCTTCCAGGGCCACAAAATGCCGCACTCCCGGCATGTGCGCCCGAACACTGTCGACGGCGTCCAGATAATCGGCATGAACACACAGCACCGAGGCGCCGCTATGTTCGGTCACGTAAATGAAATCCTCGGCCGACAAACGGTAGTTGATCGGGACAATGACCGCCCCAAGCTGCGGTATTGCGTAGAATTGCTCCAGATGTTGATGCGTGTTGGGCGCAATCGTCGCGACGCGATCACCCCGGCGCACGCCCAATTTCGCCAGGGCGCTGCTCCATTGGTCGCATCGCCTGCCAAACTGGGAGTAGGTAAACCGCAATTTGCCGTCCACCACGGCCTCGCGTTGGCCATGCAGTTTGCGTGCGCGGCGCGCGAATTCGAGGGGTGTCAGCGGCGTTTCCATGCGCAGCAAAGCCTACCAGATTGGGAGCCATGATCGAGACCCTGACCTCGAGTCGGCTTGCACTTCATCGCGAGCGCTTAAGATTCGTAGCTGCGCAGCATCCGGCGCAACGCCTGCCGCACCTGACTCCGCAGCGGCGCGGGCGCCAGCACCTCCAGCTCCTCGCCGAGTCGCAGCAGTTCACGAATTCCGAAATCGCCGGCTTCCACGGGGATGGTGCAACGAAGCCAACCTTGCCGATCGGGCTGGCCGGCGGTCTTCGCCACGGCCGCTTCAACATACGGCCCCAACAAGTTGATCAGCGTGCGCCCACGCGGCGAGAGCCTGATCGTGGCATGGCCGCGATAGCTGCCAAGCTCGTATTCGCGCGAAGATCGAGTCCAATAGGAAGCCAGATCAAAGTCCGCGGGGCGTGAGAATGACTCATCGAGGGATTCCACGGCCAAGATGTTTGAGGCGCGATACGTGCGCAAGCTGCTGCCCTTTTGGGCGACGAGGTACCAAACGCCCGCCTTGAGCACGAGACCGAGCGGACCGACCCGTACCTCGTTGGATTCGCCGCCCTGGCGGTAGCGAATTCTCAGATAGCGCTCGCTCCATACGGCGCGTGCCACTGTCGGCAGCAGCGCCACCGGCTCGGTCGCTCGAAACCAACCCGTGACATCCAGATGAAAGCGCGTGGCCACGCGCTCGGCGCGCATCCCCGAAGGAAGTGCCGCCATCAGCTTGAGACGGGCCGAAGACATGCGCTCTGCGAGCCCAAGTTCCGCCGCCGGGCCGGGCAATCCGGCCAGCATCAATGCTTCCGCTTCGGCCTGCGTCAGGCCGGTCAGCTGGGTACGGAAACCATTGAGGAGCTGAAAGCCGCCATCGCGCCCGCGGTCAGCCATCACCGGGATACCGGCGGCGCTGAGCTGATCGATGTCCCGGTAAACCGTGCGGATCGAGACCTCGAGTTCCTTGGCAAGATCCGGCGCCGACATGCGCCCGCGAGTCTGCAGCAGCATGAGCGTGGAGAGAAGGCGGCTGGCCAGCATCGCATCAGGCTAGCATGAATACATGACAGAATATGGCATGTATCGCGAGGCACGCCGTTTAGCCTCGACAACGGCGCAGCTGGGCGGCCGGGCGGCAATGCTATTCGATCAAGATGGCCCGAAAATCATTGACGTTCGTCAACGTCGGGCCGGTAATCACGGAGTCATCCAGCGCGCCGAAGAAACGATGCGCGTCGTTGTTGCCGAGCATGTCCATCGGCTTGAGCCCCAAGGCTCGCGCTCGCTCGAGCGAATCGGGGCCCAGGTACGCGCCGGCGATTTCTTCTTGTCCGTCGACGCCGTCGGTGTCGCCCGCCAGGGCGTGAATGCCCGCGTGTCCTTCGAGCGCAATGGCAAGGGACAGCAAAAATTCCACATTGCGCCCGCCGCGTCCGCCGCCGCGCACGGTCACCGTCGTTTCGCCGCCCGACAGCAAGACGCATGGGGCCGCGAATGGTTGATTGCGCTCGGCCACCTGGTGCGCGATGCCCGCGAATGCCTTGCCCACGTCCTTTGCTTCACCCTCGATGGCATCGCTCAAGATATGAACTGCGATTCCCGCATCGCGAGCCACGGCCGCCGCGGCCTCCAGCGCCATTTGCGGCGTGGCAATGGTGAGTGCGCGGGCGCGCGCAAGCCGCGGATCGCCCGGCTTCACGGACTCGGCACGTCCGCTCTCGAGCACTTCGAGCACGGCTTGCGGGAGTTCAATGCCGTAGCGGCGCACGATATTGAGTGCGTCCGCTGAAGTGGTCGGATCCGGCACGGTCGGACCCGAGGCGATATCGACCGGACGATCGCCCGGGACGTCGGAGATCAGCAGCGTCAGCATTTGCGCAGGGTAGCTGGCCGCGGCCAACCGTCCGCCCTTGATCGCCGACAAATGGCGACGCACACAGTTCATCTCGCTGATCGTAGCGCCGGATGCCAGCAGGGCCCGGCTGACGTGCTGCTTCTGATCCAGCGTCAATCCCTTCGCCGGCAGCGGCAGCAGCGCCGAGCCACCGCCGGAGATCAGACAAAGCACCATGTCACCGGCAGAGAGGTTGCCGACCAGTTCGAGCATGCGTTTCGCCGCGTGCATGCCGGCGGCATCCGGAACCGGGTGCGCAGCCTCGACGATTTCGATCTGCGTGCAAGGGACGGCGTAGCCGTAGCGCGTGACGACGAGCCCGGACAGATCCGAGCGCCAATTCTGCTCGACCGCCTGAGCCATTGCCGCGGAAGCCTTGCCCGCGCCAATGACCAGCAACCTGCCCCGCGGCACAGGCGGCAGATGGCGCGGAACACAGAGCGCGGGCTGCGCGGAGGCGATCGCCGCGTCAAACATCCGTCGCAGCAGCGCCTTAGCGGACACGGGCTCGAATCCGCGTCCGCCCGGTCACGCTACAACACCGACTTGAGCAAGGTCGCCATTTCTGCCGGATTGCGCGTGACTTTGATGCCGCACTCCTCCATGACGGCCAGTTTTTCCGTCGCCGTACCCTTGCCACCGGAGATGATGGCACCCGCGTGCCCCATGCGTTTGCCCGGCGGCGCCGTGACACCGGCAATGAAGCCCACCACAGGCTTCTTCATGTAAGCCTTGACCCACCGGGCGCAGGTCTCCTCGTCGTCGCCGCCGATTTCGCCCACCATGATCACCGCATCGGTTTCCGGATCATCGTTGAACAGCCGCATGACATCGATGTGTTTTAGGCCGTTTACCGGATCGCCGCCAATCCCGACGCAGGTGGACTGTCCCAGCCCTAAATCCATCAGTTGCCCTACCGCTTCGTAGGTGAGGGTGCCTGAACGAGACACCACGCCGATGCGGCCCTTCTTGTGAATGTGTCCGGGCATGATGCCGATCTTTATTTCATCCGGCGTAATCACGCCGGGACAATTCGGACCCACTAAGATGGTCTTTTTGCCGCGCATCCGGTTGCGCGTCGCGACCATGTCGCGCACCGGCACCCCCTCGGTGATGCAAATGACCAAATCAAGATCTGCATCGACGGCCTCATCGATGGCGCTCGCCGCGAAGGGCGGCGGAACGTAGATCACGGAAACGGTCGCGCCGCTTTGCTGCTTCGCATCGCGGACCGTGCCATAGATCGGAATGCCCTCGAAATTCTCCCCCGCTTTACTGGGATTCACTCCGGCGACGAAGCAAGCTTTGCCGTTCGCGTAATCGCGGCACAGACGCGTGTGAAACGCGCCGGTCTTTCCCGTAATGCCCTGCGTCATCACCCTGGTGTTTCTATCAATCAGAATGCTCATACCGGCCGACCTTGCTTGCCGTTCACGGCGGCGACAATTTTCTTGGCGGCGTCCGCCATATTGTCCGCGGAAATGATGGGCAGGCCCGAGGCCTGAAGCGCCTTTCTGCCCAGCTCCTCGTTGGTGCCTTTCATGCGCACCACCAACGGAACACTGAGCTTCACCTCTTTGGCCGCGGCGATCACGCCTTCCGCGATCGTGTCGCAGCGCATGATTCCGCCGAAGATGTTCACCAAAATTCCCTTGACCGCGGGATTTTTCAACATCAGCTTGAATGCCTCCGTCACTTTCTGCGCCGTCGCGCCCCCGCCGACATCCAGAAAGTTCGCCGGTTCCGCGCCGAATAGTTTGATCGTGTCCATCGTCGCCATGGCCAGCCCCGCGCCGTTGACCAGGCAGCCGATATTGCCGCCAAGCGAGATGTACGAGAGATCGTACTTGGACGCCTCGACTTCCGCGGGATCTTCTTCGTCCAAGTCGCGCATTGCGACGATGTCCGGGTGGCGAAACAGCGCATTCGAGTCGAAATTCAACTTGGCATCCAGCGCGAGCACGTCACCCTTTCCCGTGATGATCAACGGATTGATTTCCGCGAGCGAAGCGTCGCATTCGACGAATGCGCGATATAGTGCCTGCATGAACATCCGCGCCTGCGCGATGGATGCTTCCGGAACGCCGATCTTTCTTGCGACCTCATCGGCTTGTTGATCGGTCAACCCGGCATCCGGGTCGACGGCAACCTTGTGTATTTTT
>Ga0210393_10005166_pt1 | contig 10283 bp, 9 predicted proteins | sample IncBWC27OmetaG_FD_160068 | JGI IMG/M metagenome (GOLD analysis project Ga0210393, IMG submission 160068) | Forest soil microbial communities from Barre Woods Harvard Forest LTER site, Petersham, Massachusetts, United States - Inc-BW-C-27-O ...
AAGCGAATGCGGATCACCACGCGAAGCCCGCGATTGCACTGGCGGATCAAGCCATGATCGACGCGCAGGTGGCGGAGGCGATGGCCCAAAAGGAGCGCGCGGCGAAGGCCGCGGCTGAATTTGATGCCAGCATGGCAACGCTGCGGCAGGAATCAAACCGCAATTCAACGGGCAACCAGTAAGGAAATATATGAATACCAAATTTTTAACCGGATTGGGAATTGCACTGGCCATGTCCGGCTGCGCATCCACGCCCAAGTCTAACCCCGACCTCGAGAGCGCACGCAGTATCGTCCAGGCGGCGCAAGCGGATCCCAACGCGGCAAAGTATGCGCAATTGGATTTGCAGACGGCCAAGTCCGATCTGGCCATCGCCGATGCCGCATTCGTGCGGCACGATGAGCCGAGTATCGCGCAGCCCGCTTACATGGCAGCGCAGAATGCGCGGCTCGCCCAGTTGCGGGGAGCGGCAAAGGCCGATGACGCACGAGTCGCCGCCGGTCAGGCGGAGCGCGACAGCATCCTTCTTGCGGCACGAACCAACCAGGTCGACAGTGCCAATCGGGCCGCCAACGCCGCGAATCGCGCGACCGATGATGCAAAGATCGCCCGCGATCAAGCGACCGAAAATGCTGCGCGGCTGCAGGCGGAAGTCGATGCTCTCAAGGCGAAACCCACCGATCGCGGTTTGGTTTTGACTCTCGGCGACGTCTTATTTGAGACCGGCAGTTCCACATTGAGCCCGGGAGCCGGACGCAACATGGATCGCCTGGTGCAGTTCCTGACGGATCATCCGGAGCGCATGGTGCAGATTGACGGGTTTACCGATAGCGTCGGTACCGACTCATTCAATCAGGACCTGTCTCAGCACCGCGCGGATGCGGTGAGATATGAACTCGTCTCGCGGGGCATCAGTTCGACGCGCATTGCGAGCCAGGGGTACGGCAAGGCCTATCCTGTCGCCAGCAACTCAGAGTCGAGCGGCCGACAGTTGAATCGGCGGGTTGAAGTGGTTATCGGCTCGGATAACGGCACAGCCATTGCGGCACGCCGCAGCTAAAGAGAGAGGTACGGCGGCAGGGTACTCACAGGATTGCCCTGACCGCTTGCTCGACGGGTCTACGATTGGCTCTAAAATCGCTTTGCCACGGTGAATCGGCCTGAAATTCCCTCCAGCGGATGCACATGCGCGTCGGGAACGCCGGCGGCCGGCTCGCCTGCCAGTCGGTCTATGTACCAAAACTCGGCCGCATCGGCTTTCTTGTTGATGCTGCAGCGCTTGCCGTCTTGAGCACCGGCGCTGCGTTATCCGCGCAGGACAAGTACGCGTTGAAGGTACCGAACGGGCTGGCGTTCTCCGAGTTCAGGGGATACGAAGGCTGGCAGGTCATTGCCGTTAGTCTCAATGGAGGGTTGCTTGCAGTAATCGTCGGGAACCCCACGATGATCGATGCGTTCAAGGCAGGAGTGCCCGGCAACGGCAAGCCTTTCCCCGACGGCGCCAAAATGGCAAAGATCCATTGGAACCCCAAAAAGAAAGAAGCCGAACCCGGTCAGCCGCTGGCGCCCAATTCCCTCCATGACATAGATTTCATGGTCAAGGACAGCAAGAAATTTGCCGACAGCGGCGGGTGGGGATATGCCGAGTTTGAGCATGACGCCGCTTCCGATGCGTTCAAGCCCGGCACGGAGGCCGATAAGCCGCCGCAGGGCAACGATGCCAAGTGCGGGTTCGCATGCCATACCGTGGTGAAGAAACAAGACTTTGTTTTCACGGAATACCCGACAAGATGAGGTCGGCCGATATACGGTAAGTCGTTTTCCGTCGCGCGTTGTGCGCGTCGCGCGCCGCATTATGTTGCACGCTTTCGCGCAACGCCCCCTCCGCGTTCGGGCATTTGACGCCGGTACAGGCGGCGAATACTCTGAATCACAAAGTTGAAGATTTCAGGGGGCCCATGATTCGAGCTGTCACGCCGTGACATGGTCCAATTCGGACGGGCCGAGTGTGTCCGGCTTGGCGACGGGCCAGATTTTCGCACAGCGATTTCGGTTGATCCGCGAATTGGGCGAGGGCGGCATGGGCCAGGTGTGGCTGGCGCAGCAAATCGCGCCGGTGCTGCGGCCGGTGGCGCTGAAGCTGATCAGGGCCGGCATGTACGATGAGACGGTCGTGCAGCGCTTCCAATCCGAGCGCCAATCGCTCGCCATCATGGATCACCCGGCCATCGCCAAGGTGTTCGATGCCGGCACCACGACGCAGGGACAACCCTACTTCGTCATGGAGTACGTGCCCGGTCTGCCGATCACGGATTATTGCGACCAGCGGAAACTGACGGTCCGACAGCGCGTGGAGCTTTTCATCCAGGCGTGTGACGGTGTGCAGCACGCGCATCAAAAAGCGATCATCCATCGGGATCTGAAACCGGCCAATATTTTGGTGTTGGAGGTGGACGGCAAGCCGGTCCCGCGCATCATCGACTTCGGCCTGGCCAAGACCACGGCGTCGAAGAACGATCAGCCCCTGCACACGCGTTACGGCCAGTTCATGGGAACGCCGGGCTATATGAGCCCGGAGCGCGTCGATCCGAAAATAGAAGACGTCGATACGCGAACCGACGTTTACTCGCTCGGAGTCATTCTGTACGAATTGCTGACCGGGCTGCAGCCTTTCGAAATCAGAAAACGACAGCGACCTTCGCTCGAGGAATGGCTGCGCCAGCTGCGCCAAGACGAGGCACCGCGGCCGAGCGCAAAGGTAACCGCGGATAAGGAGACCTCCGCGGCGACGGCGGCCGCGCGCGCCACTGAGCCTAAACCGCTGGTCAAGGCGCTGCGTGGCGATCTGGATTGGATCACTTTGAAGGCGCTGGAACGCGATCGCGAGCGGCGCTACGGAACGCCGGCGGAACTCGCCGCCGAGCTGCGGCGCTACCTGAACGATGAGCCGGTCGTCGTCCGCGCGCAAAATTCCGCGTATCAGCTCGGCAAATTCATCCGCCGACATCGGGTTGCCGCGGTGGTCGCGGGCATGGTGAGTGCGCTTGCGCTTGCGGCCTCGGGGGCTGGGCTCATTGCAGTGCGTAAGCAGCATGAGGCGGAATATCAAACGGCGCAGACTCTCCAGGCGCAGTCGCGGCTGCTCACTCAAGCGGCCGCGCAGCGCCTCAAAGACTCGGACCTCGCCGGTGCCCAGGGCATCATTCTGGAAGTGTTGAGAAATCCCGCCTTTGCGCAAGCACGCCCGCCGGCGGCCATCAGCGTCTTTCAAGATATGCGTGCGGCGGATGCGCAGCTCGCCGTGCTGTCGGGTCATGGGGGACGCGTTGAATACGCCGCATACTCGCCGGATGGCACGCGCATTGTCACCGCGGGCACGGACAACGCCGCACGAATCTGGGATGCGCGGACGGGCGCGCAGCTCTCAGTGCTGGCGGGTCACCTCAACTATGTCAGGACCGCGGTCTATTCCACGGACGGATCGAAAATTCTCACTACCTCAATGGACAAGAGCATGCGCCTGTGGGACGCGCACACAGGCGAGGTGCTCGCGATCTTTTCGGGTCATGGCGCAAAGCCGATTTCCGCCGCCCTTTCGCCCGATGGCACTCGTCTGGTCGTTGCCTCCCTGGACAGCACGGCGCGCGTTTGGGATGCGCGTACGGGCGATGAACTCGCCGTGCTTCGGGGCCATGGCGATGCCCTGCAATTCGCCGCGTACTCGGCCGATGGCACACGCATCGTCACCGCCTCTCGCGACAAGACGGCGCGCATCTGGGAGGCGCGCACGGGTGCACCGCTCGCCGTTCTCTCCGGACATGGCGGCATTGTCTTGTCGGCGAGCTTTTCCCCCGACGGTAATCAAGTGGTGACCGCTTCCACTGACAAGACCGCGCGCAGCTGGGATGCGAGCACCGGCGCGCCGCTCATCGTGTTCACGGGACATAACGATCGTCTCTATGCGGCGCGTTATTCCCCGGACGGCACGCGCATCGTGACCGCCTCGGACGACAAGACTGTGCGCATCTGGGACGCAGCAAATGGCACGCCGCTTGCGGTGCTATCGGGACACGGTGCTTTTGTGAGAGCCGCCGAGTATTCACCTGACGGCACGCGCATCGTGACGGCCTCGGACGACGGCACCGCGCGTATTTGGCGGGCGCGTGAAGATACCGAGATCGCAGTGCTGCGCGGCCACGAGGATGGGGTTGCGTTCGCCAACTATTCGCCGGATGGCACGCGCATCGTCACGGCGTCCATAGACAAGACCTTGAGGATTTGGGATGCCCGCAGCGATGCGCTGCTCGATGTGTTTAGCGGCAATCGCGAGTATTTCATTGCCGCCACGTACTCGCCCGATGGCCTGCAACTGGCCACGGGCGGGTCGATGGATAACTCGGCGCGCGTGTGGAATGCGCGAACGGGGGAGCCGCTTCGCGTGCTGACGGGGCATGGGGGCCTGGTGGAGTCGGTCGCCTATTCGCCCGATGGCTCGCATATCGCGACCGCGTCGATGGACAAGACCGCGCGTATCTGGAATGCGCGCAGCGGCGAGCAGCTGACTGTTCTCTCGGGACACGATGATCGGGTGCTGTTCGCGGCCTACTCACCCGATGGTAAACGGCTCGCGACTGCGTCTTTTGACAAGACCGCACGTATTTGGGACGCAAACAGCGGTGCGCAACTCCTCGTGCTCACCGGGCACACCCAAGTCGTCAGCGCGGCGGCGTACTCCCCCGATGGGGAGCATCTGGTGACGGCGTCATTCGACAAGACGGCGCGTGTTTGGGATACGCGCAGCGGTGCGACTCTGTTTGTGCTTTCGGGACATACCGGTGCGCTTCAGTCCGTCGACTATTCGAGCGACGGCAGCCGCATAGTCACGGCGTCATCGGACAAGACCGCGCGTATCTGGGACGCGCACAGCGGCGCGCAGCTTGCGGTGCTCTCGGGGCACGAGGATTCGCTGCAATCCGCGGCGTTTTCCCCGAACGGCTTGCAGATTGTTACCGGCTCGTTGGATAAGACCGCGCGCGTCTGGGAAGCGCGAGTTCCGGCTTCCCTCGATGCACAGATCCTCTTTGAAGCCGCCGCAGTGAGCGATCCGCTCGCTGATGCCGACCGGTTAGATTTAGGGGTGCCGCCCGATGCACGCGTGCGTACCTGGCCTAAGAAGGAATCGGGCTGCGATCAAGCGGCCGCCGCAGTCTATGATCCGGACCGTGTGACGCCCGGGGTTCTTGCGGGGAGCATCACCGTCGATATCGCCGGTCCCGCCTGCTCGGCCGAGATCGGCAAACCGCAGCACGGCGCGCGATCGGATTTCGAGATGGGCCGCGCGCTGGCTGCGAAGGCGGACGCCGCGGCTGCCAAACAGCAATTCGAAACCGCACTGGCCAAGGGCTATCGAGCCGCGGCCGTGGATCTTGCGGACCTGCTTGCGTCCGACCGGTCCATCCTCCTATATAAGAATGCCTGGCAAGCTGGGGTGACCATCGCCGCGGTCAGGCTGGGACACCTCTACGAGGCCGGCGTCGAGGGTGTCAAGCCATCCGAGAACGATGCATGGCTGTGGTATCGGCGCGGCGCGGAGGCTGGCGAGCCGAATGCACTGGCGCGTTTCGCGCAACGCGAGGAGATTGCCGCGCTGGCGGCGAGCGATTCGTCCAAAAGGAATGCGCAATTGTTGCAAGCATTCAGGCTCTATGCGGCCGCCGCGATACGGGCGTACGAAGAGACATGGCCGGACGACGCCTGGCGGCACTGGCGTTATCGCCGAGCCTCGCTTGCGCGGGTGCTCGCCCACGAAGGCATGATGCAGCAGGTGGCCGACACGTATGCTGCCGTGCTCGCGAAAACGCCCGCGCTGACCCAAGAGCTGCAGAACCCACGATCGGACAAAGCGCCCTGACCTTGGTTCTCGGCTGCTAGGTCAAACTCAGTTTGAGCGCGGCTGCCGCCGCTGCAAGCTTAGCTTGTGCATCTTTAGCAGCGCTCACCGCATCGGTTGGATTACCCGATTTGAAAGCCTCTTTCGCCTTGTCCCACGCCGAGCTGGCATCTGCGAGTCCGGACTTTCCCGCACCGAGATCAACATCTTTCGGAACATGCTTGGTTTTTGACAAAGCGTCGATCCGACTTTGCACCGCGCTGATCGATTGGGGAACGGAAGCGGCCAGGGATCGCCACTCGTTCCCCAACGCCTTAACCATCTCGTCTTTCTTCGCTGAAGCTGCATCGGCCAACCCGTTGACTTCGGTCAAGACGGCGGGCGCGCCCGCGATCACCGCCGCGTAGTCTTTCTTTTCGAAGGATGCAGTTAATGCGGCAACCTTACTCTGGGCTTGGGCGAATTGCTCGGGCACATATTTTTGTGCATCCGCTGACACGGAGTTTAATATGCTATTGATGTTATCGAGCGCATTCTTGGCCGGCTCCATCTGATTGACGCAGGCCACAAAGAGGATTGCAACAGAACACAACGTCAGAAATCCTGTAACTCTTTGATTTGTCTTCATACTATGGATCTCCTTGCCGAAAAGCACACGCTACGCCATGTGTCGAAAGGATTGCAAGCGCTACCGCACCACCACAGTTGAGGGGGTGCCAAACGCGCCGCTCGTTCCTACTTGTCAGCTCGGGGTCAGTTGCCCTGATCCTCTTCGGCAATCTCAGCGTCGCCTCCGACGTCGTCGCCAACGCGACGAGCGATCCCTTCGCCTATTGCTCGGCCATCGGCAGCATTGACCGGCCCGCCGGCGGAGGCTCGCCGGTCCCGCTGGCTCTCAAGTCGTATCTGTTGCGAGCGCTTGGATTGTCGGCTGGTGCCGAGTTCAGGCCGGAAGGATATTACTGGCGCTGCATGAAAGGGACGGTATTTGTCTGTGCGATCGGCGCCAACATTCCGTGTTCCGCAAAAGCCGATCTGGCAAAGCGAAATGTTGGCGCCGACAAATACTGTCAAGACTATCCCGAGGCTGCGTTCGTGCCGGCGTACGCGACGGGGCACGTGACCCTGTTTGCTTGGAGTTGCTCCTTTGGTCACGCCGTGCCCGGGAAACGCATCGCCAAGCTCGACCCGCGCGGCTACCGCATCGACATTTGGTACAAGGTCGCGCCGGGCGTCAATTCGCCTTGACGCCCTCGACCTGGATGCGCAGCAAGACATCCTGTTTGAAGCCGTATTGCTGACCGTAGTTCACGCCGAAGTCAGCGCGATTGAAAGTGCCGCTGGCATCCGCGCCGCAGACCTGCTTCTTCAGCATGGGATGCTCGATACATTTGAAGGAATTGATGGTGAGCGTCACAGGCTTGCTAACGCCGTGAAGGGTCAAGACCCCGGACACGGTTTTCGGCGCGCCGTTGGCGAATTCAAGCAATCTTCCTTTGTATTCCGCGGTCGGGTATTTCGCCACGTCGAGTATTTCGGGGCTCGATACATGTTCGTTGAGCTTGTCGTGGGCGAAATCGATCGTTGCGGTGTCGATGACCACATCGACCGTTCCTGTCTTGGCCTCGGTATCAATCGTAACGGTACCGCTGGATTTCTTGAAGGTACCGCGCCAAGTCGACAGCCCGCCGAAATGGTCCACCTCGAAACTCGGGTGGGTGTGGTCCGGATCGACGTTATACGTAATCGAGGCGGCAGTTGCAGATGTGACCGCCAATGCCAAGAGCAGCAGCGCGTAATTGTATTTCATGGTGATCCCTTACAAGAGTGATACGTGGTGTTGAGTGCTTAGTGTTGAGTGCTAGCGCAGCAATCCGGCGCTCACGAGCTGATTGCCGATGCGTTGAATCTGCGACTCACCCGCAGCGAGAGCCGCGTGGGTGGTGTGAACCGAATAGTGACCGAGCACCAGGTCGTGCGGATGTTTTACCGCAGAGCCGAGCACAAACCTCGACGCCCGGTCTGCCTGAATGATTATGGCCTCGCGAGACTCCTCGAACACAATTAATTCGCCCGCGACCACCGGCTCGGGTGCACGCAGGCTGCCTTCGGAGACCGCGAGCCAGGCCACGTCATGATCCAACGGTGGCTCATAGTTCCATCGTTCGCCCGCCGCGAGTTGCACGTCCAGGTAGTTAATGCCCGGAGGAGAAAGAATTGGGCTCTTGGCGTGACCATAGGATCCCAAGATGACCCGCGCGGGCTTTTCCTCGGGCACGTGGTCGGCAGACAGGTAATGGCTTTGGCTGGGGGAGTTCTCGAGTTCCTGCGGCAAGGCGATCCACAGTTGAAAGCCCTTCGCCTGTTCCAAAGCGGCTCCCGTATGCCAGACGCCGCCGCCGGCGCGCATGAATTCGATCCCATTCGCGGGCAGAATCCCCTTTACGCCGGTGGTTTCTTGATACTCAATTGCGCCTGCATGAAGCACCGTAATAGTCGCGATGCCAGAATGCGGATGCCAGCCGAAGTTGGGCGCCGCTGCCGCGGAAATATCAAAAAAATCCAGGAACACGAACGGCTTGATGAACTCGCCGAGATCCGACGGGCTCACCAGGCGGGTGATCGCTCCGTGCCGTTGTCCTCGGGTCCGAAGCGCAATGGCGCGCGGCGCGTCGCGCGATTTGAATACCGCGCTCATGCTGCCAGCGCCGCGATGTTGGCGCGCGCCTTCAACATGGCCGCTTCTTTGGCTTCGGGACCAAAGGCCAGCCCCTCGGCTCGGACGATGGTGACATCCGTCAGCCCAATAAAGGAGAGCACGCCGGTGAGGTAGCTCTCATGATGCTCGAAAGCGGCTGCCGGCGAACCCGGTGTATAGACGTTGCCGCGAGAGGACGCGATGAACACTTTCTTGTTCTTGACCAGTCCTTCAGCGCCATTCGCGCCGTAGCGAAAGGTCTTTCCCGCCACGACCACGCGGTCGATCCATGCTTTGAGTTGGCTTGGAATCGAAAAGTTGTACATCGGGGCGCCGATCACAACGATGTCGGATGCGAGCAGTTCCTCTAAATAAGCGCCACCCTTCGCCAGGTCCGCACCGAGAAGCGCGTCCTCAATCGGGCCGCCTTGCCAAGCCGCCAAGTGCGCCGAAGATAAATGGAGCGCAGCGTCACTGGCCAAATCCCTGTGCACCACGTTTATCCCGGGGTGTAGAGCAACCTGCCGTGCGACGATTTCTGTCGACAGCGCGCGGCTCGCTGAGTTGGGGCCCAAAACGCTGGAATCGATATGAAGTAGCTGCATGATGTTCACGGCCTCGTTTGGCTTAAGACTGGACTGGGGTGTATCCTGCGCCGGCGGCTATCCCATGAATAGCCGTTATGTTGCGATACTATCCATCCGGATAGCTGATACATAGGGTCAAAATCATGCTGGACGGCGTCTCCTTGGATCAATTGAGGGCCTTCATCGCAGCGGTCGATGCAGGCAGCTTTTCGGCGGGGGCGCGCAAGCTGCATCGCGCCCAATCGGCGGTCAGCGAACTCGTCAGCAACCTCGAAGCACAACTCGGCGTCGTGCTTTTCGATCGTTCCGAGCGCTACCCCAAACTCACCGCCGCCGGTGTTCAATTGATTGCCGACGCCCGCAGTGTCGTGGCCAACGTCGATTTGCTCAAAGCACGCGCGAAGGGAATTTCCCGTGGTCTCGAATCGGAACTCTCCGCGGTGGTGGACGTGCTGTTTCCGATTGAAGCGATTGCCGAATCCGCGAAGGAGTTCAGAGACCGATTTCCGCGCACGCCCCTGCGGCTATACGTTGAGGCGCTGGGCGGCGCATACCAACCCGTGCTCGATGGTCGCTGCAGCTTGGGCGTCGTCGGATCCCTGCCAACTGCGCCCGACTCCATAACTCTTGAGCGATTGCTGGGACTCCCCATGATCATGGTCGCCGCGCGCGAGCATCCGCTCGCGCTGATCGATGGCATAATTCCAAAAACAGAGCTCGCCAAACACATCCAACTCGTGCTGACCGACCGATCTGAACTGACGGTGGGGCGAGAATTCGGTGTCATGTCGCCGCTCACCTGGCGATTGGGCGATCTTTTTGCCAAGCACGCGTTTCTTCTCAAGGGATTGGGCTGGGGCGGCATGCCGTTGCACGCAGTCAAGCAGGACCTCGTGGAAGGCCGACTCGTCAAGCTGTCGATCGAAGATATGGTCGAACAGAGCCTGGTATTGCCGATGTCGGCCGCCTATCTCACGGCCAACCCGCCCGGACCGGCGGGCCGCTGGCTCATCGACCGACTGAAGCAGTGTTCCGGTCAACGCTCAGCGGCCGCGCACGGCGTGCAAGCGTATCCGCCAGAAACACTAGAGCTTCATTAAAAAGTCGC
>Ga0210393_10005167_pt1 | contig 10282 bp, 8 predicted proteins | sample IncBWC27OmetaG_FD_160068 | JGI IMG/M metagenome (GOLD analysis project Ga0210393, IMG submission 160068) | Forest soil microbial communities from Barre Woods Harvard Forest LTER site, Petersham, Massachusetts, United States - Inc-BW-C-27-O ...
GCCCATCATGCCATGGAACGCGTGGCTCCCGCTATCGGTTTATTGCATGCAGTCTGCAGTCGGTCCACTTCCACCTGCGTCAACGCGCGGAATTCCCCCGGCGGAACATCCAGCGTCAGCGGCCCGTAACGCACACGCTTGATCTTCTCCACATGGTGTCCCACTTTCTCGAACATCCGCCGGATCTCACGATTGCGACCTTCGATCAACGTGACCTCATACCACGGATTGTTCGCCTCCTTCACCAGCCGGATCCCAGCCGGCGCCGTCCGTACTCTTCGCCCATTTTCCGTTTGAATCGAAACTCCACTGCGCAATTTTTCCAAAGATTCTGCGCTCGGCACTCCCGCAACTTTGACTACGTAAGTTTTTGAAACCTGCGAGGCCGCCTTCATCAGCTTGTTCGCCAGCGCGCCATCATTGGTCAAAAGCAGCAGTCCCTCGCTGGCATAATCCAGCCGCCCCACCGGGTACACTCGTTTCTTCACGCCTCGAATCAGTTGCATCACCGTCGGCCGTTTTTCCGGATCGCTTACCGTGGTCACGTAACCCTTCGGCTTATTAAGCAGCAGATAGACGTGATGTTGCGCGCCCTGCAGCAGCTTTCCATCCACCCGTATGTGATCCATCTCCGGATCGGCCTTGGTACCCAGTTCCGTTACCACGGCCCCGTTCACCTTCACGTGGCCGGCACTGATCAGTTCCTCGGCTTTGCGTCGGGAGGCAATCCCGGCAGCGGCAATAATTTTTTGCAATCGTTCAGCGGGCATCACAACTTCCAATCTGTTTTGAAAGGGCGTGGCTTCAGCCACGCCGCAAAACTCCCCTAAAAAATAATAGCGGCTTCAGCCGCCGTTCCAGTTTCAATCTCCGAACCTCAACCAATTCTATTCTTGTTCGATCGCGGACTCCGACCTGATCGCCGGCTCCGCCACTTCTTCCGTCGGCGCCGAACTATTTCCCGCCGCCTCTTCCGCGGGAATCAACTCAGCCTGAAACGATTCCGCCACCAGCTTCTCAAACTCCTCCATGCTGGGGAGCTCATTCACGTCCTTCAACCCAAATCGCATCAGAAATTCTTTGGTCGTTTTATAAAGTATCGGTCGTCCAATCACCTGTTTCCGCCCCGCGGTTGTAATCAGTTTGCGATCCAGCAAGGTGGCAATCACGCCGCCCGAATCCACGCCGCGAATCTCGTTAATTTCCGGCACGGTCGCCGGCTGCTTATAAGCAATGACGGCCAAAGTTTCCAAAGCTGGTAGCGACAGCCGGATCGGCGGCTTCAAACTCTTCGCAAAACTTCGTACCATCTCGTGCTGCTCCGGCTTGGTCGACATGCGATAGCCGCCCGCCACCTGCCGAATTTCGATCCCATGATCGGAAGTGCTGTAACCAGCGACCAGGTCTTCCAGCGCCGCCCGCACCCGCGACTTCACTTCGTTCTCGTCCACCGCGCCTTCGGCAATCACCGACTCCTTGACGAGCTGCACCACCTGCTCCGTCGTAATCGGCGTCTCCGCCGCGTAAATAATTGCTTCGAGTTGAGCTTTTAAACTCATAAATCAGCTATTAAGACTTCCGGCGTCATCCTGAGCGTAGCCGTTTTTCAGGCGGAGCGAAGGATCTCCCGCTTCGCTAAGCTTTCCAAGCTTGATAGCCCAAAGCCGCACTTCTCTACCGCCAATCGTCCCTTACAGCCGCTTGCTCCGCCATCACCGCGTCAAACCCGGTATGCTTCCTTACCGCAATTTCGCCAAACAACTGGTCCTGCCGAACCTGAATCGCCTGCAGCCGCACCATTTCGAGCAGTGCGAGGAACATGCACACCAGCGCCTGCCGCGAGGGCACTCGCATCAGAAGCTGTTTCAATCGAATCGGCCTCGATTCCAGCGACAGCCGCCGCCGCAGATAATCAATCATCTGCCCCACGGTAACCGTCTCTTCGTTCACGTTAATGATCGGTCGCGTACGCACGCGTTCCAAAATCTGCTGAAACGTTTTCACCAGATCAATCACGTCCGCAGCCATCTCCGGCTCGGTGCCCTCAGCGTCCATGAACTCCTTCAGCGCCGGATTCGTCAGGACCGCATCTTCAATCTGCTGCTTCTGCAAAAGCATTTGTGCTGCCGACTTAAATTTCTCATGCTCCAGCAAACGGTTCACCAGCTCGGTTCGCGGATCTTCCAACTCCTCCGCCTTCGCCGACGGATCGCGCGGCAGCAGCATCTTCGACTTGATGTGAATCAGCACTGCGGCCATATAAATAAAATCGGCCGCTACATTCACATCCAGCTCGCGAATTTTTTCCACGTACGCCAGATACTGCGCCGTAATCCGCGCTATGGGAATATCGTAGATGTCGATGTCCTGCTTGCGAATCAAGTCCAGCAGCAAGTCCAGTGGCCCTTCATAGACATCCGTCACCGAAACCGCGAACGGAGAATCGCTCTCCTCGTTGTTTTTGTTCTTTTCTGTTTGGTGAGCCGATTTCCCGACTGGCCTCACGCGCTCACGCGGATTCGCAGAAAGCGCCGGCGAAAGAAACTCCGGCCCGCCGTCTATGGAAGCGCCAATTTTATCCTCCATCACTTCCCACCCTTCCCTGCCGGCGCTTCATACGCAATCGACATTCCCATCGCCTCACGCACATGATCCATCGTCTCGCCCGCGGCCGCCCTTGCCCGCTCCGTGCCTGCCTCCAGAATATCCCAAGCCAGCCTCGGATTCTCCTCAAACTTCTTGCGGCGCTCCTGCATTGGACTCAACAGTTGCACCAGCGCATCCGCCGCCCATCCTTTGCACTCGATGCACCCAATCCCCGCCGACCGGCATCCGACATTCACTTTTTCCATTGTCGCGGCATCACTGAAAATCTTATGCAGATCCCCCACCGGACAAACATCCGGATTCCCCGGATCACTCCGCCGCACCCGCGCCGGATCAGTCACCATGGTCTTCAGCTTCTGCCTCACCACCGGTTCCGGGTCGGTCAGCATGATGGTATTTCCATACGACTTCGACATCTTCCGCCCATCGGTCCCCGGCAGCTTCGGCGCGATCGTGAGCATCGATTGCGGTTCCGGAAAGACTTCGCCATAAAATCCGTTGAACCGCCTCGCAATCTCCCGCGTCAGCTCCACGTGTGCCACCTGATCTTCGCCCACGGGAACCACATTCGCTTTGTAAATCAGAATGTCCGCCGACTGCAGCACCGGATAACCCAGGAACCCATACGTCCCCAGATCTTTATCTTTGATATTCTCCCGCTGCTCCTTATAGGTCGGAACCCGCTCCAGCCAACCCAGAGGCGTGATCATGGAAAAAAGCAAATGCAATTCCGCGTGCGCCGGAACGTGCGACTGGATAAAGATCACGCTCTTCTCTGGATCGAGTCCCGCCGCGAGCCAGTCCAGCGCCACTTCCAGGGAATTCTCTTTCACCCGCGTAGTATCGGCATAGTCGGTGGTAAGCGCATGCCAGTCCGCTACTTCGAAAAAACATTGATACTCATCCTGCATCCGCACCCAGTTATCGAGCGCGCCCACGTAGTTGCCCAGATGCAGTTTCCCGGTCGAGCGCATGCCGCTAAGCACGCGCTTCCGCAATTTGGTCGAAGGCGTCATCAGTTCTTGAGCGAGTATTGACGAGGTTGTAACACGATGCAGAGTATTGTCGATACTACCACGGCGAAAGTAGCGGCGGCTGTCATGCGGGCGTCTGACCGATGCTTTATAATTCGCCCTCCACGCACCCGCCGAAATAAATGTCCCATCTCGCCCGCAAACTCCGCCTCACCGATTACTTCACACTAGCCTGGGGCACCATGGTCGGCGTCGGATGGCTCGTTGTCATGGACGACTGGCTCTTTCGCGGCGGCGCTCTCGGCGCGCTATTAGGTTTCGCGGTTGGCGGCGCACTGCTCTTCCCCATCGGTTGGGTCTACGGAAGACTCGTCGCCGCCATGCCAGACGCCGCAGGCGAAATCGCCTACACTGCCGCCGCGTTCTCCCGCCCCGTCAGCTTCTCCACCGGATGGATGATGATGCTCGCCTACTTCATCGTCTGCCCCTGGGAGGCCGTTGCCGTCGGCCGCATCGCCGGCTACATCGTCCCCGCGCTCGATTTGCTCCCGCTCTACCGCATCGCCGGACGACCGGTCTATCTTCCACATCTCCTCATCGGCCTCGCCCTCACCGCGCTGCTCACCACGCTGAACTATCGCGGCATCCGCCTCAGTGCCACCTTCCAGAACTGGACGTCCTTCGGAACACTCGCCCTCTTCATCGTCTTCGTCGCGCTTGGCGCCAGCAAAGGATCGCCGCACAATTTTCCGCCGCTCTTCACCCACGCGCCGCTGGTTTCCTTTCTGCTCATGCTGCAGATCGTCCCCTACTTCATGACCGGATTCGAATCCGTCAGCAAAGCTGCCGAAGAATCCACTCCCGAATTTCGCAGCCAGAGTTTTCTCAAAGCCATCTGGATGGCAATCCTAATCGGCATCCTCTTCTATACGGTCATCATCGCAGCCGTAGCATTCGTCGCCCCGTGGCAGACGTTGACCGGTGAAAAGTTCATGACCGCCGTCGCCTTCCAGCAAGCAGTGGGTTCGCGCTGGATCGTCAACGTAATCCTCGCCGCTGCGCTGCTCTCGCTCGTCAAATGCTTCAACGGAAACTTCGTCGCCGCCAGCCGCCTGGTGTTTGCGCTGGGTCGCCGCAACCTCATCGACCCCCGCGCCGGACAAATCCATCCCGTTCATCAGACGCCAGCCATTGCCGTCCTTTGCATCGGCCTCGCCACCGCCGCCTGTATGCTCCTCGGCGATGCCATCCTCGTCCCCATCACCGAAGTCGGCTCCGTAGCCTGCGCCATCGGCTGGACCGCAACCTGCGCCGCATACCTTAGTATGGGACGCGCCAGAAAATTACCGGGACAGAAATCTTTATCGACAGTAGAGTGGATCGTCGCGATGTCGGGTCTGCTGGTAGCGATAGCCATGCTCCTGATGAAAATAGTCCCCGCAATCCCAGGACACTTCACCGCTTACGAATGGCTCGCGCTCTGCATTTGGATAGTCTTGGGAGCACTTTCACATCGTCGCGCGAAGGCTGGCGCGAGATGATAGTCAGTCCGTTTGAAGGAGAGTCACAAAGATGACTGGTTTCTTGCGAGCGAGCTGCGGGGTTCTTGTTATCATCGCCTTATTTTTCGGCTGGTATTACATTGCGGCCAACTATGACTATGCTGCCTTGGCGGGGACATATGTCTTTCATGGGAACGGGGAAACCTGCACTCTGCACCTTCACCCGGATCGCACTTTTGTGCAAGAGCTTAATCGTCCCGGTGAGACCCAGAGGTCGCAAGGGCGTTGGCATCGTTCTGGTGAATCAGGCGTTTCATTCTCTAATGAATTTCAGAAGTTGCCCGGCGAAGAGATGAACGCTGAAGGTCAAGCGCATGGCCAGTTCGGGAAGCTACTCGGGATATTTCCGCGTCTCGTCTTGGCACCGCTGCCCGACGGCCCGACGTTTCACAAGAAGTGGTTTCGCTGAGCGACCAGGAGAGAAGACAATCTGATGGAAACCAACATCGCAATACGCCGCTTTTATTTCGTCTTGATTTTACTGTTAACCGTATCGCTTTCATTCGCACAAGCGCCGAGCCCCACCTTCGACCTCATCATCACCAACGGCCACATCATCGACGGCACCGGCTCCCCCTGGTATTCCGGCGACCTCGGCATCCGCGACGGAAAAGTCGCTGCCATCGGCAACCTGACCGCCGCACCCCGAAAGCGCACCATTGACGCCGCCGGCAAAGTCGTCGCCCCTGGCTTCATCGACATGCTGGGCCAATCCGAACTCAGCATCTTGGTCGATCCTCGCTTGCCTTCGAAAATCTTCCAGGGTATCACCACCGAAATCACCGGCGAAGGCGGCTCCATCGCTCCAATCAACGATGCCATCATTCAAGCCGACCGCCCCGGCTACGACCACTACCACATCACGCCCGACTGGCGAACCTTCCGCCAGTATTTCGCGCGTCTCGAAAAACAAGGCATGGGGATCAACCTGGCCAGCTACGTCGGCGCGACGCAGGTCCGCCGCATGGTTCTCGGCGACGACAACAAACAACCAACCTCCCAACAGCTCGAACAGATGAAAGCCCTCGTCCGCGACGCCATGAAAGACGGCGCAGTCGGCGTCTCCACCGCTCTCGAATATGCTCCCGCGCCCTACGCGAAGACGGAAGAACTGATCGCCCTCGCCGCCGAAGGCGGAAAATTCGGCGGCATCTATTCCACGCACATGCGCAACGAAAGCGACTCAGTGATCGAGGCCATCGACGAAGCCCTGCGCATCGGACGCGAAGCCCACGTTCCAGTTGAGATTTGGCACCTCAAAGTCGCGGGAAAAGATAACTGGGGACGCATGCCCGAAGTCGTCGCCAAGATCAACGCCGCCCGCGCCGCCGGTTCCGACGTCACCGCGGACACTTACGCCTACACCGCGTGGTTCAACGACTTTTCTGCCTTCATTCCCCAGTGGGCACACGACGGCGGCACCGCAAAGCTTGTAGAGCGCCTCAAAGATCCCACAACTCGCGCGCGCATCCGAAAAGATATGCTTACGCCGTCGAAAGATTGGGACAACGAATGGCTGGAGATTCCCAGCCCTGACGCCATCATGATCGGCGTGGTCGAGAATCCCAAAATGGTTCCGCTCGAGGGCAAACGCCTATCCGACATCGCGAAACTTTGGAACAAAGATCCCATGGATGCCCTCTTCGATTTCCTCATAGAAGATCCGAACACCGGCGTTGCCGTCTTCGGCATGTCTCAGCCCGATGTTACGCTCGCTCTCCAACAGCCCTGGGTCGCCATCGACAACGACTCTTCCGGCACTTCGCCCGACGGCATTCTCGGCCAGGAGCATCCCCACCCGCGCGCCTACGGAACCTTCCCCCGCATCCTCCGCAAGTATGTCCGGGAAGAAAAAGTATTGTCGCTCGAAGACGCCATCCGAAAAATGTCCGCGCTTCCCGCCCAGCGTCTACGGCTCACTGACCGCGGTGTTCTCAAGTTTGGCATGTGGGCCGACGTAGTCATCTTCGATCCCGCAACCGTGCGCGATCTCGCTACCTTCGATAATCCCAATCAGCTTTCCGAGGGAATGGAATACGTCCTGGTCAACGGCGTTCCCGTGATCGATCAGTCAAAGATGACTGGGGCCTTGCCAGGAAAAGTTCTACGCGGCGCGGGATACGCGCCATAACTGACAAGAAAATGAAGGGGGAAGAATCAGTAGGGCATGACTTTAGTTGTGCCGGTTCGCGTGAACAAGAACGCGGGCGTCACCCATAAGCTATGCCTACGGCTTCAACTGCGCCTGCGTCTCCGCCGTCGGAGTCACCGCCACTCGCGGCTCCGCTACCGTGCCGGTAATGCTATACACCAGCGCCCGGGCAGCTTTCATTTCAGTTCCGCCGGTCAAGGTGAAGTCAAGCACTTGCCCGAACGATGCCGTCCCGCTGACCTCATACGCTTCTCCTGCGGAGATCATCGCGCCTTTTTCAATTTCAATCTTGCCATCGTGCAACCGCGCCCGTCCCTGCCAGTGCGCAAACTGCAATGGTCCTGCATCACTCGCCAGAGAAATATGCACTAGCGCTCCCTCCCGGAGGTCAAACCGAACCGCGCCCTCCGCCGATTGCCAGAACGTAGCCGCATCTGTTCCCTCTGCCCTGAACTGATAACTTCCCCCGGCCATTCCAGAAATCCACGGATCGTGCATCGCGCTCGCCATCTGCTCCAAAGAAATTCCCGTCAGAGTTCCAGCCCCTGTGTATACCGGAGATGCCCCCGTAAAATCTGCCTGCCAATCCCCGCGATGCTTGCCCCCCAGCAAATCTGCTCGCAGATCTGAGACCTTTAACTTTGCATGGTCCAGGTCAAGCCCTGCGGAAACCCGCTCCGCCACAACATTGTGAATCCGCAGGCGGCCCGCATTTACTTTGCCCGACGCCCGCAAGCTTTCAATAAACGACGCCGCTTCAGGTTCGGCAGGGCCCAGCACTTGATACCAACGCCGCTGGCTTGGTTGCGGACCCAGCCACTTGTAAATATCGCTCAGCCCTGCATCGTCGGTATTTAAATTGAAGCGGGCCAGGCACGCTCCTGGCGTTCCACAACCGCGAGCCAGCACTACCGATCCAGTCCAGTTTGCGTCAGCGCCGCGCGCTTTCAGTTTTTCCAGTCGCGCTTCATCCGGCGCCAGCCGCAATTCCGCGGACGAAATTTCAATCGGGCCGTTCATCCCCCGCACCATCGCCCGAACATTGTGCAGTTGCACCGTACCCGTCACTCTCGGCAAAGAAAATCCCGAGGGATTTCCCACCTCATTTCCGGCCCACGATCCGCCAATCTGCAAATCCATCTGGATCGCTCCCTCCACATTGGCCTTCACAGCGGGCAATCCCAGCATGTTGGCTATGCGCAAGGTGCGCGAAACTTCACCATCGCCGCGCACTCCGATCCCATAACCGGCGCTACCAAGCCAGCCTCGCGCCTGAGCCGGCAGCGGTCGTCCCAAACCCACGGGCAAAGGGCCGACCTCGATATGTACTCCGTTCGAAGCCGCAACAACCGCGCCGCCGAACTGCCCACCCGCGCCGGTGCGCAACGGATCGTGAGCCTTGCTCCGCTCCGAGGTCAACACAAACGGTACGCTGACCGAAGCCAATTCCACCTTACCGCTCGCCGACTGCAGGCGAAGATTCGCAACTTCCCCCCGTCCCTTAAATTCGGCTCCTCGCTGAGACTCTTCGGATTCCTTCACGGTGAAATTGCCGAGCACAGTTCCCGTCGCAACCAGGTCTCCTGGCAAGTCTTTCTTCACGCGCCGGGCCAGTTGCGCGACGGCATCTGCAGGAACGCTTTCCACATTTAAGACAAGGTTCAACCCGCGAACTCCCGGCGCCCCGGCATCGCCATGTAGCGTGATCGTGCCGTTCCCCACTGGCGCGCTGCAGAAGATCTCGCGCAGACTAGCTTTCGCGGAGCTGTACTTGCCTTCGCAATGCGCCGCCAACCCCAACCCTTCGCCGGTCGAAATGTCATAGCGATGGAAATTCCGAATTGCGGAATCCGCGGCCACCTGCATCGATCCCGGAGTTCCGCTCAGCGTTGCTTCCATCTGAATTTCGCCGCGCCATCCCTTGTCGTTGCCCGTTACCAGTTTGCTCAGTTGCCCCAGTTGCGCGCCCTCCCAGGCCAGACTGAACTGAAGGGGCGTTTCCCGCAGGCTCCCGGCCCGGTGCCACGTGCCATTCATGCGCAGCAGACCCGTATCGCTCAAGTTCATGTCGGTTCGCAACGGTTCCGCTTTCAATCGCACTCCCCAGGCATTCTCCGATTCCTGCCATACCGTGAAGTCCGCATTGAGCAGAGCGTATGGTTTTTTCTCCGCTCCCGTCTTGAAATTGATTCTGCCGGAACTGGCCTCAATATAAGGAAACCCCGGACGCGCCTCCCGCTTCGATTTTGCAGTCGGCGCCAGAGGCGTACGCGCCGTGCGTTCCAGCAAGGCCTCCCAGTTCCAGCGCCCATCTTCCCGGCGCACCAGATTCAGACTTGGGTCCGCCAATTCCAGGCGCGAAATATCCAGACGCCCGCGCACCAGCGAAGTTAAACGCACCACCGCAGTCACCTCCGGCGCGCGCAGCATAGGTTCCGCGCCAAATGCCGGATCTTCGTAAATCACCACGTTCTCCAGATCGAATCCGGGGCGTGGCAGGAAGCGAAGGCGGACCGATCCAATCTCCGTCGGACGTGCCACTGCCTGGCTGATGGAACTGGCAATGCGTGCCTTCAGGCGCGAAACGCCCGGACGCACAAGGAATAGAACGAGCAGAACTACAAAGGCTGCGGCCGCGACCCGCCGCTTGGAAGAGAAAGGCTTCACCGCACTACTCGCAACGTTCGCCGCCACCGCGTCTCATCAAAAAAGTGCAGCACCACATGACCCATAAAACCCACTCGATCCTCTATCCCGGTTCTTAGATACTCGCCGTCCGGCGTTTCAAACGACCAGTAAATGAACATCGGACTACCAATAATATTTTCCTGCGGAATGAATCCCCAATAGCGGCTGTCCAGGCTCACTCCCCGATGATCCCCCATCGCAAAATAACGACCAGGCGGTACCACCAGATCGTTCCCCTGGATGTGGGACGCCAGCTCCGCCGCCCATCTTGGAGAACTGTTCGGGTCCGCCGGAGCCCG
>Ga0210393_10005168_pt1 | contig 10281 bp, 9 predicted proteins | sample IncBWC27OmetaG_FD_160068 | JGI IMG/M metagenome (GOLD analysis project Ga0210393, IMG submission 160068) | Forest soil microbial communities from Barre Woods Harvard Forest LTER site, Petersham, Massachusetts, United States - Inc-BW-C-27-O ...
GAGACCACCGCTCTCGGCGCAGGCTATCTGGCGGGCTGGCAGGCGGGCCTCTACCCCGAGCCTGAGCAATTCGCGAAGACCTGGAGGCGGCAAGCCAGCTTCAGGCCGTCGATGGCGGAAAGCGAACGCGAAGGCCGTTATCGCGGTTGGCGCGACGCCGTCGCGCGCACGGTTCTGCGACCGGAGATCTAGAATCATGCGGATCGTCTTTCGCTGCGATCCTGCGATTGAGAACGAATTGATGCGCCCTGTCGCCGCCCGCGCGGCATTGCCGGATTGGCTGCGCGGGATGCGGACCACCTTCTCCGAGCTGCATGGACGGCCCCTGGCGATATTGCGATAGTCTCAAGCGATGGGATCTGCGCCGCGCATCGTTCTCGTGTGGGACATTTTTATCCGTGTCTTCCACTGGCTCATCGTGGCGCTTGTCGCGGCTGCCTATGCGACGTGGCGACTGAACTGGATGGTGTGGCACGGATGGGTCGGCGACGCGGTGCTCACACTCTTGTTGTTCAGGCTGTCGTGGGGCTTCTTTGGCGGCGAGACAGCGCGCTTTTCCCGCTTTCTGGCCTCCCCGCGAACTGTCCTACAGCACCTGAAACATTCGCTTCAGCGAGAGCCCGACCACCAAGTCGGACACAACCCGGCTGGCGGCTGGATGGTGCTCATCCTGCTCGCCCTGCTTCTCGTTGAGACACTGACTGGACTCTATGTCGCCAACGACATCGCCGACGAAGGGCCGATGACCGAGATGGTGCCGGCATGGGTGGCCAACGCGATTGCGTCCTCTCACGCGATCCTATGGGATGCGCTGTTGGCCGCCATCGTACTCCATGTTCTCGCGATCGCGGGGTTTGCGGCGGTCAAGGGTCAGAACCTGCTACGCCCGATGATCACGGGAACAAAGGTCTTGCCCGCAAGCGTCGCCGAGCCGCGGGCCGGCAGTCCGGCGCGAGCAGCCGTCCTGCTGCTCGGCTGCGCCGTGGCGACAGCCTTGCTGGTTAACCTCTTGTGAGCCCCGTCAGCTCTTGGGAGGAATGACCTGACCGCGGATTTCCCCTGCCGGATGAGACTGGCTGTGAACGTTGACGTACCACTCCCCGGCGGAAAACTGCTTCGCCTGATCCGGGGTGAGCGTGGCCGTCCCTGTCATCGGGTTCGCAGGCGACTTGCCCTGCGTGCTGAGCCAGATCACGACCGGAGCATTTTGGCCTTGCTTGGCTGGGCCGTGGAAATGAGCCATCGTAATCGGGCTCGACAGCCCAGTGTAAGAGATGTTCCAGGTGACGATCCGAGTCGCTGGGTCGTATGTCAGCTCGGCGGTTCCCGAGCCTGTCGTGTCCACCGCCGGCACACTTTGTGCGCCACTCAGCGGGACCTTGAAGGAAGTGGCGTCGGCGAGCGCAGCCCCCGCGTTCAGAAAGCCCAGAAGGACAATAAAAGGAATGAGAGCGCGCTGAGGTTTCAAGGCTTTCATCTTTTACTCCGTTTGGCTCACAACAGCTCAATCCCCACAAATAGTAGGGATTGAGCTGTGCGTCTCGTCGCATAGTCTATCCCCAGTGTGACATTCTTTTGCCGGCCCGCCAACTGTGTGATGGAGTTGGCGAGCGTCGAACTTTGGACGATCCGTGACGTCTGAGTTGGCTTCGGCGACCGGGTGGGGATTGACAGACTCGACCTTTGGCGTGAATGGGCCGTCGCTTCCTGCACGTCGCCGGCGGCCTTCGTGAACCCGATCGATGCCGAATTTCTCGATTCGCCTAAGGCTGATCCTTCTGTCAGTCCTGCTACTGGCGATCCTCGCCGGCTCTTCCGCATTTCTGATCCGGGAGCTGGCCCGCGACTCGCAAAGTCTTGCCGAGGAAGCCAGGCTTGTTTCAGTAGTAAAGAATGCTAATTCGGCCAGCAAGCATTTCGGCGACTTGAAATATTGGGCAATTGACTCCGCGGTGACGCAGCTCGCGGCATCTCAGCGAGCGGCCGATGCCGCCAAGGCGGGTCTCGACGCCGATTTGAAGGCGATTTCCGCGGTCGACCCTGCGGGCGTCACCGCCATCGCAGGGGAGGTCTACACCCTGACCGATCTGGCGCGGCAGGCGGGGGTCGCCTATTCAAGCGACGACAGCGCCGCCGGCAACGCCCTGCTGGCGCAAGCCAAGAGTCGGGTCATGACTATCGACGACCACCTCGACAAGGTCGTGGACAGAGTCGAGCAACGGGCCCTCGGTCGGCGCGATGCATCCACTCGGCAGGCGGAATTCGCCGTCAAGTTAGCGATAGCGGGGGGAATTGGCGCGTTGCTTTTCGCATTGGCCTTCACCGCGCTGACCGTGCGCTCGATCACTGTACCATTGAAGCAGCTGGACCGGGGCATCGCCTCAATCACGCGTGGTGAACTGAACGTCGCTATGCCGCCCTCAGGAGTCCCCGAGATCGCAGCCATGACCAAAACGCTCAGCATGTTGCGTGACAGTTTGACCGAGCGGGACCGACTCGAACGCGAACGACAACAGGCAGAGATGGAAACACGGACCGCGCGCGACACTGCCGAGGCCGCGCTGCACCACCTGAAGGCGGCTCAAGCCAATCTCATTCAGGCTGAAAAAATGGCCTCGCTTGGTCTATTGACCGCGGGAATCGCGCACGAAATCAAGAACCCTCTCAATTTCGTCAACAATTTCGCGAGCCTTTCCGTCGGCCTGCTGGGCGAGCTGAACGAGGCCGCCGCGCCGGCCCTTGCGTCGCTCGACGAGCGACGGCGCCGCGAAGTCGATGAGGCAAGCGAAATGCTGATCGGCAACCTCCAACGGATCGTTGAGCATGGCAAGCGCGCCGACAATATCGTCAAGAGCATGCTGGCTCATTCCCGCAGCGGCAGCGGTAGTCTGGAAAGGGTCGATCTCAACGCTTTGGTCGACGAGTCGCTCAATCTCGCCTATCACGGCGCCCGCGCTCAGGATCAAAACTTCAACATGACGATAGAACGGGCTTACAGCAAGGATATCGCGCCGATCGCGCTTGTGCCGCAAGATATGACGCGCGTGTTCCTCAATCTCTTCGGCAATGCCTTTTACGCCGCGAACAAGCGCCGGCGAGAGACAGATGATGGGGAGTTCAAACCGACGTTGACCGTGACCTCACGCGATCTTGGGAAAGCCGTTGAAGTGCGGGTGCGCGACAACGGAAACGGCATTCCCGCCGAGATCAGGGACAAGCTCTTCCAACCTTTTTTCACCACGAAACCGAGTGGCGAGGGCACCGGGCTCGGACTGTCGATCAGCTATGAAATCGTCACCAAACAGCATGGTGGGACAATCGAGGTTTCGAGCACGGTCGGAGACTTCACCGAATTCGTGGTGTGTCTGCCCCGCGGCCTCGGCGCGAAAGGTGCGCTCACTCCTTCCACATGAGTTACGAGGTCATGCCGGTCAGCATCTTGATTGTCGATGACGAACCCGATGTCGCAATCCTATTTCGGCAGCAATTTCGTCGCGAGACGCGAGGGGGCGTCTATGTCCTGCATTTTGCGCTTTCTGCCTCAGAAGCGCTGGAACGTCTCGCCGTCGAAATCGAGCCACGGCCGATCGTGATCTTGTCAGACATTAATATGCCCGGAATGGATGGTCTGGCGCTCCTGCGTGAAATCAAGAAGAGACGACCTGAGCTCCCGGTGATGATGTTGACCGCTTACGGCGACGATGAACGGCGGCGGCGAGCCGCCGAGAGCGGCGCGGCTGATTTTGTGACCAAGCCGGTCGACTTTGATTTCTTGAAGAGTCGCCTGCGCGAGTTGCACGGACCGTTAAGTTAAGGGGAGCCCGTTGGCCGCTTCAGCCAAGATACTCGCTGTGGATGACGAGCCTGATTTTGAGCTCCTGATCACGCAGCGCTTCCGTCGCCAGATTCGCGACCGGGAGTTCGAATTCCGTTTCGCTCACCATGGCGAGGAGGCGCTTGCGGCGCTATCAGCCGAACCGGACATCGACCTCATGTTGCTCGACATCAACATGCCGGTGATGGATGGATTGACGTTGCTCAGCGAACTTCGTGAGCGGCAACTGGAGGTGCAAGCGATAATCGTCTCGGCGTACGGAGATATGACGAATCTGAGAACCGCAATGAATCGCGGCGCCTTCGATTTCGTCACCAAGCCGGTGGATCTGCGCGATCTCGAGATTACGGTCCGCAAGGCGCTGGCCAATGTCGCAAAGCTGCGAGAGATGGACCGGCAGCGCATGGCTGCTGAACGAGCACGGAACAATCTTTCACGCTATTTTTCGCCGAACATCGTCGAGTTGCTGGCCGCCCAGGACGAACCGCTCGGGGCCGGTCGCCGGGAAACGGTCGCTGTTCTGTTTGCCGACATTGTCGCGTTCACGCGAATGGCGGAGCTTATGGCTCCCGAAGACGTGCTCGCAATGTTGCGCGAGTTTCATACCCGAATGACGGCGCAGATCTTCGCCAGCGGCGGTATGGTCGACCAATATATGGGCGACGGGATCGTCGCCGTGTTCGGCGCCACAGCTGCGAGCCCCGACGACGCCGCGAGCGCGCTGAATTGCGCCGAGATGATGCTCGAGACGCTCGAAGTTTGGAACCAGGAACGGGAGGAGAAGGGAGACGCCCGGCTCGATATTGGCATCGGCCTCAACTACGGACCGGTTGTGCTTGGCGATGTTGGCAGCGAACACGGCATGTCGTTCACCGCGATTGGGGATACGGTCAACACTGCGGCGCGGCTACAGGTGCTGACCCGCTCATTGAAAACGTCGTTGGTTGTCGGAGATCCTGTTGTTCGGGCGATCCAAGCTTTGTCCCCGGAAGCCGCCGCGGAGCGTATCGGCCGATTGGAAGATCTAGGCGAACATAGCTTGCGAGGCCGGGCGAGCCCGGTGCGCATTTGGACACGCAAGGTCAAGCAGATCAGCGAAGCCGCGCCCTTCGGCGCGCTTTCCTGAGCACGAAACCACGCCCCGAACGCCACATTATCCCATTGGCATCTGCATCGGCCCCATGTTCTGGTTCAGGTTGTACATGATCCAGAGCGACCCGACGATCAGAAGAAAGACGATCAGGACGCCGAACGCCAGCGCCAAGATGTTGTTGACGTTGTCGGGCCCGGTGGTGATGTGGAGAAAGAAGACCAAGTGCACGCCGATCTGAGCGATCGCCAGCACCACCAGCGCGATCGGAATGCTGGGGTGCCAGACCAAGGACGTCCCGGCGATGAAGAAAGACACCGCTGTCAGCAGGATCGCCAGGCCAAGTCCTATAAGGTAGCCAACGACGCCTTCCGCAATCTCGTGGCGTCCCATGGTCTCGTCGCCGGGGGCATGGTCGGCTCCATGGAGCGGCTGATAGTCGTCGGTTGAGCTCATGCGCCTGCTCCGAAAAGATAGACGACCGTGAAGATCGCGACCCAGATGATGTCGAGCGTGTGCCAGAAGAGCGCGAAGCAAAGGACGCGACGCAGGATGTCGGCGCGGTAGCCTTTAGCGAACACCTGCGCGATCATCGTCAGCAGCCATAAAGTGCCGAGCGTGACGTGAACGCCGTGACAACCGACCAAGGTGAAGAAGGCGGATAGGAACGCGCTGCGGCTGGGTCCCGCGCCTTGAGCGATCAGGCCGACGAATTCGTGGATCTCGATCGCAAGGAAGCCAAGTCCGAGCACGCAAGTGGCGGCCATACCGCCGTAGTACATGAGGCCGTTATGCGCCCTCGCGCCGATCGCGGCCAAGCCGCAGGTAAAACTCGAAAGCAACAGGCAGACGGTCTCGATCGCGACATTGTGCAGGTCGAAGAGATCTTTGCCGCTCGGCCCTCCCGCGGTCTCGCCGGAGAGCACCGCATAGGTGGCGAAAAACGCCGAGAACATGATGATGTCGCTGAGCAGGAAGATCCAGAAGCCGTAGCCGACAATGATGCGTTTCGATGCCGGGTCGGTGTGATCCAAGGCGATTGCGGCAGGGCCTCGCGCCTCCTCGCGCCGGCCGTCGCCGTAATCCGCGCCTGCCTGAAAGGCCGTCATGACAGGGCCTCCGCCCTGACAAGCGCTTCGCCCCGCGCGCGCCTGTTCGCGCGATCGATGCGAGCGACCTCCTCGGCCGGGATCTCATATTCGGTCCGATCGCGCCAAGCGAAGACGACGAATGTCGCGAAAGCGCCGATCATGGCGACAATGACCAGCCACCAGATCTGCCAGATCATGCCGAAGCCGGCGAACGTCGCGAAGAATGCGCAGATAAAGCCCGTCGGGCTGTTTCGCGGCATCTCGATCGGCTTGTAGACCGGCTCGACCGTAGGACCTAACCCACGCTCCGCCAGGCGCGCCGTGCGCCAATAGTCGTCGATGCTCTCGACATGGGGCAGAAAAGCGAAGTTGAACGCCGGCGGCGGCGAAGACGTTGACCATTCGAGCGTGCGGCCCATCCACGGATCGCCGGTCACATCGCGCAGTTGCTCGCGATCGCGGATGCTCACGACCAATTGCGCAATCTGGAACCCGATGCCGGCGAGAATGACCGCTGCGCCCGCCGCCGCGACCAGGAGCCAGGGATGCCATTCCGGCACATCGTAATGTTGCATCCGCCGGGTCATGCCCATCAAGCCCACGACATAGAGTGGGACGAAGGCAAGGTAGAAGCCAACAAACCAGCACCAGAACGCAGCCTTGCCAAGGCCCTCATGCAGGCGGAAGCCGAACGCCTTGGGGAACCAATAGGTGTAGCCGGCGAACATCCCGAACAGCACGCCGCCGATGATCACGTTATGGAAATGCGCGACCAGGAACAGGCTGTTGTGCAGCACAAAGTCCGCCGGTGGAACCGCCACCAAGACGCCGGTCAGGCCGCCGATGATGAAGGTCACCATGAAACCGATCGACCACAGCATCGGCGTCGCATAGACGATCCGGCCGCCATACATTGTGAACAGCCAGTTATAAATCTTCACGCCGGTTGGGACCGCGATGACCATCGACGCAATGCCAAAAACGGCGTTGACGTTGGGGCCCGCTCCCATAGTGAAGAAATGATGCAGCCACACCATGAAGGCGATAAGGCAGATCGCCAAGGTCGCTAGCACCATCGAGCGATAGCCGAAGAGCGGCTTACGAGAGAAGGTGGCTACAACTTCCGAGAACACGCCGAACGCCGGCAGGACGAGGATGTAAACCTCCGGATGGCCCCAGATCCAGATGAGGTTCATGAACATCATCATGTTGCCGCCGGCTTCGTTGGTGAAGAAGTGGAAGCCGAGGTAGCGGTCGAGCGTCAGCATCGCGAGCGTGGCGGTCAGGACTGGGAATGCGGCGACGATCAAGAGGTTGGTGGCGAGCGCCGTCCAACAGAAGACCGGCATGCGCATGTAGGTCATCCCGGGAGCGTGAATCTTCAAAATGGTGGTGACGAAGTTCACGCCGGTCATGAGCGTGCCGACGCCCGAAATCTGGACGCCCCATAAGTAATAGTCGACGCCGACGCCGGGCGAATAGGTGAGCTCCGAAAGGGGCGGAAACGGAAGCCAGCCGGTGCGTGCGAACTCGCCGACCACCAGCGAAATGTTGATCAGGAGCGCGCCGGTTGCAGTGAGCCAGAAGCTGACCGAATTGAGCGTCGGGAACGCGACGTCGCGGATTCCAAGCTGCAGCGGCATGACGAAGTTCATCAGCCCGATCACAAACGGCATGGCGACGAAGAAGATCATGATCGTGCCATGGGCGGAGAAGATCTGGTTGTAGTGCTCCGGCGGCAGATAACCCTGGGACTGGAACGCGATCGCTTGCTGCGAGCGCATCATGATGGCGTCGATGAAACCACGCAGCAGCATCACGGCGGCCAGCGTCACGTACATGATGCCGATCCGCTTGTGATCGACGCTGGTGATCCATTCACTCCATAGATAAGGAATCCAGCCTTTGATCGTGATGAAAGCGATCACGCCAAGCATCACCGCGACAACAAAAGCGCCCGCGAACAGGGGAATCGGCTGGTCGAAGGGAATGGCGCCCCAGCTCAGCTTGCCGAACATCTAGTTCCCCTTCCGCACACCGGCGCCCGGATTGGTCTCCGCGATTGGGCCGGGACCCGGCGGCAGCGTCTGATCTAGAATCTTGTCAAACAATCCGTCTGCAACCGACTTGAACGTGTACGGCTCCGGCACGACGCTTTGTTTGGAGAGCTCGATGTACCGTTCTGGCGTGAGCTCATCTCCTGCGCCGCGGGCCTGACTAAGCCAGTCGTAAAACTCCGGCGCCGTTTTCGCCTCAACCTCGAAATGCATGTCGGCGAATCCGTCGCCGCTTATCTGAGTGGCAAGGCCGCGAAATGTGCCGGGATCATCGGCCGCCAAGTGGAGCTGCGTCCCCATGCGGTTCATGGTGTAGATCATGCTGCCGAGCTGAGGGACGAAGAAGGCGGTCATCACGCTGCCCGACGTCAGCGTGAAGTGGATTGGCGTGCCCGCGGGGATGATCAAGCGATTGACGCTGGCGACATGCTGGTCCGGGTAGATGAACAACCACTTCCAGTCGAGCGACACGACCTGAACGTTGATCGGATCTTCCTTCGACACGAGCGGCTTTGCCGGATCGAGGTCATGCGCACCGATCCAGGCGACGCCGCCCAGAAGCATGATGGTCAGGAGAGGAATCGCCCATACGATCAACTCAAGCGCGCCGGAATATTCGAAATCGGGCAGATAGCGCGCCCTGGTGTTGGAAGATCGGAACCACCACGCGGCCGCGAGGGTGGCGAGGATCGTCGGGACGACGATGGCGAGCATGATGCCCACCGAATCGATGAGAATTTGCCGGTTGGCGTCGCCGATCGGGCCCTTAGGATTGAGCACCGCCCAATCGCAGCCGCTAAGGAGCAGAGTGGCGCTCAATGGCGCCAGCCTGAAAGCTAGTCTTCGAATCCTACCCCAGAGGATCATGGCGCCGCCCGCCTGTCTCACTCCTCGTCGAGGTCTCTCGAGTAGCCGACACCCCTGTCGACTCGTCCAATCGCCCCAAAGTCACCCCGACCGAAGCCGCAAATTGCTTTGCGGTCGTGAAAGCAGCATGACATGGGGCAAGGGCGGGGATCAAGCTGCCTTACGTCGGCGTTTGTTATACTTAGGTGTAGTGAAATCCCCGCTTCGCGAAGCACGCGCGCGGAGAATTGCCGGGAGGACGGAATGGCTGCAGAACAGACCGCATCTGTTGGTCCTGACCTGGCGCAGGGAATTGCTCTCGCCGAACTGCCGGACGGCGCCAAGCTGGTCGGCCATGTCGGACAAGACCCGGTTCTAGTCGTGCGCCGCGGCGCTGACATTTTTGCGATCGGCGCTCAGTGCACCCACTACAACGGTCCACTCGCGGAGGGCCTCATTGTTGACGATACGGTGCGATGTCCCTGGCACCACGCCTGCTTCGATCTTCGCACTGGCGAAGCCCTGCGCGCCCCGGCTCTCGGTCCAGTCGACACGTGGCGCGTCGAACAGCGCGATGGCAAGATCTTTGTCCGCGAGAAGCGCGCTCAGCCTGAGAAGAAGCATCGCGGAAAGCGGGACGAACCAAACAAGATTGTGATCGTTGGCGGCGGCGCAGCCGGGTTCGCCGCGGCCGAGATGCTGCGGCGGCAAAAATACGAGGGCGGCATCGTCATGCTGAGCAGCGACGACGCGCCGCCTGTGGATCGCCCAAACTTGTCGAAGGACTATCTCGCCGGCAGCGCACCTGAAGAGTGGCTGCCCTTGCGGGACCAGACCTTTTATTCCGACAATGCGATCGATCTGCGCCTGAATACGACCGTGGCCGCCATCGACGTCCGAGCGCGCGAGGTGACGCTCGCGGACGGCGAGACAATTCCGTTCGATCGCCTGCTTCTCGCGACCGGCGCCAAGCCGGTCTCGCCGTCCATCCCCGGCTCCAAGCCGTCGGACGTGCTCGTGCTTCGCTCGCTTAAAGACTGCCGGGCGATCATCGAACAAGCAAAGGCGGCGCGCCGGGCGGTCGTCCTGGGGGCGAGCTTCATCGGCCTCGAAGTCGCGGCCGCGTTGCGCGCGCGCAACATCGAGGTCCATGTCGTTGCGCCGGAAGAGCATCCGATGGAGAAAATTCTGGGCCCAGATTTTGGCCGCCTCGTGCATGCGATTCACGAGCAGCATGGTGTCGTCCCCCACTTGGGCGAGACAGCGCGCGGCCTCGAGGGCAAGCGAATGACGCTCTCTGGCGGAAGCGTCCTTGAGGCTGATCTCATCGTTGCCGGCCTCGGCGTGCGTCCGCGGCTCAGT
>Ga0210393_10005170_pt1 | contig 10279 bp, 8 predicted proteins | sample IncBWC27OmetaG_FD_160068 | JGI IMG/M metagenome (GOLD analysis project Ga0210393, IMG submission 160068) | Forest soil microbial communities from Barre Woods Harvard Forest LTER site, Petersham, Massachusetts, United States - Inc-BW-C-27-O ...
AGCACCTCCATCTCATTAACGGCGCCTTCGAGGTCCTCGAGTTCCGCGTAGCAGCGAAGGCCTCGACGTCCCAGCCTTCACAACCGCAACGCGCCGTTGCGCATGTCGACTCCCTTCCCCCCACCCTCCGCATAATCGACCGCATCCCTGAATCTTCAGCCATAACCACCCGCGCGATCACCCTCAACGAATACCGCGACAAGATCGGCAACTCCATGCTCATGCTGCTCAACCGCAAGCACTGGCATGAACCCGTCACCGAAACACCTCGTCTCCACACCACTGAAATCTGGGAGTTCATCAATCTGACCGAGGACCTTCACCCCATGCACCTCCACCTCGTTCGTTTCCAGATACTCGACCGCCGCGTCTTCGATGTCTTCGCCTATCAGAACGACCAGGGAGTGCATTATGTCGGCCCCGTTGTCTTACCCGCCCCCAACGAACTCGGCTGGAAAGATGTCGTTCAATGTCCCGCCGCCATGATCACCCGCATCATCGTCCGCTTCGAAGGCTACCCCGGCAAGTACCTCTACCACTGCCACATCCTCGAACACGAGGCCAATGACATGATGCGTCCCTTCGAGGTCATAGCGTAGGCGCACTTTTGCTTCCCATCGGATCGGCGTATCGTCTCAATCAAAGGAGATCGCGCCATGCTCAGGAGAGACTTCCTTCGCCGGTCGGCCCGCACCTTCACCGCTGCCATGCTCGCCAGAAATCCTGTGGCTCGCGCAGCACTGATCGATCCCGAACCCCTCAACAAAAAATTTCAGGCAAGCGATGAAGTTGTCCTGGGCCACACGGGCATCCGCACCAGCCGGCTTGCGATGGGGACAGGTACCATCGGCTACGGCGGCGCGTCCAACCAGACCAGGCTCGGGACCTCTCCGCTCACGAGGCTGCTCGTTGATGGCTATAACAACAACGGCCTCCGCTTCTTCGACTCGGCGGACTCCTACGGAAGCCATCCCTACGTCGCCGCGGCGCTCAAGCAGCTGCCTCGCGACAAAGTGACCGTCCTCACCAAGACCGACACGCGTGATCCTGCGGGTGTTCGCGCCGACCTCGACCGGTACCGAAAAGAGCTGGGCGTCGACTACATCGACATCGTCCTCATCCACTGTGTTACCGCATCTGACTGGACCACGCGCTACCGAGGCGTCATGGACGTTCTCTCCGAGGCAAAGCAGAAGGGTGTGATTCGCGCACACGGCGTCTCCTGCCATAGCATCGGCGCGCTCAGGGCCGCTGCTGCTTCGCCGTGGGTCGAGCTCGATCTCGTTCGGCTCAACCCCATCGGCTCCAACATGGACGCTGATCCCGACACCGTCATCGGCGTCATCAAGCAGATGCGCACCCAGGGAAAGGCGATCGTCGGCATGAAGATTCTCGGCCAGGGAGACCTGCGCGACAAACCCTCCGAGGCGATCCGCTACGCTCTCAGCACAGGCGTCCTCGACGCATTTACCATCGGCGCCGAATCGCAGAAAGAACAAAACAATCTCGTCCAGCGCATTGCAGCAGCCTGACCCCAGCGAGATGGGTCAGTAGTAGTGTTTAAGCTCTTCCCAGTCCGCCTGATAAGTCTTCTTTCGGCCGTGGCACAGATAAATGGGCCCGCGCTCCCATGGCATCGCGTATAGACCGTTGCGTTCGCCCACAACAGTGCATGAGCTGTAAGCAGCGTTCATCTCTTCAAGAGAACTCTGGTTGATCACAATCATCTCTTCTCCGGTGTACCCACGAGGCCCCCATATCCAGTAGTTCTGATGACCGCCGATTGCAGATGGCAGACCATACTTTGCCCCAAGGATATCGATCGCGCCAGCCTGCCCATAGTTGGAGGCAAGAATGCCCGTCCTCGTACGTTCCTCCGCAGGCAGTGCGTTATAAATACCAGACACCTGCTTCGCCAGGTCCTCCCAGCCAAAGCGGTCTGTATAAAACTGCGGCAATGGAATGGCCGCGTGGTTTTCACTGTCCTTAGGCTTGAAGTGCAGCTTCTCCGCATAGGCCAGCCATTGCTGCGGCGGCAACACCGGAATCGAAAACGGCAGGAAAAGCACCAGGCCAATCAGCACGATGACCGCATAGGCCCCAATCAGTGCGTTACGCCACGCAATCTTCTTCGCCCAGGAAAACCACGCGACCGCTCCAGCAGCGAAGAAGACCGGATACGCCGGAACAAGGTAGTAGTCCTTGGCGTGAAGCGCCATCATCAGTGCGAGAAAGACAAGGTAGAAGACGCCGAGGAAACGATAGTTCCGCGTAGTTTTGCCAAACAACAGCCACAGCACCCCCGTTCCCCACAGAAGAACGCTGTGCGGCGTGAGCGTCAGGATCTGGGCCAGGAAAAACTGCACCGGAGGCAGCTTGACGTCCTTGTCCGACGCCGCCACATCATGCAGCCACTCCAGCGTCGGGAAGTGGTTGTGTATCTGCCAGAGAAAATTCGGCAGCGCCACCAGAACAATCAGAGCAACCGCGACGACAAACCAGCGACTCGCAAGAATACGGCGTTGCGGCGTCAAGAGCAGCGCAACAAGCATGGCAATCAGGAAAAACGCGATGGAGTCTTTATTTTCGAATGCCAGTCCAGCACTGAGGCCGAACACAATCCACCAATTGCGAATCTCCCTCTGTGAAGAGGACGAAACAATGCGAATCAACGCCAACGCGCAGAGCATCCAGAAGACCGGATCAAACGAGTTCATCGACATGTATCCATCGATGCCCAAATAAACCGCTCCCGCAATCACGCCCAACATAGCCAGTGCAGCCGCCCTGCGACCACCACCCAGCGCCCAGGCCAGCAGTCCAGTCAGAAACACCTTCGCCGCACCGGCCATGCCCGAGATCAACCGCAGGGACCACATCGTGTCATGTCCAAAGAGCATCTCGCTGACACGGGCCTGCAGCGCAGTCAGCGGCGGCTGGTCGACGTACCCAAACGCGAGGCGCCTTCCGCACACCAGGTAGTACAGCTCATCACGAAAGATTCCATATCCCGCATGCTGCGCCAGAACGTTGCCCACGATCTGAATCGCCAGCTTCAGCGCCGCGAAGCCGCAACAAAGCCAAAGGACCGGGCGCAAGTCTGTCTGAAGTGTTGTCGGCCGTAGGGTTTCCATGTCACCTGCGATGTCGGAAGTAGGTTCGTATCCATTTGTACTACGCACACGAACCAGAGAAGTTCCGGGTCCTTTTACTGTTCCAGCAACTCCACCGCCTGCGCAACGCTGAGGTTGTCGGACATTCGTTTGAACTCGCTATGCACCACATGCTCGTTCCTGCCGATCTCCTTAAAGAGCATCGCCTTGCCTTCGATCGCCATATTCGCCTGGGCTTCTTTCCAGTCGCCGCCCGGCTCCATCTCGTGCTCCGTGCTGAAGCTGCTGCCGGCGTGGATCGTTCCCAGCAGACCATACCCGAGGCTCAGGTCCGACGAGATCTTCCCTTCGATCCGGTGCAGCTGCAATGTCTTCTCATCCACCAGCACCGCACCCGACATCGCATGCAATATCTTCTCCTCCATCGTCTTCGGTTGATAGGCAGGATCAGGCCGAAAGCCTATCCTCAAATCGCTGCCCTCCGGACGCGGTTCGTCAAAAAGAAATGCTTTATGCAGCAGCACCAGCATCTGCTCAGCATGCTCTTCGTCGTTCTTCATCGCCTGTTCGTGACGGTGAAACGCCTCGGGATGGGCGGCAATCTCCGCCAACCGCGCCTTCTCCGATGCCTGCCTCTGCGTGCTCAACGGCTTTCCGTCCTCGGCAAGCAACAGCCGTACCTTTCCCATCGATGTCTCGACCACACGCTCCGTCCACAGGTGCCCCCCCGTCCTGTCGGACCGCTCATCCGAGAGATACATGTACTCGAGACGATGTTCCGCCGGGTCGCCCTCGTGCGCCAGCATCGTGTCGACGATCCGGCGCGCGGCGTCGGAGCTCTGTGCCCGTACGGCACCCGCCGCCAGCAGACCCAGCAACACAACCGCTGTTCCTCCAACACGCATCAACCTATACTCCTGCCGCTGACTCCAGAGAATGATGGCCCGCCCCGCATCTCAGTAAAGCACGACCGAAAATTACGGTCCCTCGCCAACCGCCTCCAGTAACGACGTACCGTAGCTCATCAGGGTCCGGCACAAGATAAATTAACGCCGAAATCTCCAGGAATCCACCACAAACCTCACGTAGACTAACGCTCAATCGCCCATGGCTGACACAACAAACACGCCGGATTCGACCGAAAATCAGCCTCAGCCGGGCGCGTCACCCAACCCGCTGATGACCGAGCCCGAACTCGTCGAACTCGACTCCGCCCTCACACCCCACCCACCCAAAGGCCGCCGCGCCGCAGCCACCTTTATCTTCTTCACCGTCACTCTCGACATGCTTGCCCTCGGCATGATCGCCCCTGTTCTGCCTCGTCTCATCGAAGGCTTCCTCCACGGCGACACCTCCAGCGCGGCCAAAATGCTCGGCCTCTTCGGCACGGTCTTTGCCGCCATGCAGTTCTTCTTCTCCCCCATCCTCGGCTCACTCTCCGACCGCTTCGGCCGCCGCCCTGTCGTCCTTCTCTCCAACTTCGGCCTCGGCCTCGACTACCTCCTCATGGCCTGGGCCCCCGCACTCAACTGGCTCTTTCTCGGCCGCGTCATCTCCGGTCTCACTGCCTCCAGCATCCCCACCGCCATGGCCTATATGGCCGACGTTACGCCCCGCGAGCGCCGCGCCGCTGCCTTCGGCATGTTGAACGCGGCCTTCGGAGCCGGTTTCATCTTAGGCCCCGCCATCGGCGGTCTGCTCGGCAACATCAACCCGCGCCTTCCCTTCTGGGCCGCGGGCGGCCTCTCGCTCATCAACGGACTTTACGGCCTCTTCGTCCTGCCCGAATCCCTCTCCCTGCCAAACCGCAGCCCCTTCTCCTGGATCCGCGCCAACCCTGTCGGCTCTCTGTCGCTTCTCCGCAGCCACGCCGGCATGATCGCCATCGCCACCGTTCTCCTGCTCGGTTACATCGCCCAGCAGGTCCTGATGAACGTCTACGTCATCTACGCCGACTACCGCTACCACTGGACCGACCGCACCGTTGGTTTCTCCCTTGCGGTCGTCGGAACATGCACCATCGTCTACGGCGCGCTTCTCGTCAAACCCGTAGTCGCGAAGATCGGCGAGCGCGGAGCCATGACCTTCGGCCTCATCGGCGGGGCCCTCGGCTACTCCATGATCGGCCTCTCCAGGACCGGCCTTCTCCTATGGCTCGGCATCCCCTTCCTCAACATGATGTCCTTTACCTGGCCCGCCGCGCAAAGCCTTCTCTCGCGCCAGACCAGCCCTTCCGAACAGGGCCAGCTCCAGGGCGCCATCAACAGCCTCCGCGGCATCGCCGGATTGATCGGCCCCGGCATCTTCACCTACATCTTCAGCAAATCCATCAGCACAGGGATTCACATACCGGGCACGCCTTTCTACACCGCAGCCGCCATGCTGCTCGTCGCACTCGTCCTGGCACAACGCACCGCTCGCACACCAACCCCGACCGTCCAAACTTAAGCTATGAAAATCGTCCGCCGATTCCCGTTGTTTCTAGTGCTGTCCATCGCACCGCACTTCATCAACGCCCAGACGCCCGACGTCCCCGAATGGGCCCGGCCCGGTTCTGCGACCCACACGCAGGTCGCACCGCCGGTAGACTTCCATCGCGCCACGAAGACCTTCGACACCCCCATCGGCATCTTCGAAGGCCAATCCGATGTCGGCGGCGCGCTCGTCTCGGGCAGCGCCACCTATGACGCCGCGACGAAGCAGTACACCATCAACTCCGCCGGCTACAACGTCTGGTACACCCGCGACGAGTTCCGTTATCTCTGGAAGAAGATGTCCGGCGACATCTCCCTGGCCGCCGACATCGCCTTTCCCGACCCCAACGGCTACGGCGACCGCAAGGCCTTCCTCATCATCCGGCAGGGCCTCGATGACGACTCCAAAGAGGCGATCGTCGCGCTGCACGGAGCAGGCATGACCCACTTGGCATGGCGTCCCGAGAAGAACACCCGCGTCAAAGACATGGAGTTCCGCATCGGAGGCCGCGGCCGTCCTGGAGGCGCAAGCCCCGACTCGCTCGTCGCCGTCATACCCAAACGCATTGGCCTCGAAAAGCGCGGCGACAACTTCGCCATCTTCATCAGCCTCGAGGGCGAACCAATGCACCAGTTCGGCCCACCCATCACCCTCCACCTCGACGGGCCCTTCTATGTCGGCATCGGGTTCTGCTCCCACCTGCCCGACAAGTCCGACACCGCAATCCTCTCCAACGTCGTCCTCGAAAACTCCGCCGGCAAGGTCCACTAGCAGCACAAGTCGATATGGGTCGCAGTTCAGGTTGCGATACTATCTAAGCCATCTTCCTCTGTTCAATTCAAAGCAAGAAGGAGCTTCCCGGATGAGAGGCAGAGTCGCAGGGACATATCTATTGCTGGCCGGATGTCTTGCGGCAATTGGTCTCTGGAGAACGACGCCTGGGCAAGTGGTCTCTGCTAGCTCCACCATTAGCTGGAACCGGCAGACCGCCGCGCGCTATCTCGACGATCGCGAAGTATGGTGGCAGGAGTGGCCGCGAGCGCAGAAGGACCGTGGAACAATCTGCATCTCCTGCCACACAAACGTGCCGTATGCGATGGTGCGATCGGGTCTGCGGCGTCAGCTGGGCGAGAGCGGAATGACCGCACCTGAAAAGACCATGATGGACAGCGTCGAAAAGCGCGTCGCCCACTGGCCCGAAATGGAGACGTTTTACAGCGATGCGAAACATGGTCCGGGCAAGACCGCCGAGTCCCGTGCAACGGAGGCGGTACTCAATGCCATAATCCTGGCCAGCATCGACGCGCGGCAGGGACACCTGCGTCCCGTCACGCGCACGGCGTTCGACGAAGCGTGGGCCCTCCAGGAGGAGGCGGGAGACAAATCCGGCGGATGGAAGTGGCAGAACTTCCACTTGGGTCCGTGGGAGTCGGAGGAATCCGGATACCAGGGTGCAGCGCTTTTAATGGTGGAGGCCGTGAACGCTCCCGATAAATATGCAAAGGGTCCCGAGGTCCGTCCGCATCTTGACCGGCTGCGCGAGTACCTCCGACGCCAGTATGCATCGCAACCGCTCGTGAACCAGCTCTACATCCTGTGGGCGTCCGCGAAGGCGCCCGGCTTGCTGACCGCGACCGAACGGACGGCGGTGCTTAAGTCGGTCCGCAGCGAGCAGCAGGAAGACGGTGGATGGAGGACAGGGTCGTTGGACAAACGAGAGCGGGTCGACCACTCTCCCGAGCCGACCGAGAGCGACGGCTATGCGACCGGGATCGCCGTACTCGCGATGGAGGAATCAGGAACGTCTCGCCACGACAAAACGCTCCAACGTGGAATCGAGTGGCTCACAGCACACCAGCAGAAGGACGGTGCCTGGCGCGCCACGTCGATCAACAAGCACCGCGATCCGGACAGCGACGCAGGTCCCTTTATGAGTGATGCTGCAACGGCCTATGCCGTGCTGGCACTGGAGAAGGCAAGATAGCTCTCCTCACCATCAGCGACTCAAACAATTACTCAAAGGCGTAGATGCGCTTCCAGTCGTTCTTCATGCTGATCACGACCCACGCATTTTTCGTCGCTTCGGTAAGTAGCGCCTCGGAGAACGTGCCGACATGAGTGTCCGGAAGCCCAGCAGCTGGGCCATACGCGTATTCGCGCTTCGCATCATCGTGGAGCACCAGCATCATCAGCCGCGCTCCATCACCCGCCTGCGTCCATTCCAACATCTGCGTATCACCTGACTTCAAATCGACACTTCCGGAGTTGCCGAAGGCAGCATAGGGCCGCTTGCCGATGAACATGTTGATCCCGACGGCCTTGCCCGGGCCATCATCGATGAAAAATACCTTCGGCTCCCGCATAAGCACTGGCTTGCCGCTTGTATTGACATACGTCGTCACGATGCTCGATCCCACCACTTGCTCCGGCGGAACGCCATACACCTTCTCGCTATAGACGCGCACAAACTCCTGCCCACCGCCCGTCACGATGTACGTCCTGAAGCCATTGGCGCGCAGATACTGCATCACCTCCAGCATCGGCTGGTAGACGAGATCGGTGTAGGGCCGGTCGAAGCGCGGAGCTTTGGCCGTCGCAAGCCAGTCTTTCACCAATCCCGCGAACGCTTCGTTACTCATCCCCGTATGGGTCACAGCGACGATCTGCAACCAATCCGCCTCAGTAAACCTGCCCATCGCCTCACGATCGCCCGCAAGGACCGACTTGAACGGCTCCCTCGTCTTCCAATCAGGGTGCTTCGGCGCCATCTCAACCACACGCGCAAGCGCAAACGCGGCCTGCCCATAGATCGGGTGTTCCGTCCAAAGTGTGCCGTCCTGATCAAACGTGGCGATGCGGTCCGCTGGCTCAACATACTTGGGGCTCGATTTGTCGGTCGTGTCTCTTACGAATCGAACGACCGCGTCCTTGGAAGGCCCATCATTCCAGGAGGCCAGAGGATCGCCTTGGCCTTGGCCCCCCACGGTTCCTTCGCCGACTGCCGTTCCAACGCGCGCGGATAAGATCGCGGCTGCACCCGTCGAAACAAACGCCCGTCGACTTATATTGTTCACCGCACCTCGCAACGGACCGACTTTCACAGGACCTCCTCCGACTCTCAATCACAAACTACGGTTTCGCAGGAGGCGCAGGCTTCGGAATTCGCAGCGTCCACACCCCGCCGAACACAATGGTGGTTCCCACAAAGTGAGAGTACGCGGTGTACTCGTGGTAGCCCTTGACGTAGAAGGTTAGGTTCTTCATCGGGAGAATGTACGTGCCCTGTCCGCCGATGGCGTGTACCGAGTAATAGGGAAGCGTGCTGGCTGGGATCGTAAAATTCGTCGAACCAATCGGTACAGTGCCGCCGTTTTGCGTTACTTGCCATTGGTCGTAGCCGACGAGCCCGAGCTGGAGCAGTTGGCTGAAGTTCTTTTTCAATGGGAGGACCTGCCCAAGACCCCACTCCATGGTGAAGGCCTGTCCCGGCGTCTTATTGGTGCCGTTCGTGCCCGCCCTGCCTCCGTGGACCTCCCAGTCGGTGAAGAGGTTCGCACTGGTCCCTTTGTTCTTGGTGATGTAGACGGTCTCCCCTGCTAACAGATGATTGCCGAAATAACCGGTCCCAACGTTATTCGTAGCTCCGGGAGTATATCGTCCTGTGGGAAGCATCACTCCTTCGGCCAATTGGATGTCCGCTCGCTTCAGGTGCCAGCCAATCGCGATGGGTTCAAGAAATAGATCGGCGAGCCCGCCCCCACCCGCGACGGCGTTGAGATTCGGGATGCCCGGATTCTGGAGCTGAATGTCCGCGTCGAGAGAGCCGGTTGCGGGTGTAAGTATCAAGGCCATGCCGAGGTTTCCATGTAGAACATTGAGGTTCGGTACGTAATAGAAGAAATTCTCAACTGCCCAGACGTTGTAACTGCCCGTGACAGGAATAGCACTGCCACTTGCGTTATTGAATGCGCTGGAGTTGTAGTTAATACTGATGTTGGCGTAACTAAATCCAGGGGACGGTAGAATTCCCGCATTGAGTCCCACTTGGCCAGGCATCCATTGCGGCTTCTGCTGGCCGGACAAGGGCAATGCCCAGGTCAAAAGGAAGACCGCAAGAACGAAACCTGAGATGCGGATTTGTCGAGACATAGTGTTCGCCTTTCTCTTCAGAAAATTCTTGAAAATACCCTACTGATTACGAGCCACATGTTGAGTAGAGAAGCGCTGCCAGCTCCCGACCGGCAACGCTCTCGTTCGTGCGAACAAACATACGATTACCCGCTGCAGCCGCCTTCTGTGCTGCTTCCACCTTCTCCACCTCCAAACAACATTGACGATTACGAGGTGAATCGGAGGCGCACACTGCCAAAGCAGAAGACGAGCATAGGCCACGCCATCAACGAGGTAAGCTGGCAAAAGTGCTAGGACGACAGACTATTTGTTCTAGCTGGAAACACTATCTCTACTGCGAGTTGGATAATCGCTTCACTGCGCGGCACGCAGCGGGCGGTCCTTGCGGCCCGCCCGCCGGTCCCGTTTCATCGTGCACCCTAGTCGTCCAGGATTTCATGATCAAACGAAGCACCTAGTCAGCCGCGCCTATGGTTTGCACGAGCTTCTTGATATCCATCAAAGGCAATGGGTTGCCCGGATGCTGCAGGTCCGGATTCATGTCGTTCGATGCTCCGCCG
>Ga0210393_10005171_pt1 | contig 10278 bp, 5 predicted proteins | sample IncBWC27OmetaG_FD_160068 | JGI IMG/M metagenome (GOLD analysis project Ga0210393, IMG submission 160068) | Forest soil microbial communities from Barre Woods Harvard Forest LTER site, Petersham, Massachusetts, United States - Inc-BW-C-27-O ...
GCAGCATCTGCATCGCCGCAGCTCAGCACCCGATAAGCTGACTTTATTCACAGGGCGTTGCGGTACGCTCGCGTGCACTGAGCGACATATGGGGAGACCGAGATCCAGCAGTTCATGATGCGCCTAAGCCGCAACCTGCGCAGGTTCCGCTGGTTGGTCTTCGCAAGCTGGCTGCTCGCGCTGGTTCCGGCAATCTACATAGTGCTGACGCAGTCCGGGCACCTCACCGGCGGCGGTTTCGACGTCGCCGGGTCGCAGTCGCTGCGGGTTCACGATCAACTCGAAGCCCAATACCACGACCAGGGGGCGTCCTCGTTGGCGCTGGTCGCAGCACCCCGCGCGGACGCCAGGACCTAAGCTTCGATAGACCACCTCCGTGGCCGCTCGCCAAACATCACGCCCCCCAGACATTGCTCAGCCAAGTTCGACACCGGGCGGCTTGACACAGGGCGACTCATGCCTACTCGTCGTCGTCGTTCATCAACGCCGCATTGACCAGGTCGTCGAGGTCCATGTCCGCGATATCTTTTTCCGTGGTCACTGCACGGACTGCCGCCTGCTCGTTGCCGTCGGCTTCATTTGCCAACGCTAGCAACAGTTCTAAAACTCCCGCCTGCCGAAGGCGCTTTACCGGAATCGACCCCACAACGCGCTGGATTTCGACTTCCCCGGGCGCAGCGGCCGGGCTGTGTTGCTCCGGTGTGGCGACGAGTTCTCGGCGCATGTAACCGGCCAGCGCGGCGGAGTTCGGGTAGTCGAAGATCAGCGTCGGTGAAAGCGCCAGGCCACTAGTAGTTTTCAGCCGGTTGCGCATCTCGACAGCGGTCAGCGAGTCAAAGCCCAACTCCTGGAACGCCCTGTCCGGGTCGATGGTCTGAGGGTTGGAGTGGCCCAGCACAACCGCGATGTGTGAACGCACCAGGTCGAGTAGTAGGTCGTGTTGTTGGTCGAGGGTCAGTCCGTGGAGTCGTTGGGCCAGTGCCGATTTGACTGCGGTCGCCTCGGTGGTGACCAGCCGCCGCAGGGGGTGGCGGACCAGATCGGTAAACAGCGGCGGTAGCCGCGTGCTGAGGGTGGCGTTGGCCAGCGCGGTGCGGTCCAGGAGGGCGGCCACCACGGTGGGGTGATTAACGATGAGCGCGGTGTCAAACAGCTCCAGTGCTTGATCGGTTGTCATCGCCGCCACACCGCTATGGCTCATTCGGGTCAGGGCTTGCTCCCAGAATCCCCACGCCATCGATACCGCCGGGAGCCCAGCCGCGCGCCGGTGAGTGGCCAACCCGTCCAGGAAAGCGTTGGCCGCCGCGTAATTACCCTGCCCCGGAGAGCCCACCGTGCCGGCCAGCGAGGAAAATATGACAAACATCGACAGGTTCAGATCCCGGGTCAACTCGTGTAGGTTCCACGCCCCATCGGCCTTGGCCGCCAACACCGTATCGATCCGGTCAGGCGTCAACGAGGTGATCACCGCGTCATCGATCATCCCGGCGGCGTGTATGACCGCGGTCAACGGCGGGTACTGCGCGGGCAGTCCCGCCAACAACGCTGCCACCGCGTCACGATCGGCCACATCACAGGCCACCACCTGTACCTCGGCACCGGCCTGGGTCAACTCGGCCACCAACTCACCGGCCCCTTCGGCGCGATCCCCACGGCGACTGGCCAGCACCACATGACCCACCCCATACCGATGCACAACATGCCGGGCCAGTACCGCCCCGGCCATCCCGGTCCCACCAGTAATCAACACCGTGCCCGCCCCCAGGGCATCGGAGGTTTGATCGGGCATGGTCAGGACCACTTTGCCGATGTGCCGAGCCTGACAGACGAACCGGAGGGCGTGTGGGGCATACCGGATGTCCCAGGTAGTGACCGGCAACTGATGCACGGTGTGGGTGTCAAACAATCCGCTCAACTCCGCGAGCATCTGCTCAATGCGCTGCGGGCCGGCCTCAGCCAGGTCAAAGGCCCGGTACAACACCCCTGGATGTGTTTGGGCGACGACCCGGGGGTCGCGGATGTCGGCTTTGCCCATCTCGATGAAACGTCCCCCACCCGGCAGTAACCGCAGCGAAGCGTCCAAAAACTCGCCGGCCAGTGAGTTCAACACCACATCGACCCCGCGCCCTCCGGTGGCGGATAAGAATTTCTCCGCAAACTCCAGCGTGCGCGAATCGGCGATATGGTCCTCGTCGAATCCCATGGCGCGCAACGTGTCCCACTTATCGCGGCTGGCGGTGACAAAAGGTTCCATCCCCCAGTGCCGCGCCAACTGCACGGCCGCCATCCCCACCCCGCCGGTCGCGGCATGGATCAGCACCGATTCCCCCGCCCGCACCCCGGCCAAATCCGCCAACCCGTAGTAGGCGGTCAAAAACACCATCGACACACCGGCGGCCTCGGCGAACGACCACCCCGGCGGTACCCGAACAATCAGCCGCTGGTCCACCACGGCCTCCGGACCCGCCGCACCCAACAAACCCATCACGTGATCACCTACGACCACACCGCTTAAGCCCGGGCCAACTTCGACAACCACCCCCGCCCCCTCCGCGCCCAGCTCCGCGGGACCGGGATACATTCCCAACGCCATCACTACATCGCGGAAATTGACGCCCACCGCCCGCACCTCAACCCGCACCTGCCCCACCCGCAACGCCGCTTCCGCCCGCGCACGGGGTTCTGCCACCACGTCCTCGAACGTCCCCCCACCTCTGACTCCCAACCGCCACAACCCGTTTGGTAGCGGCAGCGGTTGAGGTGTGCTCGGGGCCAGACGGGCGACGTAAGCCTTGCCGGTGCGGATCACCAGTTGGGGTTCCCCGCTGCCGGTCAGCGGGGCCAAATCCACTGGCGCGTCAGTATCGACCAGCAAGATCCGGCCCGGATTCTCGCTTTGCGCCGAACGCACCAATCCCCAAACCGCTGCTCCAGCCAGATCGGTGACATCCTCGCCGGCCACTCCCACCGCACCATGGGTCAGCACCACCAACGTGGACGCTCGATCCACAGCCAGCCAGGATTGCAGCACCCCTAACACCTGATGAGTGGCGGTATACACCGAACTCAACCCACCACCAGAACCCGACTGGTCCTTACTGCTCCATTCCCACACCACCGCATCCCGATCGGCCGTATTGGTCTCTGGGGCGCCAGCGCCGGTCAGCATCTCGTCCCAGGTGATCACCGAGGGGCCACCGTGGTCATCAACGCTGCTGTGGTCCAGGGCGATTGGTGTCCATACCACTTCCAGCAGTTCTTGACGTGTCTGACAACCTGCCGCTGTCACCGCAGCGGCCAACTGCTGTGCGGTGATTGGCCGCACCATTAACGACTGCACCGATAAAACCGGTGACCCGATGGTGTCGGTCAGCTCCAAAGACACCGCGCCGTCCCCGGCCGGCGCGAGGCGTGCCCGTACCCGGGTGGCCCCCGTGGCGTGCAGCGACACTCCCGCCCAGGTGAACGGCAACACCATGTCACCGGCCTGCTCGGTCTCGGTGAGCAACCCGGCATGCAACACCGCATCCAACAAGGCCGGATGAATCCCAAACGCGCCGACCTCCACCCCGTCGGGCACGGCGACCTCGGCAAAGACTTCCTGCCCCCGCCGCCACAGCGCCTGCAACCCTTGAAACGCCGGACCGTACCCGTAGCCGCGCGCGGCCAGTCGCTCATAAGCGCCGGTCACATCCACGGCGGTGGCCCCAGCGGGCGGCCACACCGACAAATCCGCCGCCGAGGACGCCGCTGCGGGGCTGACCCCCAGCATGCCCTGGGCATGTAACACCCACTCCGCATCGGGTTGGTCGCCACTCGAATACACCGATACCTGACGGCTACCGGATTTACCAGGGCCAGAGACAACCACCTGCACCCGCACCGCGGCCCCCTCGGGCAGCACCAGCGGCGCTATCAGCGTCAACTCCTCCACCACCGCGCAGCCGACCTCATCACCAGCGCGGATGGCCAACTCCACAAAACCCGTCCCCGCCAGCACCACCATCCCGGCCAACGCGTAGTCGGCCAGCCACGGGTCAACACCCACCGATAGCCGGCCGGTCAACACCACCCCACCGGAATCGGGCCGCTCGACCACCGCACCCAACAACGCATGCTCTGCCCCGGCCAACCCGACACCACGCACATCCCCGGCCCCCGCCGATGCCGCCGCCAACCAAAACCGCTGCCGCTGAAACGCGTACGTCGGCAACTCCACCGTGCGAGCGTCGCTACCGGCGAACACCCCGGACCAGTCCACGCCCAAACCCGCAACGTAGGCCTGGCCCACCGACGTCCAAAACCGTTGCAACCCACCGTCATCGCGACCCAACGTCGGAATCACCACCGCGCCCACGGGTTCTCGGCCGCCCTCAGCGACGATGTCCTCAATGTCGGCGATCAACACCGGATGCGGACTGGGCTCGATGAACACGTGGTAACCGTCTTCCCACAACCCACGGACCGCGGACTCGAACTGGACGGTCTCACGGAGATTCCGATACCAGTAGTTGTTGTCCAGATCTGTCGTATCTACCAAGCCGCCGGTGACTGTCGAATAGAATTCGATGTCGGTCGACCGCATCGGCTCTATCGCGTCTAACTCCCTGAGTAATTCATCCTTGAAACGTTCGATCATCGGAGAATGACCGGAGACGCTCGAGGGAATCCGAAACGCTCGAACTCCAGATTCTCCACACTCGACGACAATGCTCCTGAGGTCCTTCACCGCACCGGAAAGAACCGTCGTCCTAGGGCCATTGATCGCAGCCACCACCACGGCCCCCGGCCAACGGTCCAAGCGTTGCATCACCTCGGTGGCGGGCAGACAAACCACAGCCATTCCACCCGCCCCCTCCGCGCCGGCCGACTGCACCAATAACCGGCTGCGTAACGCCACCACCGCCGCCGCATCCCGCAGCGACAGCGCCCCGGCCACATACGCCGCGGCGATCTCGCCCTGTGAATGCCCGACCACGGCATCAGGAACCACGCCCACCGACTGCCATACCCGGGCCAACGACACCATCACCGCCCACAACACCGGCTGCACCACATCGACCCGATCCAACCCCGGTGCGCCCTCTACCCCCTGCACCACATCAAGCAGCGACCAATCCACAAACTCCGCCAGCACCTCACTGCAACAACGCATCTGGTCAGCGAACACCGGCGAGGAATCCAACAACGGCACCGCCATTCCCGCCCACTGCGAACCCTGTCCGGGAAACACCATCACCGTTTTGCCCACCGACTGGGCTCGACCCACCGCCACCTCGGCACCCGGCCGGCCGTCGGCCAACCTCGCCAACCCCGCCATCAGGTGCTGCCGATCAGCCCCCACCACCACCGCTCGATGCTCAAACACCGACCGGGTGGTAACCAACGACCAGCCCACATCCACCGGATCCAACCGCTCATCAGCTTGCACCCAGGCCAACAACCGGCCCGCCTGCCCGGCCAGCGCCTCACCCGACTTAGCCGTCAGCACCCACGGCACCACCGACAACCCCACACCACGCGAATCACCTGTCCGGGCCGCGGTTTCGGTCACCTCGGTCGGCGGTGGAGCCTGCTCGAGAATCACGTGAGCATTGGTGCCGCCCATCCCGAACGACGACACCCCCGCCCGCCGCAGCCGGCCCTCCGCAACCGGCCAGGGTGATAGCGCCCGATTAACTGTTAGTCCCAGCTTCTCAAGATCAACTTCAGGATTAGCGTTCGAGTAATTGAGGCTTGCCGGAATCTCGGCATTTTCCATTGCCAGGACCGTCTTGAGCAGCCCGGCAATGCCAGCGGCGGCGCCGAGGTGGCCGATGTTCGACTTCACAGAACCCACGTGCAGTGGGCGGGCCCCGCGCCCCGCGAACAGCTGGCCGAGCGCCGTCGCCTCGATTGGGTCACCCAGGTGGGTGCCCGCACCATGCAACTCCACGTAATCCACTTGTGCGCTGTCCAGGCTTGCGCGAGCGTATGCCCGCCGCAGAACGGCAGCTTGTCCCGCAACGGAAGGCGCGGTCAATCCAGCAGCATTCCTGCCGGCATGAGCCACGACGCTTCCACGAATTACGGCACGGATCCGATCTCCGTCAGCTATCGCCGCATCGAGCGGCTTCAACAGAACCAGGCCGCCTCCCTCACCCCGCACGTACCCGTCGGCGCGTTCATCGAATGCATACGTGTGGCCCGAACCCGACAGAGCACCGAACTTCGCCTCGAGAAGCGCGGTTTCGGCGGCCAAGTTCAGCTGGATCCCTCCTGCGACTGCCAGCGATGACTCCCCACTCCGAAGGCTCTCGCACGCAAGATGCACCGCTACTAGAGAGGAAGATTGACCGCAGTCCACGGTGAAGCTGGGCCCATGCATCCCGAATGCGAATGAAATTCGGTTGGCGATTAATCCTCGATTGAGACCCACAAGCGAGTGATGATCGAGATCGGCTCCGCGACTGCGGAGCGAAAGGAACGCATAGTCGTCGTTCATCGCTCCGATATAAACGGCAGCATGATCTCCATGCATTCTGTCGGGCGCCATCAGGGAAGCCTCGAGTAATTCCCATGTCAGCTCGAGAGCGAACCGCTGCCGCGGATCCATCGAGCGAGCTTCACGCGGCGATATGCCGAAGAAGTGTGCATCGAAATCAGATACGTTGCTTACGTATCCCTCTCGCTGCTGATCAAGACCTGTGCTGCTACTGAGCGGATCCAGCTGGGACCTATGAGCGGGCGGCGGGGTGGTAACTTCTTCGCCACCTCGGAGAATTCTCCAAAATTCGGCCGGGTTTGACGCACCTGGAAATCGGCATGCCATCCCGATCACGGCAATCCCTACCGATTGCAAGCCGTTCTCCATGGACTGACCGCCTCCCGACGAGGGATGCACATAACCTCTCGTAGGTAACTATTTGCAGTCGTCGCTACCGTCCGGTCGCGACGGGCCTCTGCAAGAACCTTGACGGGCAAAGCCTATACGGCCCCCAGTCCGCAGAGCCGCACCGGCGATGGGTGCTCAACCGGGGCCGGTCCAAGAACGCGTCGACCTCGGCCTCGGCAGCGGCCCGGATGATCAACCCGACACCTAGGCACGAGACATCCTCGATGGCCTCCCCCGGAGCTCCCGCGAGCTGTGTACACGGCGTCGATCTCACTATCATCGAGTCGGTGCGCGAGACTCATGTTGACACGGGGATCGTCTTCCCGCGGCTGAGTCGGTAGCTGGGCAACCTCCGTTCGTTGTCGTTTGCTAGCGTCGACGCCTGGGGCGACCGACCTTTACCAGCGGGTCAGACGGGTAGTCTCGACACAAGTAAGGAATTCAACCAGCTGTTTCCACAGGGGCCGGAGAGCGGTGCCCCTCTCCACTAGGGCTTGGGCAGATTTGAGGATCAACACCACCACCGGCGGGTTCGACCGCCGGCAATGGGCTGTGGACCAACTGCTCTGTCCTAGTACCAATCAAGAAGAAATACTGAAACTGTGCCGACGTCATCGATATACGAAATAACAAAGCAGCGGTCCAACCAGGACTATCTCGTTGTGGTTGGCGCGGGAGTAATGGGCACAAGCATTGCATCGATGGCACTCGCGCATGGCGTTTCCGTTATCCTGATTGATTCAGATGCGAATCAGCTCGACCGGGCAAGCCGTCAGATTGCTACGCAACTTCGCCACGGGCGCCTATTATCCAAATTGCCGTTCGACCAGCCGACTGGACAGCTTGCGATCGACACGAAATTCGATCTAACTGGTGGCGTCATTGCCGTGATCGAGGCGATTACCGAGAACCTCGACCTAAAATGCGATGTTCTTCGGCAGGCCGAGAGGCAGGTCGATCCGACGACGCCACTTATTTCCAATACGTCGGGAATTCCTATCGATGAGCTCGCCAGTATTCTGACACGTCCCGAGAGCCTCGTAGGTGCTCATTTCATGAATCCCGCTTACCTGATCAAGATGGTCGAAGTGGTCCGCGGGCCACGGACGGCTCCAATCACCATCAACGCAGTCCACAACTTGCTAAACAGACTCGCACGACAAATGGTCGTCGTGAACGACAGTCCCGGATTTGTTACAAGTCGACTATTGCACCCAATGCTGAATGACGCAGCGCGCATCGTCGAGGAGGGTGTGGCCACTGTCGAATCGATCGATTCGTTAATCGTGGAATGCCTCGGGCATTCGGTTGGCCCACTTCGCACCGCAGACCTGATCGGGATCGACAACCTGGTCGACTCGTTGGATTCTCTATACGAACGGACCGGGCACGAACGTTACCGACCATGCAGTCTGCTTGTTGATAAAGTGAAAAGCGGCAATCTAGGTCGTAAGACTGGTTGTGGGTTCTACGAATACGGCGAGGGTGTGGAGTGAACTCTGAGAAATATCTTCAAGCTGATTCATCGGAAGACCGAGTTACAGGTGAACTACTCGCAATGCTTCGCAAGCGATTGAAGACCACCGTGCGGCCCGAACAGGATTTATTTACCGAGGGCATGATCAATTCTATGTTTGCTTTGGAACTAGTCGTGCAGATAGAAAACGCATTTGATGTCGCGGTCGAAGGTCGCGATTTGGACATGGCGAACTTCCGCTCCGTAAATGCAATGGCTAACCTTGTTCGGCGACTCGCAGAATAATGACAATCGAACAAGAACTAGCCGACCAGTGTCGTTTCGTCGACGAACTTATCGGAGATCAAGCCTCGGAATGGGACGCGCAAGCCAAGATCCCAAACGATATCCTCCGGCACCTCGGCACACAAGGATTACTGTGCCCCCAGGTTCCTGCGTCCGTCGGGGGGCCCGGTTTCAGTAGCTTAGATGCCGGCGAATTGACCGCTCACCTGGGCAGCCGCTGCAGCTCCACTCGTAGCGTGATGACTTCACACGGAATGGCGGCCTGGTGCATTCAAAAGCTCGCCGACCACGACCAACGCAAGCTTTACCTGCCCGAGTTAACCAGCGGCAAATTGGCGGCAGTCGGTTTCACAGAGCCAGGTGCAGGCAGCGACTTGTCAGAAATGACTACTCGTATAAGTCGCCGCGGGAAGGGCGCTGTAGTCGACGGACACAAGGTTTGGGTTACTGGCGCGAGCTATGCAGATTTTGTGGTTGTGTTCGGGCGCATCGAGAATGGTGCTGTAGCGGTAGTAGTGCCCATGTCTTCGCCCGGCGTTCGGGTAGAAGCTATCACCGATGCACTTGGCTGCCGTGCAGCCGGGCACGCGAACATCTATTTCGATAACGTTCAGGTGCCAGCAGACAACATCTTAGGGCATGAAGCTCAATCTCTGCCGCTGATAATAACGACGGCGCTGTCGTACGGGCGGTTGTCTGTTGCGTGGGGATGTGTCGGCATATTGAGAGCCTGCCTTGCCCAAGCTGCATCACATGCACGAACTCGCCGACAATTCGGGAAACCGCTGGAACAGCACCAGCTGATTAAGCGCTATCTCGCGGAATTGTTCGTACTTGAGCAATCCGCGGCGCAGCTATGCGAACATGCCAGTCGGTCATGGGATGCAGCAACTCCCGATACGGCGATAAAGGCTGTGCTTGCTAAGCAGGTGAGTGCCCGAAACGCTGCTCAGGCCTCGGCGATGGCGGTACAGGTACTCGCGTCGGCAGGAGCGCGAGGCAGTGGCCTGGTGACACGCGCCTATCGCGATTCGAAGCTGATGGAAATCATCGAGGGCAGCACGGAAATATGCCAACTGCTCTTGGCAGATCACGCAATGTCGTTGTATTAGATGGATTGAGTGGAGCTGCGCATGGCTCAACAAGGTAGTGCCATCAAGTGTCTCGTCTGGGACCTCGATGACACCTTGTGGAACGGCACCCTCATGGAGGGTGACCCCGTTTTCATCGCTGACGAAGTTCGGCATACGGTCGAGGTCCTTGACTCGCGCGGCATCCTCCAGTCGATCGCAAGTAAAAATGACCACGATTTGGCCTGGTCACGTCTTTCCGAGCTTGGAGTTGCTGACTACTTTATTCTGCCGCAAATTTCTTGGAGTCCAAAGTCGGACGGTATCTCATATATTGCGAAACAACTGGACTTTTCGCTGGGCAGAATTGCTTTTGTGGACGATCAGCCCGCAGAACGTGCAGAGGTGGCTTTTCATTTGCCCGAAGTTCGTTGTTACTCCAAAAATCAGATTTCAGTTCTGCATGAACTCCCTGAATTCAATCCAGAGATTGTGACAATCGACGCTAGCCGGCGACGGCATATGTACCAGGCTGCTGCGCGGCGGGATGAATACCGTGACGGGTTCCAGGG
>Ga0210393_10005172_pt1 | contig 10277 bp, 8 predicted proteins | sample IncBWC27OmetaG_FD_160068 | JGI IMG/M metagenome (GOLD analysis project Ga0210393, IMG submission 160068) | Forest soil microbial communities from Barre Woods Harvard Forest LTER site, Petersham, Massachusetts, United States - Inc-BW-C-27-O ...
AAAACGCGCGCTCGTCCCAATAGCGTTTGCCGCCCAGGGTGTGAAATTCGAAGCCGGCTGCGCTGGCGGTGGCCCGCCAGTCGTCGCGTTCTCTGCAGGCGAGGCGTTGCACGGCCTGTCCGTTCAGCTTCCGGAAAAATGCGCCGCGATGGCTCGGGCAAATCCCCCGAAGCCGCCACGCGTTACCTCGCCCGAACCGGATTCGGCCGAGGCGGAAGATGACGAGCGATTCGATGAAGGATCGCCTCCGAAATAATTACCGCGCGACCACGCTCCACTGTAACCGACATGGCTGGTGGACGAAGATCTGCGCGGCGAGCATTCGGCGCCGGCTTGCGGCAGCGAGGGCGACGCCATGCCAGCGCCCTTCGGTTCGCAATTTTCCTTGGGAATCAGCGCATAGGCGCTTCCGCCAACCGCAAGTGTGCCCATCAGCAGGAGCGCCACATGGTGCGAGCGCTTCACGGGCTCGGTATGCAAGGCCGCCGCCGCCCCGCGCTTGCCAAATTCCCTGGGTTGCAAGGTTTCCATCTCAACAGATCATGGTCAGTAGATCATCGAGGCCGCGTTCAAGGCGCCTGCGGCAAGCGAAGCAAGTCCGAGCCAGATCGCGGCAGCGAGTTCGCCCGCCGCGATCTTCGCCGACAGGTTCGGTACCGGGATCTTGACGACGTAATAGACCACGATCTGGACGATCAGCGCGATTACGCTCCAGATCAGGCAGTCGACGATATTCGCCGCATGGGCTATGGCGCTCACCACCGGCAGCACGAAGCCGAGCAGACTCAAACCGAGCGCGATCGCGGCCGCAGGATCGTTCTCGCGTATCAGCCTGAATTCATCGTGCGGGGTGATGCGGGTATAGACCAGCAGATACGCGACGACGGCGATGATCGCCGTGCAGAAATAGACCAGGAACGCCGGCAATCCGGCGAGCGACTGAAGGATCATTGGTCCCCCGCATACCCCGGCGTTTTCGGGCGATGCCTGTAACGCTCGATGGCCTGCGAACTATGCACGATCCCTCAATCGACGCATCCGCACAGGTACAACCATCCACAAAACAAAAACCCCGCCATTTGCGGCGGGGTCAGGTTCGGAGAACGAGCCGAACGGGCTCGAGGCTTGATCAGGCAGGAATACGCTCGTCATGTTCATGCGGCTCGCGCAGCACGTAGCCGCGACCCCACACGGTTTCGATGAAATTGCGGCCTTCGGAGGCGTTGGCGAGCTTCTTGCGCAGCTTGCAGATGAAGACGTCGATGATCTTCAGTTCCGGCTCGTCCATACCGCCATAGAGATGGTTGAGGAACATCTCCTTGGTAAGGGTGGTGCCCTTGCGGAGCGAAAGCAGCTCCAGCATCTGGTATTCCTTGCCGGTCAGATGTACCCGCTGGCCGCCGACCTCGACCGTCTTGGTATCAAGATTGACGACGAGATCGCCGGTCTGAATAACCGACTGGGCATGGCCCTTCGAGCGGCGCACGATGGCATGGATGCGCGCAACCAGCTCGTCCTTGTGGAAGGGTTTGGTCATGTAGTCGTCGGCGCCGACGCCGAGACCCTTGACCTTGTCCTCGATGCCGGCGAGGCCGGAAAGGATCAGAATCGGGGTTTTGATCTTGGAAACCCGAAGCTGCTTGAGCACGTCGTAGCCGGACATGTCGGGCAGATTGAGGTCGAGCAGGATGATGTCGTAGTCGTAGAGTTTTCCGAGGTCGACACCTTCTTCGCCAAGGTCCGTTGTATAGACGTTAAAGCTCTCGGATTTCAGCATCAACTCGATAGACTGCGCGACGGCGCTGTCATCTTCTATCAGCAATACGCGCATGCCAGTCCCCTATAGTCGCCGCTCCGGGCGTCAGGTCGGCCGCACTTGCGGCACTCAAAACGCCTTTGAACAACTGATTCGGATCCTGACGGCATATGGTTAACAAAATCTGATTCCGGTTCGCAAGATCTCGAGGTGCAATTTTTTACGAATCGCCCTAAGATGTTGCATGGAAGCAGCTTTTTGTATCCGATCCCGTTCAAGTCCGACGTTAAGAGGCGGCCTTAACCGACTCTCACGACTCGCCCTTCATGGAGATGGTCGAGCGTCCACAGTCACCAAAGACAGTGACGCAATGATTAACGACGCGGGTAAACACCAAGTTAAGAGACGCTCCCAAGTACTCGAAAACTTAAGGTTTTCGCAATGAAGGCGCTTGCCGAACAAATCGGTGACATCGACGGCGTCAATATATATGGCCGAGTTGTGGGCGTGCGCGGCCTGATGGTCGAGATCGCGGGGCCGATTCACGCCATGAGCGTGGGCGCTCGCATCGTCATCGACACGGGCGGTGATCGCTTCATTCCCTCCGAGGTCATCGGGTTCAGCGGCAACAACGCCGTGGTGATGCCATTTGCGGGTCTGGAAGGGGTGAGGCGCGGATGCCGCGCTGTCATTGCCAATTCGGCAAGCCAGGTGCGGCCTTCGTCGCTGTGGCTCGGCCGTGTCGTCAATGCGATGGGCGAGCCGATCGATGGCAAGGGGCCCTTGCCCCTTGGAGGATCGCCGATGCCCTATCGTAATTCGCCGCCGCCGGCGCATTCGCGCAAACGCGTCGGCCCGCCGCTCGATCTCGGTGTGCGCGCGCTCAACACGTTTCTGACCTGCTGTCGCGGCCAGCGGCTCGGTATCTTTGCGGGCTCCGGCGTCGGCAAGTCCGTCCTGTTGTCGATGCTGGCGCGCAACGTCGATGCCGATATCACGGTGATTGGTCTTGTCGGCGAACGGGGACGCGAAGTCCAGGAATTCCTGCAGGACGACCTCGGCGAGGAGGGGTTGGCGCGGTCCGTCGTGGTGGTCGCCACTTCCGACGAGCCAGCCTTGATGCGGCGGCAGGCAGCCTATCTGACGCTGGCGATCGCGGAATATTTTCGCGATGAAGAGAAGGACGTGCTGTGCCTGATGGATTCGGTAACCCGCTTTGCCATGGCCCAGCGCGAGATCGGCCTGTCGGCCGGCGAGCCACCGACCGCCAAGGGCTACACGCCGACCGTATTTACCGAGCTGCCGAAGCTCCTGGAACGGGCCGGCCCCGGGACAGGCGATGGAACGATCACCGGTATTTTCACGGTGCTTGTCGATGGCGACGACCACAATGAGCCGATCGCAGACGCGGTGCGCGGCATACTTGATGGTCACGTGATGATGGAACGCAGGATCGCTGAACGGGGGCGATTTCCGGCGATCAACGTTCTCAAATCGGTTTCGCGCACAATGCCGAAATCGGCCGATCCCGGCTATCTGGCGGTCATCACCAGGGCAAAGCAGGTCATGTCGACCCATGCGGACATGGAGGAATTGATAAGACTTGGGGCCTACCGCGCCGGTTCAAGCCCGGAAGTGGACGAAGCGATCCGGCTGCACGAGCCGCTGGAGGCCTATTTGCGCCAGGCCAAGGATGAATCGACCGGCCTGAACGAAGGTTACCGGCAGCTTGAACAAATCCTCGGGGATTTGGAAACGGAACGCTAACTTTGTCAGGCCATCATCCGCGTCACATTAATCGCAACGCCGGCGGGGCCCGCGGGGGAGCCGGTTGTGTCCCTAATCCAGATTGGGACTTCTGGGGAGTATGAGTCGATGAAGTCACGCGAAACGCTGATCCGTTTGAAGAAGTTTCAGGTCGACGAGAAGCGCCGAAGAGTAGCGCAGATTGAGAGCATGATTGCCGATTTCCAGCGCATGTCGGTCGACCTCGAACGCGAAATCCAGAGCGAGCAGGAGCGTGCCGGGATCAACGATCCCACGCACTTCGCCTATCCGACCTATGCCAAGGCCGCGATCCAGCGCCGGGAAAACCTCACCCGTTCTGCTGACGAACTGCGAATCCAGCTCGAGGAAGCAAAGAGCCTCCTGGGCGAAGCCTTTGACGAACTGAAGAAGGTCGAACTTTTGGACGAGCGCGATCAGGCACGCGAGCGGGCCGAAGAGAACGCGCGGGAACAGGCCGATCTCGACAGCATCGGGTTGATGCGCGCACGGATCGGAGCCATTGCCTGAAGCTTTCCTCGCCTGAAAGCTTTCTTGGTCACAGATTTTCGACAGGATTTTCCGGAACCCGGACCGCGAGGCCCGGGTTTTTCTTTGCCCCGCGTCCTGTCCACAGGGCGAATCGTGGCTTTCTTGGTGGTCCGATTTGCCCCAAGGTATGATACGACACGCCGGTGCTGGAGCTGCGGCGGACGAACCGTTGACTGAAGCATTCGACGAAAGCCATTGAACCAGCCGTTGAACATAAGACATGCGGCATCGCGATTTTGGGGACGCTGAATGCTGACGCCAGCTGAGCTGGTCTGGCTGATTGCCGCGGTGGCGAAGGGGGATGAGGCCGCCTTTGAACGGCTTTACGCGGCCACGCGCGCGAAACTCTTTGGCGTGGTGCTCCGTATCTTGCGGCGACAGGATCTCGCAGAGGAAGTGATTCAAGAGACTTACGTCAAAATCTGGAACAGCGCCGGGCAGTTCAATCCCGGTCAATCTTCGCCGATCACCTGGATGGCGTCGATTGCACGCAACCGTGCCATCGACGTGATCCGCAAACGCGGTGAGGCTTCGATCGAGGAGGAGCCGGCGGCGATGGAAGTAGCCGCCGATACGCCCGATCCGCTGGCGCGCCGCGAAATGACGGAAGAGTTGAAACGGCTTCTGGAGTGTGTCGGTCGCCTGGAGCCCGACCGGCAAAAGCTCGTATTGCTTGCCTACTACAACGGCTGGAGCCGCGAGCAACTCGCGGCCAAGTTCGAAGCGCCGGTGAATACGATCAAGACGTGGCTGCGCCGCAGCATGATGGATATCAGGGAGTGCCTCGGACTCTAGAGATGGCTCTAAGCGACGACCATATCGTGCTCGCCGCGGAATACGCCCTCGGCACTCTCGACGCCGACGAGCGCGCGCAGGCCGAGACCATGATTTCCGCGGACCAGGATTTCGCGGCGATGGTGCGTGAGTGGGAGCACAGGCTTGGTGTGCTGAACCAGATGGTCGGATCGGTCGAGCCGCGGCCCGAGGTCTGGGACAAAATCAAGGCGACGATAGGCCACTCCGAGCCACAGGAGCCGCTGGTGCTTCCGCAACCGGCCGCACCGGCGCCGCCTGCTCCCTTGAGGGAAGCGCTCACCGCGGACGACGCCAACGTCATCCGCCTCACCGGCAAGATCAGGCGCTGGCGCAATATCGCAACCGTCGCCTCCGCCATCGCTGCAGCGTTGGTGGCAATGATCGCGGTCGGAGTTTCCGTGCCGGATCTGCTTCCGGAACGGATGCGTCCGCAACCGCGAACACAAATGGTCGAAGCAAAGTCGTCGCCTTCACCGACCCCGTCGGCCCAATATGTCGCGGTGCTGCAGAAGGAAGGCGGCTCGCCCGCGTTCATTCTCACCGTCGACGAGGCGACCAAAAATTTCACGATACGCAAGGTCGGCGCCGCTGCCGAGCCCGGCAAGAGTTTCGAGTTGTGGCTGATCTCGGACAAGCTGCCGCGGCCGCGTTCGCTTGGCGTGATCGGAGGCGGCGAGTTTACCTCCAGGCAGGTGTTGGCATCCTATGACCCGGAGACGGTCAAAACGGCGACGTATGCCGTGACGGTCGAGCAGGCCGGAGGATCGCCCGACGGCAATCCACATTCCGCGCCGGTGTTCACCGGCAAGTTGATCGAGGCGGTACCGCGGGCAGCGGCTGCACAATAGTCTAGCCGCGGAGCTGCATGCAGAATAAGTTGGCCAGCCAGCGCAAAAAAAACTGCCGAACCATAAAGCCGATATGCGTAACTCTTCATTTGCAACCCCCATTAATGTGGGGGACGAAAACCCTTCCAAGATCGCTCGCGTAGCCACTTTGGTGTCGGCGATACGAAATAAAGTCGCCCCCAGCCACCCCTGTGGATGCTGCAAGTTACCTCTGGTAGAATTGATCAGCTACTACAAGTCAAAGTTTGTCCTCCCAATTCACAGGCGGCACCCGAACTCCTGGTCCAGAACAGCGTATGGGCAAGTCCCGAGACTTCTGCCGGTGCGGCATGATCAGAATCAATCAAGTTTCTGGCCGCCGCAGCTCACGCTCCCGAGGAGGAGAAAACGGTTGCCACAAAATGAAAACGCCCGTGGGGAGCGGGCGTTTTCGGTCGTCTTTGGCCAACTTGGGGGTAGTTGGGTCTTCCATTATCCACGCGGCTGCTTTGGGGGGCTGGTAAAGGGCCGCGTGAATTCACAAAATCCTTAGCGCACTGTCGATATGCTCGAACTGGTTATGGTCACAGGCTTGCCGGCTTTCTGAACCCGCGCCGTCTGCACGTCATCCGACGAGCTGCGAGCCGAGATGCCGAGGCCTACCACCGCGATTCCAGCGACCAGCGCGACCACCACAATCTTGAGGTGCGTCGAGCGATCAGCGCTGTAGATCGAGTGGTTCACGGAAGCCTCCTGCCGCCTGCCTTCTCGAATTGGTCTTTTCAATCCGCGCGCAGGTTCAACCGTCTGATTGCAAGAAACGTAGGAATTCGGCTTGGGTTTCCGCAGGGGTAATCACAAAGCAGTGATAAACCGTGATAACGCGCGAACGGAGCTTTTTACAGATCATCAACCCGTAAAAAATAAACAAGTAAATTCAATATTTTAAATCATTATCCACGCTATTTTCCCTAGGGCAGCGCCGGGCCAGCAGAGATCAACAAATCAGTTGCCTGTGACGAAAAAACATGCGGCGGCAGCTGCTTCGCTTCGTCCATCGAGACCGCCGGTCATGCCGTAGCCTAGATGCTGCCAACCGTCTTCAGGCGGGCCCGCGGGTGGATTTCGGCTTGCGACAGGACCGTCGTTTGTGCCCGGAAGCGCTCCACCAGCGAGCGGACGAATGGACGGATCGCGGCCGAGGTCACCAGCACCGGCGCCTCGCCCTCGCGCGCAGCCTGCTCGAAGCGTTCGCGCACCGCGGTCATGAACTCCGACAGCCTGGAAGGCTGCATCGCAAGGCTCCGCTCCTCGCCCTGGCCGATCAACGACTCGGCGAAGGCCTGTTCCCATCTGGCCGACAACGCGATCAGCGGCACGTGGCCGTTGGGCGTCGTGTTCTGCGCGCAGATCTGGCGCGCCAGTCGCGCACGGACGTGCTCGACCACGGTTGCCGGATTGCGCGAGAAGGCGAGCGCATCGGCGATGCCTTCGAGAATGGTTGATAGATCGCGGATCGAGATGCGTTCCGCGAGAAGAAGCTGCAGCACGCGCTGGATGCCGGAGACCGTGATCTGGGCCGGTACGATGTCCTTGATCAGTTCGCCTTGTTCCTTCGGCAGATCCTTGAGAAGTTTCTGCACCTCGCCATAAGACAGCAGGTCCGACATGTTGTTCTTGAGCAGCTCGGTGAGATGGGTCGAAAGCACGGTCGCCGCATCGACCACGGTATAGCCCTTCAGCGATGCTTCTTCCTTGAGGCTGGCGTCGACCCACGTCGCGGGCAATCCGAAGGTGGGTTCGGTGGTGTGAATGCCGGGCACATCGACCTGGCTGCCGCCGGGGTCCATGACCATGAACTGGTTCGGCCAGATCCGGCCGGTGCCAGCGTCCACTTCCTTGATCTTGATGACGTAGGTGTTGGCTTCGAGCTGCACGTTGTCGAGAATGCGCACCGATGGCATCACGAACCCCATCTCGATCGCGAGCGAGCGGCGCAACGCCTTGATCTGTTCGGTCAACCTGTCGGTGCCGTCGGGACCGTTCACCAGCGGCAGCAATGCGTAGCCGAGTTCGATCTTGAGGTCGTCGATCTTGAGCGCGCTGGAAATCGGTTCCTCGGCCGCGGCACCGCCCGCCGCGGTGGCGGGAGCTGCTGCCGCTCTTGCTGCGGCCGCCGAAGCCTCGCGCTTGAATTTGCGTGCGGAAATCGCAAGCGTCGCCGCGCCGGCGCTGAGCGCCAGGAACGGAACCATCGGAATGCCCGGCAGCATCGCCAGCACCAGCATGACGCCAGCCGACATGCCGAGCGCCTGCGGATAGCCGGAAAGCTGCTTCATCAGCGCCTTGTCGGCTGCGCCGGTGACGCCGGCCTTCGAAACCAGAAGACCCGCCGCGGTCGAGACGATGAGCGCCGGGATTTGCGTGACAAGGCCATCGCCGACGGTGAGCAGCGTGTAGGTGTGGGCCGCCTCGGAAAAGCTAAGGCTCTGCTGCGCGACGCCGATGATGATTCCACCGACGATATTGACGAACACCACCAGCAGGCCGGCGACGGCGTCGCCGCGCACGAATTTCGAGGCACCATCCATGGCACCGAAAAATCCGCTTTCGTCTTCCAGCGCCTTGCGCCGTTCCTTGGCAATCTTCTCGTCGATCAGGCCGGCCGACAGGTCGGCGTCAATCGCCATCTGCTTGCCCGGCATGGCGTCGAGGTGGAAGCGCGCGGCAACCTCCGCGATTCGCCCCGAACCCTTGGTGATGACGACGAAGTTCACGATCACGAGAATGGCGAAGACGATAATTCCGATCACGAAATTGCCGCCCATCACGAAATTGCCAAAGGCCTCGATGACGTGGCCGGCGGCGTCAGTACCCTCATGGCCGCGCGACAGGATGAGCCGCGTGGAAGCGAGGTTTAGCGACAACCGCAACATGGTCGAAATCAGCAGGATGGTCGGGAACGAGGAGAATTCCAGCGGCGCCTGGATGAACAGCGATGTCATCAGGATCAGGATCGACAGCGTGATCGAGATCGCCAGGAACAGGTCGAGCACGATCGAGGGCAGGGGAAGGATCAGCACCACCAGGATGGTGAGGATGCCAAAAGCCAGGGCAAGATCGCCGCGCTTCAGGATGGCGCCGATTTCACTTAAACTTGGAAATCCGCTCGATGGTGTTGTGCCCTGACCGGCGGTGACGTCAACCATCGTACTTGCTTCCCCCCGCGAATGCCGTTCACGGCCGCCAAACGTCTGCGCGGCGGCCGCAGGACCACCGTTTCGAAAGTGAGGAACGGCACTGGCGTCCACGGGTACTCCCCCGTTCTACGCGGCTGACGACACTCAACTTCGCAACTCGGCAATTTTTGCCCGGTGTATGGTTAGGAAAGCGTTAATGGCGTGCTCAGCCTTGCTTGGTACCATCGGCCTCATTTGGCCATGGATGCCCTGTTACGGTGCATCTGCATGCCCAATATCGCGCCATGGCGGTTGACGTTGCGGCCTTGGCCGAGGATGTTTTCGCCGCCGTGGAAATTGCTTCTCAACTCAGCCGACATCCGATGCCGTTTGTTGCCGATTCGCGCCAGGCATGGACGCGGCTGGCTGTAGCCGTATTGATCGGCTCGCTTGGCAGCGTCGGCATGTGGTCGGTGGTGGTGGCGCTGCCGGTGGTCCAGACCGAATTCGGCGCGGCGCGGGGTACCGCTTCGCTCGCTTTCACATTCGTGATGCTGGGCTTTGGTTCCGGCGGCGTGCTCACCGGAAAAATCACCGACCGCTACGGAATCGTCGCCGCGATAGCTGTTGGCGTTGGCATCCTCGGGCTTGGCTATATCGGGGCCGGGATGTCGTCGTCGATCTGGCAGTTCATCCTGGTTCATTTCGCGATCGGCCTGAGTTCTTCGGCGACATTCGGACCGCTGATGGCGGAGGCCTCGCACTGGTTCGAGCGCTACCGTGGTCTTGCCGTCGCGATCGCCGCCAGCGGCAACTATGTCGGTGGGACGATCTGGCCACCGCTGGTGAATTGGGGCATGCAGTCGGTCGGCTGGCGCACCACCCATATCGCGATCGGTATCTTCACCGCGATTGCCATGGCGCTTGCGCTGTTGGTGTTGCGGATGTTGATGGGCGCCGGCGCCCAGCGCAATCACGACGAGGCGCCGCCGCCGCGGGTCGACCTGCGGCTGAACACCAATACGCTGACGGCAATTCTGTCGCTTGCAAGCATTGCATGTTGCGTGGCGATGTCGATGCCGCAGGTACACATCGTCGCCTATTGCGGCGATCTCGGTTATGGCGTGGCGCGCGGCGCGCAAATGCTGTCGTTGATGCTTGGATTCGGCATCGTCAGCCGTATCGGTTCCGGATTCCTCGCCGACAGGATCGGCGGCATCAGGACGCTGCTGATCGGCTCGATCGCACAAGGCTCGGCGTTGTTGCTCTATCTGTTCTTCGACGGTCTCACCTCGCTCTACGTCATTTCCGCGATGTTCGGCCTCTTCCAGGGCGGCATCGTGCCGAGCTATGCCATTATCGTGCGCGAGGCGATGCCCGCGG
>Ga0210393_10005173_pt1 | contig 10275 bp, 7 predicted proteins | sample IncBWC27OmetaG_FD_160068 | JGI IMG/M metagenome (GOLD analysis project Ga0210393, IMG submission 160068) | Forest soil microbial communities from Barre Woods Harvard Forest LTER site, Petersham, Massachusetts, United States - Inc-BW-C-27-O ...
GGCCAAGACAGTCGAAGTGAAGTCGAGCCATGTGGCTTATATGTCGTTTCCGAAGGAAACAGCCAAGCTCATCGAAGAGGCTGCCACCTCCGTTAGTGAGTAGCCATGTGCTTTCAGACAAAATGCGCTCGGCCGATCCGGTTCCGGTCGGCGGAGATTCTGTACGGACATAGCCGCCTCAGGAGAGCGAAATGATGGATCACATCACCGTCAAAGGACAGGGCGGCACGTTCGACGCCTATTTCGCAAGACCGAAGGTCGTGCCGGCCTCGGCTGTTGTCGTTCTATGAGCTTCAGAAGGATAGTTTGAGGCCAAATTGCACCAAGCGCGGATTGTTCACCGTGGAATTTACGGAGCCGAAGCCAAGAGCGCTCACATCGTTTACCGGCAAACCGAACTGGGTGTGATTGAAGAGATTGAAGAACTCAGCGCGGAAATTCAAACCCATCTCTCGAGGCAGTGCGAACTGTTTAATCACGGAGAAGTCCGTGTTGACAAAATCAGGCCCGATAGCTGGGACCCGCGACGCATTCCCCAACTGGCCGACGGGGGGCACAACAAAGCAGGAGGCGTTGATCCACTGGAGTTGTCCGTGGTTCGCGTTGTGCGTGTTGCAACCCGCGACCTGGGTAGGCCGGTTCCAATTATTTCCATTGCCGCCGTTCTGGAAGTAGGAGCCGGACTGGTTATTACTGTCGATCAAGGGAACCGGAAATCCCGAAGAGATTCTCTGAATAAGAGTCAGTTGGAAACCGCCAAGAAGGGTGTTGGTCACGTTGCCCCAATTGCTACCGAACTGCTTTCCGTGGCCGAGGGGCAGATCGTAAATGACACTGCCCGTGAAACTGTTATTGAGATTAATCTGCGATAAGGCCCAATCTAGCGTTTGCCAGTTGGGAAGAGGGAAAAAGGGAGCGCTCAGCAAAGAGCCTAGGCCGTCGGATAACCCGTTGTCATACGTATGAGAGTAGGTGTAAGCAAACAGAGCGTAGAGGCCGTACTTCGATGTTTTGGTCTCTGCCTTGATCTGAAGCGAGTCATAGTTTGTCTTGCCTACATCGCCGAACAGCGAAATGACCTGGAACGTGTTATAAGGCGGCACATAAGGCGAGCCATTGGAGTTGCAACCGATCGTGTAGTTAGCTACCGTGCCACACGCAGTCGGACTTGCGGTGTTGAGGTCATTGCCGGCCACCAGGATGTGGGTGCCGCGGGAACCGGCATAGCCGGCGGTCAGTACAAGATTGCCGACCAACTGGCGCTCGACGTTCACGTTCCATTGCTGGACTCGGCCCAGCTTGAAGTCTGTAGGCTGGGTATACCACGAGCCCGTAAATGTCCCGACGGTAGGCGGCGCAGGAATGGCCTGAAATCCGCTGGAGAGACTAAGGCCGGTGGGGGTTTGTCCTAGATGGAGGGCGCAGTACGAGGTTGCAAAGGCGCAGCCGGCGGAGGGGAAGGCATCGGATTCGCCCAGGAAGGGCGGATTCTGCCATAGACCCTGGGCCCCCTGGCTCCATGCAGAATCGTGGAAGAGGGCGTAACCGGCGCGGAGCACTGTCTTGTCGCTGCCGAGGACCTTCCAGGCGCCGCCGATGCGAGGTTCGAGGGCGGTCCAATCCATGTTGACGCCCGCCGACCCACTCACACCATTTTGATTGGCAATGAGAAGCTGTCCAGTGGCGGGAACGTAGTTGGCCAGGCGTCCGTGGGCTTCAGTGATCGGTGTGGTCATATCCCAGGCCAGGCCAAGATTGAGGGTGAGAGACGGTGTGACCCTCCAATTGTCCTCGACGAAAGGACGCCAGATTGTCCAGCGGCGGCCGGTGACAGGGCCATCAAAGGTCTGGTCATGCTCGGCCAGGCCAGTGAGGCCAAGCAAAAAATCGGCTTGGGGATCGCCTGCGGTGCCAATACAACCCGGCGGCGGATTGACGCTCGGGCAGGTAAAGCCGGAAAAGTTACCGCCGCCGCCGATAATCCAGAAGCCGTCCTGGAAGGCCTCAGTGCCCACGTTCATTTGATTGCGGCGAAGGTCGATCCCCACTCTAAGGTCGTGCTTATGACGGATGAGTTCGAGGGAGTCTCTAAAAGAGAAAATGTTCGTTCCACCCTGGAACGGAGAGTAGCCGCGATCGCCGATGGCCCAATAGTTGCCTGAGACGATCGTGGAGACTAAGCCGCAACTGTATGCCCCAGGCGCGCAGGAAGCAGGGCTGCCGGAGCATCCCAGGTTGGCGTTGGGAATGCCGCCGGGCACGATGTTGGCAGACGCGCAGGTCCCTGTGCCTTGCGAAGTGATGTAGTCGAAGATGCGGTTGTAGCCAAAGCTGGCCTGGTTGACCATGTTCGGGGAGAACACATGAGTCTCACCGAGCGCGACGTTGCGCGCATGATTGATGATGTGCTGATTGCTGCCGAACGCGTTAGCCTCAGCAAATCCAGGGAACCGCCCGGCACATAGGAGAACGCCTGCTCGTAGCTGAAACGGCCAAAAAGGCTGTCTTTGTCGGAAAGCGTGTAGTCCAGGCGGGTATCGAACCTGGTGTCGTTCAGTTCGCGCACGGGAGTATTGACGTAGTTGTAGCCTGCGCTCGCATTGTTGGCGTTTGGCGCAGGATACAGGTTCATCATGGCCTGCCCAACGTTGTTGATCAGGCCGGTTGGAATCTTGTTACACGGAATCCCATGGACCTGGCTTCCATCGGAATTGGAGGGGAGAGGATTCCCCGCGCCATTGCACTGGAAATAAACATTTGGAAAGATGCTCGGGTTTGTGGACGCGCCAATCATGTTCGGGTTAACGATGGCGAGACCGGAAACAGGATTGCCAAATGGGTCGCTGGAGAAATCGCCAGTGCGCATCGCCAGCGAAGGCACGAGACCCGTAAACGGAATGCCATGGAGCTGATACTTCTGTTCGCCGTCGACAAAGAAAAAGAGTTTATTCTTCAGAATCGGCCCGCCAACCGAACCTCCAAACTGGTTCAGGTTGAACTTTTCCCTGGAACTGGAAAAGTAGCTCTTGGCGTCGAGATCCGTGTTACGCAAAAATTCGTAGAGAGACCCATGAAAGTTGTTGGTGCCGGATTTTGTCGTGACCAGCACGGTGGGGCCCGCCCGGGTCCCGTATTCGGCGGAGTATGTGTAGGTAAAAACCTTGAATTCCTGAATGTCATCGATCGAGGAGAAAATGCTGATACCCCCAGCAGTCAGTTCGTTATTGTCAACGCCATCCAACAGCCAGTCCGTGCTGTTGGGACGGGAGCCGCCCACCGACAGCGAAAACGCTCCGCGTGCGGCCACCTCACTGCTGGGAGCAGAAGTGAAGAAGCTGCCGGGATTGGTCTCCGCCGTAGCGCCGGCAGTGAGCGTGGCGAGTTGAACGAAATCCCTGCCATTCAACGGGAGCTGAGCCACCTGCTGGGAAGTGATGACCTGGCCGAGAGAGGGATTTGCTGTCTCGACAGCGACCGCGTCACCAGAAACTGCCACCGAAGTGACCACAGTGGGGGGTACGAGCGAAAAATCGACTTCGCGGGCTTCATCAACCTGTAGACGCAGATCTTTGGATTCGGCACTTTGAAAGCCCGACGCATCGACGTGCACCGTGTAGTTCCCGACAGGAAGTAGAGGGATCAGATAGTGTCCTGCATTGTCCGTCTTTACGTCTCGAGCCAGGCCGGTCCCCTGAGACGTAGCAATGACGGTAGCTCCAGGGACACCCGATCCAGATTTATCGCGGACACTGCCGGAGAAATTTCCAGTGGCCTGGCCATGCATGGCCGGAGAGATCATCAGCACGAGAACCCAGACAACCACGAGAAGTAGAATTTTGTGAGATTTTGTATTGGCTGAGCCTTCCACCGATCTCGGACACTTAGCGCCAACTATCGTGCATTTCATAGTCAAACCCCTTTCGACAAATCTGCTAGGGTTGCTCTTGGATCGACTGCACTGCAGTGGATCATTAACTGCTAACGGGTCACTTCAGCTTCGCGTATTCTGACTTAGCGGAGATGAGGATTGGAAGGTCAGAATCGGCGTCCTTCCATAGCGCGAGGAAGTCCCGATACGCGGCGCTAGCTTTCTCTACTTCTCGGATGAGTACATAAGAACGACCTAACTGAAGGCGTGCCAGCGCTGCGAGTGGACAATTCACCGTTGCGCCGGGGTACTGAAGATATTTTTGGAACTCAGCCGCTGCTTCCTTGCCACGGCCTCGGCGTAGATATGCCTCTCCTCGCACATAAGCCGGATAGAGCAGGACGCCGGTTTGCAGAGTGGGATCCGGATAGGCCAGTTCGTAGGGAACGGTGACCCGCAGGAGCTCGATCGCCTGTGCTTCGTCGCGTCGAAGCACTAGAGAAGCCCGAGCAGTAGGCACCCAATACCTATTGATTGCAGTATTCATCGGAAAGCGTTTTGCCACCTCGTCCAACAGCCCCTGGGAACGAGTCGTTTCTCCGGTGCGCGCGAGTACCAATCCTCCCAGCATTTGTACGTCTCGACTGTGACTCATACCGAACGAGGCCGCTACCTCTCTTCGTGCTTCTTCGGAATCTCCGAACTCGGCTTCCCGCATTGCCGAGTTAAGCTGCCAAATTGCCGCTGCTTCTTTCCTGTTGTCCCGCAAAGCCGATTCAATCGCTCGACGCGATAGCTCCCGCGCCTTTGTCCTCCTGCCATAAAAAGCTTCGGTATCCGAGGCATTGGACAGTAGCAGATCTTCAATTCCGACCTTCCCTATAGCGGACGTGACTATATTCTGCATACCTCCGGTGTCTCCATTCAAAAACGCGAGACCATAACAATCAGACAACATCCATGGTCCTTGCAAATTACGGGTTTGTGCCTGCCGACAGGTAGTCTTGGCCTCGTTGAGGCGGTTGAGGCCCCGGAGGACGAAAGCCAGGTTCCCGTAGTCGACGGCCGAGACTGGGCCGAGACTGATCGCTTCTCTCAACTCCTCTTCGGATCGCTTCAACTGACCTTCGGTTGCCAACAAATAACCCAGGTCACTATGGGCGGACGCTTCCCGGAAATATTCCTTAGAGTAGACCTCAAGTGTCTGGATAGCGTTGTCTATGTCACCGGTCACAAGCTGATCGTACTGAGCAGTGATGACATATCTCTCCCTCTCGGTCACACGGTCGCGCAGCTCGTAAGCTTTTTTACTGTAGTTACGGGCTGCCTCCAGTTCTCCCATGTCGTAATTGGCGACCGCAAGTTTCCAATAAGCCGAGGCAAACTCCGGATCCAATTCGACGGCGCGCTTAAGGAAGGGAATGGAAGCCGCGTCTCCCTCGAGATCATATTTACTGACCGCCAGAGAATAAGCTTTCAACGCATCCAGCGACGGGGTCGTCACTCGGTCCATGGGAACGTCATACTTTTGCACGGAGGTTCGAGACTCTCCGAGCTTTTCACGTAGTTTCGTGCCTGCAGTGCCCAGAGCTGCAAGTACCTGCTCCTTACCATTGGCCGTCTCTTCTTCCTGGGCTAACGAGTCGCCGGTGCGGCAATTCACGGCCTTCAGGCCAAGAACGTACTGCGAGCCCAAGTTTGAGATGGAACCTTCAACGGTGGCCGTGCTGTCGGTGCGCTGGCACACCTCCCGCGCCAGATCTGGCACCAGAAGAGAATCCTTGGGCTGTGCCATCAACACCAGTGTCTGTGCAATGCTCTCATCGGATAGCAGGTTGAGAAACGGCGACTGCTGGAGCTTTGCAGCAAGCCCCTGCCGCAGCGTTCCGTCGAATACAGAATCGCCCGTTGTGTTTGTGAAGTCCGCCAGAACGATTGTGTCTTTGTCTGTCAGCTTGAGGGGCCGATGGGCACGCCAGTACAAAAGGCCGGCGATCGCCACGGCGATTAACGTAGCTACACCTAGTGCTCGTATAAGCAGCTCGCTCGGTATCGGCGGCTTCCATCGAGGCTGCGCAGGCGGTGCGGCAACGACTGCCACAGCGACCGGCTTGGTTGTTGGTTTTTCGTCTTGCTCTTCGACGGCAACGACCTTGTCGGACTTTGTATCCCGCTTCAGGCGCTTCAGGTCAGAGCGGATTTCGGACGCGTGCTGGTAGCGCAGATCCCGGTCTTTTTCCAGGCATTTGCGAAGGATCCTTTCCAATTCTTCTGGAACATCGGGATTCAGCCTCACCGCCGGAACTGCCTGCCGTTCCAGAATTGCGTTGAGGATTACTCCCGAACTTTCCCCACGGAATGGCATCGTGCCGGTAACCATCTCGTAGAGGACGACGCCGAACGAAAAGAGGTCCGTTCGTGAGTCCAATTCTTTCGCTCGCACTTGTTCCGGCGACATGTACGGGACCGTGCCCAGTGCAGCACCCGGGCCCGTTAGGTCCACTTCGTTCACGGTGAGAGCGGTTGCGATGTCATTGCTGACAACGTCACCGCCGCGGCGCACAGAGAGCGAGGACAGCTTTGCCAGCCCGAAGTCCAATATTTTGACGTGGCCGCGCCAGGTTACGAACAAATTCGCGGGCTTAATGTCGCGATGGATGATGCCTTCGGCATGGGCGGCATCGAGTGCGTCCGCGATGTCGATAGCGATGGCGACTATGCGTTCCAAATCCAGCGTACGAGCGGAGATCAAATATTTCAGCGTCGCGCCATCCAGGTACTCCATCGCGATGAATGGCTCTCCCTCCTGCTCGCCAATCTCATAGATGGTGCAAATGTATGGGTGATTCAGCGATGAAGCGGCCTGCGCCTCTCGCCGAAGCCGTTCCAACATATGCCGGTCTTTGGATAAATCGCCGGGAAGGAATTTCAGGGCTACAAAGCGGTGGAGAATGATGTCCTCGGCCTTGTAGACCACACCCATCCCTCCACCCCCGATCGTCTCGACGATGCGGTAATGGGAGATAGTCCGGCCAAGCATGAACGAGGAGTCCGACATTTCTCACTCGGGTTGGGTTTGTAAGACTAGTCAGCAAAAAAGCCGCGCCTTAGCGATATAGCCGCTCGCTAGTGTGACCTTAACAATGGTTCTAAGAATCATGCAAACTGTTGCAATGCTAGGTCGCCGCATCAAACCTGGAAACTAGCACTATTGGTAGTGGGCCAGTGATAATGCGATAGAGTGGTGGGCCCGATCGCATATTAAGTGTTCCTTCAGCAAGTTGCGACAATGGCCCGGCGCCTTCAATAACCAAGCCAATTGTTGAAAATCGCCATCTCAAGAAGTGAAAGATGCGCGTGGCAAACGCCAAGCAGCGCTTTTTGCTTTGCCTCGTTGTTCCAGAGTCACGGGCAAATCGAAAGTAATCCCGTAGTTCCCGCAAAGTCGGCTTTTCGGAAAGTTCGTCACCAGCAATCTCCGACTGACCCCTTCGGCAGACCTGAGGCGGCTTGCGCTCAAAGTTTGTTCCGCTGGCATAATGCGGAGATCACGATGCCGCGATCAGGGCGAGGTTTCTATGGAATATGACGAAGACAAGGTTGACGAAATGGTTCTCGCGCTCCTACACCTGACAACGTTCACGGATGGTATGGGCACGCGAGCCTGGAAAGCGCATGACTGGAGCGCAATGGATCGCCTTTACAAGAGAGGATACATTTCCGATCCTCAGAGCAAGTCAAAGTCCGTGAGAATGACGGAGGCAGGCGTGCAAAGGGCCCAAGAGCTCTTTGAAGAGCATTTCGTTCGAAAAATCTAGCTCTAGTTATCCCGAACTTACCTAGAACGCCGTTTTCAGAGAGATTCAGTTCTCGGGGATCGGCAGGGGCGGGAGGGCTGGCTCCGGTTGAATTCTGACTTGTAGATCAATCGCTTAGAGTCAATCCACGTACCGAGAAAGACTAAACTGCTAACCACATCTATCATTCGGAGCGGTGTGAATCACAGCCCGCGACGATACACCCGAGACGGAAAGCAACTACGATGAAAGATCTCTTTGACCCCACTCTGGCAGAAGACATAAAGCAGCGCATCATGCGCCTCCATCCTGAGAGTGAGCGGCGATGGGGCAACATGACCCTTGCTCAGACCCTCGCGCACTGTACTTCTGGCATGCAGATGGCGACGGGCGTCATCAACCCCAGCTGGCACGGCCTCGCTTCAGCTTCGCGTACTCCTCATCAGTAATGTTGACGTAGCTGGTTCCTCTGCTCCATGCACGGACGCTGTTCTCAAACTTGGCCATGTCCTCTGGGTTGCACCGGACAACGAACGAGCGCAGACCGTCCAAAGTGGCGAAGTGATAGTAGCGGGTTGGGGAACTAATGGGGGTCCTGCAATCAGCTTCCATGAAGCCAACCCACCATAGGCTGTTGTAATGGTCGAAGTGCATCAGGACACGGGGCATGGCTAGATTGTAGGCCACGCTGGAGTTGTGGATCGACAGTGGAGCCTAAGAGGAGATGATGATCAAAAAATCGTCGTCATCTACACCAATCGCAGCATAAACCTTATCAACCACTCCGCCTCGTAGTAAGGAGTCGCGGACAGCTTCAGCAATCTGTGTTCGGTTCTTGCCAAAACGAATCGTGACACCTCGCGACAAAGTTGCCCCGATGAACGTCACTGAACCTTCATTTACCTCAAATCCCGCTTCCGTAAATGCTTTTGCCATCTGTAGCCCAAATTGCCCAGTCTCTCCATTTGCGTTGTTCACCGAAATGTTGATCTTTTGATTCTGAAATTGAGGGACAAAAGGGCGCACGCTTGAAGCCAGTGCCTCCATTTGTTGCTGGCCTAATTGCAGTGGAGGAGGACCTAGATTGTTGACCGTGTTTACACCAAAATTAGTTCCTTGAACCCCAATACTGCCGGGGCCAATCACTTGACTGGGTATCTTTTCTGAAGTTTTGGGAATGTTGGGACTAGGCAAATTTACTGGTTTTTTGGGGGGTGCACCTGCGCCTGGATCAACGGTATCGGCTGGTTTAGGGTTATCGGACGGTTTTGGCGTCGGTATCGCGACGCCCACTCCAATCGGATGGGTGGAGTTTTCCTTCCAGAACTCCGCATCGCTTTTCCAGCGATCAGCCGTACTATGCCACTTCTCTGTTTCTTCATGTGCGTCATCTATCTTCCCTTTGTAAATAAGGTGGAATCCGGTCCAAATAAGACCAGACGCGACAAGACAAACGATGATGAAGGAGTAGGGGGCACCTTTTATTACCTCACCTTCTTTACGGAACTTTTCCAACTCACTGACACCGAACATGGACACCTCTGCCGGCCCTCTTCATTGCGGGGTATAGGCGAAGCGTATCGCTTTCGGGGGTCGGTGTCGCGGGATTTTTAGGTCCTAATGATATTCTGTCGCAAATGCCCCACTGGCCTCAGGATATCGGTAATGATGTGCAGCACGAAGTGGTCAAGCACGCGACCTCTCTGCACATACCCCAGTGGTTGTCAGCACTTGGTACTGAAGTCCGTAAAGATTTGCGCACATGGATAGTGACTACCGTTGCGACTACCGCATTGCAGAGGGCATGGCCTAAGCTGACCGCCCTTTATAAGAAATCCCGACACCCAGCGACCCCCGTCCTCAGCAGCATAAGGGTTTCCTTCTCCCCACCCACGCCAGGACGCACAATGTCAGCAGGGGTCACGTTCAGCGAACCCACTCCAGTCGTCGGATTTACGCCGATAATCCAAATCACTGGTGGCTCGATATCCCAATTACCAACGGGATTCTCCCTCACACAGACCAAATAGACAGGTTCCAACATGGGATCTCTCATCCATTAAATGGACACGTGTTATTTGTAAACAGCCACCAAAACAGCCACCTAGCCGCTTATTCTGAGATCTATTTTCTTGTAAGTTGTTGAAAGTATTGGTGGACGCGGTAGGGATCGAACCTACGACCAGTCGATTAAGAGTCGAATGCTTACAACAAACTAACCGCTGTAGATTCATCGATTTAACATGAATTTACAGCCTTTCCGCCCGCACAGACGGCCCGCTGCAAGTCGTTCAATTTGTTCAGTAGATTTCATGATGTCTAAGGACGTTGGTCAGGTTTTGGTCAGGTTTTATGGTTCTCCCGAAACTGCAGCGAAGGGCTACTTCGCCCCAGTGCGGATCGGCCCATTTTTTTAGAAAATAGCGATAGACCGTTCGAGCGCGTGGGAATGCCAGCCCGCTTCGACCGAGAGTTCTGTCTGCACATAGTGATCGATCAGATCCCCGATGGAAATAGGACGTACTGGATATCGATTGCGATCTACATTGATCTGCATTCTGAGGCCATTTGCTGCCAACAGAGCCAGTTCTTCTGTCGGACACTGCTCGA
>Ga0210393_10005174_pt1 | contig 10273 bp, 8 predicted proteins | sample IncBWC27OmetaG_FD_160068 | JGI IMG/M metagenome (GOLD analysis project Ga0210393, IMG submission 160068) | Forest soil microbial communities from Barre Woods Harvard Forest LTER site, Petersham, Massachusetts, United States - Inc-BW-C-27-O ...
CTATTCAGGAAGGTGAGCAACTGGGGAGTGTGGGGCACCGAGGACGACCGGGGAACGTTCAACTACATCACGCCGCAGACGATTCAGCGGGCAACTGCGCTGGTAAAAACAGGTCGAGCGGTGTCGATGGCAGTGCCGATCAGCAAGGTTACGGGGCCGGACAATCCGCGGCCTCCGGCCCATTACATGTCCATGCTGTTTGAGGTGGACAAGAGATTCGGCGAGCCCGGAGTCTGCCTGGATTACTTCGCCAGCGAGATTCACGGCGACTGCCACACGCACGTCGACGCGCTGTGTCACATTGCCTACGAGGGCAAACTATATAACGGCAGGCCAACCTCGATGGTGACGTCGAAAGGGCCGCAGAGAATGGACATCACGACGTATGCGAACGGGATCATCGGAAGAGGAGTGCTACTGGACCTGGCGCGGTTTCGTGGAGTTAAGTGGCTGGAGCCGGGCGAGGCAGTGACCCGCGACGAGTTGGAGGCGTGTGAGCAGGCGCAGGAAGTGAGGCTGGGGGAGGGGGACATCTTTGTGTTCCGGACGGGACATCATCGGCGGCGGCTGGAACTTGGGCCGTGGAACAACGGTTACGACGGGGAAGGAAAGGCGGGTCTGCATTCCCATGCGATCACATTGCTGCACGAGCGGAAGGTGGCGGCGTTCTTTCCGGATGGAGACGGCGAGACGGTGCCGAGCAACGTAGAGGGCATTGCGTATCCGGTGCACGCGCTCCAAATTGCGGGGATGGGGATGATCTGCGCCGACAGCTTGAATCTTGAGGATGTTTCGGCGGTCGCGAGCGATGAGCGGCGCTGGGAGTTCCTGGTGGTCGCAGCGCCGCTCAGGTTTCCTGGGGGGACGGGATCGCTATTCAACCCGGTGGCGATTTTCTGAACCAGCAGCGCAAGATCAGTTCTCCCGCAACAATAGCGAGCGTTTCGCGCGGGCGCGAAAATGCAGGTGACAAAGACCGTCAACTCATAGGGGCGGATTACTGAGTGTGTGTTCGGGCTGGCAATGTACCGGCAGCCTATGGTCTTATCCGCGTCCATGAATCATCTCGGCGCCGGATAGTCTCGAGCGTTGATGGAGGGAGCGCGCGTTTCGCCGCATGGAACTCGGAAGGATTCAGAGGAGGCAGCTCTCGAACCCCATTATGCCCCTCGTAATTGCCATTCCGTGACTCATTCCGGAATTGGCGCGGCGTCCGGCCAGCGATCTTGTGGAAGATAAGTCCAAAGTAACTCTGGTCGCAGAAGCCGACTTCGTGCCCGATCTCGGCGATGCTTCGGTCAGTTGCCGTGAGCAAGGTCTGTGCCTTGGCGACGCGCAGATGGTGGAGATAGGTCACGAATGGCTGTCCCGTAACTCGGCGAAAGAACCTCGTGAAATGCGATTTGCTCATGTGGACGTAACCCGCCGCTTGCTTGAGGGTAATCACGCGCTCCAGCGAGTGGTCGATCAGTTCGAACAAAGGCCGGAGGCGTTGGATGTCGTCTTTCCGGCGGTTAAACGCGACTAAGTTCAGTTGAAGATTTGAGTAGTGGCCTACCAACAGAATCAGGATCGTCCTGAGAAAGGTGCGAACCGTCAGGCGCTCGCGTCCGCCGTGGGCTGGCAGTTGGCACCGGATGCGCTTCATGAAGTTGAAGACTTCGGCGGGTACTCCGCTATCCGCAGCGACCACATGAGAGAAGTTCCCGTCTTCGGCCATAAAGGGGACGAGGAATTCAAGGTCTTCGCCGCCACCGTCGCCGGAGCGCAGAATCTCCGGCTGGAAATAGAGGGCGGCCGCTTTGGCCGCAGCTGTATTGGCCTTGACGGGGCGGTGGAAGAAAGCGCTGCCTATCAGCAGGAGGTCGCCGGTTCGCGCGGTGACAGACCTACGCTGGATCTGAAACTTCACTTCGCCCCGGAGGATATAGAGGATCTCGAGATAATCGTGGCGGTTCATGCGGACGCCGCCGCCCGGACCAAAGATGAAGAAGCGCACGTCGATTGGGAAGAGAGGATCGAACGGCCACCGGTGAATGCCCTCTTTGTCGATCTGCGGTTCGATAATCGCGTAGGCTCTTTCCCAACATGAACTCTCCGGGTTCAAGAGGCTTGGCTTCATCGCGACCCTTCGCTGGAGCGTAAATTCTAGCATGGACGAAATTCGGCCCGGCACTCCCCGGTGAAGGCCGGCTTTCAGGGACCTGAAAGAGTCTGCGTTCGCAGCATGGCTCATTTCTCACAATGTTTTGTCCAATTCCTATAGAATGAGCCCTTTCTTTGGTGTATCAGGTGATCTCAAGCCCTGCGAAAGCCAGACCCGCGGCAGGGAGGAGGTCTCATCGCCATGGCACAAACGAAATCGCCGACGGCCAAAAGTGTCCTCACTGAGGACGACCTGCGAGAGATCGCTCTTGTCAGGAAATATGGTGCGCCGGACGTCTACATCAACGCCGATGAAGCAGGCTGGCACCCCTGGGTGAACGGTCTCATGATCAAGCCTTACCGGTACGAGACCAAGAGCGGCTCGTTCGCATTTGTACTATGGGCGCCCAAGGCTGCCGTGCTGGGCAAGCACCGGCACCGGGGGGTGGTCACAGCAGTCACCCTCCAGGGAGAATGGGGATACTTCGAATACAGCTGGAACGCGCGCAAAGGCGACTATGTTCTCGAAAACCCGGGCACGATTCACACCTTGAGAATGGGCGACGACGCGCAGGTGGCGTACACCGTGAACGGATCGATCGAATTCTTCAACGACGATGATTCGTTACGAAACACGATGGACGTGTTCAGCTTCATCGATCTCTACGTGAGCCACTGTCAAAGGACAGGCGTCCCGGTTGACGCAAGATTCTTCTACTGACGTAACCCAGTCTCGCGGCTGTAATGATGGGGTATTTTACGGGCCGCCGAGGGCCCATGCGTGCCGGGCAAGTCGCAAACATTGCGGCAGCGCCGTGGAGGCGAGGGATCCTGGCAGTGCTCTCCATCTTTGCGGAATGGGCCGGCTGTCGCCGCGGGTTCCTGGTGCATTGCCGTACGGCCCCGCAAGACGTATCTGCACGCATTTCTTGGTTCGGCCCGACGTTGGATAAACGGACTTCTATCAAATGTGGTAGATGAGGCGCCCATGAGAGCGAACCCGATTCCTCATTCCCATACTCCAGGGTGGCGGAGCGTTCCGCGCCCCGGTCACATGGCAAGAACCGGTGTGGTGGAATCTTCCCCCTTCGGCGCCGCGAGTCCCATTGAATTGTTGACGAATTGGCCCCGAAGTGACCAGTTTCGACTGCTGGAGCCGCAGATCAACGCTCAAAGAGTGCACGTCTGGCCATTCGATGCGAACGTGCCAATCGAGTTGCGCCTTCTGGATAGCGATGGAGATCGAACCGTGAGCAAGAACCGCCACGACTATTTCGAGATCTTTTTCGTTTGTAGCGGGCCAACTTCTTTTGTCGTGGAAGACCGGCGGCTGTCCATGGAACCGGGGGATATGGCGATCATCGGTAGCGCACTGCATCACTCGACGCAGTGTTCGCCTCATGCGCGGTCGAGGATCGGAGCGCTGTACTTCGATCCCAATTTCATTTCTGGCGACGAAATGGCCTGCAGTGCGGAGTACCTTGGACCGTTTCTTGACCAGGACCCCGGATTCCCGCACGTCGTGCTGGCCGCAACAGGCCTTCCCCTTCAGATTCTCGACTTGATGGAGATGATCCAGCAAGAGATGCCCGGCTCATCAAGGCCTTCGCGTCTGGCCATCAAGACCTATCTGAAGACGATTCTGATTCTGCTGGTGAAGCACTACTCGACCTACGCAAGACGTGTGGATTCCTTCAAGCGGCAACAGCGCGCCCTGCAGAGCCTTGAGAAGTTCTTCGAGTTTCTCCCGCGGCACGTCGGCGATATGATCCATGCACCGGATGCCGCGCGCATGTGCGACCTGGACGAGGCCGAGTTTGCAACCTATTTGCGCCAGTTGACGGGCCGCTCGTTCCGAAATTATCTCAATCAGTACCGCGTCGAGCGAGCGCAGACGGCGCTTGCGGAGACGAATCACCCAATCTCGGAGATCGCGCAGGAGATGGGGTTTTGCGACCAGAGCTATTTCGGTGCGGTCTTTCACAAGTTCACCGGTATGACTCCGCTTGCATACCGGCGGCATCGCAGTGCTCCGGGCGGCCTTGGGCGTTACAGCCCATGTGATCCTGAGCCGCCCCACCTGTGAGGACAGAATCTGCATGCTCTTGCGGAAAAGGTCGGGGAGAACCTCACACGAGGAGGGAGCGCAGGACGATGTCTCGCGTTGCATCGAGCACGTGCCACGGAACTCCAACAAAAATAGACGAGGGAATTCCTATAACATTGGTCGATCTCTTCCATAGAGTTTGGTTCGTGCCCTCGGGTGAAATCGGCATGGGCCTCGGTTCCGATTCAAACGGCATCCATTTCGTGCGAAGGTCCGGCGTCTGCAGCCCGGCAAGGCGGTGGGAGTCAAGATGAATGCACCCATCCCTGTAACATTCCGGATGTGTCGACCGCGTATTTGGCCTTTCGTGGCGCGAAAAGGACCGTTTTGATGCCCGAATGTGAGCTGTTACGGAGGTTAGCCAATGAACAGGAATTGCATGTGGTCTCCCCTGCGTATTTCTCTTCCCCCTGGATTACTGACCCTCACGATTGCCTTTCTATCCGTAGTCTGCTTTTCCGCAGCGGCCAGGCTGGAGGCTCAGGTCGAAAACGGCATTACAGGTTCGGTGATCGACACTTCCGGGGCCGTGATAGCAGGAGCAAACGTCACTGTTCTCAATACGGCTACTGGCGTTACACAACACACTACCACCTCTACAGTTGGCACCTATATCGTCATCGGAATGGCCCCGGGACACTACTCGGTAGAGGTAGAAATCACCGGATTCCGCAAGACCGTCCGACCGGATGTGACTGTCGAGGTAGCCAAAATCTCTACCGTTGATTTTCAAATGACGCCGGGGGCTGTCACTACGACCGTTAACGTGACCGGAAGCGAGATCTTATTGAATACAGAGTCGCCCGCCCTCGGCACAACCCTGGAACCCGAACTCGTGAAATCGGCCCCACTCGAACTCACTGGATTGGCACGGCAACTTGACTCGTTCATGTATCTCGCTCCTGGAGTACAGGGTAGTGCTTCTTCCCACAACATCAATGGCGGGCTTACCTATGAGAACGAAGTCCAGTTTAACGGAGTTCCCGTGGCCTTTGTGCAATACCAGGGGGTCCAGACAAACATTAATCCGCCTTACGAAATGGTCAATGAGTTCCGTGTGAATAGCACAACTTTCGAATCGGAATATGGTTTGGGACAGGGTGCTGTTACATATAACATGGCATCCGGTACGAATGCCCTTCATGGTGATGGCTTTTACATTTTGCGAAATCAGCTTTTCGATTCGGTCGGCTTTTTCCCTACTCATTTTCGACCTGATGGGACTCCCGCACCACCTGTGAACCAGCAGCACGACGCCGGCTTTACCGTCAACGGCCCGGTAATCCTGCCCAAGATCTACAACGGCAAGGACCGTACCTTCTTTCTCGTTAGTTCCGATTGGTTCGGGTTCAACCAGGCCCAGAAGCAGATCGGAACCGTACCAACTCCGGCCATGAAAAATGGCGACTTCAGCGGTTTTGTCGACTCTACCGGCACGCAAATTCTAATCTACGATCCACAGACCGGCCTTCCGTTTCCCGGAAATATTATTCCTCCGGGACGCATCAGTTCTCTGGCCAAGTCGATTCTGCCCTCCATACCGGATCCGGACCGGGCCGGGGTTGTCTTCGGTATGCAGAGCAACAAATCGCCAGCGGTTTCCTCGCTTACTATTACTCAGAATCTCTGGGGCTACACTCTCGATCATCATCTGAGCTCTTCGCAAAGCATTCATTTCAGTCAGTGGCGCGATTCATTGACAACTCCCTATTTCACCTTTGCCCCAATCGTGCCCTCTGCGAACGAACTGCAAAGCCGGATCAACGATCACGAACTTGGGTCCGGATTTGTGTTGAACTATGAGAACTCCCTGAAGAAGAATCTGGTTATGAGCGTGGGCGCCGATTGGATCGGAGAGGTCAGCGGTCAGCACAATGCCAAGTCCGGCGTCAGCTTTCCGGGGGTGGCCGGTGGGAACTACTTCCCATATATTCAATTCGATGGGCAAAACGCTCCAACGAACTTTGGTGCCAATGACGGTGGCACCAATTTTGCAGGCCAACTCGGTGGATTCGCTGAAGTAAACAACCGCCAGCTTGGGATCGTGATCGCCAACAATTGGCTTTGGACCAGGGGACGTCACGTTCTAAATATAGGGGGACAGTTCAGACGAACTTATCAGGATTACGATAACTGCGGGTTCTGCTCGGGTTCGTTCTCTTTTAGTCAACGTACCACCTCGACACCTAACACAAACGACCCCAATTTCGGAACCTACGGGAGCTCATTCGCAAGCTTTCTACTCGGCCAGGCGGACGCTGGTGTGCGGCTCAGTTCAAATGTCACCCGCTTGCGCAACAAGGAATTCGCCTTGTACATCCAGGACAATGTCAAATTAACGCAACGCCTGAATGCAAATGTCGGGTTACGCTGGGACATCATGGTTCCATTTACTGAAGAAAATAACAACGTCGTATACATGAATTTCCAAAACCCGACGGTGCTCGATCCCGGTGCAGGCAACCTGCCGGGCGGCGCCACCAAATTTGGCAATTGCAACGGCTGCGCCGGAATTACTCGTGCTTCGGTTGCATGGAAGAATCTGCAGCCACGTATCGGGCTTTCCTATCAGCTCACCCCGAAAACCGTCGTCCAGGCAGGATTCTTCATAACGTATCTGAACGGCGGCGCTTATGAATACGGGACCGTTCAGACTGGTATTCTTTTCGCGTCGCTCCTGGGCGGCGCGTTTTCACGCCAGTCAAGCTTCGGACACACCCCGGCGTATGGGAGCTGGGATGCCAATCCGATGCCCAATCCGCCACCGACGCCATTTTCGCCGTCGATCGGCAACGGAACAAATATTCTCGGTTTCAATCCCACAACTTTTGGCAGGGCTCCTTATGACTCAGCATGGAACGCCAACGTACAAAGGCAACTTCCGTGGAACATGTTCGTAACCATAGCCTACGTCGGGAACCGAGCAATACACGTTCCGTCTTCCTTGCATCAACCAGAACAGCCGTACCCGTCGGTCTTGAAGTATGGAAGCCTACTCGGAGAGCTTGCCACCTCGCAGGACGCCATTAACGCAGGAATTACCATCCCCTTCCCGGGATGGGTTGAACTATTTGGCGGCACTGGTACCGTCATCCAAACTCTGCTTCCTTTCCCCCAGTACTCCGACATCTATAACACTTATGAAACCGACGGGACATCGTTCTATAACGGGCTTCAGATTCAAGGAGAAAAGCGCTTTTCGCACGGCTTGAGCTTCCTGGCCCATTTTACGCTGTCAAGGAATACTGCAAACGAGTCGGTCGGGTCGACCTTGCAGCAACCAAATCCAATCAACTCCTTTGATATGCCCCCGGAATTCACGCCGTCTGCAATCGATCAGAAGTATATTTCGGATTATGTTGCAACTTATGCCCTCCCATTCGGTAACGGTCAGAGGTTTCTGAATTCGAAGGGTTTCTTGAATCAGTTAGTGGGAGGTTGGCAATTCAGCGGAGTCTTGACCTATGCTGGCGGATATCCGTTCGGCGCATACAACGGATACAATCCGCTGTACGCCAACTTTGGCGACAGGCCAGATATCGTTCCTGGAGTCAAGCTGAAGACCTACAGCTACAGTCGCTCAAAGGATTTTTTCACGGGCAAACTGACTTCGCAGCCGACACAGTTCCCAACCAATGCCTTTGTCAACACTACTCCGTGGGAGCTAGGCACTGCGGTGCGATCCTATGCGAGCCTGCGAACTCCTCCTTTGAGACTGGAGAATTTCGACGTTATAAAGGCGTTTCCCATAGGAGAACGCGTGCGAGCCATCCTGAGGCTTGACTACTTCAATGCCTTCAATCGAACCCAGCTTGAAGCGCCTGATGCAAATTCCACCGATTCGACATTTGGGCAGATAACCAACCTGAGTTCGCAGATCAGCAACCGCCAGGGACAGGCGACATTCCGTATCGAATTCTAGGCCGAGGGGGCGCTGCTGGAGACGATCTCTCCTACACGGCCGTCCGCAGCCGGACGCGAACGCAACATGTGATTAAAAAAAACAGAAGTGGAGAAAAATCAAGGCATGAACCGAATTCTGGATTTACTTCGAGTGACAATGCGCAGTGTACTTCCGGCCACCGCATTCCTTGTACTTATCGCCGGCTGTTCGAAAAAAGAGAACACCGAGACGACGGCCGCTCCTGCGGCGAAGCCGCCGGCGCCGCATGTCGCGAGCTACTCAACAAAGTTCCCGAAGACCGAAGATCCGATCTCGGAAGACGGCCGCTGGATCGGCGGCAAGACGATAGCCCTGGATTGGGGCAACGTGTCGACGAAGCCGGGATACGCGACTGGCGTCGCCGGCCCCAAGCGGTTTGCGGATTCGGTGGCTCTGTTGACCGGAGACTGGCCCGCCAATCAAAGCGTAGAACTGGTGGTCGACAAGAGGAAGGTGAAGCTGTACCCGGAAGTGTCGATGCGCCTTCGATCCTCGCTGGGAAAGCACAACTGCGATGGTTACGAGATCTCGTATTCGCTGCGAGATGACGACACAGCCTATCTGATCATCGTGAGATGGAACGGCGCCCTCGCCGACTTCACTTATCTTGTGAACACGCAAGGCAAGCAGTACGCGGTGAAGACAGGCGACGTGGTGAAGACGACGATCGTGGGCAGTGAGATCAAGACGTACAAGAACGGAGTGCTCATGGGCTCGGCGAAGGACAACACGTACATCCACGGCAGTCCCGGATTTGGGTTCAACGAGCGCAACAACGGTGACTACGGAATCAGCAGTGTCAGCGTGACTGCGACCGACGGTACGACTTTCTAAAGCCGAGCCGGGATTGAGCGCTTCAAACGGAAGGCGGTGCGGGATTCAGTACTCGATGGGGAAAATCTCTTCCACCTCTCCGTGGCGGATGCCGTACAGCCATCGATGCAGATGCGCGGTTGCGTCGGAGTAGTGCACCCAGAGTTCCACGAGATCGTTGGTCCGGACGCGCACGTCCGGAACTTCGAATTGGACAATGGCGTGCTCGGCGTGCAGGGCCGTTAGACGCAGGCCGGAGAGGCTCTTCACTGTGGGCATTCCGCGCTCGCTGCTGAGGGCCTTCAGTCCGGCGTCGAGCACGAGATGATCGCCGGCGCGGCTACTGATCACCCGTGTGAGCACAGTGAGTCCGAGTTGGAAATCCGGGGCAAACGGCTTGTAGAACGTGTCCATCAGAAGGTAGCTGCCGACCTGAACCTCGGTGATGCCCGGAGATTCGACGTAAGCTTTGTAGGTGCCGGTCCCGCCGAGGGTGACAATATCGACGGGGATCCTATCGTCTTCGAGCAGAAGACGGGTGCGGTTGAGAAGTGCGGCGACATCGCTGCGCAATCGCCTGGTCTCATCGGTGTCGGGCATTTTCTGCAGGTGGCCTTCGTAGCCCATCAGGCCTCGGACCCTGAGCCCCGCGTCGCGAGCCTGTCTTGCCAGGGTCAACGCCTCCTGCGGGGGAGCGCCGCACCGTCTCAGTCCCACTTCGAGATCGATGACGACATTGAGGGTTGGCCTGGCGTCGCCGGAGAGGCGCGCGATCCGCGCAATGTTCTCCGCATCGTCAACCGAGAGGATTACCTCCGCACGATGGCTTAGCTCGATCAAGCGGCGGAGGCTCCTGTCATCCACGATCTCGTTGGCGACGAGAATGCTCGGAATGCCGCGGTCTACCAGGGCTTCCGCATGACGTACCCGGGCCACGGTGATACCGATGGCGCCGCCAGCCACCTGGCGTTCGGCAAGGGCGAGGACGCAATGGTTTTTGAAGTGCGGGCGGGCTTTCACCGGCCCGCGCCGGTAGAACTCCGACACTCTGGAGAGATTGCTCTCCATCGCATCGAGATCGATCAGCAGCGCGGGGGTCTCGAGTTCTTCTACTCTCATCGGCGAGCTGCTCCTCCATGCCGGGCCACAGATTAAGGTTTCCCGGATCTCTGATCGAAAGGTATTTCAAAAAGGCCTGGCGCTTCTATTGAGAAAGGGATCGAAAATGTTGAGATTCCTGGTGGCCCTGCATACCAGATTCGTCC
>Ga0210393_10005175_pt1 | contig 10272 bp, 6 predicted proteins | sample IncBWC27OmetaG_FD_160068 | JGI IMG/M metagenome (GOLD analysis project Ga0210393, IMG submission 160068) | Forest soil microbial communities from Barre Woods Harvard Forest LTER site, Petersham, Massachusetts, United States - Inc-BW-C-27-O ...
CAGTTCTCAGTTTCGTGTTCTCAGTTTTTAGCTCTGAGTTCTGAGTTCTGAGTTTAACTCGGCGGAGAGTCTTGAGAAAACTCTCCGCCGAGTGAGATCGAACTAGCTCGCCTTCCTTTAGGGGCAGGGGTGAGGGATGGGCGGAGTTGGCGGGATGCCGGGAATGTGAATGGACGGAGTTCCAGGCGAGTCGGGGGTGGCCGGCGTTCCGGGGATATCCGTGTCAGGCGTGCCCGGAGTGCCCGGAGTGTAGCAGGTGCCGGGGTCCGTGCTGGGCGGAGGTGGCAGCGGTTGCGGGCGCTGGGCAATGGGCTGCTCGGGCACCGGATGTCGATCGGATTGGCGGACGGCGTCGGCGACTTCGTCCCCCTGCAGAGTCAGCGGATGCTGCAGCACCATCTCGACGGGGGATCCTACGTCGAGAAAAAAATGGTGAGAAGTCCCAACAAGTAGAAACCCAACGGCCAACCCAACGCCCGCGCCGACTGCCGAGCCGATCACGGTGTCTTTTCCCTTGTCAGGAGGACCCGTTATGCTCGAGGAGAGGCATCCCGGCGAACCCGGCATACAACCTTGCGGAATGCTGCTGGTAAGGGTAGTGCCTTGCGAACTGGCGAGAGAGTGACCGATCAACGCTCCCAGGCCCGACCCGGCTAGAGGTCCTGCAATCAAAGCCGCAATGCGCCCTTTACCGGGATCCTTGAGGGCATAGCCTTCGTCGCTCTCCAAAGTTATGGGGCCGGCGACGGGAGCTACGTAGCCGTCGGGGTAAGTGATCGACATGGACTGCAGGTAGAGTTCGCCGCGGCTGCCGTTCCGGCCGAGCTTGTCTACTTTTCCTTCAACCAGAGTTCCAGGAGGGATGACGACCTGGTTGCCAGCGGTGACTGCAGAAATGACCTGGGCGTAGATGTCGTCTCCGTGATGAATGTAGCGGCTCTGAATGGGATGGGTGAGCACGAGGGCGATGCTGGTTCCGGTGGGAACGGTTATTGCTGTGGCTTCGGGCGCGGGTTGTGCGGATGCTACAGCGTTCTGAGAGCTGGGTGGTGAATCCGGCGGTGGAGTTGCTGGCGGCGTCTGCTCCGCGAAGCTGGACAGAGTTAGCAGCAATGTCGTGGTTATCGCAAGGCCTTGCCTGACGCCTGTTTTGGCCAGAGAGGTTAAAGAAATTGTGGAGTCGATGAGAGGACGACTACGGTGTGTAGCCATTGCGGTTCCTCCTGTTGAAGGTTAGAACCTTCCGTTAGTGTGGCGATTGGAGAGCCTTTATTTGCTCTCTTGGGGGTGTAGACCCAGGTGCACCAGGAAAGTTGCATAGAGTTTGGTGAAGAAGTGCAAAGGCTTTGTAAAGGCAGGGCGCTGAAGGTCGAACTGCACTCGACCGGACAGCCGAGGGCGGCTGTCCCCACATGAAGTCTCCAACACGAGCATCGGGTACAATTCTTGCTTATGTTTTATCGCTCGGATAATCGCTCGCCTGACCAACTACGGCCGGTTTCGATCGTGCCTGACTTTATTACCACAGCGGAAGGATCGGTGCTTATTGAGGTGGGTAACACGCGGGTGATTTGTACTGCGTCAATTGAAGAGACGGTGCCGCCGTTTATGCGGAATTCGGGAAAAGGATGGATCTCGAGTGAGTATGCGATGATTCCGCGGGCTACGCTGACGCGAACATCGCGGGAAGTCGCGAAGGGGCGGCCGAGCGGACGAACGCATGAAATCCAGCGGCTGATTGGGCGCTCTTTACGTGCGGTCACGGATCTGACGCGGCTGGGCGAGCGTACCGTGTGGATTGATTGTGACGTGATTCAGGCGGATGGAGGGACGCGCACGGCTTCGATTACGGGTGCGTTCGTTGCTTTGGGACTTGCGCTCGAGAAGTTGGTAGAGGCGGGAACTTTGACCTCAGTTCCGTTGAGAGATTTTGTGGCCGCGGTTAGTGTGGGGATTGTGGACGGAGAAGTCCTGCTTGATCTTTGTTATGAGGAGGACTCCCGCGCTGATGTGGACATGAATTTTGTGATGACGGCCGGGCACAAGATGGTGGAAGTACAGGCTACTGCGGAACGGCAGGCCTTTGACGAAGCGCAGTTCGCGAAGATGATGGCTTTTGCGCGGCAGGGCGTGCAGTCGCTGATTGCCAAGCAGCAAGGGGTTTTGAGTGGGCTGACTTTGCGGCAGTAGGGCGAGCAATCGTCGACAGTGATTTTTGATTATTTCCTTCAGGGAAACAACCTTCATCTTGCGAAAACTCCTTATCATTATTGTTCTGATTCCACTGCTGGGCGGGCTTGGCTGGTGGTATCTGCGCGAGCAGGCTTTGCCGGACTACGGGCCCGCGTACCGCGAGTATGCCTACGTCACCAACGGCAAGAGCAATACGGTCAGCGTGATTGATTTGCGGACGTTCGAGCCGGCGAAGACCATTGCCGTGGGCGGGGAACCGACTGGAGTTGCCGCTAACGGCAAGAAGAACGAAATCTATGTGGTCAACTCGGAGTCAAACAATGTCAGCGTGATCGATGCCGAGAAGAATGCCGTGGTGGCGACCATCGGAGTGCATGGTCGACCGTTTTTCATTGATGTTTCCGAAGATGGCAAGCGAGCCTATGTCGCGAACTCGGGGTCGGCCAATGTTTCGGTGATCGATCTCGATAAGAGGATCGTGATCGGCAATGTGCGGGTGGGCGCTGCGCCGGGACTGGCGAGGGTTTCGCCGGATGGCGCCACCGTGGTTGTATCCAATCGCGGCGACGACACAGTTTCCGTGATCGACGCAAAGCTGCTGCGGGTGCGGGCGACCTTGCCGGTGTGCCAACAACCGGAGGACATCGCGATCCTGCCGGATTCGAGCAAAGCGTTTGTGGCGTGTTCGGGCTCGTCGCAGGTGGCATCCATCGCTTTGGCTCGGGGCGCAGGCGCAACGAACAACGAGGGAATGAGTGACCGGGTGCTGGCGTTGCTGGATGTGGGGCGGACGCCGGTGAGCCTCGCTTTGAAGCCCGATGGCGGCGAGCTGATCGTTTGCGATTTTGATTCCGACAGCATTTCGATTATTGAGACAGGAAACAACGAGGTGGGCAGCAGCGCGCTGATCGGACAACATCCCACGCACGCGGTGGTTACACTGGATAACTCGCGGCTATACGCGAGCAACTTCGGGTCAGATAGTGTTGCCGTCTACGACATCGACGTGGGCCGGAGGATCGCGACCATGGCAGTGGGAAGCCGCCCAGATGGACTGGCGCTATCGCCGGACCAAAGGTATCTTCTGGTGCTCGATACCCAAGCCGGCGACGTGAGCGTGATTCAGAAACGCACGCCGCGGAAACTGGAGCCGACGGAGTATTCGCTAATGACCATGATTCCGGTGGGGGTGCAACCGAATGGGATTGTGGTTAAGGCGTTCATGATTAGCGGGCCAGGCAAGAAATAGGAGTTCCACGGCAGCATCGCCTGGGCAGGAGAGACACAGCAAGCCACGTCTTTTACGAAACTATTGTGTGGTCACCGGTTTGGCGCAGAATTTATCTAACGCTGCTTTCAGGTCGGCGGCTATGGCTGGGGCTTCGCGGGATTCGATGTCGCGGCGAGGCATCATGTAAACGAGTTGGCCGTCGCGCAGAATGGCGATCGACGGTGAAGACGGCGGTTGTCCCGTGAAATAGCCGCGGGCGCGCTCGGTGGCTTCGAGGTCCTGCCCAGCGAACACGGAAAATGCTTTGTCCGGTCTGGCGGCGTGCTGCAAAGCAATGCGGACGGCGGGACGCATGCGACCCGCGGCGCATCCGCAAATGGAGTTCACAACCACCAGGGTCGTACCCGGCTGCGCGTTCAGGGCACGGTCGACAGCCTCTGGCGTGCGCAGTTCCTCGATGCCCAAGCGGGTCAACTCTTCGCGCATAGGGATAACCATAATTTCCGGATACATTCTGTGTGTGCTCCTTCTCTTCTTCTAGATTGATTCTATCTTAAGAACTGGAGTGTGGGCGGGGAGGAATAAAGATCAGAGATTTCCTAAGAGCCCGCCTTCTGCAGAGCCTCTTGGGCGAAGCGCGCGTCTTCGCCGCTCAGGCCTGATTGCAATGCCGCCTGCAGGCTGTTGTGGGCTTGCGTCGGCTGTCCGGCGGCGAGGTAAGCCATTCCCAGATGAAACTGAAACTTGGCGACCTGAGGATTTCTGGCCACCACGGGTTCGAGAACCTGCACCGCGGTGCGGTATAGCCCCTGCTTATAGTAGACCCAGCCCAGAGTGTCGTTGACGCCGGCGTCGTCCGGTTGCGCGGCTTTGGCTTTTTGTGCGAGTTCGAGGGCATCGCTCAGGGAGCCGCCGTGATCGGCATAGAGAAGTGCGAGATTACTCATGGACTGGTACGAATTCGGATCCACCGTAAGGGCGTCCTGATAGGTTTGGCGGGCGCGATCCACGTTGCCGACGTATTCGTAAACCTGGGCCAATAGCAGGTAGGTAGGAAGATATTCAGGAAATTTGCTGCGTGCCGCTTCGTAGGCCTGGATCATGCCCTGAGGACGGTTGGTGGCGGCATAGATGTGAGCCAGAGCTAGATAACCGTTCACGTAGAAGGGATTCACAGCCAAGGTTTGCTGATAGCTATGCTCGGCGCAGATCCAGTCTTTCCGGGCGATGCAATATTCGGCTTTCGAAACGTACAACTGGAAAGCCCTGGGCTGGGCAGCGATCTGGCGATCGATGCGCGCGCCAGCCTGCTTTTGCTTCCCTTCTTTTTCGAGGATCCCGGCCAGTCCACTCAGCGCGGGGGCATAATCGGGCGCAATGGCCAACGAGGCTTCATAGGCCTTCTCCGCGTCCGCATAGTTGCCACGCATGCCCAGGACGCGCCCGAGGTGTTCTTGCGCGGCGGGGCTGCGGGGATTGAGTCCGGCAGCCAGTTCGAAGGCTCGCTGCGCCTGGTTTAAATCTCCCTGCAACAGATAGGCGCTGCCGGCGATGACGTGAGCATCCGCGATCCAGAAGCTAGTGGCGATCACCTGGCTGGCATAAGCCAGGGCGGCATTCGCATTGTTTTGCTGCAAGCTAATGTTGCCGAGATCCAGCAGCGCGGGCAAATATCCCGGCTGAATGCGTAGGGCTTCAGTCAGCGCCTGTTGCGCCTGCGCGGCTTGCTCCTGCGCCGAATCAACCTGAGCCATATAGAAGTACACGGCGGGCAAATCGGGAGAGTCTTGGATCAAGCTTTGCAGTTCAGCAGCGGCTTCGCGGAGCCGGAACGCGCCCAAATCACTGCGCGCGCGGAGCAGGCGGAAGTCGGCATCCTTAGAATCTTTGTCGTGATCTTGATTGTGCTGGTCGATCCATTGGGCGGCATCTTGCCAACGGCCCAACTGCAGGTAACATTCGGCGACTTTCTTGGAGGCTGCCTGATCCTTCTCGTTCTTGATCACGAGGTCGCGGAAGCGGTCGAGGGCAGAAGCAGCGTCGCCGTTGTCTAGATAGAAGGTGGCGACCGCACGGCGGCCATCCGGATAGTTATTTGCGTCCGCTTCCACCCGATCGAGCAGGCGTTTTGCCTCGGGCCTGCGGCTGCGTTCGACATAAAGGCCGGCTAGCGCCATGGGCAACTCAACCGCGTTGGGAAGCTTTGCGATCCCCTGCTGCAGGACCTGCTCGGCGCGGTCGGGAGCGTTCTGTCCTTTGTGAAAGTCCGCCAGGTTGATGTAGGTCTGAGCGTCGTCCGGCTTGATGTCGACGGCGGTTTGAAAACTTTTCTCCGCCGCGCCAAACTCTGCATCGAGCAACTGGGTGAGACCCAGAACCTCGTAGGTTTGCGGGTCGCGAGGATCGAGGTTAATGGCTTGCTTCAGTTCATTTTCCGCGGCAATGTATTGCATCTGGTGAAGCGCGACTTGCCCCAGCAGGCGGTGAGCGCCGGCACTTTTTCCGTCCTGCTGAAGCACTGCCTCGGCCTGCTGACGGGCTTCGGCATACTGAGTGGACGCAACCTGCAGGTCCCCGAGGTGCAAACGAGCATCGAGATTCTTAGGGTCGAGATCCGCGGCGTGCGCGAGGGACTGGCTAGCAGCCGTGGGATGCTCTTGCTGGATCTGCAACAGCCCCAAGCGGTAGTAGGCGTCGGCAAAATCAGGACTGATCTGGATCGCCTGCCGGTATTCGTTTTCCGCCGCGGCAAACTGCTTCTGCGTGAAGTATTGGTTCCCCTTTTCGACCTGCGCGCGCGCTCGCGCCGAACTGCGGCAAGCCGGAACCGCGAGCAGCGCGGCCAGAAGAAGCACGAAGCCGGCGTGGTGGTCGACGTAGGAAACGCTCGAGCGGGATCGCATCATCCTAGTCTCAGCATGAGGTCTCAGGATCAGTCGATGGACTGAAGTTCGCCTCGATTCTAACCCAGAATTTCAGGAGAACCGTCTTGAGTCTTCGGTCGCGCTCGTGTTCAGGAAAAACGGCACCGGGTAAGGGCCCCCACCCTTGAACTCCGGTGCCTTATGAAACCGTGAATGAATCGCAAAACGGCACCCTAGTGTTTAGCTTGCTTGTCGGCTTCGATCAGTTGCGCCACTTTCGAATTCGTTCCCACTGGCTCGATCAAGACGATGTGACGATCGCTTAGAAACATGCGGTCCGGACCGTGCCATTCATTACCGCGCCGCACCAGCACGCTGGTCACCGCCTTAGTCTCCTGGTTGACCTGGCTCTGGATGTAGTACACGTCGGTCAACTCGGGAAAACTTGAGCCGGCGTTCACGAGCTTGCCGTAGTAAAGGCTTCCATTGTCGAGCAGGACCGCCGCGTAGGGCGTAGTGATCTCCGGTCCTCTGCGCCGGTTGCCCCGATCACAGGCGGTTACCCCTCCCAACAAGACCAATGCTACGAACCACGCGATCTGTTTCTTCAAACAAAGTCCTCCTTCCACCCGGTTACGGGTTTTGTTCCGCGCTGAATCCGGTTACCGCCCGGTCCGGGGGAGCATGGGAGAGAGGATCCGGACCGGTTCGCGGCGAAGGTTCGACACGCCCGTCCTGCTGGCCAGCGGAGCAACGATCGGACGGTTGTCCCGCATCCGCCATAGTCTCGGCTCGGGCTGGCTGCGGATTATGCTGTCGTTCGTCGCCCGCATCGTCGGCGCTGCCGCTACCGGCCAGGCGTGCACGGCAGGAATGCGTTCCCAGCTGCGCAGGCTGTTCAGCTCAAACTCACGCGCCAGTCTGGCGTTCGAATGCTCCCACTCCACCACCGCAATCGGCCTGAGGATTTTCTCCGCAGCACTCACCCGCCGCAAACCACTGATCACGACTGGACTCTTACTCTTCCCTGCCGTCGACACAGCCGGCTTCGCACTGGCCGTCGTCATTTGCGCAATACGGTGCTCACTCGGCGCCGCCGCCGGACCGCTGGCCACTGTCAGCACCACGCCCGTCGCCGTATAGCTCACCGTGAAATGGAACGTCGAGTTAATGGCGATCGTACTGTTGCTGAACGTCCCAGTCACTGCGCTCGCACTCAGCACCGTGAACTTCTCCCCCAGCGTCAGGCTCGCCTGGAAGGCCGTGGTTACGGTGAAGTTGATCGTTCCCGCCAGGGCCGCCGCACCCGTGACTTTGAGTTGGCTGAATCCCGTCCCCGCTGCCGTTCCGTTGATCGTCCCCGTCATCGCGCCCGTCGCGAGCTGCGTGTACTTGCCGGTGATCGAGAGCAGACCGGCTACCCCGCTGTCGCCGACGTTGATGGTGGCCGCCGTGCCGCTGGCATTACCTACCGACAGGTTTCCCTTCACCGTGCCTGCGCCCAGTATCATTCCCCCGGTGACGGTCGCGCCCGCGATTCCCCCCAGCGTTCCGTCAATCGTCGTCTTGCCCGCCGTCTGGTTGTAGTTGTGGCCCGTTCCACCCACCGTCAACGTGCTGCCCTTGGCCACATCCAGCGTGCCCGCGTCGGTGAGGTTCGCGGCCGCCGTGGTCAACACCGCATTGCCCGCCAGCGTGAACGTCCCGGTGTTAGCGGTCAGCGTGCTCAGCGCATTGACCCCGTTGGAGTTGATGGTGCCTCCCTCCAGCGTCAGGTTGGCCGAGTTTGTAGTAATACCGATCCCGCTGGTCGTCAAATCCAGATTGCCGGCCAGAACATAGGTGCCGCCCGATAGGGTTCCGCCGCTGATCTGGGTCAGCACAGGCGCCGTGAAGCTGTCGCCAGCGTTGATGGTCAGCGTGCCGGTATTGCTGAAGCTCGCCGCGGTCGTCGAAACGCTCTTGCCGGTGCCCGCGATGGTCAGACTTCCGGTGTTGGACGCCAGCGCGCTCAGAGCATTGACCCCATTGGAATTGATGGTGCCGCCCTCTAGCGTCAAGTTGGCCGAGTTTGTAGTAATACTGATCCCGCTGGTCGTCAAATCCAGACTGCCGGCTAGCACGAACGTACCCCCAGAAAGAGTCGAACCGCTGACCTGCGTCAGTTTGGCAGCGGTGAAGCTGTCCCCGCCATTGATGGTCAGCGCGCCGGTATTGCTGAAACTCGCCGCTGTGGTGGAAACATTGACGCCCGTACCCGCGATGGTCAGGCTCTTGGTATTGGCCGCCAGCGCGCTCAGAGCGTTGACTCCGTTGGAATTGATGGTGCCGCCTTCCAGTGTCAGGGTCGCCGAGTTCGTAGTGATGCCGATCCCGCTGGTCGTCAAATTAAGATTCCCGCCCAGCACGAACGTGCCCGCAGAAAGAGTCGAACCGCTGACCTGCGTCAGTTTGGCAGCCTTAAAGGTGTCTCCGCTGTCGATAGTCAGCGTGCCGGTGTTGCTGAAGCTGGCTGCAGAAGTGGAAACATTGACGCCCGTACCCGCGATGGTAAGGCTCTTGGTATTCGAGGCGAGAGCCGCCAGCGCGTTTACTCCGTTGGAATTGATGGTACCGCCCTCCAGTGTCAGCGTGGCCGAGTTGGTGGTGATGCCGATGCTGCTGGTTGTCAGATCAAGATTGCCGCCCAGCACGAACGTGCCGCCAGAAAGAGTCGAACCGCTGATCTGTGCCAGTTTGGCAGCGGTAAAGCTGTCGCCGCTGTTGATGGTCAGCGTGCCCGTGTTGCTGAAGCTGGCCGCTGTAGTGGACACATTGACGCCCGTACCCGCGATGGTCAGGCTTCCGGTGTTGGTAGCGAGCGCCGCCAGCGCGTTCACGCCGTTGGAATTGATAGTGCCGCCTTGCAGCGTCAGTGTGGAAGCGTTGCTGGTAACGCTGATGCCGCTGGTTGTCAGATCCAGATTGCCACCCAGCACAAACGTGCCGCCAGAAAGAGTCGAACCGCTGATCTGTGCCAGTTTGGCGGCGGTAAAACTGTCGCCGCTGTTAATGGTCAGCGTGCCCGTGTTGCTGAAGCTGGCCGCGGTGGTTGAGACTTTGTTGCTGGAGCCCGCGATAGTCAATTTCCCCGTATTGGTGGCCAGGCCCGCTAGCGCATTCGTGCTGTTCGCGTTCTCGATAGTGCCGCCCGCCAGCGTAAGGGTGGCCGCGTTGGTCGTGATGGTCTGCGTCGCTCCTGAAAAGTTGAGATTCGCATCCAGCACATAGGTTCCCGCCGTCAGCGATCCGCCGCTGATCTGTGTCAGCGTGCCCACCTTGAAACTCTCACCCGATAGAATGGTCAGCGAACCCGCGTTGCTGAAAGCGCCCGCATCGGTGAAAGCCACACCGCCGATGGTCAGCGCGCCGGCCGACGTGATGCTGGTCAGGCCCGCGAGAACGTTGGTACTGTTCGTCGTGTTCATCAGCTGCCCGCCGTTTTCTTCCGTCACGCTGGCCGAGAGCGTCTTGATGCCGCCGGCCCCGGCAGCCCACTGAATATTGGTTCCGTTCGCGATATAGGTACCGCCGGTCAGCGTGTTCGTCGTCTGATTATCGTTGGTAAAGAATGTCGTCCCCGGTCCCTCGATAGTCAGCGTTCCCCCGAATGCCTCCAGAGTGCCGGTATTGTTGAAGTTCACGGTGCTGGCGTTGATGATGCTGTTGTTGCCGATCGACTCGATCGTCCCGGTCGTGCTGGTGGTCACCGTGGCGCCCTGGATCGTGGAGTTATTCATCTGCATGATCGCAGCCCCGGTCAGCGTCACCGTTCCACCGGTGATCGTCGTACTCTGCACCTGCAGCGTGCTGGCATTGTCCAGGATCTTCCCGCCGGTGTTGGTAATCCCCGTATCCGAGTCTTGCGGCCCCATGTTCAGCAACAACAGCGTCGACCCCGCCGTCGCTTCGATCGTCCCCGTGTTCGTGATCCCACCGTTCGCA
>Ga0210393_10005176_pt1 | contig 10272 bp, 7 predicted proteins | sample IncBWC27OmetaG_FD_160068 | JGI IMG/M metagenome (GOLD analysis project Ga0210393, IMG submission 160068) | Forest soil microbial communities from Barre Woods Harvard Forest LTER site, Petersham, Massachusetts, United States - Inc-BW-C-27-O ...
GCAGCGCCGCGAGGATTCGCCGATGCTCGCCGATCCGCGGCTGTACGCCGACGCGCCGCGCTCGCTCCAGCATATAGACGCACAGCGGCGACTTGTGCCGCATATCCCAGAGATTCTCGATGACCGTGACGATCGCCGTGTTTCGCGTCGCGCGCGCAATGGCCACATGAAAGCGACGGTCGGCAATTTCGCCTTTCTGCCTGCGCGCATTCTCATCGACCATTTCGGCAATAATGGCCTCCATCTCCTCCAATTCTTCATCGGTAACGGTCGTGGCCGCGAGCGCCGCAGCTTCGCCTTCGAACAGCCGCCGCGCCTCCGTGAGCTCGAACGCCCCGATATCCAAATCACCCGCTCCGACTTGCGCGGGGGGCTGATCGGTCACGTAGATCCCCGAACCGTGACGCGACTCCGCGAGACCGCGGATCTCGAGGGCGATCATGGCTTCTCGAATCGTCGGCCGGCTCACCTTGAATGCGACGGCAAGATCTCGTTCCGAGGGCAGACGATCGCCGGGTTTGTAGTTTCCGCCGATGATCGACGCCATGATGGTGCTGGCAACTTGCTGATAGAGCTTGCGAGTATCGGGCGTGGCGGCCATGAGCTTCGAATCTTGACCGCTTCCATGGCGGATGGCAATGTTGTCTGACCACTTCACGGACCGAGAATGAGCCGAGCCCCGCATCTTGATTCAGAGCAATGGTGGTGGGCGCGGCTTGCGCCTCGATCGATCCCATACCACTCCGGGAAATCCCTTAAGGGGTGACAACGGCTCTCCCAAGTAAGCCCATTCCGGTGTCTCTTCGATCGCGATGTGATATCGAGCTTGGCGGCCGGTGCGCGTTTTGAACAAGGCTCGCGGCACGTTCACCATATGCGGCGAACGAGATCGTTCGTAGGCAATCGGAGTGCCGCATCGGGCGCAAAAGCTGCGTGTCGTCCCCGCGGCCGCATCCTCGAACTGCGTAACGCTCGCCTTCCCTTGCGTGATGCGGAAGCGACGCCGCCAACTGCCCACATAGGTCGCGTAGGCCGCGCCGTGAGCATGCCGACTCGCCGCGGAATGATCGTGCCAGGCCCAACGGGCGGGAAAATCGATCTCGATGCGAACATCGCCGCATCGGCATTGCCCTGGTACTGCCGTACCGACTGTTTTCTTCACGTTCGCCCCGAATATTGACTTGGGTCAGCGGCCGCGCGCCACACCGCGGTGTATCAAAACGCAGACTACTATTGAAACCTGTCGTGCCGTGGCATGATTTTGGCTCGGTTTCCAAATGCCGACCAACTAGTGCTAAATTGAATCCCCATGGTGGTCTAGCCCACCCGGCCCGTGCTAAGCAGCAAGGAATCTCGATGCACCAGCCCGACACCCTCGAGGAGATCGCTCGCGACGTTGCCGCGGTCAACAAGATTGAGGCGGTCCCGACGTTGTTGGAAGTATTGTGCGATACCACCGGAATGAGATTCGCGGCGGTCGCCCGGGTTACCGAAAGCACGTGGACGGCGTGCGTCGTGAAGGATGACATTGGTTTTGGCCTCAAGCCCGGCGATCAGCTGGACCTTGAATCGACGCTGTGCATTGAGTCGAAGCGATCCAATGAACCCATTGTCATCGAGCACGCGAGCGCCGACCCTCGCTACTGCAACCATCACACCCCCAGGATCTACAAAATCGAAAGCTATGTGTCCGTGCCGATAGCCTTGGCAAATGGCCGATATTTCGGCAATCTGTGCGCCATCGATCCGGCGCCCGCCAGGGTGGCGGACCCAAAAATCATCAGCATGTTCACGCGATTTGCGGCCCTCATTGCGATGCAACTCGAGAGCGAAATGGCGCGGCAGCAGGACAAGACGGCACTGCGCAATGCGCAGGCGGCCAACGAGCTGCGCGAACAGTTCATTGCCATTCTAGGGCACGACCTGCGCAATCCTCTGCAAGCAGTCTATTCCGCCGGCGTCTTGCTGGAGAGAAGGCTCACGGACCCCGCGCTACAAGGCGTGGCGGGTCGAATCCGAATCAACGTGAAGCGAATGACCTCCTTGATCAATGACATTTTGGATTTTGCCAGGGGGAGACTGGGCGAAGGAATGGGCGTCAAGATCAAGGACGTCGACGACATGGATGCCGGCCTAAATGCCGTGGTCAGGGAGTTTCAAGACGGCCAGCCTGAGCGTCAGATCCTTGCCAACATCAGCGTGGCCCGCAAGGTGCGCTGCGATCTGGGACGGGTCCAGCAAGTCGCTTCGAATCTGATCGGTAACGCGCTGAAGCACGGCGCGCCGCAAGGTCCGGTGAAGGTATCTGCCCGTGCTGAGGACTCTGAATTCGTCCTCGACGTTTGGAATACCGGCGAGCCCATCGCGCCCGAAAGCATCGACAAGATTTGCGAGCCTTTCTGGCGCCAGTCCACCACCGGCAATCGGGAAGGACTCGGACTCGGCCTCTATATCTGTTCGCAAATCGTGCGCGCCCACGGCGGCACCCTATCGGTGACCTCCAATGAAAAGAGCGGCACGCATTTCACCGCACGATTACCGCTAAATTCCGATCATCTTGACCATAACGCCGGCAATGGTCGCACCCAGTAAGGGACCGATGATGGGCACGAAGGCATAACCGAAATCCGAGGCGCCCTTGCCGGGGATGGGGAGGAGCGCGTGCATGATGCGAGGACCTAAATCGCGCGCCGGATTGATGGCGTAGCCTGTGGGCCCGCCGAGCGACAGGCCGATTCCCCATACCAGAAAGCCGATCAGGAATGGGCCCAGCCCCGGGCTTAAGCCGACTCCGGTGCCGTATTTTGAGGAGATGGCAGCGGCAACCAGCACCAGCACAAAGGTGCCGATCACTTCGGTCAGGATATTCGCCAGCGGCGCCCGGATGGCGGGGATCGTCGAAAAACAGGCCAATTTATCCAGCGGGTCGGGTGTCTTTTCCCAATGCGACAAATAGCTGAGCCACACCAGCGCGGCGCCCGACATGGCGCCGAGGATTTGTGCCGGCGCATAGACTGCGAGCCGGCTCCAATCGCCGGTCGAGACGGCGACGCCGACCGTAACGGCGGGGTTCAGATGGCCGTCGCTGCCGATTGCGAGCGCGGTAAATACGCCCGCCATCACCGCGAAACACCAGCCGGTGGTGATGACGATCCAACCGGATTTCTCGCCCTTGGTTTGCTTCAACACCACATTCGCAACGACGCCGTTGCCGAGCAAAATCATGATCATCGTGCCGAAAAACTCGCCAAGAAATGCCGAATGCATGCTGTCCCCTTTGTCGTCGCCGCGTAGTTATTTTTAAAAGACGAGACCCAAAGTTTGTCTTGGTTGCCTGGGCTACTCAATCCAGTCCAGAGAACGCCCGACGGCTCTTTGCCAGGACCCATACAGAGTGCTGCGGCGAGTTTCCGACATCTGCGGCTTCCAGCGTTTGTCGACCGCCCAGTTGCTGACGAGATCCTCGCGGTTGCGCCAATACCCTACCGCCAGACCCGCAGCGTATGCAGCGCCCAAGGCCGTGGTCTCGGTGATCTTTGGCCGCACGACAGGAACATCGAGAATATCCGCCTGAAACTGCATGAGGAGCTCGTTGCCGACCATTCCACCGTCGACGCGCAATTCCGGAATGCGGATCGATGAATCCTGCTCCATCGCAGCCACCACTTCGCGCGTCTGAAACGCCGTGGCCTCGAGCACCGCGCGCCCGATATGAGAGCGCGTCACATAACGGGTCAATCCGATGATCGTGCCGCGCGCTCTCTCATTCCAATGGGGTGCATACAGTCCGGAAAATGCCGGCACAAAGTAAACCCCGCCGTTGTCCTGCACCTCCCCTGCCAACTTTTCGACTTCATTGCTGCTGCCGATCAATCCTAAATTGTCGCGCAGCCACTGCACCAACGCGCCGGTAACGGCGATCGAGCCCTCCAATGCATAGCACGCCTGTTCCTCCGCCATCTTGTAGGCAACGGTCGTGATCAATCCGGCGGTCGATGCGACGGGTTTTTCGCCCGTGTTCATGAGAAGGAAACACCCTGTTCCATAGGTGTTTTTCGCCTCGCCGGGACGAAAACAGGCTTGGCCAACCAACGCGGCTTGCTGGTCTCCGAGAATGCCGGCGATGGAGACTCCCGAAAGCGCCGGCGTCCTGGCCTCGCCGTAGACTTTGCTGGAGGCAACGATGCGCGGCAGCACCGCACGCGGAATCAGAAATTCTTCGAGCAGGCCGGCATCCCAGTCCAACGTGGCGAGATTCATCAATTGGGTGCGGCTGGCATTCGTCACATCGGTGATGTGCAGCCCACCGTCGCTGCCGCCGGTCAGATTCCACACCAGCCAGGTGTCGATATTGCCGAAGAGGATGTCGCCGGATTGCGCTTTTGCGCGCGCTCCGGGCGCGTTGTCCAGAAGCCACTGCAGCTTCAGGCCGCTGAAGTAGCTGGCCAGCGGCAATCCGGTTTTGGCGCGAAAGCGATTCGGACCGCCGTCGCGGGCGTATTGAGCAACGAGCTGATCGACGCGCGTGTCCTGCCAGACCAGCGCATTGTGCAACGGCTTGCCGCTGCGCCGGTCCCAAAGAATCGTGGTTTCGCGCTGATTGGTGATGCCGACGGCGGCAAGATCGCCCGATCCCAATCCGGCGCGCGCCAGCGCGGCGCCCGCGACCTCTTGCGTGTTCTGCCAGATTTCCAGCGGGTCGTGTTCAACCCAACCGGGCTTGGGAAATATTTGCTTATGTTCCTTTTGCGCCGACGAGATGATGTTGCCGCCGCGGTCGAACACGATGAATCGCGTACTCGTCGTTCCTTGATCGATCGCCCCTACGTATCGCGTCATGGTGAGTCCGCGTAGAGTTTTACAAGGTCAGTGAGAAAGTCTCTGCCAATGTACACCGACTGCACGCTTCGCCGCTCATTCAGGCCGTGCACGCCATTGCCGTCGGGGTCGCCCCAGCCACCCGGCGCGCCATAGACAGGAATGCCGATCGCCTCCAGAAAGATACCATCGGTGGCGCCCGTGGACATGGAAGGGATCAGGGGCACGCCGGGGAAATACTTTGCAACCAGCGCTTCGGCCGGTCCGATGATGTTTGGGTCGAGCGGCGGCGGAACCGCGATGGGACGAATCGGCTGCACCGGCGTCACTTTCACGTCGTTATCACCGATTGCGGCAATCAGCGCCGCTTGGGTGCCTTCCACGGTCTCACCGGGAAAGATACGGCAATTGACATTCGCGGCGGCGCGTTGCGGCAGCGCATTATTGGCGTGGCCGCCTTCCAGCAGGGTCGCGACACAGGTGGTGCGAAGCATGCTGTGGTAGCTGCGATCCGTTGAAACGACCGCTTCCGCAGCTTTGTCGCCGGAATTCTGCGACAACGCGACCATCGCGCGCCCCAGCTCATCGCCGCGCGACGCGCCCGCCTTGGCGAAAAAGGCCCGCGTGGTGTCCGACAGTTTCACCGGAAATTCATGATCGCGAACTTTCGTCAACGCATCGGCAAGTTCGTAGATGGCATTGGCGCGGATCGGAATGGAGCTATGCCCGCCGGCATTCACCGTCTCCAGCCGGTAGTTCTGTGCCGCCTTCTCGCCGACCTGGATCGACTGTACAAGCAGCTTACCGTGCCCATCGGTGCGCCCGCCGCCGCCTTCGTTCAGTGCGAACGCCGCCGCAATGAGGTCCGGCTTGTTTTTCGCCAGCCATTGCGCCCCGTTAAAGGCATAGGTCGTCTCCTCGCCGCAGGTCAATGCCAGCTTGATCGTGCGCTTGGGGTGGTAACCGCTCTTCTTGAAGCGAATCAGCATATCAACCCAGGTTGCGTCCATCGCCTTCATGTCCGCGACACCGCGGCCGTAGAAGTAGCCATTTTCCTCAATCAAGGTGAACGGATCGCGGGTCCAATCCTCGCGCTTCGCTTCGACCACATCGAGATGACCGAGCAGCAACATCGGCTTCGCAGCGGCGGAACTGCCGGCGAAAATGGCGACGAGGCCGCCCTGCTTGGGATGGTCGGGCGCGGAGAACGGGGTCAGATCTTTGTCCGTGAAACCCGCTGCTTTGAGATGCGCCGCGATCCGCTGGGCTGCGAGAGTGCAGCTTCCCGCCGACAGCGTCGTGTTGGTCTCGACCAGTTCCTTGTACAGCGCGCGGAACGCAACTTGATCGGGCCGCAGCGGCGCTTGCTGCGCAAATGCCGTACACAGCACCGTCATCAGACCGATGGCGCCGAAGATTTGCTTGTACATCTTGAATTCCCCAGAACGCACACAGAAATCGCCAGCGACACGGTGAAATTTCATTGTGCCTTATAGCTTGTCGCGCAACAACTGATGCGCCCATCCACTCATCCGACGCCGCCGGCGGGCTTGAATGCGAACGCAACCACGGCCGCTGCCATGAGCAATGCGAACGATACTGCGTAGTTCCATGCCATCTTTTCCTTGAGGAAGGTAATGGCAAAAATCATGAATACCGTCAGGGTAATGGCTTCCTGGATGATCTTCAGCTGGAATCCCGTAAACGCACCGAAGCCGAAGCGATTGGCCGGCACCGCCAGACAATATTCCACCAAGGCGATCAACCAAGAAACCAAAATGGCCTTCCACAATGGCCAGGCATGGCCGTACTTCAGATGGCCATACCAGGCAAAGGTCATGAAGATATTGGAAAAGAACAGCAAAGCTATCGTGCGCATGCGCTACTCGATCCCCGCAATTTTCGCGGATTCAATCCACAGCCGTTTAGCCGCCGCCTCGTCGCGGGCGGCCGCGGTCGGCATCGCGCGCCGGCATTGGTAGAAATATTCGCCGTTGGCCGCGCCTACATCAGGCGAGGACGCCAGATAGACGATGGTTTCGGCGCCTTTTTCCGGTGAGATTGCAAAGGCCTTCGCGACGCGCACCACGCGCGATATGAAACCGCCGCTGCCGTCGCCGAAGCGCGTGGCAACGAACCCGGGATGCAGGCAGTTCGCGGTGACGCCTGTGTCGATCCAGCGGCGCGCAAGTTCGCGCGTGAACAAAATATTGCAGAGCTTCGATCGCCCGTACGCCGCCATCGCGGAGTAGCTCTTGGCGGATTGAAGATCATCGAAGTCCAGCGTGTAACCCTTGTGAGCGGCCGACGCCGTACTGACTACCCGCGCCGGCGAGGCGGCCAGCAAACTGTCACGCAATCCCAGCGTGAGCACGAAATACGCCATGTGATTGGTCGCGAATGTCTCCTCCAAATTGTCGGGGGTGACTTTACGCGTGCCGAACAAGGCCCCCGCATTGTTGACGAGCACGTCGATGCGCGGCTCCGCCGCGGCGATCTGGGCTGCGACCCGCTTCATTTCGGAGATGCGGGACAGGTCGCCGTAGTGAATCGAATGCGCAACGCCGCTACCGTTGCCGGCCAATCGGTTCAGAGCTTTTTGGCCGCGCTGCGCGTCACGCGCGACGAGCACCATCCGCGCGCCCAGGGCGGCGAGCCGTTGCGCGGCGATTTCGCCAATTCCCGACGTCGCCCCCGTGATGACAACCACTTTGCCTTGCATATTGCCTCCCGCGTTATTTGTAGACCGGCAAATCCAGGTGACTGCTCGCGAACCAAGTCATCCGCAGAGGTGTCTTGGCATCTGCAATCGACTCGTCAATGATCTCCTGGCCGGTTCCGTAGTTAATCTCGCGCTCCGGTTCCTTCAGGATGCTGAGCACCGCGACGAGGCGGCTGCCGGCAGCCACTTGCCGGCTCATGAGCCGTATGCTTCGAAAATCGAGGGAGTGGCGCTTTCCCGGCGTCAACAGATCACGATGAGAAAGATCCTTCACATAGCTTGCCCGCGACCAATAGGGCGCAAGCTGGATATAGTCTTTCGCCGCGGTGAGTTCGTAGAGCGCCACTTGAAAATCGAAATCGCGCTTGTTGGCGATGAAATCGAGATGGCCGCTGAACAGACCGCTAAATTCGGCGGCTTTTGGCAGCGGCTCGCTGATGAACACCAGACCGTTGGTTGAATCCAGCGCACTGTCCTGAACGCCGCCGCCGGGTGATTGAACATCGACGTCGCGCCGCTCGGCAAAATCGATCGTTTGATGCATGGAAGCGGCGCGCTGCGGAACGGCCGTTAAACGATGAGCAGGCCCGGAAGGGTCTGCCGACAAATAATAACGCTGCGAGTCATTCGCCATCGCGGCCAGCGAAGGTGCGTGCTTCCATCTGTTCGCGCCGGTCACCTCGTAGTTGATCTTATCCTCGAGAATCGCGGGCTTCGGCCCGCCCCTGAGCACGTGGTCGAACCATTTGAAGCGCAATTCGACCAGATCGATTTTCGCGGCAGCGTCGAGCGGATACCCCGATAGGGTATCAAGGTCACCCTCCGCGCTTGCCGTACCACGCTGCGCCATGAGGTGATCATAAGGGCCAATGAGCAGGTAGTGGCGCGCGCCGGGTCGATACTGCATGTGCTGGCTCAAGTAGTAGACGGCAGCTCCCGGCCCACCATAGTAGTAGCCGGCGGTCTCGAGCACCGGAATGGAGATTTTCGAGAACTCTCCTTTGTAGGGGATCAAGCTCTGCCAATAGGCATCGTAGGCAGGATGGCTGATCCACCGATCGAAGATCGGGTTGGGCGTTGCATCGATCTTGTCGAGCTCACGGTAAGCGCGCCCGCTCGAGTACCAATCGTGATTGAGCTTCCTCCAGCGCGCATTGTCGTAGTAGGTTGCATTGTCGAGAGTCTTATTGTTGGTGGTGTAAAAGGGCCACGGGTAGATAAAGTTCCAGAAAACATTGCCTTCCTGTGGCACGTCGATACCCGGCGCGACGGGAGCGCCGACCATGATGGCCTTCAGCGCCTTCGGTTGATGTTTGACCGCGGCCCAAGCCGTAAACCCGCTGTAACTGCCGCCAAACATGCCAACCTGGCCGTCGCTCCACGGCTGCTCAGCGATCCAGTCGACGAGGAACGCGGCGTCCGCGCCATCGTGTTCGTAGGGAACGACCGGGTCGGGGCTGCAACCCTTGCCGCGCGTCAGGCCGATCACAGCCGCGTAGTCGTTGGACGCGGCGCGACGTGCCTCGCGCAGGATGGCCCCGGTGTCGTTGTAGATCGTGAACTGCAGCAGCGCCGGCAGCCTTGCCTGTCCCGCGGGCCGGACGAGCAACGCGCAAATGATGCCGTGGTCGGGCGTGGCGATCGCGATCTCTTTTTGGATGGTGTAGCGGCGCACGTCGTCTTCGCCGACGAGATCTGCGGTTGTTGAGGCGAAAGCGCGGTATATCTCGCGTTCGTTGTAATCGCCGATCAGCTTGAGACTCTCGGCCGGCGACAATGCGCTCTTGCCCTTGAGCTGATCCAGATCCTGCGCCAACGCTTGGTTCGCCTGAGGGAGATTGTCGAAGCTCAGTCCGTTGATGACGACCGCGGCGGTGCGATTGTCGAGCGGCCCGATGAGCGCGCGAAACGTTTCGCGATAAGCATCTTTGAAAGCGCTCTTGGCTTCCGTGGCCCTCAGTGCGGAATTCGCGTAGAGAACGTATTCCCAGTATCGCGCGCGGACGCGCGGCGACGGGTTCTCGATCAACGGCGCACGCAACCTATCAAGAGTCTCGAGCGCGTCACGGTACAATCCTGCAACCAGCTGAGCTCGAAACAGTGATGCCATATCAGGGGTCCGGCCGTCTTGCGAGCCGATAACGGCCTTGGCAAATCGAGGCATGACCCGGGGCAGTGCGGCCTCGTTGGCCATCTCCGCAGGAAGGTTGATATCCTGAGCGACCGCCGGTGCGGCCAGCGAACATAGGCAAATCAGCAGTATTGCTTGGTGCATGAGTGCTGGATTAAAGACGCCGCTTTTCTTGCGAAGCCTCAATGAGCGCCGCCAGGCGGCGTTCCCGCGTCTCGGGGCGCTTGGCACTGACGATTCGCCAAATGACCTGATGCCGATAACCGCGCGGCTGCCCTTCGAAGAATTTCCACGCGACTTTGGATTTCTTGAACCTCGTCTCTTCGCGCCGCTCGAGGGCCGCTGTCTTCTTCTGCTCGTACGAATAGATCTTTGATTTCTTCTCGCGGCGATGGGAATAAGCCTTAAGACCCGCCTCTCGCATCCGTCCCTCGGCTTTAAGAACGCGCACCCGCTCGACGTTGATCGCGCTCCAGATCGACTGCGGCTTTCTCGGGGTGAAGCGGATTTGATAGCAATGCTCGTCAATGCGCTTGCGCACACCGTCGATCCAGCCAAAGCAAAGCGCCGCGTCAACCGATTCCGGCCAACTCATGCTGCC
>Ga0210393_10005179_pt1 | contig 10268 bp, 7 predicted proteins | sample IncBWC27OmetaG_FD_160068 | JGI IMG/M metagenome (GOLD analysis project Ga0210393, IMG submission 160068) | Forest soil microbial communities from Barre Woods Harvard Forest LTER site, Petersham, Massachusetts, United States - Inc-BW-C-27-O ...
CTGAATGTGTCGGAGTTCATCTTCGCATCTGCCTCCGGATCGGAACCGATGGAGCCAATAGTAAAACGGCCATTGACTACTGCGCCAGAATCATGGAGGCGGCCAGGGCCGCGGCCTTGTGGTCCTTCTTCCAAGGTGGGCCAATCGAACTACCTTGGGCTGCGATCCTCCGCTGCACTTGGCTGGCTGCGGGTCCGAATGTCGCCTTTGCCTGATCCTCCAGATCACGCTCTCGCGTTTCCGCGACTGCAAGTTTCAGTCGTTCACAAGCCTGGATAACCGCACGGCGAAAGAATTCTCCTTCTGCGGTATGAAGAAGGGGATGCGAACCGAGAATTGTCGCAAGGGGCGGCAGCGGACGGCCCGCTGCCAGAAGCACGGCAGAACCTATGACCCGATAGTCCCGACCTTCCAGTTCCCGCACGACTTCTTCGATCGCCACGAAAGCCAGGCGCTCCGAAACCGTCGCACAACTGGCAAGGTATTTCTCCGACTGCCGCAGTCCCAGCTCCGAGGTTCCCAGACCAGCGGCGTGGTGATAGGGCTGATTGGCGCCAGGAATTGCCGGATCGGTAATGACGATGCGCTTCCGCTCCACCACCTCGACGGAGTTCGCGTCTCCGGAAACCGCCACCAGCACTCCCCAACCGGAATGCATTCGAACTCCGACAGCCGCGCGCTTCATGCTTGAGGTTTCCCCCGAGTGCCGGTCAAGTTTACCGCGTCATACGCGCCGCGTCTTGTTCGCGCAGCATGAAAAGATCGACCCTGCTCTTTGCGGGAAACAAAGAGCAGGGTGATCAGTAGAACGACGCATTGACGAGAGGCTAGGGCTTTCGAACAATGATACCGTCCGGCCCGAACATATCTGGACGGTGAGCGGCCATAATGTTCTTGTCCTGTCCCTGCCCGAAAAGTTCAGGATGAATGTAATAGCCGCGCTCGTCTTTCGGCTTTTCCACTTCCACCGGGATGCGATGCGCGTTAGCCCAGGCGTCGTGGCGCGTTCCAGTAACTTGCCACGAAACTTTTACGTAAGGCTTGTCGGTTTTGATAGTGAACTGGTTGTTCTCTACCTCGGTTGCGACGATTGCCTGCGCGAATTGTCCAATCGGCGTCAACTGATAACGGAAGCTCCGATTCAACGCCTGGAACCATTTGGGCAGTTGGATGGTGGCGTTGCCCGCGGCATCGGTGGTCGCGGTGCCGTCATACATATCTTTCATGTCAGGCGATTCTACGAACGAGTGATAGAGATACTTGTTGGCCGGATCCAACGGATCATCGATCTTGAAAGATCCGCCAGATTTCGAGAGATTGCCGGTAACGTTGACATCACCTTGAAACCAACCGGCAAATGAAACTCCGCTGGATCCATAACCGTAAACTCCGAAGCCTCCTTCGCTATCGGAGCCTCCCTCAACTCCAATGCTATTGGTCGAAGTACCGATGCCAATCAGTGCGTTGCCGTTGTTGGTGATACCCAGCACTCCAATGCCGGTGGTCGAACTGGTATCCTCGCCAAAGATCGCGGCACTCCCGTATTGATTGGTGACCACAAGCGCTGCGCCCGTGCCGGTCGCGTTTAGATCGAGCGGAACGGCGACGCCGAGGGGCGACGTGGATACGCCGCTTCCCGTCATGGTGGCATCATGAGTCACGGCGGTAAGGCCCGCGGTACTCTGCACGCTGCTGTCGGGGAAGATGAAACCGCCAGCCAGGCTCTGAATCGCTCCGTTAACGGTCAAGGGTGAAGACGGAGTTGCCGTCCCGATGCCCACGTTACCGCCTTTCTGGACAATGTGCGATTTCACAATCGTGTTCTTGTTGGAGAACAGCGACACGTAATTGGCGGTTCCGCCGGGCGTGGTCACGGTCATGTTGGTTGGAGTTTGAGCTTCACCGCCGCTTTGAGCGAGGGCGGAGACGGCGAGTAAGACGACTGGAGCGACTTTCAGCAGGCGATTCATGGCGTCGTTTTCCTTTTCTGAGCAACTTAAGAGATTAGAGATGAGAACGTTTTCTTCTCACACTCCTAAAGCGTCATTTCGCTTTGCATCCCCTCACTTGGGAAAACTTGGCGCCAACATAAAATCATATCGACTGCCCTCGACCGCTCGTTTCGCGTTGCACACCAAAGGCGTCGACAGATCTGCGATTCCGGCTCTGCCTGAGCAACCAAACATCCCTCCCCATGCAACTAAATAATTAGTTGACGTTTGAGCTTCCATTGCGTCTAATAATTAAGAACGGAGGATGGTTTCTTGCCGCCCACTAAATCCGTAACCCTGACTGAAGCTGAACTCCGGCTCATGGACGTGCTCTGGGAGCAAGGTCCATCCAGCGTCCAGGCGCTGTTGGATGCGCTTCCCAAGAAGTCCCAACTTGCTTATAACTCGGTACTTACGACCATCCGCATCCTGGAAAAGAAGGGATACGTGCGGCATATAAAGGATGGCCGGGCGCACATTTACAGGCCCCTGGTGGAGCGGGAGGAAGCTTCGCGATCAGAGATTCGCCATCTCGCGCACCGCTTTTTCAAGAACTCCCATGAAATGTTGGTTTTGAACATCTTGGAAGAACGCGGGGTTGATGCCGAGGAGTTGAATCGGCTGCGTCAGTTACTGGAACAAGCGCAACCGGAAGAAACGGAGAACGAGTAAATAAGATGATTGCCGCGTTCAATCTGAACGAAGTCGCTCGAATCTCCGCCGCGAGCCTGCTGAACTGCATGCTCGATGGGGTCGGCATCGCGCTCTTTGCCTGGGTGCTCTTGCGGTTGGTTGGCCGGCGAAATTCCAGCACCCGGTTTGCGGTATGGTTCTTTGCTTTAGTTGCGATCGCAGCGCTGCCGGTTCTTGGCGTTGCCACGTCGAGCGCCCGCTTATCCAGCGCGGGGAGCGCGGGTTCTGCCATCACGGTCCCCAGCGCATGGGCGCTCGACATTTTTTTCGTGTGGGCTGCGATTGCGGGCGTGGCGTTGTTGAGAGTGGGCGTCGGGCTCTGGCAGTTGCGCAAACTCCGGCGGAGTTGCTCCATAATCGATGTCGCGACTTTGGACCCGGAGCTGCGCGAAACGTTGCAAGCGTTTCAATCAGTGAGGTCAGTGGCCCTGTGCCGGTCCGATCGCTTGCGAGTGCCGACCGCCATCGGATTTCTGAACCCCGTGGTCGTGATTCCGACCTGGGCGTTGCATGAGCTCTCGACCACCGAGCTGAACTCGATTTTGATTCACGAGTTGGCTCACCTGCGGCGCTGCGATGATTGGACTAACCTGGCTCAGCAGATACTGAAAGCGCTTTTGTTCTTCCATCCCGCGGTGTGGTGGATTCAGAACCAGCTCGCGCTGGAACGCGAGATGGCATGTGACGATGCCGTGCTGGCGGAGACGACGAATCCGCGAAGCTACGCTCAATGCTTGGTCTCAGTAGCGGAGAAAAGTTTCATACGGCGCGGAGTTGCGTTGGCGCAAGCAATCGTGGATCGGATGCGCCAGACGTCGCTGCGCGTCTCCCGAATTCTCGACGTGAACCGCTCAGGTGCGACTCGCGTCTGGAAGCCGGCTTTATATTCCGTGGCAGCGTTTTTCGCGGTTTGCCTGGTTTCGTTGCCACACGCTCCAGAACTTGTAGCCTTCGACGACCAAGCGCCGAGTCTTGCAATGTCGGGAACGATGCCGATTCATGCGAAGCTGACATCAACTCCTGCCGCCATCGAAGGACAGCCGGTAGCAACCCTGGCAAGCTTCAGGGAAAACTCGCAGGATTTAGCGGTCCAACCTGCTAAGCGGGTGTCTGCGCACCAGCCGCGAAGCGGCGCAAGAACGCAGTCCACGGCGCAAGCCATGATTATGGGGAAAACGGCCGAGCCTCAGCGGGGCGAAAGAACTGCTCTGGGAAAGTCTGAGGAACTGTTAGAGGCGCGGCTGGTTCAGCCTGACCCAGAAAACTTCGTGCCTGCCGTGCTGATGACGATCAACGAGCACGCACCATCGCAGGGAATCTTTGTACTGATGCGAACCTCGCAATACGAAAAAGCGGGGCCCATGTTTTTGAAAGTTTACGTCTGGCACGTGTTTGTGCTGGATCCAACTCGGAATCCAGCGGAAGCCAGAATTCCCGCAAAACAGATTTAGGAGATTGGAAAGACCCAGAGAGTGCAAGTTTGGCAACAGAAACTAAATAATTAGTTGCAAAAGGAGAAGGTAAACGAATCATGAAAGACTCGATCACAAACTGGAAAAAAACAATCACCCGCGTGGCTGTTTCGGCGGTGGCGATCGCCGCTCTCGCAGCCGTCGTGACCTACGAAACTGCCAAACCCATGTCCGCGCGAGCCTCGGTTGCGGCTCCGGCTCCAGCCGCCGCAGCACTCGATGACAATAGCGTCGCAGCCCTACTTTCGCTCGACCATGCCATGGAGACGTTGGCTGCGAGAGTAACCCCAGCCATCGTCAACGTCGCCGTCACTTCAAAAACTAAGGTGGACACGTCGGAACAACAAATACCAGACGACATGCAGCAATTCTTCGGTGGTCAAGGCCCCGGTCAGTTCTTCGGACCTCATGGGCGGCCGCAGCCACAAATCGAACACGGCATCGGTAGCGGAGTCATTATTTCGCCCGATGGATATATCGTGACCAACAACCACGTCATCGATGGCGCAGTGGACATTCGAGTCACGATGAGCAATCGCAAAACGATGAAGGCCACGCTGGTTGGCGCCGATCCTTTGACCGACTTGGCCGTCCTTAAAGTGGATGGAGGCAGCCTGCCCAGCATCCCGTGGGGCGACTCAACCGCGCTTCATCCCGGACAGACCGTGCTGGCATTCGGCAATCCTCTTGGCTTCCGTTTCACGGTAACGCGCGGCATCGTCAGCGCGCTGAACCGTCCGAACCCGTTTTCGGATAACGCGCGCAAGCCTGGCGAATTCATTCAAACCGATGCGGCCATCAATCCGGGAAATTCTGGTGGTCCATTGGTCGATGCACGCGGTGAGGTGATTGGCATCAACACATTCTTGGTCTCTTCGTCCGGCGCATTTTCTGGAATGGGCTTCGCTATTCCCACGCAGATCGTGAAGCCCACCGTCGATACCTTGATTCGCGATGGCAAAGTGACGCACGGCTACATGGGAATCGGAATCAGCGACGTTACGCCCGAGAACGAGAAGTTCTTTAACGTGAGCGATGCCAGCGGCGCAGTCGTGACCCAGGTCGAAGCCGATTCACCAGCGGCAAAGGCCGGCTTAAAGGTCGGCGACGTGATCACTGAACTCGATGGACAGAAAGTGGCCGACGCAGGCGAACTTCAAGTCGAAGTCGGACAGAAGCGTCCGGGAACAACCATCAAGCTGGAAGTAATTCGCGACGGCAAGAACACAACCATACCGGTCATGCTGGAGGCGATGGGAAGCCGCGACAAAGAGGGCAACGAAGTCGGGGAAAACGAGCACGGTAAAACGCACTGGGGGCTCGGTCTGGCCGACATGACCCCTGACCTTCGTGAGCAACTGCAAGCTCCCAGCTCGGTTCACGGAGCTGTGATTGAACAGGTGCAGCCAGGTAGTTCAGCCGACAACGCTGGCCTGCAGCGCGGTGACGTGATCGTGCAAGTCGATCGCCACGACGTGCAAAGTGCAGCTGATGTTCAGCATGCGTTAGGAGCTGTGCCCAAAGGGAAAGACGCGTTGATCCTGGTCTGGTCCAACGGCGGCAACAGCTTCCGCGTCCTGCACGCGCCGGAGGGTTCGTAAGAGCTTCCACGCGGAACGCTCAGTTTGCGTTCCACGTGGACGGATGCCGAAGGGCGGGTCTTGCTCCGAACCCGCGAAAAAGACCCACTCAAGCGAATAGCAGAATAGCCGCTTGGGTGGGCCACCCTTGGCTCTTAATTAAATTAAACACGTGTAGGCACTCCTCGGCTTTCCGCGTCCAACAAGGTATTCCGCCACCCACCAGGACAATTCCCCAGTGTACTTTCGAGTATTTAGTTCTACGCTTTCGCTTGCGAGTGCCTCCCGAAGCTGCTTAGAATCCAAACAAGCCCAAGAGTGAAAATCAGCCGCTTCGCCTGAAATTTGTTACCAGGAAGGATTTCTATGCGATCTGTTCTGCGCATATCAGCACTCGTGTCCTTATTTTCGATTTTAATCGCAAGTATTGGATGTGGTGGGGGACCGATGCCCACGTCCGGTAATTCCGGGCAAGCTCCCGCGATCCAACTTAACGCGCAACCGAATGCGGTGACCAGTGGCGCGGCGACGATGCTCAGCTGGAACGCAAGCAATGCAACCTCAGTCAGCATCAGCGGCGTGGGCACCTTCCCGGCTAGCGGTTCGGTAAAAGTCACTCCCACGGTCACGACAACTTACAACGCCACCGCCACAGGGCCCGGAGGAAAAACTGAATCCTCAACCGTGGTAAGCGTTGTTACTCCCGAGCAAAAGCCTACGGTCGCATTCAGCGCGCAGCCCAACAGCGTCGTGGCAGGCACGTCAGCGATGCTGAATTGGAGCACGAGCAACGCCACGTCCGTGAGCATAGCCGGAGTGGGAACCTTTGCGGCAAACGGATCAGTCAAAGTCACTCCGAGTTCCACCGCCACGTACACAGCTACGGCGACGGGACCCGGAGGAACAGCTGCGGCCACGACCACAGTCGCCGTCACCGCGGCACAAGTTCCTCAGCCCACGATTTCTTTCAACGCTCAACCCAACAACATCAGTAGCGGTGGCAAGGCGCTTCTGAGTTGGACCACCAGCAATGCAACCTCCGTGAATATTTCGGGGTTAGGAAATTTCTCGGCCAACGGATCGGCCAACGTTGCACCTACCACCACTACGACCTACGCCGCGACCGCGCAGGGAACTGGCGGGACAGCCAAAGCATCCACTACTGTAACCGTAAAATCGAACGGAACTCCGTTGCCAAATCTGCAGGCCAGCGGCGGATGGCAAAGCTGGGGCGAGTTGCCGCCGGGCTATAACATCTGTCCAGACCCGTGCCCGGGCGTAACCTGGTCCATGAAGCAAGGCATCAAATCGCCTTCCATGAGCGGCGACGCAACCCAGTTCAACATCGGCGGCAGCACGCCGTATGCCGATGTGCTGTGGAGCAATCCGCTGATCGGACAAGGTTCGACGCAAGGTCTGCCGGACTCCAATCACACCCTCCTTCCAACCTTGCATAACTTCACCTACGACGCCTATTTCTATCCCACGAACATTGGCGTGACGCAGGTCCTGGAGTTTGACATCAGCATGTACTTCAACGGCCTGGGACTGATTTGGGGTAATCAGTGCAACATCCTAGGTGGACACGAATGGGATATTTGGGACAACGTCAGTCAGAAATGGGTGTCCGCGGGCGTAGCCTGTAATCCCGTGAACAACGCCTGGAACCATGTGACCATTCAAGTGCAGCGGGAATCGGACAATTGGCTACTCTTTCAATCGATAACCCTGAATGGAGTGACGGCCAACATTAATCGGTCTTATGCGCCCGGCAGTGCGCCGGGGAACTGGTGGGGCATCACGGTGAACTATCAGATGGATGGAAACGACAATCACTCGTCGAATACCACCTATGTGGACGACTTCACCTTCACGTACTGGTGAGATGCGGGTAAGGTTACGCAAAACTTGCGAGCGGCGACGGAAGGGTGGGCCACCCTCGGTTAGCGTAAGCCGAAGTGGCCGGTTGTCAGCGCCACTCGGTCCCCATGTTGTCGTCAGTAATGATCAATCGGCCTTGCAAGCGCTTGCGAAGTTGGTCATTGGTTTCGATCGAAAAGGGTTGCTGACCGGTCGGATCCTCTTTAATATTCACCATTTCGTCGAGCCTTGCCATCTGCTTGGGATCGGTCGAGTCGATGACATGCCGGCCGTCGATGATATAACTGAGAAGCACAGCCTTCCACCTGGCGTGATCGAATACGATTGGAGAATCACTCACCGCCAGGCAATTCAAGAACCGAAGAGCGTAGGGATATACCGCGAGCCCAGTTGCCACCGCGTCTTCGGAGCCAGTGGTGTTATAGAACAGAACTCCGCCCGGGTTTAGGTGTTGGCGTGCCAGTTGCAGGAAGTCCACGGAAAGCAAATTAGAGACGTGGTTTCTCCAGTGAAACGTTGTGTTCATCACGATCGCGTCGAACCGTTGGCCGGGATTCCGCACTAGCCACCGACGGCCATCGTCGATGATGACCCGAACTTTTGAGTTTCCTAAAAGGCCCGATACGGCGGGATGCTGTGGAATGAGTTTCAAATACCCAGGGTTGATTTCCACCACTGTCAATTCTTCGACCACCGGCTGGTTAGCCACGACTTGCGCCCAAGAACCGGACCCGAGTCCGATCATCAGCACGCAGCGCGGTGCAGGGTGGAGTGCGCCCAGTGCGTAAGGGCGCACCACCATGTTCACATCGTGCATGAGATCGAGGTTGAATCGTCCGTCGTAGACGCCGCCCCCGAACACCGCCCCGTTCGGAGTCACGCCGATAGTACCGCTCCGCCCTTCAACCACTTGCTGAAATCGCTCTTTCGGATACTGGCTTTTAAAAAGCAGACGATCGTAGATAGTGCCAAATATCGGGCGGCTGCCGGTGACGACCAGTAAGGCAACCGCTATACCCAGCGCCATCCCGATTCTCGATCTTCCTGTCAGCTTTCCATTCGTGACGAGCACAACAACCGCAAACGCAACGCCTCCCGTCAGAAGCAAAAACGAAATCGAAAACAAGGAAAGATGGTCCATCAAAATGAAGCCAACCACAAAACTGCCCAGAGTGGACCCGACGATGTTGGCTGCATAAAGGAAACTCACTGCAGTACCAGCGTGTCTTGCGGGGTTGACCGACACGTACGCGATGAGGGGGAAGGTTGCCCCGAAAAGCAGCGCCCCCAAACAGATCGACAGCAGAACGATCAGATATGCCGGTGCCGTCGCAGGACCGGTATCGGCGAGTGATACGAACTTCATCGCAAGCGCGGCGACAGGACTCACTGCGAAGCCGAGAATGGCAGACGCGAAAATGACTCCACCCAACAGATTCACCCCAGCTCCCCGATTCCGCTGACGATCCGAGTATCGTTCAACGAACCTTGATCCGAGCGCAAGGCCCAACAGATAGCTGCCCAGCAGAGAGGCGAATACCTGTGCCGTGTCCCCGGTAGCAAAGGTTAGCAAGCGATACCAAAGGATCTCGTAAGCGAGCGCAGCGAAGCCACAGAAAGCTGCACACGCAAGAGCTAGAGGAAACGACAAGAGGTGATTTCTGTCTGGGTTCACATTCATTTCGATCGGCTGCTCGGGACGGGGCTTCTCTTCTTTGTCGCGCTTTGAGCGAAGGGCGAAGATAAGAGCGCCTGCACCCACCAGCGCGTTAATGGATGCTGCAAATTGAATCGAACCGGATTGGCCGAGAAGGCGCATCAACACATCCGCGGCCACGAAGCACGCCACGCCTGATCCGAGAGTGTTCGCAAAATACAATCCGCCTACGGAACTTCCAATATTCCGTGAACTGCGCACCAAATATTCGACGAGAAGAGGAAGAGTGGCTCCCATGAGTAGCGTAGGCACAACGATCAATGAGAAAGCGGCCAGCGCTGTCATTGCCGGGGAACTGCCTGCAGTGAATTCAGCGATCCAGCGAAACAATTTGAGCGACACAAGTCCAAACCCGGCTGTTCCGAGCTCAGCCAACGCAAACAGTGCCACCGGCGGCACCCGTGCGCTCTTGGAGAGTGCACCACCTGCCAAACTGCCCAGGCCCAGGCCGAGCATGAAGGCACTAACGACAATCGTCACTGATTGGATGTTCAGACCGTATATAGCGAACAATGCCCGCTGCCAGACGATCTGATAGATCAGTGCGGGAAAGCCGGAGCAGAAGAACAAAATGTGGATCCATGGCATAGGCTCTTTTCGCCGGCGGGCTCGGACGGCAAGGAGGAAGAACACTACAACAAGAGCTATGATCCAAAATCCAGCGTTGGCATCCATTTCAGATGTTCAAGTCTTGACCTACGGATGATCAACCATAGCAGACCAGCAGTTCAGGTAGTCGGTGAAGGACTCCATTCAAAACGCTGAGCCGGAGCCGAGCAGGCTATACAGCAGGACGATCAGCACGATGCCAGTGAAGATCATGTACATACGATCGTGCTCCTCGGCGAATCCCCAAATGGATAGGACGACGCGGAGGACTGGGGTGGCGATAAGCAGCAACAGTCCTAACTGAATGATTCCGCGACCGTGGAAT
>Ga0210393_10005181_pt1 | contig 10267 bp, 8 predicted proteins | sample IncBWC27OmetaG_FD_160068 | JGI IMG/M metagenome (GOLD analysis project Ga0210393, IMG submission 160068) | Forest soil microbial communities from Barre Woods Harvard Forest LTER site, Petersham, Massachusetts, United States - Inc-BW-C-27-O ...
GGAACTCGCAGCCGAGGACTACCGGCGCCTCGCCCGCCTCGCGACGCTCGGCCCCGTCACGCTCGAAATCGACAGCCGTGTTCACTTCGAGGATGCCGATCACAACGCCTACAACATCCTGGCGGACATTCCGGGCCGTGATCCACAAGCCGGCTATGTGATGGCCGGCGCGCACCTCGACAGTTGGGTCGCGGGGGACGGCGCCGCCGACAACGGCGCCGGCAGCGCGGTGGTGATGGAGGCTGCCCGCATCCTAGCCGGCATCGGCGTGCAGCCCAGGCGCACCATCCGATTCGCGCTGTGGGCCGGCGAGGAGCAGGGGATGCTGGGCTCCGGCGCATATGTCGAGAAACACCTCGCGCGGCGCGCGCCGCCAACCGATCCGGCGCTCGCGGACATTCCGCCGTATTTTTCCCTGGAAACCTTCCCGATACAGACTCTGCCGGGATTCGCGGACATGGCGGCATACTTCAATCTCGACAACGGCTCCGGCAAGATCCGCGGTATCTACACCGAAGGCAATTTCAGCGTGGTGCCGATTTTTCGCGAGTGGCTGTCCCCGTTTGCAAGCCTGGGCGCAGCCGCCGTGGTCGCGCAACCCACGGATGCGACGGACCACGTTTTCCTGAGCCGGCTCGGTCTGCCGGCGTTTCAATTCATTCAAGATCCCCTCGACTATGAAACTCGAGTTCACCACACCGACCTCGACACCTTCGATCACTTGCGTCCGGAAGACCTGCGACAGGCGGTGGTAGTCCTCGCCAGTGTCCTCCTGGATGCGGCCAATTTCGACCGGCCCCTGCCCCGCAAGGTCCTGCCCAGTCAACCCCGGGTCACGGATCCCTTCCATTACCCGGACCCAGCGAAGAAATAGCGCCCGGCGCCAAGCGGCTGCCCGGCTGCCTCAAGCCCGCTTGACCCGCCCGCGCCTAAAATCGGCGATGATTTCACGCGCGGCGTTGTGGCCCGGCGCGCCGGTCACGCCCCCGCCGGGATGCGTGCCGGATCCGCACATATAGAGTCCCTTCAAGGGTCCGCGATAGTCGCCGTGTCCCAACATCGGCCGCGCCGAGAACATCTGGTCCAAACTGAGTGCACCATGAAAGATGTCGCCGCCGATCAGGCCGAAGGTACGCTCGAGGTCGAGCGGACTCATGATCTGCCGTCCCAGCACCGAGGCCTTGAAATTCGGCGCATGACTGTTGACGAGATCGATCATGACGTCCGCCACTTGTTCGCGGTGCGCGTCCCACGAAGCGCCATTCGGCAGCACGGGAGCGACGTGTTGACAGAACAGGCTGGCCACGTGCTGGCCCGCGGGCGCCAAGCTGTCGTCCAGAGTCGAGGGAATCAGCATCTCGACGATGGGGCGCTTCGACCACCCGCCGGCCTTGGCATCGAGATACGCCTGATCCATGTAGGCCAGGCTCGGCGCCATGATGATGCCGGAAGCATGATGCTCGGCGAGCGATCGGCCCGGCAATACTGTGAAGTCGGGCAACTCCGACAAAGCGACGTTCATGCGAAAAGTGCCGGACGCGCAGCGCCAGTGACCGATGCGCTCGCGAAAGTCCTGCGGCAGAGCCTTTGGATCGATCAGCGAGCCGTACAGCAGCTTCGGATTCAAGTTCGACACGACGCTGCGCGCACGAATCGCCTCGCCTCGTTCGGTGACGACACCCACGGCGCGGCCGGCTTCAACCAGCACCTCACGCACCGGGCTCGACACTCGAATGTCCACCCCGCGTTCGGCCGCCGCTTTGGCCATGGCCTGGCTGATCGCCCCCATGCCGCCTATGGCATGTCCCCAGGCGCCCTTCTTGCCGTTGACTTCGCCGAACACGTGATGCAGCAAGACGTAGGCAGAGCCGGCTGAATAGGGACTCGCATAGTTGCCGACGATGCCGTCGAAACCATACGCCGCCTTGATCGGCGCACTTTCGAACCAGGCATCCAAATAATCGCCCGCGGATTTGACGAACAAATCCAGCAGTTCACGGCGCATCGGCATATCGAGTTTGGATATTCGCTTGCCCAGCCGCGCACTGCGCAGCAATTCCGGCATCGCGGTGAGCCAACTGCCGGCGGTGACATTCGGCGGCGTCTCGAGCACCAGATCGCGCAGCACGTCGGCAATCACCTCGAGGCGTTCGGCGTAAGTGGCGAGCCGGGCGGCGTCGCGTGGCGAGAATTTCGCCACCTCTTGCTCGGTCTTGCCGGCGCCGATCTTGAGGTACCGGGCTGCGTCGAGCGGCAGAAAATTGGCGAGCTTGCGCTCGACAATGCGCAAGCCGTGCCGCGGCAGGTCCAAATCCCGGATGACCTTGGGATTGAGCAGCGAGACCGTGTATGCCGCGACGGAATTGCGGAAACCCGGATGAAATTCCTCCGTCACGGCCGCGCCGCCGACCACGTCGCGTCTTTCGAGCACGGTTACCTTGAGGCCGGCCGCGGCCAAATACGCGGCGCAGACGAGCCCGTTGTGCCCGCCGCCGATGACCACCACGTCCCGTGGCGTCGAATCAACCATGGCTGTGGGTCAAGGTGGGGCCTTCGAGCTTCAGCGCCGTTTCGGCGCGGCGTCCGCCTTGGCGGCTCGCGGTACCGCCAAAAGCCGGGGAAAACCGCCCTGGCATAGCGCGTTGACCCAATCCTCGCACAGCGCGATCGCCTCGCGCGGCTTGAAGACCGTGGGGCTCAGGCTCAATTCGACCCAGAACCCGTCGAGCAGCGCGGACAGCGCAATGGCGGCCGGCCGCGGACGGAAGGGCGGCGCCGCGCCGGAGTCGACCAGCTGGCCGAGCAGCGACTCCAGCACCGCGCGGTATTTGCCGTAGGTGCTGAAGTGCACGGCACGTATTTCGGCCGAATGCGCCACCATGCTCCAAAATACCAGCCACACATTGAATAACTGCGGGTCGAGAATCTCGGGCGCGAACGAAGCGCGGAAAAAATTGCTCAATCGTTCGCGCGGCGACACCGCTTTGTTTTCCGCCTGGCGGCGGATCGAGTCGAGCAGCGACAGAGCCAGCGTTTCGTAGGTTTCCGCGATGAGGCCCGACTTGCTCGGAAAATGATGGTTGATCAAGCCGATCGACACCCCGGCCGCGGCGCTGATCCGGCGCACTGAGACGCCTTCGTGGCCATACTGCTTCAAGCAGCGCAGGGTGGCGCCGACCAGCGCCTCACGCCGCACTTCGGGAGTCGCTCGGTGAAATTTCGGTACATGCCGCTTGGTTGCCATTTGTTGTCCTTTTCAGCGGATTATACGACGAAGCTCCCGATTCGCTCCGTTACATAGCGCCTGATGTCGAGGTTATGGTCTTCCATCGGCGCGTAGTAGCCCTGCGAATGAACGCGTGAGCTGATTCCATTTTGCACGCCGGCGCATACCTCCCAATCTTGCCGGTTGACCAGATCCCAGAAATCCACCGCGTCCGAGGCGTCAAACCCGGGCTTCGCCATCTCATGGGGCTCGAACAGAAAATGGCAGACGATGGCGGTGCGTTCAGGGCCGAGGGGTTGCAGGACGAACGCCGCCACATGGTCGCAGGCCACGCTCAAGAAGAGATTGGGGTAGACGAGTTCGCCCTTGTGACGTACCTGTTCGTCCGCGTCGAGGCCTGGAAAGGGGCGCCGCACGGTCGATCCGCTGCGGGTGAAGGTATAGGCCCCGTCGCGATGCGGGATGCCGCGATTCCAATCCAGATGGGCGCCGCCTGCCTCGCGAAACGCAGGCACCAGGGCGCAGAGCTCCGGATGCACCCCGCCGCAGTGGTAGCACTCGTTATAGTTTTCGCAAATGACCTTCCAATTCGCCGCGACTTCGTAGCGAATGGTGGCGCCTATCCTCAAGCTGCTCAAGGGATAGCGCCGCAATCGCTCGGGAATGCCGTCCAATTGGGCGGCCAGAGGTTTGGCCTCGGCCGGTGTCAAATTCAAGAACACGAATCCACCCCAGCTGTCGACGCCGACGGGATACAGATGGAAGTCGTCCTTTTTGAACCCCGCGACGCCGCTCAAGTGCGGTGCGGCGACGAGTGCGCCGTCGAAGTCGTAAGACCATTGGTGGTACGGGCACACGATCAAGCGCGCGGCGCTGATTCCGCCGGGAAGCGCGACGCGCATCGACTGCGTTTCCGCCGGCGTCCGGCAAAGACGCGATCCACGATGCCGGCACACATTGTAGAAAGCCCGCAATTGGCCCGTGCGATTGCGCACCACGAGCACGCTCTCGCCGAGCACGTCCAACACGAGGTAGTCTCCGGGCTCGGACAATTCTTCCTCGCGGCATACGCCGAGCCACTCGCGGCAGAAAATGCGCTCTTTTTCGGCTTTGTATACCTCCGTGCTGCGGTACCAGCTGGAGGGCAGAGTGCGTTCCAATGGTGCGCCGCTCATAGCGGAAAGTCCCTCGTATAGCTTAAGGTCTTCGGTTCCGCATCGAACTCCCGCGCGTAGCGGTGTCCGCTGTGAACCGCGTGCACGATGGCTCCCGGGGCGAGCGCGTCGCCGATGCGCGTGACCGCCGCGATGCCGGCGCTCTTGAGATCGGCGCCTCGGGCGATGAGCGATCGATACAAATCGTCGCGCGGCACCCGCACCCCGACCAGTACCAGCGAGCGGCAAGCGAGGCGCTTTTCCGTGCCGCTGTACACATCCGCGAGCGTGACGGCCTCGCCATCGAAGGCGGTCACGTGCTGCAGCGTATGAATTGCAACCCGCGCCTTGATGAGTGCGCGATGCACCAGCGGCAGCTCGTTGGTCATGAATGTCCACGCCGACGCGTTGCCCGCTGTGGTCACATAGGCCACATCGCCGCCGGACTTGGCCAGCTGCTCGGCAATGGCGCCGGCCAGGTAGTAATTGTCGAAATCGAACACCACCACGGGACCCGGCGGCACGACGCCCGCGGCAAGATCATCGGGCGTGTAGACGGCCGGTCCGGCCAATTCCTCGGCCGGAAACTCCAGGGTCGAAAATAGCATCTTGGTCCAGCGCGCGCCGGTCGCGATGACGACGTGGCGGTGTTCCAGACCCAGAATATCGTCGACACCCAGCGCGCTGCCGGGATACATGCTGACGTTCGGCCGGTCGCGCAGCTGACCCAAACGCCAGTCGGCAACCCGGCTCCAGGTCTTGAGTCCCGGAAGCGCGGTTTCAAAACGCAATCGGCCGCCGAATTCCTTGGCCGAGTCGGCGATCGTCACCGTATAGCCGCGGCGCGCGAGCGTCGTGGCGCACTCGAGGCCGGCCGGACCACCGCCCACGATCAGGACGGCTGCGTCGCTGGCCGGCGGCGCAAACCGTTCGGGATGCCAGCCGCGGCGCCACTCTTCACCGGCGGTCGGATTCTGCGTGCAGCGCACCGGAACGCCGTCGTGCCAGCTCGAGATGCATATGTTGCAGCCGATGCATTCGCGGATCTCGTGCTCCCGACCCTCATCGATTTTCTTCGGCAGGAATGGGTCGGCGATGGAGGGTCTTGCGCCTCCGATCAAATCGAGGATTCCGCGCCGTACCTGCGACACCATCACGTCGGGCGAAGTGAAGCGCCCGACGCCCACCACCGGCCGTTTGGTCAACTGCTTGACGAAGTTGACGATGGGTTCGTGGCTGCCCTCGGGGGCAAATCGCGAAGGCGCGCAATCGGTCGGACTGGAATCCATTTTGACGTCCCACAGGTCCGGCACGTCGGCGAGCAGCGCCACGACTTCGTGCGCCTCGGAGACGGCATTCCTGCCGGGTCTGCCGCGCAGTTCTTCCATGCTGATGCGCAGCGCGACGGCACACTTGTCGCCGACGGCATCGCGCGTCACCTCCAGCATTTCACGCACCAGGCGGACGCGATTCTCGATCGAGCCGCCATAGGCGTCGCTGCGGCGGTTGTATTCCGGCAGCAGAAATTCATAGGGCAGATAGCCCATGCCGGCATAAACGTAGACGATGTCGAAGCCCGCCTGCATGGCGCGACGCGCACCCGCGGCCTGCCAGCGCAGCAAATCCTCGATGTCGGACGTGTCCATGGCCCGCGGGCGCAGATTGCCCATGAATCCCAAATGCGTCGACAGCCAGGGCATGCCCGAGGGCGACAGGGGCGCCATCCGGCTGGTGCGGTTCAACGTGCATGCGCCGCCATGCCACAGTTCGACACCGGCCAACGCCCCGTGGCGGTGCACGGCATCGGTCATCAAGGCGTGGGAACGGATGTCCTGGTCGTCCCACAGGAGGGCAAAGGGCAGCGGCGAGTCGTCCGAGCTCGGATGGATCGACACCGCGCCGGTGCAGACCACGCCCCAACCGCCTTCGGCCTTGGTCTCGCGGAAGCTTGCGCGCACCTGCGGCAGCGAATTGGTCATGCCGCTCGCGTGCGGCACCTGATAGAAGCGATTCGGCGCCGTCACGGGTCCGATGCGCACCGGTTCGAATAAGACATCAAAGCGCGGATTGCGCGCCATGGCGGATCCCTTGCATGCTGCGGCTCAAAGAGTGTGCGCAGAGTAATTGATCGATCGTACAGTAGCAACCGATGCCCGAAAGCACGAGGCTGCGCGGCGGCGCGCGCCGGCGGACGCAGTGCGCCAAACATGCCGCGGCTAAGGCATGGCGCGATTGAGGATCGCGCGGCTAAGGATCGCGCGTCAGGCGGCGCGGAACGCCCGGAAGTCCAGACCGAGCGCACTCGCCACCGCCTCGTGGGTCAACTGACCGGCGTGGACATTGAGGCCTCTGCCTAGGCCCGGATCGTTCGCGATTGCTTGCCGCCAGCCATGGTCGGCCAGCGCCCTCACGTACGGCAATGTGGCGTTGGTCAGGGCGAACGTCGACGTGCGCGGCACTGCGCCCGGCATGTTGGTGACGCAATAGTGAATTACCCCGTCCAGCACGTAGGTCGGCTCGGCATGCGTGGTGGGCCGGCTGGTTTCAAAACAACCGCCCTGATCGATGGCGATATCGACCAGCACTGCGCCGGGCTTCATGGTCTTGACCATGGCGCGGGTCACGAGCTTCGGCGCCGCGGCGCCGGCAATCAGCACCGCGCCGATGACGAGGTCCGCGTCGCGAACGAGTTCTTCGATCGCGTGCGCGGTCGAGTACACGGTTTTCAATTGGCTGCCGAAGATGGATGACAGCTCGCGCAGCCGTTTGACGGATCGGTCGACCACGGTGACGTCGGCGCGCATGCCGACAGCCATTTCCGCCGCATGCGTCCCGGAAACGCCGCCGCCCAGAACGACGACTTTTGCGGGGGCCACGCCCGGCACTCCGCCGAGCAGTACTCCGAATCCGCCGTTGGCCTTCTGCAGGCTGTTGGCTCCTACCTGCACGGACATGCGGCCGGCAACTTCGCTCATCGGCGTGAGCAGAGGCAACGAGCCGTCGGGCGCGGTGACGGTCTCGTAGGCAATCGCGGTTGCGCCGGAGGCGAGCAGGGCCTGCGCTTGGGCTAGATCCGCCGCCAAATGCAGATAGGTGAACAGGGTCTGCCCGCCGCGCAGCTGCCGGCATTCGGCGATTTGCGGCTCCTTGACCTTCACGATGAGTTCGCTTCCCGCGAAAATGTCTTGCGCACCTTGTGCGATCAGCGCGCCTGCCGCTTGATAGTGCGCATCCTCGAAGCCGATCCCCGAACCGGCGCCGCTCTGCACGAGCACCTGATGTCCCGAATCGACGAGCTCACGAACGCCCGCCGGCACCAGCCCAACACGATACTCGTGAATCTTGATCTCTTTGGGGACGCCGATTTTCATGAGTCGCTCCGTTCGTTGCGGCAAAGTTGGGTACCGCTAGGGTACGTAAGCCCGTCACAGGAAAATTGCAAAAACTGGTCCCAGGACGGGGTTAAATGGCAGAATATGGCGGACAATGGCCATTTCATGCAAGAAAATGCCGAAACAGCGGAGGGACATCAAATGAAACTGGATCGCTACGATCGAGCCATCGTGCGCGCCCTGCAGCTCGACGGCCGCGTCACCAACAGTCAATTGGCCGAAGGCGTCAACCTGTCGGAGTCCGCTTGCCTTAGACGGGTTCGCGCCCTCGAGGAGTCGGGCTTCATCGAGGGGTACACCGCCTTGATCAATCAGCAGAAGGCCGGCTGCCCCGTGAACGTGTTCGTCAACATTACATTGGAGCGCCAGGAGCAGGCGCATCTGCACGCGTTTGAGGAGGCGGCCCGCAAGGTCCCCGAGGTCATGGAGTGCTATCTCATGTCCGGTGAATATGACTACTTGCTGCGGGTCGTATTGGCCGACACCGCCGATTTCGAACGGCTGCACAGTCAGCATCTCACGCGATTACCGAATGTCGCCCGGGTGCATTCGAGTTTCGCGCTGCGCACAGTGCAGCACTCGCGCGAGTTGCCGGTGCGCTAGATCCAGCGTCTAGTTATTGGGTTTCAGCGCCAGAACGAAACTTATTTTCACCGCGTCGGCCACCCACTCCGTGCTCTTCCAGTCGCCCTGTCCCGCGCCGAAATCCAGACGCTTCAGTTTGGCGCTCCCCTCCAGCCTCGCCCCCGTGCCAGCCTGAGTGAACTGAAAATCGATCGGTACGTCCTTCGTCACGCCGCGCAAGGTCAGCGCTCCCACCGCCGTATAACCGGTCGCGGTCTTGGTGAAGCTGCGAGTGACGTAGTGCGCCGTCGGGAAGTGCGCCACGTCGAAAATGTCGGCACCGCGGATGGTCGTATCGCGATCCTTGTCCATGGTATCCGCCGAATTCAGATCGATTTGCACGTCGAAGTGCGAGCTCGCGAGCGCCTCCGGCGCGAACTGGATGTCCGCGGTGAATTTATGGAAGACACCTTTGAATTCGGCGCCGGCCTGCACGCCGACGAATTCCAGGCGGCTTTGGTGCGGGTCGGCCGAATAGCCGGTCGGGGCACCGGCCGCAGAAGACGCGGCCCAGACTGTTGCGGCGGCGAGCAAGACAATCGATGCGGCGCGGCGTCCCCTCATGATCGGTCCTCCGATTTGGCCCTATCCAATTTGACGAACGGCAGCATGCGCAGCAGCACATCGTCCCGATTCCAGAAATGATGCTTGAGCGCGGCCAGGATGTGCAATACCGCAATGACGAAAAGAACGTCGCCTAAAATGTGATGAGTCGACCGGAGTACGTCGAACGCCGCTTCGTTCTTGGCGATCAGATTCGGCCACGTGAACAGCCCGAACCAACTGACCGAGTAGTTCTTCGCCGACGACATCAGCCATCCCGTCATCGGCATCGCGAGCAGCAGCACATAGAACGCGGCGTGACTGATCCGGGCGAGCACCCGCTCCAAGTGCGTCATACCGGCAGGCAGTTCGGGAGGCCGATTCTTCAGCCGCCACAGCAGGCGCAAAATTGCCAGCATCAGCACCGTCATGCCGAAACTCTTGTGGCGGGCAAGCAGCGCCAATTTGTGAGCCCCGATCGGCAAATCGTCCGCCGAAATCGCCAGCACGAATTGCGTCACGATCAGCCCGGCGATGAGCCAATGCAATGTTTGCGCGATCGCGGTGTAGCGCCCCGATGAGTTTCGAATTGGCATGCCATTGCCTCCGCGCGCAAACTTGCGCGACCTAAGTTTAGCAAGACAGAGGGGCCCTGCTCGTGTTCAAAATCGTTGGGATCGGGGTTCTGGCCTTGTCGTTGGCTGCCTGCGGCGCGCTCAAGGGCCGCCACGCCGCGCCGCCAAGCCCCGGACCCGCCCCGAGCCTCGAGCTGCCGCTGACGGGCCAGGCCTACCAAATCGATGAAAACCGATCTGAACTCCGCATCCTGGTATACCGCGCCGGCGCTCTGGCGCGCCTCGGGCACAACCACGTCATGGTCAATCGCAGGGTTCACGGAGCGGTGAGCCTTGCGCCGGAAGGCGCCTCGGCGTTTTGGCTCCGTGTGCCGGTCGCCGAATTCATCGTCGACGAGCTGCAGGCGCGCCGCGAAGAAGGCCCGGATTTCGCCGCTGAGGTTCCCGACGATGCCAGATCGGGAACTCTGCACAACATGCTGAGCGCGGCGGTTCTCGACGCCGCCGAGTATCCCGACATCAGCATCAACGGCATCGCCGTCGCCGGCGCTACAGACTCAGGCGCCGCCCCGCTGGTTGCGACCCTCACGATCGGCGTTGCCGGACATGAATCGAAGATCGAGGTCCCTTTCGTGCTCGAAACCGACTCGGGGCGTTTGTCGGCGAGCGGTGCTTTCGAACTGCGCCAATCCGCCCTCGGGCTCACTCCGTACAGCTTGATGCTCGGCGCATTGCAAGTTCAGGATGCGATGA
>Ga0210393_10005182_pt1 | contig 10266 bp, 15 predicted proteins | sample IncBWC27OmetaG_FD_160068 | JGI IMG/M metagenome (GOLD analysis project Ga0210393, IMG submission 160068) | Forest soil microbial communities from Barre Woods Harvard Forest LTER site, Petersham, Massachusetts, United States - Inc-BW-C-27-O ...
TTGATTACTGCACCTTCTCCGAGTTCGAAATCCTGTAGCACTCAGATCATGACGTCCTCTCCAAAGATTGGGCTATCCTTGCCAACCGACAGGCAGCAGACAAATTTTTCAAAATCGTGCGTGCCAAAGAGGAGGTCCGTCGCTGCAACGTCGAGGTTGCCCGCTTGCAGGCTTGGGTTGATGTGGAGGACATGGTGATGTCCAGGGCTGCTGCCGCACATAAAGGCAGTAATCCTGCCTTCGCCGCACACCTGAAGGTCTTACAAATGCAGCGCCACCATGTGAATGAACACCTTCACTCACGCCTTGATCAAATATATAAACTTCCTGGCTTTAGTGGCCATTGTCCTCCTGTCGCCACCTCTTCCACTTCACCTGCCCCATCAGCCGTCCCAGAAGTAGCCCCAGCAACTGAGGTGGAAGATTGCGTTGATGGTAACCACACCGATGACAAGGACGAGCTCCATGACAAAGAGGACAAGGACGAGGTGCTACGGTTGATGGACACGCTTACAAAGATCATGGTATAAACTTTGAGGATTTTTTTTTTTGTTTAAACTTTCATATTTCACATTGCTTACATCCCTCGAGTCTGTTTCAAAATTGAAAGCAAGTCCTTCAATGTAACGTGACGAGGCGACTCATGTGAGTCACAATGAGACAAGCGCGCCGCACCGCGCCCAAGTACGGTATCACAAGGATCGCAACTTCATCGTTTCTCACATCTGCCTCACAACTTTCTTCACCATCTCTAACTTCTGCTTCTTTGCGCATCGCATTCGGTTACTCACTCACTCACTCTCACCTCCACATCTTGACCCACACTCTTTTTCTCTATCCACACCCAACCTCAATAGTGCGACATGCGTTTCATCAACTTTAACCCATTTTCGCCACTCCTCATGTGCATGGCTGCCTTTTACCTTGCCCTGTGGGTGGTAAGTCACCTTTTCTTGAATCTGGGAATAATTCATTACTGATCTCTACAATAAGTACAATAAGCTGCAACTGATTAGCGGCGTCGTCGACATCAATGTCACTCTGAAGTTTGGCGTCGCCCAGTGTAACAATGGGGTTTGAGGTCATTCGTTGGGGAGTCAAGGGAATGTATTTACTGGGGAGAAATAAATTTAGAACATTCTTGGGACTATCACACCTTTTTCTGCTTTTGCTTACTCCTTCACGTTATACAGTCCTTGATGCTCTGCTCGAGCTCCCTGCTTTTCAAGGCTATTCTTGCAAAGCCACGTTGACACCACCCCCAGTCTTTTATTCAAGATGCTCGCACGCCGACACGCTCAAAGTCCAACCCTCGTGCAGCAAATATCTCTTGTCACTGAGCTAAATGACTTCGCATCGAACGCAGCCCCACTCAGTGAGGCGGCCACCTTTATCAACTACTGGAGTATATGTATATCTTGTAGGCATTGCCAATCATCTTAATTTTAGGGTGTCAACTTACTGATGTTCCCGCTATTCACCTAAGACACGCTGCGGCGAATGCAGGACTGGCCAATGGTCCAAATGCCGAGCCCACCAAGGTGTGTCACCTCTGCAAGAGCATGCAGAAGGCGGTTTAGTATACCGCCGGCCGCCTCCTCGCCATCAGTGGACCTTCGCCATCTGGTTCTACTCCCGTCCCTGAGGGCTTCTCCTGCATCCAAATTACTCATCATAAGCTCAGCTATCGCTTTCATGCTCGCCATGTGTGCTCACACACCAACTTGTTCAAGCTCAACCCTCATGTGGCAAGTATCTCTCGTTGCTGAGCGTACAATTCATAGGACTGAAAGATGGATGATCCCATCTATAACATGTTTCTTTTTTCATTACATTCATGTTCTATTACTTAATACAATTCCGATGATATATGTTTGTTGTACATTATATGGGGGAAAGGTGCAAGCGCGTGCTCGCTGTCGGAGATGACAAGCTCGATGTGAGACACGACGGAATGACGACGCATCAGAGGTTGCCGAGAAATGGGCACGTGTGGGAATGCCTAGGTACACTGTAGAATGGGCAAGTGGGGCGACCTGGCAAGCCGGCTCTGGTCCACCAGCCATTTCCAGGGAGCATGGGAACAAAAACATGACATAATAATAATTTCATGTTTATATTTGAATTCTACTCGTTAATGCGATCTCAATGATATATATATGTTGTATAATATATTAGGATTATATGGTAACATATGTGCTCACTGTGGGAGACAATGAGCTCGCTGTGAGAGACGACGACAACATGTTGTCGGAGGTTGCCGAGGGAGAGGCACGTGTGGGAGTGCCAGGGAACTCATGTGGATGGGCAACGCACGACCTGGCAAGCTGGGTCCGATCAACTGGGATTTCGGAAGAGCGTGGAAACAAAAACATGACATAATAATAATTTCATGTTTATATTTGAATTCTACTCATTAATGTGATCTCAATGATATATATATGTCACATAATATATTGGGATTATGTGGTAACATATATGCTTACTGTGGGAGACGATGAGCTCGCTGTGGGAGATGACGACAACGCGTTGTCGGAGGTTGCCAAGGGAGAGGCACGTGTGGGAGTGCCAGGGAACTCATGTAGATGGGCAACATGCGACCCGGCAAGCCGGGTCCGGTCAACCGGCACTTCAGAGGACCGCGGGAATGAAAACATTATATAATCACAATTTCGTGTTTATATTTGAATTCTACTCATTAATGCAAATTCAATGATATATATATGTTATATAAAATATAGAAATTATTTAGTAACATACGTGCTCGCTGTCGGAGATGGTGAGCTCGCTGTGGGAGACGATGACGACATGTCGTCGGGGGTTGCCGAGGTACGACATGTGCAGGAGGCCCGAAAACTCATGTAGACAACCTAGTGGCGTGATCCAGCAAGCCGGTTCCAGGCTTCCGGGAAGGGCTGGGCCTTTTTGCGGGCCGCAAGTGTCAATAAAGTTCATAATTTCAATTTTCATAGGTATATTCGTATTCTACTCATTATTACAAATCCAATGATATATATATGTTACATAAAATATTGGAATAATGTGGTAATATGCATGCTCGCTGTTGGAGACGATAAGCTCAGTGTGTAAGACGACGACAACGCATCTCGGACATTGCCAAGGGACAGGCACATGTGGGAAAGCTCGGGCATGTCACGTGGATGGACTTAAAGATGGAACGGGACATGTGAGAAAGTGGCCCCTGAATGTTATAGCTGAGAATAGCAAGATATCCCTGGGAACGGGAAAAACCCAGGGAGCCCTGTGATTTAACAGGCGAATCTCAGCTATCGGAGGCCTGTCACTCTGCTGGGTTAAGTGTGACAATCAGGTGGGAAATTGGATCTGTTAAGGACCTTAGTAATAGTAAAGGGGGGTGGTAGCTTAGTAAGGTCCTTCTAGATGAGGGGGGTAAAGAGGGAGGGATCTTCTATAGAGATATTGGCATTGTATGCCTGGCTATTGTTTGACATATTGTTAGGGTGGGTGCCTTTAAGAATAATGTCAATAGTGTTTGTATAGTTGTTATTTTAAAGAGTATGATACTATATAGAACAACCAGCTATAGGAGCCATAAGGATACCAAGCATTATTCCTAGATGATGGTGGTTGAGAGGAAAGAAGGATGCTCTAATAATCCATCACACATCACCTGTGTTATCCCTAATGGCAATGCCCTCACCCCTGCAATCAAAGCAGCTATAGCTAAAAGGAAACTACCAACTCACATCCCTAATCTGTCAACTTTGCACTAGTTATTGTTTTAATGCAGATTATTCTGACCATTTCTGCACTGGAGCAAATAACAATACCACTTGCTCATGCATACATATAGTGTCTTAAAAAACCAGTTAAGTGTTTTGAACTTTTAATTGTTCTAGGGATACCTCAGGAACTAGGGAGGATAAGAACATGTAACTAGGCTTGTTTAAAAGCCCTTAATCTTAGCTTTCTGTTAGTATACTAGACATAACATAATGATCATTATATAAGGAGATATAATATACTTTTTCTGGTGTATACACTTGACCAGTTTTTTGGCCTCAGTATCCCTAGATTATTATGTTTTAAATAGTAACATAGAATTTGGTCCCAGAGGGCTGAAATTGAACATAGAGATCATATGACCTATAATAAACTCACACCAGGTGCAAACATACCAAAACATCTGCTTCTTCTTTACTACCAATACTATAAAGCCTCTCTCCTCCCTCTCTCCTCTTATAAAACATAGTATATTATCTCTTTCCTTTAGGCTAGCTACCTACACCACAAAATAACCAAAGCAGCATGCAGAAGCCATGGGATAATCACCAACATGAGGAAAAAGTACCTCTCTAACCTTCAAAAGTCTCTTAAAGGTTATTTTACTAAGCTCTCTAACTAGAATATTCACTATACAATATATCTTTTTAGCTCTAGAGGGGCAAATACTACTCCTTAGATTTCCAAAAGATTAAAGGCCATCAAGGAGACCACTATCTCTGATTAGATAATAAGAAACTACCTTAGAAAGGTAGCACTAAAGGCAGTTGGAAAGAAGAAGTAACCTTATCTTAAGCTAGCTTACTATAGAGCCAGAAAGAATTTTGCAAAAAGCACCTATACTGACTATAAAAGACTAGAAGATGGTAATTGATTGATTTTGGTCTAATCTAACCAGATTGTCCTCTTTTAGTCCTCTACAGTCTAGTATAGGCACTTTTTACAATGTTTTTTCTAGCTCTATAGTAATGTTATGCTCCTGGCTAGGCACAAGATGGTCTGACGTAGACGTGACAAAGTCACTCAAGGCAGGGACAGGGTCTGGGGGTTTTGCAGGGAACAGAGGTCCTACTGTGTGATGGGGACGACACTAGGTCAAGTTCACATTCAAGCATGGTTGCTTTAGGGTGCTTAGATGGAGGAGATGAGAGGGGTGGAGGATAGGGTTGCTACTTGAGTTAACTTGGCTTAAAGCCAGAGATGGATCCCGCAACAAGAATAGGGTTATAGAGGATGAAACGTGGGCCTTAACAGTAAGCAGCCAATAAAGGGCACTTCACTAAACTGAAACAATAAGAGGGAAGGCTACTAGCTTGGATTGGGGGATTAAGTTAGGCTTAAGGCCTTCAGTGCTCAACAGGGAGCCTTATATATAGGAGGAGGCACAGCCTTGTGACTAACGGGAACAATAGCGAGCCCATAAGGGGTGAGCTAAAACGCAAGAGAGCAATACATTCTGAAACACAAGGGAGCAATAAGAGCTGAAACACAAGGAGCCAATAAGGGCTAAAAATAGGTGAAACACAAGGGAGCAATAAGGAAGGATCAAATGGGAGATCCATAGAGATGAAAGAGATAAGATAAGTAGATGGCTACTTAGCTCATCAGTTACCACCATAAGGGTAGTGAGTAGGGCAGATGCATTCTCAACAGAAGATAGTATGCTTAAGAGTATGAGCATGAGTCAGGTGAGGCCGGGGGGCAAGCCGAAGCTCTATAGGATCATGATCAGTATGAAGGGGACGGAACTTAGTAAAACAATGTGAGGTATAAGGCCAAGGTTGTAAAAGGGATTTAAGAGTAAAAGGTTTGGGTGTGATGTAAGGAAGGATATCAAGGGGATAGGCAGGGACAACTTCAGAGAAGCTAGAGACTACAGTGATGCAGTCTCAGGTATCAGGGGTCTCAAAGAGGGGAGCGTGATCAGACAAAGAGGAAGAAGAAAAAGTAGGGGTAGGTTCAGAATGTAATAAGTAAGCTAGCTTAAGATAGGGTTACTTCTTCTTTCCAACTGCCTTTAGTCCTGCTTTTATAAGGTAGTTTCTTATTGTCTAATCAGAGATAGTGGTCTCCTTGATGGCCTTCAATCTTTTGGCAACCTAAGGAGCAGTATCTGCCCCTCTAGAGCTAAAAAGATGTGTTGTTTAGTGAATATTTTAGTTAGAGAGCTCTGCAAAATAACCTTTAAGAGACTTTTGAAGGTTAGAAAGGTGATTTTGCCTTATGTTGGTGATTGTCTCATGACTTCTGCATGCTGCTTTGGCTATTTTGTGGTGTGGGTAGCCAGCCTAAAGGAGAGAGATGATATACTATGTTTTATAAGAGGAGAGTGGCTTTATGGTATTGGTAGAAGCAGATATTTTGGTATATATGCACCTAGTTTGAGTTTATTATAGGTCATATGACCTCCATGTTCAATTTCAGCCCTCTAGGACCAAATTCTATGTCACTATTTGAAAAACAATGATCTAGGATACTGAGGCCAAAAAACTAGTCAAGTGTATACACTAGAAAAAGTATATTATATCTCCTTATATAATGATCATTATGTTATGTCTAGTATACTAACAGAAAGCTAAGATTAAGGGCTTTTAAACAAGCCTAGTTACATGTTCTTATCCTCTCTAGTTCCTAAGGTATCCCTAGAACAATCAAAAAGTTCAAAACACTTAACTGGTTTTTTGAGGCACTGTATCCTCCACTGACCTAACCAATCCCACTGCCACATATGATGGCATACCAATGACCACATTATCTCTCATTGCCTTACAACCCAGCCTTTTCACAAATGCCACCTAAATAGCATAGATTCACTCTGCACTATCCTTCAGTTATAGAACCTTACCACCCATCTACTCACCTATGCAACTTCCTAACTGCATCTAAGTCCTCCCTGTTCTGGCCCCTCCCAAGACCCCTAAATGAGACTCCCAAGCTAAGGCCTAAGCTGTCACTGCTGCCGCCTGGCACCAACTGGGTAGGCTGGTCAGCAACAATGGGGTGAGAGATGTACCTGCACCACACACTGGAGAAACTGAATGCTGAGTATCTGCCTGAATCTGACTGCAACTTCCTTACTTACTGGGTCCCTAAGACCAATGGTTATGACTTGACCTAACTCCTATATCACCCCCTATGTGCTTTGACCCTTATGACTCGTACTGACTCCTATTAATGTCTACTAACTCCAGTTCTACTCTATTGTAGACTACAGCCTTATTGTTAGTAGACACTTGACTCATTATGACTCATTCCATACCTACTTAGTACTGCCCTCACCCAGTAGTACTGTATATAAGTAGGGGCTGAGGTTACCTTGTAGAACCTCAGCTTGATCCTCCTATCTGTTCTCATAAGGCTTTGAGAGCCTTATACCTAATCCAAGTCCTTTGCGACTTAATCCTTTTATGTGCTAGTCTCTCTTGCGAAGGGAGCCTCCTGAGTCTATGCTATAGAAGTCTTTGTAACTTCTCTTCTTTACCACCTTCAACTTAGTCTGTTATGATCTGGCTCTAGCCCTACTTTTCTTCTTCTCCTTTCTCTAATTATGCTCCCCTCTTTAAAGTACCCAATACCTGGGACTGCATCACTATGGTCTCTAGTTTCCCTAACATCATTCCTGCTCATCCCCTTGATATCCTTCCTCATGTTGCTCCTGAACCTTTCTCCTTTAATTCCCTTCTACATTCTTGGCCTTATACTTCTCATCACTTTATTGAGTTCTGTCCTCTATATACTAATAATGATGCTACAGAGCTTCACCCTACGCCTCGCTCTCACCAGACTTATGCTTACACCTTTGAGCATGCTACCTTCTGCTGCAAACCCATTTACCCTACCCACTACCCTTATAGTGGTAACCAACAAGCTAAGTAGTTACCTACTTATCTTATCTCTTTCTTCTCCATAAATCTTCTATTGATCCCTTCCTATTGTTCCCTTGTGTTTCATCTATTCTTAGCCCTCTATTATTCCCTTATCCCTTCTATTGCTCCCTTACATATCAGCTTGCCCCTTAAGGGCTTGCTATTGTTCCCAATTAGTCATAAGGCTATGCCTCCTCCTATATATAAGGCTCCCTATTAAGCACTGAAGGCCTTAAGCCTAACTTGATTCCTAATCTAAGCTAGTAGCCTTCCCCATATTGTTTCAGTTTAGTGAAGTGCCCTTTGTTGGCTGCTAACTATTGAGGCCTGCGTTTCAACCCCTCTACAATCCTATTCTTGTTGTGGGATCTGTCCCTAGCCTTAGGCCGAGTCAACTCAAGTAGTAACCCTGTCCTTCACCCCTCTTATCTCCTTCATTTAAGCACCCTAAAGTGACCACACTCAGGTGTGAACTTGACTTAATGTTGTCCCCATTACATAGTAGGACCTCTGTTCCCTATAAACCCTCCTTTCCCCCATCCCTGCCTTGAGTGACTTTGTCACATCTACATCAGACCACCTTATGCCCAGCCTAGAGTGTAACATAGTCACTACGAGTGACTTAAGTGCCTTCACAATAGGCTTTATCAACTTAGTGCTAAATGCACTCATCCTCATCACATACCTTCTAATATATGTGCATATACAATATGTGGCACAACTGATTATCTTAAGCATTATCCTTCACCTGTATGTGATAAAACAACTTTATTGCCATTAAGCTAGGGGTCACTAGCTAGCACCAGTGACATAAGCCCTAGCTAGACCCACTCATTTAATTTAATTACTAACATATTACATACTTCCTAAGTCATAGTGCTAGGATCACCACATAAGACAATTACTATACAAACATGTGACCAAGCAGTCACATGACATCCATAGACATGAGCAGAGTATAGAAAAGTAGAAAAGTCTTATAGCTTACATAAGTTTAAGGGACAATAAACTGATTCTAAAAAAAAATAAAGACTATATCTCTCTATTATCCATGGTTTTTACATTGCTTATTGTCATTATGGCCATATAATATAAGGGGAATCCCAGAAGTATATATATTTTTGGTGCTCACTAGTTTGACTTACTCTTCTTAGACATTGTAATAGATGGTAAGCTCTCTCAAGGGCCTTTCTCTCATTTCAGATGCTCAAGTTAATAGAGTGGTCATTTATGCTGCTTTTATAGGAGAATTTGCCTTATGCATCAACATGCCAAACTGTTGGCCTAACTATAGGGTGGCTTATGTCATTCACCATCTTCTTTGCCCTTAATAGTAAGGTGTTTAGATAATGCCCATCTCTATGGATTAAGTTTTCTAATGCTAATATTGTATTATCATAGCATGAGATGGGATATACCAATCCTGATGCTGGGCACATATTTCAGGTTCTAGAGTATTATATATTTTGGCATTACTGTACATTGTGATTAATCTTCATCTAGAGAGAGGCATGTTCTACCATATTGTTTGTTTTTCATAGATAATAGAAGGTATGAGGGCTAGATCCTCATCCTCATATATCCTCTAATAGTGTTATGCTCTACTAACCCAAACATAAAATCCTTTCTTACTTATTGATGATTGCTGATCTTAATCTAATCTTATCTCTGATATTTTTGAAGTCTCTTAATTGATGGTAGCAGATTAAAATACTGTACAGCCTTTTTGATTGATAGCTTATAGCTTTTCTTTATTTAGTTTCCCAAAAGAAGTCCCTTTTAGGCTAATAGGGGGACATTTATAGGCTGGCAGGCATACTTAAAGTAAAATATATAAAAATGCCTAGATTCAAGAAGTCAAGCCTTAAGCTTAACTTGATCAATAAATCATAGTCTTATCTATTTTACTTATCATCTCTCAACCAACTCTAACTAGTCTTTAAGATCTATCTCTAGGTATCATTATCTATAGTAAGGATATATTAGGGCCTGCTGCCTCTTTAAGACACCTCTCTATATTAGTAATACTACAGTCTTTATTGAATCTTCGAGCAGAATGAGATTACTTAAGGGAGACCTTCCTCTTTTGGAAACACCTAGGCCAGAGTGCCTAAGTTGACAATGCACAAACAGAAAGGCCCGCTGTAGCCTTGAAAAATAGGCAATTACAGTGTGCCCAGCTTCTATAATCTTCTTAAAGCCATGCTGATGCACTTCAAATCCTCTTTTATCCATATTATGGCACTTGTTGTTGGCTACTACTCTGAAGATTTCTCCCACTTTCTCATGTACTCATTGCTTAGCATGTGGCTTAAGGAAAATAATGTGCTCATACTCTGTAGTGTTAATACACATGCATTTACCAAATGCATCTGCACCAAGGGTGTCATAGAATGGCTGTATATACTTGGGGGGCTTCAGCATGTAGGAGGGATGGTGGAAAGGAGGGAAGATATAGGCATGTGAAGGGGGAGGGTACAGTCGTTCACCCAGGTTTCGACCGGCGCTTAATAAGCGAGTTAAGCGACTGGGGTATGGACCACTGAGTCTATACACAAAACAAATAAAATTGAATCTTCACTCTTAGTTTAGGGATGAAGTAGGCATCAACGCGAAGAGTTTCGTGTTTTTTTTG
>Ga0210393_10005183_pt1 | contig 10264 bp, 9 predicted proteins | sample IncBWC27OmetaG_FD_160068 | JGI IMG/M metagenome (GOLD analysis project Ga0210393, IMG submission 160068) | Forest soil microbial communities from Barre Woods Harvard Forest LTER site, Petersham, Massachusetts, United States - Inc-BW-C-27-O ...
CGTTGACACGGTTGAGCGAGCGACTAACATGTCCGCGGGGGAACAAGCGCGGTGCGCTGTTTGCAACTTTAACTCGAAATCAATCGCCGTGCGCCGAAAGCCAAATTCACCAATCTGGTTCACGCATCCATCAAATTTCAATCGAGGAGTCTCCATGAGGGTAGTCATCAAAAGGACGTGTATCGCTACGGCGATCCTAGGAATAATTGGGGCATCGACGGCATTGGGCGGCACCGCCTCGCAGGCTGTGGACGTCGGCTCACTCAGCGGCGCGCAAGCGAGTCAGTCGATCTCAGTCACCATCGCGCTGAAGCTGAGTGATCTGGCCGGCGCCGAGTCGCTGATGCAGCGGCTGGCATCGTCGAGCGATGCGATGTACGGAAAGTTTTTGACGCCTGCGCAGGTCGAAGCACAGTTCGGGCCGAGCGAGAGCGATGTCGCAAGAGTGATTGGCGCGCTGAGTGCCTCAGGTCTGACGGTGGAAAGAACCACTTCGACGACGCTGACCGCGACCGGCAAGGCCGCGACGCTGGAACAGGTTTTTCACACCAGCCTGCATCAATTTGTCATGCCGGCGACCGCAAAACATCCGTCGTTCACTTTCCGTGCCGCCAAGACCGCGCCCGTGGTGCCCGCGAACATTGCCTCAGTCGTGCGCGGCGTGATCGGACTGAACACCAACCCCGTGTTCTCGCCGCACCTGAAGCACGTCCCCGCCACGTTAGGCGGAACTCCGGTGAGCCGATATCCAGGCTCGACTTCGGGAGTCGACACCGAATCGGGCGCACTGACCGTGAAGGATTTTGCGACTCTCTATGATGTGAATCCGCTCTACACCAAAGGGGTCACCGGCAAGGGTCGCACGGTCGGCATCGTCACCTTGGCGAATTTCACACCGAGCGATGTTTTCGCCTATTGGAGTTCGCTGAACCTCAAAGTGAAGTCCAACCGGCTGACAGTCATCAATATTGACGGCGGCCCTGGCGCGCCCAGCGATGCGTCAGGCTCGGATGAAACCACGCTTGATGTTGAACAATCCGGCGGCATTGCCCCCGGCGCCAATATCATCGTGTATCAATCGCCGAATACCGATCAAGGATTCCTGGATGCGTTCGCACGGGCGGTGCACGACAACAAGGCCGACTCCTTCTCCACGAGCTGGGGCGAGTGGGAGTTCTTCGACAGCGCCGCTGCCGGTGATCAGGTCACCGATGTGTTTTCGCACGAAACGGTCAGCTCTTTGCAGGCGCTTCACGAGGTTTTGGTGGTCGCCGCCCTGCAAGGCCAGACCACGTTTGCGGCTGCAGGCGACTGCGGCGCCTACGACGTGTTCGACGAGGTGCCGGCGAATTTCTCGACGCCGCTGAGTGTGGACAATCCGGCCAGCGACAGCGCGATCGTCGCCGCGGGCGGTACCACTCTGCCGGGGGTGCAGGAGTTCTCGCTCCCTGACGGGTCAATCTTCAGCATCAACGTTCCGCGGGAACGTGTCTGGGGCTGGGACTATCTGACACCGCTGTGCGTTGCCCTGGGCTTGGATCCTCTCGGCAACTGCGAGATCTTTCCGGGCGGCGGTGGCGGCGGCGTCAGTGTGTTCTTCCCATTGCCGCTCTATCAATTCGGCACCTTCGGTACGCAGACCAGTCAGCCGAATCAATCTTTCGTGGACAACAGCACTTCACCGCCGACGGTGGATTTCGCACTGCCGGCGCGCTTTTTTGGACGCAATGTGCCGGACGTGTCGTTCAACGCAGATCCGGACACCGGGTACGCGCTGTTCTACACCTCGGACAAAAACGGCTTCCAAGTTGACACCTTCTTCGGCGGCACGAGCTTCGTCTCACCGCAGCTCAACGGCGTCACGGCTCTGCTGTCGCAAAATGCGGGTCATCGGCTCGGCTTGATCAATGTTGAACTCTACAACCTGGCACGCTTGGGACTCACGCAGGGCCGGCATCCGGTGATCAACACGATCTCGACCGGCGACAACTGGTTCTACAAGGCACGCGACGGCTATAGCCCGGCGGTCGGCCTGGGGACCATCGACGTGTTCAATCTGTCCGAAGTGACACGCTGATCGCGTTCGTAAGGAATCCCGCATCCGCCCTCTGTTCTTCAGAGGGCGGATGCTTTTGATTCAGGTGCCCGCTCTTTGGATCATGGTGGCGACGGCCTGATCGATGCCGATGCAGCCCTTGCGGGCGTTCGCGCCGCGATTTGGAAAGTCGATCCAGCCGGCATTGAACCCGTCGAGCATCTGCATGCGGGGCGTGGGATTTTTCATGCCCTGTGCGCGAAAGATCGATTCCCATTGATTGCGGGCGACGGCTTGCGCCCGCACCGGCCGCGCCAGCACCTTGGCGAATGCATCGGCGAGCGTGTTCGGCGACACGCGCTGTGCACCCTCCAATTCGACCACACGCGGTCCGTTCCACTCCTCCTGCAGGAGCGCCGCAGCGGTGCGGCCGACGTCATCCGTGGCGATCATGGGGACGGGACGATTCAGCGGCTGAAGGTAGCTCTGGATGCTCCCGTCCCTGGCCGAGGCGATGTCCCATGTGGCGTTTTCCATGAACCATGCGGCGCGCAGGAAACTCACGGGCATCGGCAGGGCTTTCAGGGCATCCTCCATCAGACCCAGGCCATTCAACAAATTTGGCTGCAGCACATCTGCGCCGATGGTCGAGAGCACCACTACTTTTTTTGGCTTCGCCGCGGCGAGCGCGGTGTAAATCGAGGCGATGAATTCCCGGGCTTCGGGAAATCCGGGCGCCGGGTCGAAGATCGGCGGCAGCATGGCAAAGACACCCTGCGTCCCTTCGAAGGCTTTGGCCAGCGCCCCCGCGTCCGCGGAATCCGCGACCGCAATGCCGCAGCCAAGGTTTGCCCATGCGGCGCCCTTGGCTTCATCGCGGACCACCGCGCGGACGCGTTGATCCGCGGACAGAAGACTGCGGGCCACCGCGGCCCCGACTTTCCCCGTGATACCGGTAACTGCATACATAGTCGCTGCTCCTTGAAAAATCACGCTCTGCGCGGTGGGTGTCAATATCTCGCGTCACCATTCGTGCTACAACAGCGTTTATGTGAAGATAGTCGTGAGTTTCTGTCAGGAATACCATGACCTTCGATAGCAAGCTGCTTTCCGGCCTGACGGTACTGATCGCGGTAGTTGAGGCCGGCACCATCGCGCGGGCCGCCGAAGCCTTGGGACTTTCTCCCTCCGGTGTCAGCCGCGCCCTCTCGCGCCTGGAACAGCGCGTCGGCGCGCGGCTGCTGGCACGCACCACGCGCTCGCTCTCGCTGACCGATGAGGGACGGCGTTTCTATGAACAAGTCGGGCCGCATCTCGCGGGCATCGAGGAAGCAGCCGTCGCGGCGTCCGGATCCGCCAACAAGGTATTCGGACGGCTGCGCGTCAACATCGATCCTTACTTTGCGCGCATCGTGCTATCGGCGCATCTCGCGGCGTTTCTGACGCGTTACCCGGATGTTTCGGTGGAGTTGATCATGCGGGATGCCGTGGGCGATCTTGTCGCCGATGGGTTCGATCTCGCGCTGCGTTTCGGCGAGCCGCCGGTCGGCTCATTCGTCGCAAGGAAGCTCATTGAAACGCGGGTACTGACGGTCGCCTCACCGTCGTATATCAAAACCCACGGACGGCCCCGCCAGCCGGGGGACCTCGAGGGATGCGATTGCATCGATTTCTACGATGCGGCGAACGCCAGGCCCTACGGCTGGGAGGTCAGACGGAAGAAGGAAGTGATCCCGCTTCGGGTCAAGGGGCGCCTGCTGGTATCGGACTCGGGGACGCTGATCGGCGCATGCGAGGCCGGCGCGGGAATCGCCCAGGTGCTCGAACTCGGATGCAAGCATCTTGTGGATAGCGGCCGGCTGGTTGAGTTGTTTCCGGAATGGTCGGATGAGCGCTTCCCCCTTTACGCCATCTATCCATCCCGGCTGCACCGCGCGGCGAAAGTGCGCATGTTCATCGAGTTTTGTATGGAAGTGATGGCCGGAAAACCGCGCGCAGTTGGCAGCAAGGTGCGGTGAGTCATTTGTTGCTTTTCTGCCTGTAACGATTCTCACCCCGACGTCACTATGGGTTCATGGCACGCGAGAACCGGCCGTGTCGCGCGGCTTCTCGTTGCTTATCAAGGTTGTCACCCGCCGATATCCACAGGAGTTTAAGAATATGAGTGAACCATTCAAAGCTGCACGCAAACTTCAAGTGCAGTTCAAGCATGACGTTACCCGTGAGCAAGTGCTGGCGGTCGTGGAGTCCGTGTTTCGCATCTCGGGTTGTGTGGCCTGCGGGATCCGCGGCATCGACCTGATCCTGCAGGGCGGAGATCCGGCGTTCGGGCCGATTCAAGGCCTGTCCGGTGTCTCCGGCGTTATCGGCGCCTGAAGCCGGTACGCTGAGTTCGACCGGTGTCGGCACGAAGGATCCGGCTCGGCGCGACCATCGACGGGAACGACGCGGCGCTGATTGGGTGCGTCGTTCCTCTTGTCGATGTGGTTGAAATCACGCCGGATCGCTGGGCAAGCTTCTCGCGCCGTCAAGCTCCGCGCGTCGAGACACCGACGCTCGATGTTCTGGCCGCCATCGCCGCGGAGCGCACGCTGATCCTGCACGGCGTCGGCCTCTCGATTGCCAGTCATGATCGTTGGAATGACGCCTATATCGGCGTGCTGGACCAGATGTTCGCGCATCCTCTTGCGATCGCCTGGCACAGTGAACATTTATCATTCGCACGAGTCGACGGCGAACCATTGGGCACCATGGTCGAACCGCCCTGGACCCAAGAGGCGCTCGATCTGGTCGCCGCGCGAATCAATGCGCTGCAGGACCGTTACGGCGTGCCATTCCTGGTGGAACACGTGGCTCGCGCCTTCCGCGAAGGCGAAGAAAATGAGATGAGCACGGCGGATTTTCTCAATCGCCTCTGCAGGAAAACCGGCTGCGGGATCCTCCTCGATGTCTACAATCTCGAATGCGACCAATACAATTTTTCCGCGGAGCCCTCGCAGCTGCTCGATGCGCTTGATCTGGATGCCGTTCGAGAAATCCATGTTGCCGGGGGCGTGATCCACAAGGGCTACAAAGTCGACATTCATTCGCGAACTCTTGCTCCGTCCACTCTGGCGCTGCTCGACCAGGTACTCGGCGCGACTCGGCGCGTCGAGGCCGTAATATTCGAAGTGCTGGGCGAAGCGATACCCAGCATGGGGCTGGACGCTTTGACGCTCGAACTGAGACGGTTGCGAGGTGTTCTCGATGCCCATGCGTGAAACGCTGGCGCTGCGTCAACGGCGGCTGCTGGCGGCAGTCAAGGGCCGCGCGAGCGGCGGCGGGTATTTTGCCGCGGAGGAATTAGCGCTGCTGCGCGAGACACAGCTGTGGTGGCGCCGGCTCGGGATCATGCGAGCCTGTCGATTTACCCCGACGTTACTCGCGGCGCTGGGCCGCCTCGAGGATTCCGTGGCGGAATTTGTGCGCGACTCGCCGGGCGCCGACGGTATCGAGGCGCAACGCGATCTCTTTCTGGCCCACGCTGCCCGTGATCCTGATGCGCTGTGCGCCGCGGTCGCCGCCACCGAGGCGGCTCTGCTCGCCGTCCGCGAAAACCCCGACGAAACCGCGCGCGCCATCTCTTGGCCTCGAGATCCCGAACCGGTGTTTGCCGCGCTGCTGCGGGGCGAGCGGCCGCCGCAGGCGTTCAGCGATCCCTTTGTCGTGACCGTCGGGCCGAACGGACGCCTCGAATGGCATCGCGCTGAAATGGCGCTGACTTAAATCATGGATCATGTGATTAAAGTGGAGGAGGTTGGTCAACGGCATGCACTTGCCGAGGCCGATCTGCCCGAGAACCGACTTGAGCGGCCCTCTCCGCCGCGACGCGGCCCCGTTAGAATATCGACGCTGGCGCTCGAAAACCGCCCGGGCGGCGGTGCCGCGCACCATTCGCGTGCGAAGGATGGAAATGCACTGCGGCGGCGTACACTGAATGCCTCTGAAGTCGCTCACGGAGAAAGGGACTTGCAATTCGCTGAGTTCGACGCGGCATACCTTGTGCGCCTTCAGGCCAGAGACGTCGGCACCGAAGCGCATTTCGTCGCGTATTTCGGTGAACTCATCCGACTCAAGTTGCGCGCGCGCTTGCCGTCCAAAGAAGCCATCGAAGATGCGCGGCAGGAAACCTTCTTGCGCGTATTGGCGCTGATTCGCTCCGATGGGGGCGTGCGGCAACCGGACCGGCTCGGCGCACTGGTCAATTCGGTCTGCAACAACGTGTTGCGCGAGCATTACCGCTCCAAAGCCCAGCGTGAGACGCCCATGGACGACGAGGTGGCGGGCGCTTTCGTCGATCCGGAACCGAGCGCGCTGTGCGCCATCGAGTTGAAAGAAACCGAGCATCTGGTGCGGCAAACTTTGAGCGAACTGGCGGAGCGGGACCGCGGCTTGCTGCGATGCGTGATGCTGGAAGACCGTGACAAAGGCGAAATTTGCGCCGAGTTTGGGGTGACGCGAGAGCACTTGAGGGTCTTGGTGCACCGCGCGAAACAGTCATTCAAGTCGTATTATCTCAGGCGGCTAGGCCACTCATGAATCATCAGGAAGCCACCGAGCTCGCCGCGGTTGAAAAGTATTTACTGGACGAGTTGTCGCCGGCGGTGCGCGACGCGTTCGAAGAACATTTTTTTTGCTGCCCGGAATGCAGTGCCGATTTGCGCGCGACCGCGGCTTTCCTCGAGGCGGCGAAACGGGAATTGAGCGGCGCGCGTGTGGTAAGGCCGGCGCGCGCTACTGCAAGAAACACATGGTTCGGATTTCTCGCCAAGCCTGCGTTCCTGTTTCCCGCACTCGCTTCGCTTCTGGTGATCATCGCCTACCAAAACATCGTGGTCTTTCCGCCGCGCTCCACCGCTGAAGTAGTGGAACCCAACAACCCAGAGATCATGCCGTCCCTCTCGTTGGTTGGAGGCAATAGTCGCAGCACGGCGGCAACGCCTACGGTCGCGGTGGAAAACGCTCAATCCTTCATCATGTCCGTGGACATTCCGACCAACGAGCAATTTTCGAGCTATGTTTGCGTGCTGAAATCCGCGTCCGGATCGATCTACTGGACTCTACCGATCCCGGCGCAGCTCGCGAAAGATACGGTCTACATTCGAGTTCCCGTCACCCAGGGGCTGGGCGGAAACTACACGCTGGTTGTGCAAGGGCTCAACAAGAGCGCGGCGGGGGAATCCGCAATCGAATTGGCACATTACCGCTTTACGCTGAAGAATCACGAATAAATCAACAATCAAAGGCTTTACCATGCAACGCCAAGACAAAAAACCGACGTTTTACTTCCAAGCCGACGCGAGCTCCTTGGGCGGGTTTCTGCAACAGCCGTTTCAACGGTTGGTTCCACCGCAAGCCTCGGTTTCGCTGCCCTCGGCGGGCGGGTTTGCAACCGCACGCACGGAAGGGTTTAATCTCGAACAAATAGTGTCCTGTACTTCGTCCCATACCCGTGTTTCGGGTCGGGAAACGACCGACGGCCGTGCATTCTCGACGCTCGTCACCGCGGTCATCGAAGGCCTGAACATACTGGAGATCGTGACGGCTGAGCGTGTCGTCGCGCAGATCTCGGTGGAGTGCCCGGCGGATTACGGGCCGCGGAGGATCTCCTTGGCGGGATCTCATTTCGAGGGACTGCGGGTGGGCGGTCACAACGCCTCGCCCACGTTGAATCCAAGTTTTCTGAACGCGCAACCGGCAGGAACCGTGCGTTCACCGATGACGTGGACAGACTTTCGCGGCATCGGAGAGAAGCAAAGCCGGACGCTGATCGGCGCGATCAAGAAGACGCGAAATGCCGCTTGGGATTGGGCTCAAGAGAGATATGAATGGATGGGTTCGAGTCAAAAACGCAAGGACGGCGAGCTTGTACAATGTTCGTTAGTGGACTCCGTCGCGTCGCCAATCCCGGGCAGCTCGCTCGGACACCTCATCGAAATTCCCGAGTTCGGCAGGATTATTCTCGGCGAATTGCTGGTTTCTTCCGATTCTGTGCAGCTCTTTATGATTCGTGCCGAGTTGGGCTGCAATGTTCACGGCGTGATCACCGTGCAGGCGGGAAGCGGGGGCACCATGATGCCGCCGCTACTCAACTCCTAGCATTACTGCTGATGCTGGCAGGTGCAAGCCTGCCGGCCTGCCACCGGCAGGCAACTGACGATCCCGCGGCCGTCTATCAAAGCGTGCGCGGCGATTTTCTGAGCGGTAACCTGGATGTTGCTGAAGGACGAGCGGCCAAGGCCCGCCAGCAATTTGCCGGCGGAGACGGGAAAGGCACGGACTGGGCCATGCAATTTCGCCTGCTCGAGGCGGAGACACTGGTCTATCAAGGCCGCGGCTCGGACGTGATTGCGCGGCTCTCTGAGCAAGGAGTTTCCTATCCCGCCGTGGGCGACTCGGCGATCAAGCGAAATTTACTCTTGAGTTTGGCGCACGCCAATCTTGGCCAGCGGCCGCAGTCGGACCGAGAACTCCATGAAGCTCACCGGCTCGCCGACCAGGACAAATCTCCGCTGTTGGGTGAAGTGCTGAGAACCGAGGCCCAATTTCAAGTGGCTCACAAGGATTTGCCGGCGGCACTCGGGCTGTTCCAGAAGAGCTTGCGCATCGCCCGCGAGCAAAATGATGCCTATCTTGCGGCAACCGATCTTCTTAACATCGGATTCGTGTCCCTGCAGCGGGAGCGCTACGACGAGGCGATCTCAGAGCTCAGCGGCGCGGCGGATTTCGCGGAACGCATTCAGGCTCGGGTTCTCATTCAGGCGGCACTGGGGAATCTGGGGGAGGCGTACCTGCGGTTGGGTGATTTCGAGAAGGCACTCGTTAACTACCAGCAGGCCGAGCAGCAGGCGAAGCAGCTCGGGGCAAAGAGCAGTGAGGTGATTTGGCTGCAAGATATCGGATTGTGTTATTACCGGCTCGGTAATCTCGAGGCGGCCAAAGAATTCGACCAGCTGGCATTGACACCGGCGTTGGCTCTGCGGACGTCCGCACAAATCGTCAATATCGATACCAATCTGGCGTTTTTGCACTTTCGGCTCGGGCAATACGATTTGGCGAAGTCTTACAGCGATGACGCCATACGCGAAGCTCGCACTTTGGGCGACACTGCTGAAGCCGCGTACCCGTTGTTTTTGCAGGCATTGCTCGCCGCGCGGCAGCCGAACCGCGCGGATGCGGAACAAATGCTGATGCAGGCCCACCAGGACTCTTTGGCCGACCCCTCGCTGCGTTGGGAGATCGAGAATGCGATTGCAAACTTCCATGCGGCGCGGCACGACTCGCGCAAAGCAGAGCTTTGGTATCGAAGTTCGATTCACACCTTCGAGACCCAGCGCGCCGCCCTCAAAGGTGAGGCGCTGAAGTTGTCGTTTTTTGCGAACGCAGATACGCTGTACCGCGACTACGCGGATTTTCTCATTGCCGCTCACCGGCCGGTTGCAGCGCTGCAGTTGCTGGACAGTGGCCGCGCGAGAACACTGGATGAGGGCCTGGGACTCAGCAGCGCCGATGCGCAATTGACCAAGAATGAGGCGGTCGACGCGCACTTCGTCGCCCGCAGGCTCAAGGCATCGATTCTCTTTTATTCTCTGGGGCCCAATCAATCTTATGTGTGGGCGGTCACCGCCACGCGCACGCAGCTCGTCGTGCTTCCGAAAGAGGCGGACATCGAAGCACTGGTCCGGGCCTATCAAAGTGCCATATTGAAATCGGCCGATCCGCTTCGCGATGCGAACCCTGCCGCGAGCGCGCTGTACGATGCTCTGGTCGGCCCGGTCGCCGCGATGATCCCTGCGAACTCCAGGGTGTTCATCATCCCGGATGGCGTGTTGAACGGACTGAATTTCGAGACGTTGGTCATGCCGGGCGATGACGGGTCACAATATTGGATCGAGCACGTGGCGTCGCAGAATGCCAGTTCGATTCGCCTGCTGGCCAAGCGCGATTCCCATTCGAGCAACGCACCGGCGAGAAACCTGCTGCTCATCGGCAATCCGACCGCGACGACGAGCGAATACGAAGCACTCCCCAACGCCGCTGCCGAGATTGTCGCGATTCAAAAACACTTCCCTTCCGAGAATCGAACCGTGGTGACGCGAGCTCAGGCGCTACCCGCAGCCTATGCGGCGAACAGCCCGGATCGCTTCGCCTACATTCATTTCGTTGCGCATGGCACGGCAAGCCGATTGA
>Ga0210393_10005185_pt1 | contig 10262 bp, 10 predicted proteins | sample IncBWC27OmetaG_FD_160068 | JGI IMG/M metagenome (GOLD analysis project Ga0210393, IMG submission 160068) | Forest soil microbial communities from Barre Woods Harvard Forest LTER site, Petersham, Massachusetts, United States - Inc-BW-C-27-O ...
CGCCAGATTCGGTCAACGCTATTTGGTGTTTTCCTCTGTTGAATGATCCGCGCCAGAGTGATCCGCGCACACATGCGCCGCAAACTCCTTATCGCGATGGGACTCGAAGTTGCGCATCATTTCATCGAAGGTCCCCCCGCTCGGCGTTTTCGTCGGCTTGAACCGCCAGCCGCATTCGGAGCAGCCGAAGCCTCGAAAACGCGGTTGCTCGATCCATATCAGCTTCCTGGTCATGGCCGAGCATCCTACAGACTCGAATTTCGATAGTCGGTCGCGCAGGCTACATACCGGGACAGAATCCCTGAGAACTCTGGTCCGGCAAGCCGGGCCGCTTTGAAGCACACCAATGAAGCCGCCGCCCAGCTCGCGTGTCTCGATGCGATCACTATTGCTCAGCCACAGGGCCGCATCCACCGTAGTCTTGAGAAGTCTTCCCAGTGGATGCCAGGCGAGATGACAGGCGAGTTCCTAATAACATCTGCAAAGGCCTCTGTTCTGATCCCGGTCTGTAAAAAGGATGGTTTGTGAAAAACAAGAGCCCCCAGGTCTTGCAGTCCGGCGAGCGCACCAATCCCCAAGGCAAGCCCGTCAGCAACCTGATACTTCTTTCGATCTCCGATACGGACTATGGTTCACTGCGCCCTCATCTCGAATTTCTCAACTTGCCCAACCATCTCATCCTTCACGAGTCCGGCGCCAAACTGGAATTTGCCTATTTCCTGAATCGCGGTTTGATTTCTCTTGTAGTCGTCATGAAAGATGGCAAGACCGTCGAAGCCGGCATCGTCGGCATCGAAGGCTTTACCGGAATCGCAGCGGCTGTGGGCCTGAGCCGGGGTCCTCTTCAAGCGGTGATACAGATCACCGGGGATGGGTTTCGGGTAGAGGTCGCCGTTTTGCAGAACATCCTCGAATCCGCTCCTCATCTGCAGTTGATCTTGAGTCGCTATGGAGTAGTTCAAGGAATGCAGGTTGCCCAAACGGCCGCGTGCAATCGCCTGCACGATATCCAGCAGCGCCTCGCACGTTGGTTGCTGATGACTCAGGACCGAGTGGATTTGGAATCGCTGCCCATCACCCACGATTTTCTGGCAACCATGCTAGGCACTGATAGGCCCAGCGTGAGCACGGCCGCAGGCGTTTTAGAGAAGAAGAAGCTCATCGAGTACACCCGCGGCGCAGTTCGAATCGTCAACCGCAAGAAGCTCGAAGGGGCGGCCTGCGAGTGCTACGGCGTCGTCCAGCAATACAACGGCCACCTCGGCTTGAAGTGAGTTCGCAACCGTGGAAGAGCGGCGCTTCAGCGCCGCGTAAAGCCCCCCAAATCATCGCGGGCTTCACCCCTGTGGTCGCTTTTTGTGTCCAGGAGTTTTTCCGCACCCTCTTCCAGCCGTGCCGTAAAGAGCGAATAAAACGTACGGGCGTTAGCCTCTGAGGTTTCGCTCGTGTCCAGCCCCCCGAGCATCGATCAGATAGATTGCCCCTAGTCGTGCAGAACAATATTCAGCAGTGAACTATGAACCTGCAGCCCGCCCTCGCCATAGTCCAGGAATCCTAACTCTCGGAACCGGTTCATGAAAAAACTCACCCGCGACCGGGTCGTCCCGATCATCTCCGCCAGGGTTTCCTGGCTGATCTTGGGGATTACAATCTCGGGCGCTCCGTCCTTACCGAAGTGAGCCAGCAACAGCAGAAGCCGCGCCAGCCTCTTTTCGCTGGAGTTGAAGAGCTGGTCCACCAAATCCTCTTCGTACCGGATGTTTCGTGCCAGCAGATACGCTACGAATAGATCGGAGAACTTGTGCTCCCGGTGCAATGCCAACATCATCGCCTTCTTTTCAATGCGCAGCAGTTCGCACTCCGTCATCGCGCTTGCCGACCCCATCCGTAAATGTTGTCCCGCCAGCCCGCCTTCTCCGAAAAAATCTCCCTCGCTCAAAATGCCCAGGGTCGCTTCCTTGCCAACCTTCGAAACCACTGTGAGCCGAACCTTGCCTTCCTGGATATAAAATACCGCGTCGGCCGCGTCCCCCTGCGCAAAGATGGTTTCTTTCTTGGGAAACGACACAACTTTCCTGCCCTCGCCAATCGTGGCAAGAAACTCCTGCGGGTTGAACTCGCGATTGATCTTGGCCGACATAGTGGATGCCATCAAGGTACCGCTCCCGAGCGCTGGGTACACTTACCAACTATTGTGCCAAAGCACCGGTCCCCAGGAATGTTCACTTTTGCTCACAATCGCAGGAAACCACATTTTTGCCCCAAGAATGAATCTGCCGCCCAGCCAAATATGTTAAGAATGTGCAATGTAGAACACTTTTGCCGCCGGAATCGTTGCATTATGTGGTGGTGAAAACCAGAGAACTCACGCTAGAGCAGATAACCTCCGTGTCCTGCACCACTTGTGGTGCAGCGGTCGACGAAGCTTGTGAACTTCATACCGGTGCCCCGCGCACCGAGCCACACCGGGACCGGAAACTCTCCGCCGCCGAGGCCATCGAGAAGAAGTCGGTGAAACCGCCGCGGACGCTGAGGTTAGTCAGCCCCGCGCCTGCAAGCTGATCACCCCTGAACGCGATCCGCGGACGTCTTCACCCGCGGAGATTCTGGCCTTACCCTGTGTTCCCCGCGCCCCCTGTGGTCGGCGGCTCTAGAACGCACCCCAACCCAACCCGCAACCAACCCGCAACCGGCCTTGCGCTTTTCCCCCTTCGACGACGATACTGGATTGTTCCCTTTCATCCTGAACCGACCATTATGAAAACAACAATTTCTCTCTCCGCCCCTGCCCAGCTGGAAACCGAATCCGTCGTCGCCATCGTGCTCGATCACTCAGAGAAAGATCGCTCGGAAAAAGATCACAGCCATCCTTCCAGCGATAAAAATAAAGACGACAAAAGTAAAGACGTCAAGCCGCAACTACGCGTCGAGAGCAGCGATACGGCTGTGCAATCCGCCGCCGCCGAGCTTCTGGCCAGCGGCGAGCTCACCGGCAAGCCATTTGAAATCAACCTGCTGCATAAGCCTGCCGGATTGAAAGCCAAGCGCATCCTGCTGCTCAGCGGCGGCAAAGCGAAAAAATTCGCTGGTTACGATCTGCGCCGCCTCGCCGGAGCCGCCGTCCGATCGCTTAAGTCGCGTGGAATCCGCAGCTTCGCCTTCGTTGCTCCCTCCGCCATTCCCGCTGACGAAGCGGTGCGCGCCATTGTCGAAGGTGCGCTGGTCGGAAATTTCGACGCGGACTACTATCGCAGCGACCGCAAAGATCAGAAGATTGATGCACTTACCATCCTCACCAGCGGCAACACCGACAAAGCCGCTCTCGAAAAAGCCGCCGCCGAAGCACAAATTATCGGCGAATCGCAGAATTTCACGCGTGATCTGGTCAACGAACCGTCGAATCGCATGACACCCACCATCCTCGCCGAGCGCGCCAAAAAAATGTCTGCGGAAGTGGGTTTGAAATGTGAAGTTTACGGCGCCGACAAAATCAAAGAGTTAAAAATGGGAGCGTTCTGGAGCGTCGCGCAAGGTTCCGACGAGCCACCCGCGCTGATCATCATGCGCTATGAGCCCGCGGGCGCGCCCGAGAAACCCGTGTTAGGCCTCGTGGGCAAAGGAATTACCTTCGACACCGGCGGCATTTCCATCAAGCCCGCCGACGGCATGGAAAAAATGAAGTATGACATGGCCGGCGGCGCCACCATGATTGGCGCCATGCGCGCCATCGCGCTGCTCAAGCCGAAAGTCAAAGTCATCGGCATCGTCTGCGCTACGGAAAACATGCCTTCCGGCAAAGCGCAGAAGCCCGGCGACGTGCAGATCGCCATGTCCGGCAAGTCGATTGAAATCATTAATACGGACGCGGAAGGCCGCCTCGTCCTCGCCGACGGCTTGCATTATGCCAAGCAACTCGGCTGCACCCATCTGGTGGACGCGGCGACGCTTACCGGCGCAGTCGTGGTCGCGCTCGGCTACACCAACGCTGGACTCTTCGCCAACGACGACGCCATGTACGACCGCTTCAGCAAAGCGCTCAACAAAGCCGGCGAGAAAATGTGGCGCCTGCCGCTCGACGACGAATATAAAGAGAACATCAAGTCGGGCATCGCCGACATCGTCAACTCCGGCGGGCGCTGGGGCGGAGCCATCAATGCCGCGATGTTCCTGAAGGAATTCGCCGAAGACACACCGTGGATTCACCTCGACATCGCCGGAACCGCGTGGATGGAAGATCAAAAGCCGTGGATCGCCAAAGGCCCGACAGGAATCGCATTGCGCAGCCTGGTGGAATTTGTGAAAAGCTTCGCGACTACGGAGAAACCGTAGCCACGGGATATTAGGAGGCATTCCATGAAAGCGCTCATGCTGGTTGGAGTTCTCGTGCTGGTCCTGGGGATACTTTCGTTTTTCGTGCCCTTCCCCCACACCGAACATCACGGCGTCCGCTTCGGCGATGCGCATGTGGGCGTCACCACGCACGACGACCGGATGGTCCCGCCGTTCGTAAGCATCATCCTGGTTGTTGTGGGCGGGGGTTTGATGATCGTCGGCAGGAAAGGCTAACCCGCCAGATCGGCCACGGATTCACGCGATTTCGCGGATAAACCTTTTAAGGAAACTTCCTAGCCACCCTGCGCCATGGGAAACTATCTCTTCAGATTTCTCCCAGCATTGGGTTTATCCGCGAAATCCGCGTGAATCCGCGGCGAACAAAGTTTTATTTCGTTGTGGCCTGGTCGAATGCCTTCTCCAGATTTGTGGCCAGCGGAGTTTCTCCGGTCTGCAGGCCGCTGCGGCCCATCATTCGCCACAGGTATTGATTCTGCGGCCAGCCGTGCGCGTCGTAGACGGCGAGCACGTCCTCGCTGGGACGGCTCATCACCACCAGCACGACGTCAGCCTGACGCGGTTCGTACACCAAGATGAACTTTCCCCACTTCTGGATGGAATCCTGCACGGCGCCGATGGCGTCGCGGTCCGCGGGGTATAAATTCGGATCGAACTGGTCGCCGTCATAGCTGGTGACATAAACATAGCGCGCGTTCACCAGGGTACCCGGAAATGCCGGGACGGTTGGCGTCTTAGCTTTGGAAGCGGCTGCGGCAAAGGTTGTCGCCAGCATCGTCGTTGCGAAGATTACAGCGGCTAGTAAGAGGAGCGAGACGGATTTGTTCGGTGTTACGTTTTTTGCTTTTAGGTTTTTCATGATTGTTTTTTTGCGACCTCGTGATTCTGCAATCGCTACGAGAGCCAGTCGAGCTGTCGCTCGACCTCACACAAACATCTTTCCAAGCTAACCTTTTCAATCATTTAGATGTCCGCGGACGAGCCCAAGATGCCCCATTTGTGCGCGTCTAAGTTGTTGAATTCATTGTAGCTGCGAGATAACTGCGAAAAACAGCATATCGGGGCTACACCCGGGTTTCAGCCCGCTGCGTGGAATGTCGTCTTCTGGGCCGTAAATGGCTCAGGAACGCGCGAAAGCGCTTGGGCGACATTCCTGGGTTGATCGAAAGATTTCCGCAACGTAAAGCGGCGATTTCTACGAACGGCTCGGCTCCCGGTATATCTCGCAGATAATGCGTTTTATGACGAGCAGAATGGATTCAATACCTCCCACGAAGGCTCAACTTACACGACTGTCTCACTGAGGCAGTCGTGTGAAAACCGCCAGAGTTGGCGCCCTTGCTAAGAGCCAGTCGAGCATTCGCTCGACCTGGACCGGGCAAGAGTGCCCGTCCCCACACACGCCCAGCCCTACACAAGGTCTCTCAACACTCTCAACAACGGCAGTTTCCCCGATTTTCGAATCTGAGGGTATAGTAGTGCGCATGAATGACTTGGACGGGAAAACTGCTATGGACGAAAACATGGACTTGAAAATGGAATCGAAATTTGATCGCAGAACGTTTCTTGGTTCAACGGTGGCTGCCGGCGGAGCGCTGCTGGCGAGCACGGCTCTGTCTTACGGAAAGATTCTGGGCGCGAATGACCGCATCTCGCTGGGACACATTGGCACGGGCAGCCGCGGAGGCGACCTGGCTTTTATCGCGGGCAAACTGAAAGACAGTCATCAGGTGGAGATGACGACGGTTTGCGATTTGTGGAAGGTGAATCGCGAGAAGGCTGCGGCCGAAACGACCAAAGTTTACGGACGGGCTCCGCGGGCGCTGCAACATCTTGAGGATGTGCTGGCGCTCAACGATGTGGACGCGGTGTTGATCTCGACGCCCGAGCACGCGCACTCGCCCATCCTCAAGATGGCGGTGGAAGCGGGCAAGGACGTTTACGTGGAAAAGCCTATGGGCAATGTGCTGGCTGAGGCGAAGGCGGCGCGCGATGCGGTGCGGCAGAGCAAGCACATTGTGCAGGTGGGGACGCAGCATCGCAGCGAGCCCTATCCCCGGGCGGCGCACGATCTGGTGCAGACGGGCGTGCTGGGAGACGTGAGCAAAGTTGAGGTGGAGTGGAATTACCACGGGCCGCGCTGGCGCGGGCGCGAGCAAGTAAAACAAATTCGCGAAGAGGATACGGACTGGCGGAAGTGGCTGATGAACAAACCGTATCGGCCGTTTGATCCGCAGCTTTATTTTGAGTTCCGGCTGTACCGGGAATTTTCCAGTGGTATTCCCGACCAGTGGATGAGCCACGGCATCGACCTGGTGCACTGGTTCATGAACGATAATTTTCCCCGGTCGGCGGTGGCGCACGGCGGAGTGTTGGCGTGGCACGACGGACGCCAGAATGCGGACACGTTCCAGGCGCTGTTTGAGTATCCCAAGGGATTTCTGGTGAGCTACACCACCAGCTTTGGCAACGATGCACCCAGCTTTTCGCGTTTCATGGGAAAGAAGGCGACGCTGTTCAACCTCGGCGGCGAAGGCAGTCCGCGTTATCAAGTTGTGGAGGAAAAAGGTAATCACGAAGACGACTCCGATGTGGACAAGCAGCGGGCGTCGCGTTACGTGACGTTGCCGGGAGAAACGAAACTGCCTCCGATGGGGATTGATGATCTTTCGCTGGGGCACATGTCGAACTGGATTGAGTGCATGCGCACGCGGCAGCAGCCACATTGCACGGTGGAAGAAGGGTTTTCACATTCCGTGGCGTGCATGATGGCGACAGAAGCGTATTGGTCCGGACGGAAGGTTTACTGGGACGCGAAGAATGAGGCGATTGTGGGGGAGGCACCGGCGTAGGGAAATCCTTTCTCGCCGCGGATTCTCGCGGATGACCCGGATACAACTGAAGAAGATTTAGGCTGCGCGCGAGGCCGGTTATTGAACAATCAAAAGCCCCACTTCTCGCAAAAGACGCGAGAAATGGGGCACCCGGCTGAAAGCTGATAGCTGAGAGCCGGTGTTTGAGGTAGGATGTCTCCGCTTTCTCAAGGAGGTTTCCGTGGCACAGAATACTGCAGTCGACGTTGTACGTCAGGCTTCGACGCTCTCCATCGGGTGGGGAATTTTGCTGATTGTGTTGGGCATGGCGGCGGTGGGTTCGCCATTTCTTGCCGCCGTAGCGGTTAACGTGGCCATTGCCTGGCTCATCGTGCTGGCAGGAGCAGTCCACGTCATACTTGCCTTTCGCGCTCATGGAGCGGGCAGCATGATCTGGAAGCTTCTGGTTGGGGTCGCGTATGTCTGCTTCGGGGTCTATCTGATTCTGCATCCGGTGCTGGCCGTGGCATCGCTTACGTTAGTGCTGGCTTCGCTTTTCCTGATTGAGGGCGTGCTTGACATCGTTCTATTTGTCAAGATGCGCTCGGCGGGAGGATCGACCTGGGTGCTACTCGATGGGATCATTACGCTCTTGCTGGGGCTGATGATTTACATGCAATGGCCATCGAGTTCCGCGTGGGCGATTGGCACATTGGTCGGCGTAAGCATGATTATCAGCGGAGTGACGCGGGTGATGATGTCGCTGGCGGTGCGCAGGGCAGCGCAGACGGTGTCGTCGCCGTCGTCGTCGTTAGCGGCTTAGTGATCGCAACGCCCTGACTTAACAGCGTATTGGCGAGGCGGGGAACGAGTTCGACGCCTGGGCTTGCGCACCGGCTCGCTCGTGGAGAGGCCGCCGGGCTTCGCCGAGGCGGCTGTCGCTACCTGAGCGTTGCTGCTTGGGAAAAGACTGTCTGCTCGCGATTCGCTTGTGCCGAGCGGAGGGAGGAATACGAAATGGGAGGACTGATTCCCTTAGGGGATGTATCGCGGCGGCCTGCGCGCATCCCCGTCGTTACGATCCTCATCATCCTAGTGAATGCATTTGTCTTTGTGCGGGAGTTGATGGGCGGCGAGGCATTCGTGACTCAGTGGTCAGCGATCCCTGCCCAGATTTTTTCCGGCCATCACTGGATCACGATTCTGACGGCGATGTTCATGCACGCCAGCTGGTCGCACATCATCGGCAACATGGTGTTCTTGTGGGCGTTTGCCCCCGAGATGGAAGATGCGATGGGGCGAGGGCGGTTTCTGGTTTTCTATCTGCTGGGCGGTTTGGTGGCGATGTTGGCCCAGATCGCAGCCGGCCCGCATTCCACGGTCCCTAACCTGGGAGCGAGCGGCGCGATTGCCGCGGTCATGGGTGCATTTCTGGTTACCTATCCTCGAGACCGGATTCGCTCCCTGTTGCTGATTGTGGTGTTCGTGAAGATTACGTTCATTCCGGCCGCACTCTTAATCGGCTTTTGGTTCCTTACGCAGCTCTTCAGCGCCGGGCAGGTGGCGCAGGCGCAGGGTGGCGGGGTCGCTTACCTGGCGCACATCGGCGGTTTTATTTTCGGGGCGGTCACGGCGCGTTGGTTCGAAGACCGGAGTCGAATCGCAGGGCAACCGGCGGTTGAATGAGGCCGGACGGAAGCTTCGAGCCGGCCTGGGCGCGGAGCTGGCGACGTCAAGAAGGTCTCGCTGCAAGCCGAGGCGGCTGTCCCTGCGTGGGCCTTTTTCACGCCGACACTATGGGACTACTGGCAATTCTATGTAGGACGGCTGCGTGGGGGAGCTGTAGATGCGCTGCGTGGCTTTGACGAAATCTGTGGCTTCGGCTTGGTAGATGCTGGGGACGAATTTTTGCGGGTTGCGGTCGATCACGGGAAACCAGGTGGATTGAATCTGGACCATGATGCGGTGACCTTTCAGGAAGACGTGGTCGTGGTCGCGCAGCGGGATTTTCCATTCTGTGGGCTGGTTGGGGGTGAGCGGGTGCGGCTTTTCGTAATCCTCGAGATAGCGGCCGCGGCGCACTTCCATGGCGATGGGCAGTTCGTAGCCGTTTAGCGATTGCGCGTATTGTCCGGGCTTGGGGCCGGCTTCGGGATTCCAGTCGTTCTTCTGCGCATTTTCGGGATAGACGTCGATCAGCTTCACGATGAAATCGCTGTCGGTGCCAGACGTTGAAGCGAAGAGATGGGCGGCGAGCGGTCCGGTGATGGTGAGATCGTGGTCGAGTGGATCACTGACAAAACTTAAGACGTCGGGACGATGATCAACGAAGCGCTGGTCGCCAACTTCCCAGGTGCGCCAGTCGCCGGCGGGATAAGTCGGCGTGATGGGACGCTGGCGGTAGGGAACGGGATTCGCGGGGTCGGAAATGTATTCGCGGTAGGGCCTGGCGGTTTGAACCGCGGCGTGACCCGCGGCTGGCGCGGTTTTCGGCGTGGAGACGGGCCCGGAAAACGAGAGCGTACCATCGGCTCGCAAATAAAGTTTCGTGAGCTTGGCTTCCTTCGGAGGCCACGCGGCGTAGGCGTGCCAGGTGTTTGATCCGCTTTGAAAAGTGCTGGCTTGCCACTGCGGCTTCTCGCCTTTGCCGTGCAGATAATAACGAAAGAATGGGGCTTCGATATGTTCGCGGAACTCCCGGGCGGTTTCGTGTCCTGAAAACGGGATGAGGCCGATCGTGTCGCCTTTCGGACTCCACCACTCGCCGTGATACCAGGGACCGGCGACGATGAAGTTGGTGTGCTGCGGGTCATTTTCTTCGGCGTGACGGAAAATCTGCCATGGTCCCCAGGGATCTTCCTGATCCCAGAATCCGGCGACGTTGAGATTCGGAACGGTTGAGGAGTGAAGCTGATTGACCCAGGCTTCTTTTTTCCAGAAGGCGTCGTAGTCGGGATGCTCGACGGTGGAATTCCAGTACGGGATGGAACCGCGGAGATATTTCGCGTTGATATTTGAGAGCGGGCCGAGATCGAGATACCACTGGTAGGTGTCGTACGTTTCGAAGGTGAAATAAGTGTTTTTGTTTTTATCGGCCTG
>Ga0210393_10005186_pt1 | contig 10262 bp, 9 predicted proteins | sample IncBWC27OmetaG_FD_160068 | JGI IMG/M metagenome (GOLD analysis project Ga0210393, IMG submission 160068) | Forest soil microbial communities from Barre Woods Harvard Forest LTER site, Petersham, Massachusetts, United States - Inc-BW-C-27-O ...
GAAGAATTCAGTCCCCGCCAACAGATAAGCCATCCAGCCGGGAAAACCAAGATGTTGCACCATGTCGTGAACATGGGAAAATCCACCGAATACTTTTCCATAGCCGTGAGCGATCATGATGGTGCCGATCACCAGGCGTAAGACGAGAAGAGCCAGAGGCTGCAGACGATCAAGAACGCGCAAGATTTTTCCTCCAGGAAAGAAGCTGAATAGATTACCGCATTTTCCCGCCGCGAGTTGCGGAACTGAGGTTGTAACGGCGGTCGGAGTGGGTCGTGCTGCCGGCTTTAATGGCACTCATTTTTCTGATTCAGCCCGGAATGCCCGTTGGCTAGGGCTTTCTCTCCGCTCGGACCACGGTCTTTCGTACCGTCTCTACTACTTTAGTTACGGTTCTCGCGACCCACGACCTCCCCGCGCCAGCACACCACTTCCTATTGTGCCGTTAATCGGAGCAAGTACCACATGTTGATATTCCCTTCGGCCGGCCTTTGGTTACTTTCCAGAAAACAGGCATAAAACCCAGCAAATCGCGGAGATTCGCCTTTAGCTCAAGTGCTTTCAGGGCTGATATATGCTCGGGACACCTGAATTCACTCGAACGCGTTTTTTTACCGTGAATTCTTTCCAACTTAGCTCATAGGCCCCAAGCGGCATGGGTGAGTTGGACGAACAAGGTTTGGAAACTATGGCCGACTCGCGAGAAGTCATGAATATTCGCCAGGCGTCGCAGTACCTGGGAGTGAGTCCGGACACGCTCTACAAGTATGTAGGCGAGCAAAAGATTCCCGCTTTCAAGCTCGGCAACCGCTGGCGCTTCAAGAAATCGAAGCTCGACCAGTGGATGGAAGAAAAGTCCAGCCAGATGGAAGCGAAGAACAGGAACAAACCGAAGGCGGCTGCCAAAGCTGCCGGGCAACAGTAAAGGCGGGCACATGTTTGGATTCGGGTCGAAAACGATTGTTGGTCTGGATGTGGGGTCCTCAAGCATTAAGGCGGTCGAGTTGAGGAAGGGCCGCAACGGGATTGAAGTCGCGCACCTGGGCCTCGAACCACTGGCTCCGGATATTGTCGTCGATTCGATGATCGTGGACTCGGGCACGGTGTCGAGCGCGATCTCCAAGCTGTTCATGGACAACCAGATCAAGACCAAGAGCGTAGCCACGGCGGTAAGCGGGCACTCGGTCATCGTCAAAAAGATCTCGCTACCCTCGATGAGCGATCAGGAGTTGGCGGAGACCATTCAGAAAGAAGCCGCACAGCACATTCCCTTTGATCTGGCGGATGTAAACCTCGACTACCAGATTCTCTCGGAAGACGCCGGCAACCCGCAGATGGACGTTTTGCTGGTCGCCGTCAAGAAGGACAAGATCCTGAACTACACCAACGTACTCTCGATGGCCGGCAAGACTCCGGCTATTGTGGACATTGATGCCCTCGCTTTACAAAATTGCTACGAATACAACTATGAGCCCGCGCCGGGGCAGGTGGTGGCGCTTTTGAATCTGGGCGCCAGCGTCATGAACATCAACATCGTGAAAGGCACTACCCCGCTGTTCCCTCGCGACGTTAGCGTGGGCGGGCATCAGTATACGGACTCACTGCAGAAGGAACTGGATTTGAGCTTTGACGATGCGGAGTCGCTGAAGTTGGGAAACAAAGTCGGCACCGTGAGCGAGGATGCGAAGACCCCGATCCTGCAGCAGGTGACCGAGATCATCGTGCTGGAAATTCAGAAGACATTCGATTTCTTCCGAGCGAGTTCGGCGGGCGAGCACATCGAGAAGATTTATCTGGCGGGCGGTTCCTCGAAAGTTCCAGGGCTGATCGAGGCGCTGCGGCAGGAGTTTTCGCTGCCGGTAGAAATTTTCAATCCCTTTCAGAAGATCGCGCCGCCAGTCGATGGACCGGGAGTGGAACTGATCGAGCAGAACGCTGGCCAGTTGGCAGTTGCGGTGGGTTTGGCCTTAAGGAGTTTTGAAAACTTATGATCCGAATCAACCTGTTGGGACAATCCAGACCGAAAAACAAGCGCGCCGCAGCTTCCGCAGCGGCGGTCATGGAGATGGGTGAGGTCGGCTCACCAAAGCTGAAAGTGGTGCTGGTGCTGGTGCTCGCGGGAGCGCTCAACTGGATGTACTGGTATCGCCTCGACAAAGAGAAACGGCAGATCGCCACGAAGATGGTAGTCGCGGAACAGAGAAACCGCGAACTGGCCGATGTGAAAGCGCGCTACATGGAACGGCAGCGCCAGGCAGAAAGCTACAAGCGTCGCGTGGACGTGATCGACCAGTTGCGAGCCAGCCAATCCGGGCCGGTGAACCTGCTCAACACTATCGGCGACACCATCAACGGTACCGAAGCGGTGTGGCTTAACACCATGAAGGATCAGGGCGGCAGCGTGGACATCGAAGGCCTGGCCTTGAGCGCCGATGCCGTGGCATCGCTGATTGAGAATCTGCAGAAGACGGGCTATTTCAAGAACATCGAAATCAAAGAAACGTATCAGGACGACACCTACAAGGAAATGCAGGCGTTTCAATTCGTTCTGACCTGCGAAAAAGCGAAGTCCTAAAGGCGGGGGAATATGGGGAACTTTAGCGAATTATCGGGTCTCAAGCAGTGGGCGGCGCTGGTGTTAGGGGCAGCGCTGATCACCGCCGCATTGCATTTCACGTTGTTCAAATCGCAGCGGGCGGCGAATGACCAGGCGCAATCGGCGCTGGACCTTAAGCTTCGAGAGAACGCCGAATTGGAATCGTATGCGCCCAAGCTTAAGGATATGGAGCGGCAGCTGGCGAATTTGAAACAGCAGTTGGAGATCGAGCGCCGCATCGTGCCCGACGAAAAAGAAGTGGACGGCTTTATCAAGATGTTGGACGCGGAGGCTCTAAAAGCGGGAATCGAAATTCGCCGCTATACCTCCCAGCCGGTATCGACTCGCGAGTTCTATACCGAAATGCCGTTTGAACTCGAGTTGGATGGGCCGTACTACTCGGTGCTGAACTTTTTCGACCGGGTGGGAAAGCTGGAGCGGATCGTGAATATGTCGAACTTGCTGGTTTCAACCATAAAAAAGCCGAGTGACGCGAAGGTGAAGCACACCTATCAATACGCGCCCAACGAAAGCATCGTGGCTACCTGCGAAGCGACGACATTCTTTAGTCATGACCTGGCGCCGGCCGCGGGCGCACCGGCCAAGGGTAAGGGAGGCTTATGAAGCTGGCGACTGGAATCTTAATACTGGGAATGGGATTGGGAACTGCCGCGGCGCAGACTCCGAGCATCATCGACACGACCAAAGCCAAGCTGGTCTCGGCGCAGCAGCAGAACACGGCGGCTACTAACGCTGCGCTGGCGGCTTCGCAGGGACAGAACGCTCAACCACAAGCGGCGGCGGGGAAACCAGCCGCTGCCAAGCAGCCGAGCACGATTCAGGCGAAGACAGCATCGCCCGCGTCGAAGGCGACGACAGCCGCGCCTAAGGCTACGCCGCAGAAGACTACGACAGTCGCGGTGAACCAACCGAAGCCGGCAAAACCCGCAGTCGCGGTGGAAGACAAAAAGAATCCGGTCGACGCTAAGAAGGACGCGCACCCGACGATCAGCATGGCCGGCGGGCGTCGCGATCCGTTCCTGAGTCCGGTTGTGAACCACAGCATGGGTGGCTCGGGGTGCAGCACGGGCAAACGCTGCCTGGCAGTCGACCAGATCGCTCTGACGGGGATCGTGAAGTCGGATGGGGGCATGATCGCGGTGGTGATGAACGCCATGAACAAAGCCTACTTCCTGCGTGAAAACGATCCGGTATTCAACGGATATGTAGTGAAGATCACTGGCGACTCGATCGTTTTCAAAGAGACCATGCAGGACAAGTTAGGCAAGTCGTTCACGCGGGAAGTGATCAAGAAGATTACAACCCCGGCGGTTTAACCGGGTGAAACCGCCGGTTTGATCCGGCGAGTACGGCAACGAAATTTGAGAGACAGATCACGCGGCGAGCAAAACGCCCGCCCGTGGGGAGAAGGGAAATGCGAAAGCAATTGCTGGCTGTTTGGCTACCGCTGCTGATCCTGGCCCTGGTCGCAGGCGCCGAGGCTCAGAGCACGAGCACAGGCGCGGACACGCGTGCCACCGTACAGAAGGTGGACGTAATGCACGCGGATGACGGAATCAGCGTAGAGATCACCGCCCGCGGACAGGTGACGCCCAAGCTCAGCGCATTGGGCTCTCCGGCTCGCGTGCTGGTGACTCTGCCGAACACCGTGGCAGCCACCGTTCAGAACCACATCACTGTGGGCAGCGACGGCGTGAAAGGCGTGCGCATCGGCACCGATGGTCACGAGCCTCCAACGACCAGCATCGTGATTGACCTGGTGCAGGCGTGCCAATACGAACTGCTTCCGGGTGGCGACGATCAAATCATTGTCAAGTTGCACCCCGCGGCCGTAAAGGCCAGCGCAAAGCCTGCGCCGGCGGCAAAGCTGCAAACCGCGGCGTTGACGGTTGCGCCTGCCTCGATTGGGACCGCGGTCTCAGTGAGCCATCCAACTCCGGCAGTAGAATCTGCGTCCGTAGTTCCGGCTGCATTTTCCGCTGACGAGACTTCGAAGCAATCCGCTTCCGCCACCAACTTTGCTTTCGTGGAACCGACTTACCAGCAGAAAAAAGCGGACGAGAAGCAGACTGCTGACGAGACTGCTCCGTCCGACCGAGCGGCTGGCGCGGCAGCAAAGTTTGTAGACAAGCCCGAGGGCGATTTGCTACCAACGCCGAGCGCCGCCATGGAACCCCAGTCGGATCAGGCGACGTCTCTCCAACCCATCCAACCAGCGGTGAATCTAGCGGCCGAGGGAAAAGGCGAGAGCCACCTGGTCAGCCCGGTTAGCGCTCCCAAGTACACTGGCGAACCGATTTCGGTGAACTTGAAGGATGTGGATCTGAAGGATTTCTTCCGCCTGATTCACGAGATCAGCGGACTCAACGTCGTGCTCGATCCCAACGTTAAGGGTGGACTGACCATCGTGCTCGATGACGTGCCGTGGGATCAGGCGCTCGATATCGTGCTCAAGAACAACGATTTGGCCCGGCAGTTGGACGGTAACGTGCTACGCATCGCGACTCTGGAAACGCTGCGCCACGAGGCCGAATCACGCAGGGCGGAGCAGGAAGCCGAAGCCCTGGCAGTTGATAAGCAGACGGTCACACGCTTCCTGAGCTATGCCCACGCCAAAGACGTTCTTCAGACGGTGAAGAAATTCCTGTCGCAGCGCGGGGACGCAGTTGCCGATGAGCGGACTAACGCAGTCATCATCTCGGATATCCCTGCGGTCATGCCGAACATCGACCGCTTGCTCACGCAACTCGACCGCAAGACGCAGGAAGTGGAAATTGAAGCCCGCGTCGTAGCCGCAACCCGAAGCTTCGCGCGTGAAATTGGTACCCAGCTTGGATTTGGCTGGGGCAACGCCGCATCGGCAGTCGGCGGCGCGTCTGCCGTAGGCACCTCGCCACTTTCAACCTTTGGCATCATCCCCAAGTACCCCATCGTTGGAACCAGCCAGCCGACCGCAAGTACGGGAACGCAGATTCCTCTGTTCTCGAACTTGGGCGCGACTGGCCCAACCAGCGGCTTTTCGTTCCTGAATGCCAGCTCTTCGATCCGGCTTGATGCCATTCTCACTATGGACGAATCGCGCGGACTGCTGAAAATCCTGTCTCGTCCGCGAGTGGTGACGCAGAACAATATTCAGGCTCTGGTCCGCCAGGGCGTGCGCGTGCCCATCGTGACTCAGGCGCAGTTGGGCGGGCCGCCAACTGTAACCTATGTGGATGCTTTCTTGAGGCTGACCGTGATTCCGCAGATCACCTCCGAAGGCACGATCTTCCTGAACGTCGACGTCGAGAACACAACTCCTGACTTCGGCGAAACGGTTAACGGCAACCCCACTTTGATTACTCAACAGGCGACCACCCAGGTGCTGGTCACCGACGGCGGTACGGTGGTCATCGGCGGCGTTATTCAGACCAACAACTCAATCAACGTGGCCCAGGTCCCGCTCCTAGGCAGCATCCCGTGGCTGGGCAACCTGTTCAAACACACCTCCGTCAGCACCACGAACCAGGAGTTGATCTTCTTCATAACTCCGCGGGTCATCCAGACCTAGCGACAAGTTAGCAGTAAGCACAACCCGTCGGTTTCCTGAAGAATCTGTCAGGAACCGGCGGTTTTGTTTTTGGGATCTCCAATACCTCCGGTCGGGATCCGACCGTCCTTCCCGCCTACGCCGCCTTTTCAACCAACCTCCGAGAAGGACGTTCGGAACGACAGCAGCTAACTTACGGCGTAACCTCAAACACGGTGCCGAGCTCATCGACTCCGCCATAGATCGTCGCGCCATAGAGATTACCGGCTTCATCAAAGACCAAGCCACCGACCGGTAGGACTCCGTCTCCGCTGTCTCCTCCAAAACTATGGAGCACGCTCTCCTTCCAGAAACCCTTCGAGGTCGGGGTGAGCCGGAAAACCACGCCACCTTCAAGACCGCCGCCGTATTCGGCGGTACCGTAGAGATTCCCGGCCGCATCGAAGATCAGGCCGGAGTGGTACCAGTAGCCTCCCTTGCGGCCGCCATAGTGCAGTATGGTCTCTGTCCATGTACCGCCGGAAGAAGGCGATAATTTGAAGATCACCCCGCGACCGTTGTGGTGTGGGCCACCCCTTAAGGTCGTGCCATAGAGATTGCCTTGGCCATCAAAGATCAGATTGCCAAACGGATGGGCGCCATCGTCACCCTCATGCCCCTTACCCCGGAATTTGTACAGCACGATCTCATTCCAGGGACCGTTGGCATTTGGCGTCAGCTCGAAGACCAACCCGTGTCCATAGCTGCTCCCGCCCATGGACGTTGTTCCATAGAGGTTCCCCGCGTGATCGAGGACCAGTCCGCCAACCGGGCGCGTCCCGTGCAGCCCGAAGCTGTGTAGAATGTTGTGCTTCCAGCCCGATGAAGTCGGCAGGAGTTCGAAGGCTACGCCATTCCCATATTGTCCTCCCTCCTCGGCTGTGCCATACAGGTTGCCGGCCGCGTCGATGGCTAACCCAGCCATGGGATACGCTCCGTCATATCCGAGGGTAAAGCTGTGCAACACTTTTTCTGTCCAGCCGCCGCCGGTCGCGGGCGTCAGCTCGAAAACAACCCCGTAACCGTGCTTACCGCCGGACTGTGTCGTGCCGTAAAGATTGCCCGCCTGGTCGAAAACCAGCGGAGCGATCGGGTATGCCCCGTCCTTACTGTCGAAAGTGTGGAGCACGGTCTCAGTCCATCCACCGCCAAAGGCGGGCGTCAACTCGAACACGACTCCACACCCAGCACCGGGGCAGGCTTTTTCATTTCCTCCAACTGCCGTGGTGCCGTAGAGATTGCCGACCCCGTCAAAAATCAAGCTGGCTTGGGGGTACTGGCCAGTTGTGCCGGTGAAGCTGTACAGCACCTGCTCAGTCGCGGCCCAAGCGCCGCTTACGAGCATCAAGGTTACGGCGACAATCGGCAGACCCGCTTTGGTGGCAGACCAGCATTTTGGGTGGTGCATTGTATTTACCTCCGTGAGGACGTTTCAAACCAGGGGAGTCTTCGGGACGATTCCTGCCTTAAGGCCGACAATCTTACCACCGAATGCCACGCCCAAACTACCGTGCAGCGCGGCTTTTACCAAACTTTACAATCCCGCTTGAGGATCGGGCGGATGCTTGCATCGGGCCCTTTAGATTTAGGCAATTTTCTTAATTGGTCGTAACCGATCCGGCGGCTTTGTTTATTTCGCACTGCGTAACTTCGAAGGATGCTCTCTGGGAGCGCGTCATTCGCTCCCGCTTGTTAAACTTCCAACATGGATCACAAACGCCGCCTTAAGAGGTTGCAAGAAGTATTCGACCGCGGCCATCTGGATGCGCTATTGGTCACGCATCTCCCCAACGTTCGATATCTTTGCGGGTTTACCGGAACGTCTGGGGTCCTAGTAATTCTTGAAACGCGCAGCATGTTCTTTACCGATGGACGCTACACCGAGCAGGCCCGAGCCGAGATTCGGGGATCCCGGGTAGTGATTGATCGCAGGCCACCGCTCAGCGCCGCTGCCGAGTGGTTGCTGGAAAACCGAAGCAAAATCGGCGGCAAGAAACCACGCAGCCTGGGGATCGAGAGTGAGCACTTAACGGTCGCCGCGCGTTCGCAGCTGGCGAGTCTTCTACGATCCAACTTCCGGCTGCGTGAGACGCGAGGGCTGGTGGAGCGCGCCCGGATGATGAAGGATGCGGACGAAATCGCACTTATCCGAGCTGCAGCCGTCTTCGGAGCAAGCTTGTTCGACCGTGCGCTCGAGGTGATTCGTCCGGGCGTGACCGAGAATGAAGTGGCGGCAGAGATGGAGTATGCCGCGCGGCGGGCTGGTGCGGAGCAGATGTCCTTTCCCACAATCATCGCGGCGGGCAAGCGGTCGGCATTGCCGCACGGACGAGCTTCGGCGGCTGCGATTCCGTCCCAGGGATTCGTAGTCTGCGACTTCGGTGTTATACTCACGGGCTATTGTTCGGACAGGACCCGCACGGTGTACGTGGGCCGTCCCACGGGCGAGGCTCGCAGCATGTACGAGGCGGTGCGGGAAGCGCAGGCGGCCGCCTTGGAGATGGTAAAACCCGGCGTGAGCGTTGGCGACGTCGACCAGGCAGCGCGTAAAATACTGAAACAGCGAGGCTTGGGAAGACACTTCACACACTCGACTGGGCATGGTGTAGGCTTAGAGATTCACGAACCTCCACGCATCGCGTCAGGGCAGATGGAGTTACTGCTCCCGGGGATGGTGATTACGATCGAGCCCGGCGTCTACATTGCGGGCAGCGGGGGTGTTCGCATTGAAGATATGGTCGTCGTAAAGGAAGGTGGGTGCGAAGTCCTCGCACCCGCGAGCAAGGAACTCATCACGATCTGAAGACTGGCTATTCTTGATTTCAGCCGGGGTTAGTGCCCCGCCCTCTGGGGTTGGCGCCAGAGAAACAGGAAGCAGTCCCACCGCAAACCATGAACCAGAAAGAACTGAAAGAACTCATCGAGTTCTTAATTGAAAAGGATATTGCCGAGTTCGAGTTGGAGCGCGGCGATGTGAAGGTGCGGATCAAGCGTGGCGCGGAGCACGTGGCTCCAGCCCCGCCGGTGACTCATGTTGCCGTGCACACAGGTGCAGGTTCAGCCCCGGACGTGGCCGCCATACCGGTTCCGGCCTCAGGTTCCGTTGTAAGCGCCGCTCCCGCTCCCGCGCCAGCCGTCGAACCCGGATTGCACACCGTGCATTCGCCGATTGTCGGGACATTCTACGAGTGTCCTTCGCCGGGATCACCACCCTTTGTGAAGGTTGGCGACACCGTCTCAATCGGACAGATCTTGTGCATCGTGGAAGCTATGAAGCTGATGAACGAGATCGAGGCCGACGTGGCTGGTGAGATCGTGAAGAAGTTGGTCGCGAACGGCCAACCGATCGAGTATGGGCAGGAATTGTTTGTAATTCGGCCGCGGGCATGACCGTATGGGGCGGACACTCCTGTGCGCCGCTTTTGATGTTAGGGGTCGGTTTTCGATGTCTTTGGTTATGAGATTAAAAGGTCAATAAAGCGGACGGGAGTGTCCGCTCCACACCCGTTTAATACATGTTCAATAAAATTCTGATTGCGAACCGAGGCGAGATTGCTCTGCGCGTGATTTGCGCCTGCAAGGAGCTGGGCATCCGCACTGTGGCGATTTACAGCGAGGCCGACCGGCACTCGTTGCACGTCAAGTTTGCCGATGAGGCCATCTGCATCGGTCCTCCTCAACTGGCGCAGAGCTACCTCAATATTCCCGCAGTCATCAGCGCGGCCGAGATCACCAACGTCGACGCCATCCATCCGGGATATGGGCTGCTGGCGGAGAACGCGAATTTCGCCGAAGTCACCGAGACCAGCAATATCAAGTTCATCGGACCGCCGCCTGAAGTGACGCGGCTCATGGGCGAGAAAGAGAAAGCCCGCGCTGCGATGAAGAAATATGGTGTCCCGATTCTACCGGGGTCCGACGGGATTCTTGCCAGCGAGGGCGAAGCCATGGAGTGGGCGCGGCAAGTCGGCTTTCCGGTAATCATTAAAGCCTCGGCGGGTGGTGGCGGTCGCGGCATGCGCATCGTGCGCAACGAGGAAGAGCTTCCCGGTTTGTTCAAAGCGGCGCAGTCCGAGG
>Ga0210393_10005187_pt1 | contig 10261 bp, 10 predicted proteins | sample IncBWC27OmetaG_FD_160068 | JGI IMG/M metagenome (GOLD analysis project Ga0210393, IMG submission 160068) | Forest soil microbial communities from Barre Woods Harvard Forest LTER site, Petersham, Massachusetts, United States - Inc-BW-C-27-O ...
GACCGCGAGGGGCAATCCAGAAGCGTTCAAGCAAGTTCTGACCCGGATGGGGGTGGATGGCTGGCGAGCGCTTCGGATGCTGGCAGTCGAGCGGGACACCACTATCAATGCCCTGGCCATCGAGGCAGAGCCGTGGCAAACCACGGCTGCATGTAATTTACGGACGTTTGGGGCTCGTAGGCGTGACGCTAGGAAGCGCGCGGGTCGGGCGCCTATCATTTGGTTTCTTGACGGGGGCGGCGATCAATCCCTCACGGATCGCTTGTTTCCGAGCCAGCTTGCGAGCGCGACGAATGGCTTCGGACTTTTCGCGGGTCTTTTTTTCCGAAGGCTTTTCGTAGAAGCTTGCCCGCTTCATTTCTCTGAACATGCCTTCGCGCTGCATCTTTTTCTTTAGAACTTTAAGTGCCTGTTCGACATTATTGTCGCGAACCAAGACTTGCATTCGTCAGAACTCCTTATCGGGGTTACGGCCATCGGCTCTTCTTCGAATTTCATGCACAGCTTTCGCCGCATCTTTTAAAGAGGACGCAGCCTATTTTCGCGCCAGCAATTTCTGCCGGAGATCGATCGTCAGCAGACCAGACGTCATTCTCGCGTGACCATCACGCGATTTCATTCAACTGGTCGATGTCTTTGGGAAATAGCCCGCAGGCGTATTCAAAAAGGCACAGCGGCTGATCGAACATTTACAACGTATTGTTTCGCGCCAAAAATGCAAGTATTCGGCGACATCCCTATGAGGTCGGGAAAACCATTGGATCATCTCGTCCTTTGTGGGGCGGCGTCTACGCAAAGAAGAGCCGCGCGGGCTCCAAAGCTAGGTACGCTGCAGTTTAGGTATAAGAATCTAAGATCCAAATCCTGGCCAAGACCCTTGCCGAGATCGCCGATGGATTTCTGCTATCGAGGGAAAAGCAGACATCAGAATTTGTGAATTCCATCGCTTCCGCATGAACAGGATAACTATTAGCGCGCGGGCATATTGAGCGTGGCGGCGATTACTCGTCCCGTGCTCGTTGAACTCTTTTCGATGTAAAGCTGCCCAGCAACTATAAGCGCCGCAACAAATGCTAAGGCGAGCATTGCGCTGGCAATCTGATTGGTCGTTCTAACTCTCCTTCAAAATACTATTAGGGGCAGAACGTTCCGTAGCCGCGGTGCAAATACTCGGTCCTACTTTCGGAGACGCACTAGCGGCCTGAAATGATCCAGGGGCTGCGCGCGATGCCTCACCGATCTGAAATGGATCCCCGAGTAAGCAGGCATTGGGATCGGATGCCGGGTCAACAGAACGACGGCACAGACACTTATTCTCTTGTACGGGGGCAAAGGCGGTGCCTGATATTTTGCGCGCGACCCTGCGAGTGACGGTCTTGGGGCATTGGCGCTCGGTATCACCGCCGGAATGGTAAGCTATTCGGACCGGTCATTTGTACTACGCGCGCGAAAGAGAGCGATCAGGGCTTTCCTTTGGTGAGCCGACAGAGGCGGCCTTAACTCCTCTGGGAAGGAAGTTCTTTTCAGACGTGTAGCCCAAGGAAGCTTGCAACAAGGATTATGACGACCACGACACCGATGATGTAAAAAATATTCATTACACACTCCCATTGAGTCATGCATTTCAGAAGAAAGCACGATGCTCAAAGGGATGACGTTTTGAAACGACATTAAGTTCCATAGATTTTTCCCGAAAGGCCAGGTCCGATCCGGGTCATTTTCAGACCTCGGGCCGCCTCTAAGCCAAGTCCGTTCGTCCCTCAACAACGGACATCTCGCGACTACATCGGCAAGTCCGTGTCGTGCCAATTTCGGAAGTGGCCGCTGCGCGTTAGACGCTTTGGTTCCCTCTGAGGAAACGACAAGAACGCCTCACCTCTTGCAAACTGAAGAGCGCGAGCTAATTTGCGACGTTCCAAGAAGTTCGTAAACGCAGGAGTCTTCCTTGGACGCCAAGCCACGCGAAGCTGAAGACGAGCCCGACTATCTAAGGGAATTGCTTGCTAAGGCTGGCATCGACGCGCAGGCTTCCACCTTAGCAGCTAAGTTACAGGAAGTGGTCATTGGTGAACTTCATCATCGGGTGAAGAACACACTGGCGATTGTTTCTGCAATTACGTCTCAAAGCCTCAGGAACGCAAATAGCCTCGAAGAGGCCACCAAAACGATTGCAGATCGGCTTCATGCCTTGGGAGTTGCGCAAGACCTCTTAATTCGTGAGCGATGGACTGGCGCAGGGTGTCGAACGTTGATCGAAGCCGCCGTGAGGGCATTTCAATCTAAGAGCCTTGATCAGTTTGATATAACCGGCGACAACATCGCGATTTCCTCTGGGCCTGCCATCGCACTTTCAATGGTAATTCACGAACTCTGCACGAATGCTGTCAAATACGGCGCGTTGTCTGCGCGCGCTGGTCACGTTTCAATTTCGTGGGCCATCTCCCAAGATGATTCGAAGCGTTTTAAGCTGCATTGGAAAGAAAGAGGCGGCCCGACCGCCCGAGAGCCTTCTCGTAAAAGCTTCGGCTCTAGGCTAATTGAGCAGGCCCTCCCTGGTCAATTACACGGGGAAGCTCGCCTTCTGTTTGAACCCGATGGTGTTAGTTGTGAGGTCAACATTCCATTAAGTGTGATGCAGGAACGGCCCCTGGCGATTGTGGCAGCCCCGACCTCGTCATAGAGCAGCAGGTCCCGCAGTTTAGTTTCAAGCCTGCTCTGATAGTTGTTTCATCAGCGAACCTAGACGTGGTTGCAATTCGATGGATTGTGGGCCTAAAGCAATGGAAAGCCTTTCGCCGATTTCCTTACAAACTGCGCCGTTGTGAATGCGGTCGATTTGAAAATCGTTCTGGGGAGTGGAATATCGCGTCATCGGTCCGAGCTTTCTATGCCTCACTGGCTTCCACTTTGGGGGCCAGATTCCGGCAAGGCAATCACCGAGGCTCCCAGAACTGCGAATATCCGCAAAGGCTGCAAGAGATTTGATCATTGGGCTGCTGACTGCGGGTAGAGCAATCCCCTTCGCTTGGGGATCATCTCATCAACAACCACTGTTGATAATGGTTCCGCTAATACAACTTATATTTGTGACCAGCAGCCCGTGATCGTCCAACCGGCTCAAGGTCCGAGAATGGGATGGACCGGCCTTGCTCCTGCCGCGGCGATGCGCCGACTTCCGGTCTTGGCACCTTTCGGACATGCCGCCGCAATCACCTCATGTCTGTTGTTGGGGAAGAACGGACCTGGCTCGGACGCGGCCGAGGTCCGGCGATCGCGCTCGCCAATAAGCTCCCGCGCATCGCCTGGAGTGTTCTTGCCCGTGGTCGAGCCTTCGAGGTGAGCAAGCTTCAAGCCGCATGATCATGGGTAACTGATCTACTTACCTGCCGAGGTCTGCGAGAGGACGAAAGGAGATGGAGGATCGGTCTTAACTTGCCCGTGGCCATCGTCCTCGCCTATGCCAGATCATCGCGATTGTGCCCCTCATGGCGATTAGGCCAAGAGCGATGGCGGCTATACCGATGAGCACTAGGACAACTATTAGCGTATGAAGCATTGGTGTCCCCGGAACGGGTCTGCGCTCAAGTCACCGAGCGGATAATGGTTCCAATTTCAAATTAGGCCACGCGAGATTTCCTGCGTTCCCCTTCGGCTCGTCAGTGGTCGAAATCAAATATCTATCGGTCCTGCGATAGCTCGAGCTGGCGCAACGCATCAGCCATGTGCGCCAAGTGAGCATTATTGATCACACCGGCACCAAGCTTAGCGCCTATGTTGCAGCAGCCGCGTTCGCGATCTCCCGAACGAGGCATCGGACACCCATGAGATAGTCGGAGGCCGCGCAAAAAATGAGGGAGTTGATGATGCTGATCGAAGTCAGAACAGACGGCAACATTCAGGGTAGCGAGCAGCTTTCAGACGAAGTAAAAACCGTCGTGCAAACTACGCTGGACCGGTTTAGCGATCGCATCCGGCGGGTCGACTTGTACCTCAGCGACGCGACCGGCAGCAAAGCCGGTCACGATGACAAATGCTGCAAAATCGAAGCGCGTCGCGATGGCCGTGAACCCATCGTTGTGACCCACCATGAAGCGACCATGGACCAAGCAATCCGTGGCGCAGTCCATAGCTTGAAGAAATCAGTGGAGAGCGCTTTCGGAAAGGAATCCACTTTGGATCATCTCCGGGATCATCACTAGGCTACCGTGCGCGAAATCTCGCGACAATGGCGCCTGGAACAGCGCAGTCAAGGCGCTTAATAAAGCGGGACATCTCTGTAGAATTGCGGACAATCGCGGTCTAGTCTCTCTGCCGGGCGGCTTACGAAAGTAATGACCCACTGAAGCCGCAGCCTGCCCCTGGACCCAACGGAGCCGCTTGTTGACCGCGCCCACCAACGACGAGTTCGATGCGAAGGCGTTCCTCGCGAAAGTCGGAACCGGGAAGACGATTCTCGAATTCCACAAGGGCGAGCACGTGTTCGAGCAAGGCGACGTCGCCGATACAGTGTTTTACATACAAAAAGGCAAGGTCAAGCTTACTGTCCTTTCCGAACAAGGCAAGGAAGCCGTCGTCGCGATCTTGGAGCCCGGCCAGTTTTTCGGCGAGGGCTGCATGAATGGTCACAAGCTGCGTATTTCGACGACAACCGCGATGGAGGATTGCCTGATCACGTCGATCACGAAATCCGCGATGGTCACCGCTCTTCATGAAGAGCCGAAATTTTCGGAGCTGTTCATGGCCTATCTCCTGACCAGGAACAGTCGGATTGAGGAGGACCTCATCGACCAGCTCTTCAATTCGAGTGAACGGCGCCTTGCACGACTTCTCCTGCTGCTCGCAAATTTTGGCAAGGAAGGCAGTCCGCAGCCGATCAATCCGAATATCAGTCAGGCGACCCTGGCGGAAATGGTTGGGACCACGCGATCCCGGGTTAGCCACTTCATGAATAAGTTTCGCAAGCTGGGGCTTATCAGCTACAACGGACACATCGAAGTTCACAGTTCACTGCTTACTGCGGTTTTGCATGAGAAGCCGCTGCTGAAAGAGCGTGACTAAGCTCGGTATTATCGAAGCGCGCTGGATAGATTGAGTTCTCATTGGACCGGTAGTCGTTTTGTTTTTGGGCATAGGTGGATAATCCGTCTTTACCTATTTCGTTCAAACCGAAACCCATGGGGGCTGGCCGTATTTGACGCCAAGTGGCGCGCCGCGAGTGCACGGGGGCGAGCTGGGGCCGTCGTTTCACCGGACTGCCATGGGGCTTCACCTTCAAAGACGCTTCGAGCAGCGGGGGACCGCTAGATTTGTCCGGCCGGTTACATCAGTCATACCCAAAAGCATTATCTTGAAAGACGCCGTCAACAGACTGGCGCGCCCGGAAAAAGCGAAACAAAAACCCGCTGGATTTGAGTCAGCGGACTTAGTCTGTAACCGGCGTCCTATGTCGTAATTTGAATCCGGCAGCGTCCCGTTTCGTTAAATTTTCGGGAACGAGCAATTTTGACCATAAGCTCGCGTTGCGCTGCGGCAAAATACTTCGATCACCGCTCTATTCTCGGCATCATCGGTGACTGAGAGTGTTGTGCTCCCGCCTGATCCAAGGGGCGAGGCATCATGCTCCAAATTCATAGCATTAAGTATGGCAGTGCACTTGGGGGCCCCCGATGGGCCCGACTAGTGCTGTGACGTAGAGGAGGAGACGAGAGTGGGAGCACTCGGAACAGGATTTCAGCCCGACGAAATTAAGCTGATGAGGTCCGTACTAGATGAGGCGGCGATCATCTTGCCTGAGGCCGAGCGAACATCTGTCATGAAGGCAAAGTTGGCCTCGCGTATCCTCGCAGCGGCGGTGAAAGGTGAACGCGACCCGAATAAGTTGAGGATTGCAGCACTTCTGGAAGAAATGGATGTTAAAGGACCTGGCGCACTGGCCCCGCCTCTCGTTAGCGACCAGCCATGAGACTCATGCACCGCAGCAATCACCAATTCTATTCGATCACTTCATCGGCATGAGCGAGCAGAGCTTGCGGGACGTGAGGTCCAAGGCCTTGGCGGCCGTCCGTTTTTTGAGACCTGCGTGGAGCCGGCTATTTTACAAAGCAGCAGTGAACGTGACCTTGGTTCGCTCTTATGTCACCTCTCGACGTTCACGTATCCGATCGACCGCCAGGCACGCGCGGTGCTGACGGAATTAGCAACAGATGGAGATTTAGAATGGATCCGCAGGAACGATTGACGTTGCTCGGGACACGCATCCGCAAGTACGATATCGGGGAAGATGAACTTTTGCGAGAGTTGGGCAAACTGCAGCCCGCTTTTGACGGCGTAGAAGGCGAAGCAACCTATAGGGAGAAGGTTGACGCCGCCGTCGAGTGGGGGAAAATTTATTTGAACCCTCTGAAGTCTGAAAAATACAGCGGAGGGCGTGAACAGGTCAGAGGGTTTTTGCTACAAGACCTCGCCTTGGCGGCAAAGATCGCGGGAGACATCATGTAGCGCGATGTAGCGCGGATAACAATGAAAGGATGGGCGAAAAGTAGTGGGCTTTGCGGTCCAAGTTATTCGCCTCAATTCGTCGCCGATGTCCGTTGTCAAAACCGGAAGTGTCAGCCCGTCGGCGTTATGTCTACATTGCCGATGAGCGGACATCGTCAGTGCTGCTGAGTATGTGCGCCAAGATGTCCGAGTTAGGTCAAACCGAGATTCTCGGTACCAGCAAATGCTTTCCGCTTTTCCACCGACGGCACCGGCATCTGTTAAAACTCTCAGAGCTGTTAGAGAGTTACTTTCGATCTTGGACCGGTCTGGTTTCGAGTTCTCCCGCTCGCGTTTCCTGGCCGATCCTTTAACACGACACCCACCAAAGCCCGTCTGCTTGGATTTCGACGTTCGACTGCGTCAAAGTGTAGGCATGTCAGGTGTAGGTATGTCGAGAGCACGCGCGCAGGTGCACAAATTCACCGTGTCGCGCGAGTAGCCTAACTATCAGCGGAGGTCTACAGCCTTCTCGCTACCCAGCGTTTCGGCACATGCCCTTGCAACCGCCGAGTTTGGCTCGGCGCTTCCCGGCAGCGTTGCCCAACCGCCTTTTTCGATAAACGTGCTCTGGTCCCATACATAAGTGGCCCTCTTCATTTCGGCCAAGTTCGCCGAGGCACCAGCGGCTTGTCGGAACTTCTCAACGCAGATGGGTGTGAGAGCTGCGACGACAGCCGTCGCAGCACGGTTCTTCGCGAGCGTCTCAGCGGTTCCACCCGCCACCCAGCCGCCCCAGTTGAACCCCACGATCGCCAGAACAATTGCTCCGGCTGCAGCGCCCCACAGTGCGGGCTTCACGGCAGCTTTTGTCTCCTTGGGGATTTCCATGACTTTCACCTTTGATTTAGAGGTTGAGAGAGTTTCATCCACGCACAACGCTAGGCGTGGTTCTCCTACGCTGAGGCCGTTTCTACGGAGTCGCTTCTTTGGCCACAGCAGCGAGAGCTTCTTCGATGCTATCGAATGGAACGCCGACAAAGTTGGCGTGCCTTGGCTTCCACGCGTGGGTCGTCCAGGCTCGATAATGGTTCCCCGGACGTGCGATATAGGCCACGTCATCCTGGGAGTTGGATACCCACCAAAGGTTGGAATTTCGATTGTGCTGGCGGATTCGAAGAGCCATGGAATTTTGCTGATCGATGCATTGCGGACCTAGGTTTTGTGTGTCGAGCATGATTGCCCCCTCAGTTCGGCGCCCTGAGTTCCCCAGCAAGCCACCCTACGGAAGCCGATTTCATGGGGTCGCTCGCAATAACTTCGTTCTGTACGGAGTCGCACTTAGGACATTCGAACAGGCGATGCTCAAAGCCGATGGGGCCAGGGCTAATGCGCGAAAGCATCATGCGCGACGTGCAGTGTGAACATCGCGGGCGCTCGATGAGTGTGGGGGAGGGAAAATAAGCTAGTGGCATGACAACTTCCCTGCATTTGGGCGGGAGCCTGCAGCACTCTCTGTCACCGGTAGATGCTTAATGCGGGGCGGTGATGGAACCAGCATGCGCCTCGGGTTCCGAAGTCGGTGATCAATACAGCTCACATTCGAAAAGAATTAACTGATGATTAGCGAGCCATGTTCCGAGTGCGGTGAAGGCGCTGATCGTTGCCAATGAATTTTTGGAAGCCCTTGTGGAAGGACTACGGGCCGATGTGTCGAAAGGATACGCGCGCGCCTACTACCACGGATGGTTCAAGACCTACAGAGGATGAATCGAGGCCCGTTTCCGATGAATTGGTATGACGAGAAGGCGGACAACCCGGCATGGATTAAGGCTCTGGCAGGGCAACGCGGGAGGGGTATTGCTACCAGCACGTCCAGGCGATCATTGTCGCTATCGACCAGTATGCGGAGGAGGCGCTCGGCAACAGGGAATTTTTCTTGAACAAACCGCATGGCATTGGAGATGGAAGGAACGATCGCATTCCCTGACAGCTAGCAAGCGCGAGCGCAAGCTCTCAGTTGCCGGGACTAGATGACCGAGTGCTGGTCATCGAGTGATGATCAGAACAAGCCCCCGCGATGAGCGGCGCAATTGTGCTCTGACACCGCGAGGTAAAACTTATCAATTTGTCAGGGTCTTCTTTGCCGCAAAGCCACCGAATGGCTTGTAGGACTGCTTGGCGAGATCGCCGTACAGTACGCCAATCGTCTGTGATTTCGTAACGAAGGTCTCGTAGGCTGTCTTGGCGAATTCGGTTTGAACCTCAATCACCTTGTCGAGTGACCTCGCGCCACAGAGCTTCTCAACAAACAGCTTTGTGTCTTCAAACGACTTCTTCGTGTAGTCACCGTAAGCAGCGGCAATCGCCAGGAAGGGGTTGGATGACGCGGCCCCTGTATGTTGAATATGATTTGCATTCGACATTTTGGAGTGTCCCTTTGTTTATGAGCTTTCCTTCATTACAATGAAGCGCGCCACCAATGGTTGCTCCGGTTGCTCCGAAACCGCGGTTCCCGCTTGTTCATTATGCGTTGCTTGTGTGTTCGTATGATGAACTCGGAACTCAGGCGGATGCTCGCTTCGAACCACCCCCGCTGACCTGCCGGGAAATCGGACGCCACAACAGGACATGGCGCGATGTCCGATTAGAGTCCGTAATGCGCTTCAAAGCGGACATCGACAGGAGCGCGCGGCGGCCCCGCTGAGCGCCATCTGATCGGCCCGCCATCCAGGCCCCTCCAACAACGATCCGCAGCATGGGCGATAGGTCGCGCGGGCTTGGGCGACGACGCCGGGGCCAAACGAAACGGCCCCAGTTCGGGGGGACGAAGCTGGGGCCATCTGGGGGGAAACGTCGTGGGGAGGCGGCCCGCGACGTTCGGCTACCAGGAGATCATATCCGGTTCGCCGCCGCTGCTCAATTTTGCTCAGGAGGATGATTGGCTGAACTGCTTGTCGATTGTTGAGAGTGAGCAATATTGCACGGCGGCGCTGATGCGAACGCGTTAGAATGGAACCATGCTAGCCGCATATTCAACAGCCCATGAAATTAAGGGTACCCCGTGCCCGAAGTGCCGAGTCCCGATGATGCTGGGCCGCGTCATACCCGAACCGCTTGATTTCGACCTCTACACCTTCATGTGTCCCGACTGCGACTACGTTAAATGCGTGGCAGTCGAGATGAGCACAATGCAAGACAATCCGCCGGGGGTCTTTCCCGACGAGAAGCACCAGCGCCAGCCCGGCTGAGTGCCTTTGATCCGCCCGCCATCAACCCTCGCCCAATCCGCGCCGTCGCACAGGCGCGCCCCGCGCGGGCGCTGTGTACCGAATGATCCGGTAGTCTTGGCGCGCTTGCCAGCGTCCTGCCCAAAGCAACTTTTAATAGCGAGTTCCATAAGCACTTTATATTTTGGAATGTGAGCCTTATTGACCACGGACCTCCAGAACCCGAGGCGCATGCTGATTGCATCACCGCCCCGTTTATAGGCTTTTACCGGTGACTGAGAGTGCGCTCCCGCCTGACAAGGCGAAACATCATGATGACGATCCTGCGACCGCCGTGCCCTAAATGCCAAACAAGAACTATGCTGGCACGCATCACTAACGGCCCCTCTGGCTTTGACATTCGAACATTCGAGTGCCCTGCGTGCGATCATGTTCATCAGCGTGTGGTCGAACTTGTTGACCCGATGAAATCCCGTGAAACGGCGGGCTGGCTCCGGGGCGAATTGCGAGCGCCAACGTAGGTGACCGACGACGGTAGGATTTTGGCATCCACG
>Ga0210393_10005189_pt1 | contig 10261 bp, 7 predicted proteins | sample IncBWC27OmetaG_FD_160068 | JGI IMG/M metagenome (GOLD analysis project Ga0210393, IMG submission 160068) | Forest soil microbial communities from Barre Woods Harvard Forest LTER site, Petersham, Massachusetts, United States - Inc-BW-C-27-O ...
CATCGAAGCGTCGGAACCCGAACGTGAGTTCGAAGAGACCTGCGAGAAGCTGTCCACGCTGGCGCCATATCTGATTGCGCGTCCATAGCGTCAGTTGCTCAGTCGCGCCGTAACGGTGACGCGTCCGTTGTCGTCCCGCTTGGCCACCGCATGTCCAACGCGATCCGTCTCGTCAAGTCGCAACGTGAGTGGCGCGCCGTCGTTGAGGAAGTTCCGCCACCAAGTCTTTGCGTCAGGCATGTTGACGCTGATTGTCACGTCGTCACCCGAACGGCGATAGGACACCGGGATACTGAATGTCCGTCCGGACCGCCGGCCGGTATAGGTCACCATTGCGATGTTGCGGTTCACTAATCTGCCGAAGCGTGGCGAGTTAGCCAAGGCGGCCACCGGCGCATTGACAAGAGGCGCGGCGCGCATCAGCAGGCGTCCAAGATTATCGAGTTGCATCACACAAGTATGGCAATCAAAGTCACTGAGTGCCCGCGACGCTGACTTGGCGGGCGATCGCCCGCTTGTCGACCTTGCCGACCGGCGTCGTCGGTAGAGCGGTCATCGCGACCAGCAGGTCAGCCCGTGCATGCGCGGCCACCCCGCGCTCGTCGAGGTAAGCGTTCACTTCGGCAAGCGTCATCGGGGCCCCGGCGAAAACGATTGCTGCGCAGATCTTTTCCCCCAGATCAGGATCGGGCAGGGGGACCGCGGCGGCCGACCAGATGGCCGCGTGCGTGAGCAGCGGCTCTTCAATGCTCTGGGCGGCGATCGTTTCACCGCAGCGGCAGATGACGTCTTTGGTCCGGCCGGTGACCACCAGGTAGCCGTCGTCCCGGAGGCGGACGAGGTCGCCGCTGCGGTAGAAGCCGTCGGGATCGAAGCAGCGCTCGTTGTCGCGTTCCGCGCGAAAATAGCCGTTGAACGTGTACGGCCCGCGTACCAGCAGTTCACCTTCTTCGCCCCGCGCTACCGGATGGCCGTCGGTGTCGACGACCCGCAGCTCGTCGGCCGGGCAGAGTGGCCGACCCTGGGTGTGGTCGACCAGGTCTGGCGGGTCGTCGAGCCGGGTGAAGTTCAGCAGTCCCTCCGCCATGCCGAACACCTGCTGCAGGCCGGGCGTGAGCGCGACCCGTATCTGCCGGGCGTCCTCGGCCTCCAGTTTTGAGCCGCCAACCTGCAAGAGCCGCAACGACGTTGGTGTCACCGGCTCCCATTCACAGGCTTGTGCCCACAGCTTGGCCAACGCCGGTACCAGCGCGGCGACCGTGACACCGTGCCGCTCCATCGTGGCGAACGCGGCCTCCGGGCTCGGATCGGTGCTGAAAACGACTGTGGCGCCGACCGTCATCGCACCGAGGATGCCCGGGCACGCCAGCGGGAAGTTATGCGCGGCGGGCAATGTCACGAGATACACGTCGTCTTTTGTCAACCCACATAGCTGGCTGCTCGCGGTGGCGTTGTAGACGTAGTCGTCGTGGGTGCGAGGGATCAGCTTCGGTGCGCCGGTGGTGCCGCCCGACACCAAGAGCAGCGCCGGTGACGCTGTGTCGCCGACGATTGCGGGCGGGTCGCCGGCCGGCAGCGCCGACCACGACGTGAACGGACCGGGGTCCCCGTCGATGACGACATGGCGGAGTTGCGGATGAGCGCTGACCAACTGCTCGGCCATTGCCCGGTAGTCGAAGCCGTTCGCCGCGTCGGTGGCTACCAACCCGACTGCACCGCTGATCGCCGCGAAGTGGCTGAGTTCCGCGAACCGATGCCCGGGCAGGCACATCACCGGGATGGCCCCGGCGCGCAGCAGGCCGAAGAGGGCGACGGCGAATCGTCGGGAATTGGGCAACTGCAACAGCACCCGGTCAGCGCGCTGTATACCCAGGCCGGACAGACCGCCGGCGGCTTGGTCGGCGAGTTCGTCCAGCTCGCGGTATGTATGGCTGCCCGTGTCGTCTACGACCGCGACGCGGTCGGGCCAGCTCGTCGCAGCATGGCGAAGCAGTGACTCGACGGTGCGCCCGGTCCAGTAGCCGGCGGCCCGGTACGCTGCGGCGCGGTTTGGTGGAAAAGCCACGAATCCATCCGTGCCTGCGATTTCGGACGGCGGGGGCGGGGTTCCTGGCACCTCAGTGGCTCCCTCGGGGCAGGCGTTATACGGGCCTCGGCCATAGGGTAGCGTACACAAAAGTTAGGACAGCCTGAGCTAAGCCGAGCGACGGAGGTGGGGTTGTGGTTGGCGCATCAATCGCCGGCGTGCGTCCCCGCGTCCGCGCGCGATGGGCGGGAGCCAGGTGACCGAAACGGTAGCGATCATCGGGGCCGGCGCGAAGGCGGTGGCTGTGGCCGCCAAGGCGGCGGTGCTGCGCGACATGGGCGTCGATGTTCCCGACGTCGTCGCCGTCGAACGCACGGGCGTCGCGGCCAACTGGCGCGCCGGTGGCGGCTGGACCGACGGGCGGCAGCGGTTGGGCACCAGTCCGGAAAAGGACGTTGGCTTCCCGTACCGCTCCACGCTGGTGCCGGGCCGCAACACCGAGGTCGACGAGCGGATGATGCGGTTCAGCTGGCAGTCGTATCTGGTTGCTTCGGACCAGTTCGTGGGCTGGGTCGATCGGGGTAGGCCGGCGCCGACGCACGACACCTGGGCTCGTTATCTGCGCTGGGTTGCCGACGAGGTGGACCTGAAAGTCGTTCGCGGCGAGGTGCTTCGGATTTCGGTCGGCGAATCGCGCTGGGTGCTGGACACCCAGGAGTCGAGCCTGACCGCCGACACGCTGATGATTACGGGTCCGGGGCAACCGGAACGGTGCATCCTTCCGGGCGACCCGCGCGTGTTGTCGATCGCGCAGTTCTGGGACCGTGCGAATAGCCACGACCGGATCGTCGCCGAAAACGTGGCGGTCATCGGCGGTGGGGAGACCGCGGCGTCGATGCTCAACGAGCTTTTCCACCACCGGATTTCGACGATTACGGCGATCTCGCCGCAGGCCACGTTGTTTACCCGCGGTGAGGGCTTCTTCGAGAATTCGCTGTTCTCCGACCCCGCCGGGTGGCGCAGCCTCACGCCAGCCGAACGGCGTGAATGCATTGCCCGCACCGACCGCGGGGTGTTCTCCGCGCGGGTTCAGGAGTCGCTGCTTGCCGACGAGAGGATCAAGCACCTGCGCGGGCGCGTGGCGCGCGTGATCGACCGCGACAGCCGAATCTGGATCACGCTGAGCACCGATACCAACGGCGAACCGCGCGAGATGCTGCACAACTTCGACCTCGTGATCGACGGTTCTGGCGCCGACCCGCTGTGGTTCGTGCCATTGCTGCAACAGCCCGCGGTTGACCTGCTGGCGCTTGGGCTGGGCGGGTCGCTGACATGCGAGCGCCTGGAAGACTCCATCGGCCACGACCTGGCCGTTGCGGGCGTCACCCCGAAACTGGTGCTGCCCAATCTTTCTGGCGTCAATGAGGGCCCGGGATTCCCGAATCTGAGCTGTCTGGGGCTGATGTCCGATCGTGTGCTTGGCGCCGAATTGGGTTTGACCGACCCGCCGATGGGGAGAAGCGGTCAGTACCAATCCGTTTGACTCCCCTTGAAGCGGACAGGACCAGTTCATAGGGCACGTCTGCGGTGCGCATTTCCCAGTCCTTATTGGCTGATTGTGATTCTGTTCGAAACTTCCCGGCGCCAGTCGGGGATGTCCTGCCTCGCATGGGTGTCAGCCCTAGCGCCTGCGAAGGGGACCACCCCCAAGCAAACGACCATCCTTCGCCGCTCGGCATGATCCGCGCGAAATCCTTGGTTTGACCTGCCGTGATCCGCTGCCGGAAGGTCCGCTTGCCCAATGGGAGAAGCACCGGCTGCGTTCCCTCGAAGACATCGCGGCGGTCATGGCATCGCCTCGGCCCACGCGATATGCCCCTCGAAGCCAAGCGTTCTCGCCATGTCGCGGTAGCGATCCCGGGAGTGCGCGTATGCTGCGGCATCGCCTTGTGCCCGCGCCAGGAGAGCGTATAGCCGCAGCAGCCAGATGTCGCGCATCACCAGACCCTCATCGGCGGGCGCGGCCGCTAATCGCTCGATTGCCGCCTCGGCCTCGGTCACGTCGCTGTTGGTTCCGCGATCGAGCAGTGTCTCCACCAGAACACCCGTCGCAGGCGTGCCCCACGTCAGCTGTCCCTCGCGGAACAGATGATCGACGGCGGCGCGCATGGCCTGTATGGCCTCGTCGCGATCTCCACGCCGAGCCTTCTCGCGCGCCGAGTAGACATTGACGATCTGCAAATCGCACAGGTTATGCCCCGGGCGCACAAGCGCTTCTCTGACCTCGGTCAGGAGCTTCTGTCCGCGGTCACGCAGCGCTGCCGTGTCGCGGTGCGCCAGCGCAAGGGCCAGCGTCATCCTTACGTAGGCCAACGCGAGGTCATCACTGGATCGTTCGGCAATCCCTAGGGCATCCTCGATCTCGCGCAACGCGGAGTCGTCGGGCCGCAGCGTGCCGGCCGGTATGCCCCCGGCGTAGACCTGGGTGACGACCATGGCGTAGGACATGGGGTCGGCGCTGCGGCCCATGGCCAGGCCGTGCCCCAGGTCGTCGCGCCATCCCGGATCACCCAGGGCACAGCGGGCACTAGCCCGCTGCGCGAAGGCTAACGCTAATGGACACCCCAGAGCGAAGTTGCCTTTAGACGGGTCACCGTCGGCGAGGTCGATGACCCTTTGTGACCATCGCAGCGCGTCGCACCACTCACCGCTTTCACCTTTGGCGTAGATGGCCACCATGGACAGCCCGATCGTCAAGGTTGCTTCGCCGATCGACTCGATGAGGGCCATGTGTTCGGATGCCAGCTGCGACGCCTCGCGGATGCGGGCCTGATACGCGCGATCGATCACCAGCCCCGCCATCCCGATGGTTAGTGACGCCTTGTCCCCGGCGGCGGTGCACAACTCCCGCAATTCCTCGAAGCGGTCAGCTGCAGCGCGCATATGGACTCGAGCGGTGGTCGCGCACAACATGGTGCGCGGAGCGATGCGCATGGCTACCCGGTTGGGGTCATCGGCGGGTAGGGCGTCGGCGATCCTTGTGGCGCGCTCCCAACTAAGTCGCGCCGCCGCGATGTCACGGATGGCCGCCCGGGCCGCAGCACGCATGTGCCAGCCGTAGGCGGCGTGCAGATCACCAGCTGCCTGGAGATGTTCGGCGATCAGCGGCGCGTTCTCCTCGGCTGCGGCCGGGTCGCGGGATTCGATTGCGGCCGCGACGCGCCGGTGCAGCTCGGCGCGGTCGGATTTCAGTTGTGATTCGTAGGCCACGGTGTGGATCAGCGGATGGTGAAACACATACTCGAGTTGTCGGGTGAATCGGCTCTGTTCGATGAACTCGCCGCCCACCAGGCTCTCAAGGGCAGGGTCAATCCCCACCGTTTCCAGTAGTTCCCGGCTGAACCGTGAGCCGATGACAGCGGCTGCGCTCAAGGTGTGTTTGGCAGCTGGGTCAAGCCGGTCGATGCGGGCGGCGATTGTCGCCTGCAAGGTGGCCGGCACACGGACCTCGCCAACATCGGCGGCCAATTCGTAGGCGCTGCGGTTGCCCCGCAGCACGCCGCGCTCGGCCAGGTCGAGCACGAGTTCCTCGGCGAAAAACGGGTTTCCGGCGGCCCGCTCGGCGATCTTCTCGCTCAGCGCACCAACCGAGGGGTGGTGGCCGAGCAGCTCGGAAACCAATGCTGCCGTTTCCGAATCACTCAGGGGCGCAAGGGCGATGGTCTGAGCACCGGCCACCTGGCTCAACGCACCGCGATATTCGGGGCGGGAGGTGAACAGCACCAGCGAGTGGGTCTGCGGGATCACCGTGACGAAATCGGCCAGCATCGACTCGCTGACCTCATCGATCCAGTGCGCGTCTTCGATGACATAGACCGCTGGGGTGCGGCGGGCCAACGAGGCGGTGTTGACCAGCGCGGTCAACCGCCGCCGCCGGGCGTCGGGATCGATCTTGGGCAGCTTTACCTCGGGGTCGGCGATGCCCAACAAGTCATCGAATAACTGCAAGTCCTCGGGGTCTGCCTCGGGCACCCGGGAGCGCACTCGGTCACGAGCGGCCGAGGCATCTAGGCCACGCACGCCGGTGGTTGCCCGCAGCAGCCGCGCCACGACGTGGAACGCAATGTCGCTGGCGTGCGATTCGCAGTAGGCGCTGAACACCTCCACTTCGCGCCCAGCAGCGATTGCCGCCACCTCACGCACCAGCCGGCTCTTGCCGATACCCGGCGATCCCACCACGGTGACCACCGCGCCGTGACCGTCGATCACACGTTCCAGCAGGCCCTCGACAGCGGCCATCTCCCATCGCCGACCAACAAGATTCGACTCAGCACGCCCGACAGCGCGATGCCCGTCCCCAATGCCCAAAAGCCGCTGGGCGGGCACCGGCTCGTCGGCACCCTTGATCCGCACGAACTCCGGATTACCCAGCACCGCGGAGTTCTCCACCAGTCGTGCGGTCGACGCGCTGAGCATCACCCCACCCGGCGGTGCCACCGATCCCATCCGTTGCGCCATCCCGACTTGCTCACCAACGGCGGTGTAACGGAAAGGCCCCGAACCGATCTCACCGGCGATCACCTCACCGGAATTAAGTCCCACCCGCAATCGCAGCTCCACACCGTCGCGGTCTTGCACTTCGTCGGCAAGCCGTTTCGCCTCCTCCTGAACCCCCAACGCCGCCAGACACCCACGAACAGCGTGGTCCTCCAACGCCACCGGCGCTCCGAACACCGCCATGACGCCGTCACCCGTGAACTTGTCCACAGTCCCGCCGTACCGCTGCACAACCGCGGCGCAGCAATCGGTTAGGTCGGCCATGATCTCCCGCAGCCGCTCCGGCCCGACGGTCGCGGCGATGTCCATCGAGCGCACCACATCGGCGATCAGGACGGTTACCTGCTTGTACTCCGCGCGCGTGTCCTGCCCCGTGACGGGTGCACCGCAGCCGTCACAGAATCGCGCACCTTCGCGCAGCCCGGTGCCACACGTGCGGCACGCGGTCGCTGCGGTCATCCGACCCTCCGCCGCTTCCGGCCCCCGTTTCCCGGTCCACCAGAGATGCAGGCGTGCTCGCTGGAGTCGCAGCCCGACAGATCCTCACGATCGACCTCCGCGCCGTACTTGTTGACGAGGAGGTCGTAGGCGATGTCGTTGATCTGCTGTGTCGTGACACCGGGTTTAACCTCGCGGCGGGCAGCCCGGCCCGCCCATGCTTGCGCCGACTCACCTAGCTTGGCCATTAGGCACCACCCGACCGAGCGACTGGGCGTGCCAGCCCATGCCCGAGAGGGCGATTTCACCAGGGGCCTTGTGAAATGCGTCGCCGCTTGCAGCGGCGGCACCGAACTCGCACCGATATAGATCAGAGCCGAATTGAACTCCGGTGCTAACACTGCGAAATTCGCCATGGTCGGCCTCCAACTTGACGCACCACCACCGGCTAGAGCGGTCGTCTTCAAAAGTAAGCCACCGCGCACGATCCCAAACGAGTAGTCGACTACTTGTTTTTGACCGTTCCTACTCACGCCGCACAACTGATTGAGGGCAATGTTGCGAGCGTAGGCGCACAATAGACCGTCATGGCGAAGGAACATGTCGCCGCCACAGCGCCGTGAATCACGTTGGAGGAGGCCGACATGAGAGTGCGCCTGATCGTTTTCGTGACGTTGGTGTTCGCAGTCCTGGCGGGAGTTGTGGCCTGGGTGCTCAATGCGCCCTCGGTCAACCACTGGCTGGCCGTGCACACGGGAATTCGCGACATGTCCAGTCCCTACTATGCCTTCTGGTCCGGGTTCGGTTCTGACATCGCTGAGTTCAGCCTCGTCGGCGCTGCCGTCACGGGCGTGTACCAGCTAAACCGCAAATACAACTGCCACCAGCGGGGCTGCTGGCGCATCGGCACCCACCCCGCGGCCGGCGGCCGGTTTCTGCTCTGCTACCGCCATCACCCTGACTACCAGGGAAAGAAGCCGACGCGCGAGCTGATCGAACAGGCGCACCGCCACCACATCGAGCGTGAAGAAGCCCTCCACGACATACTCGACGAAGTGAATCGACACCTGCGCGAAACGGGGCATCAGGCCTGAGGTGTACGCCCCGCAGAACCGGCGGCGTCAGCGGGTTGTCGGCAACGCAATATGTCGCACATAGCCCGCACCGAGCTACGGATTTATGGGGCCAATATCGCACCATGCTTCCAGAGCGAATGCACTACCACGTCTGATTCGACAAGCGGTTCGCGTGGCAGGGCTATTGCGGCTCTGCTGATGACTAACCGGTGCGCAGAGCACGGACGAATTCCGCAATGGCCGAGCCGATCTGGTCCGGGCTGTCCTCCTGGATGAAGTGCAATCCGTTGACTGTGACTTCGGTCTGGTTGGGCCACGTTCGGACGTACTCGCGAACCCGCCCGGTCAGAAGCGAGCCGGGCTCAGCATTGATAAAGAGCTTGGGCACTTCGCTGCTGGCCAGCCAGGTGCTGTAGTCATCGACCACCGCGACGACGTCCGCCGGTTCACCATCGATCGGGATGTTGCGCGGCCATGACAGAGTGGGTCGGCGATCCTCGCCGGCGTCGAGATAGGGCTGCCGGTAGTAGCCCATTTCCTCGTCGCTGAGTTTCCGTAGGACGCTGCTAGGTAATACGTTTTCGACGAACCTGTTCTGCTCTAGCACCAGTCGTTCCCCTGCCGGGGACCGGAACCCTTGGAAGATCTTGCGACCGTCGGCGGGAAAGTCCGACCACGTTATCGGCATCGCTATCGATTCCATGTAGGCGATGCCCTGTACCCGGTCGCGATGCCGGTTCGCCCAGTCGAAGCCGAGCGCCGAACCCCAATCGTGCAGCACCAGCACGACTCGATCACCGAAGTGGAGGTCATCCCAGAGCGCGAACAGGTAATCACGCTGTTCGGCATAGTTGTAGCGATCGGACCCGGACGGTGTGAGTTTTTCCGATGCGCCCATCCCGATGAGGTCGCACGCCACGAGCCGGCCTAGACCCTCCAGATGGGGCATCACGTTGCGCCACAGGTACGACGACGTAGGGTTGCCGTGCTGGAAGACGATGGCGTCGCCTTCGCCCTCGTCGATATAGGCCATTCGCTTTCCGTTGACGTCCCGGTACTGTTGCTGCCCGTATGGCTTTACTCCGAACATGTCAATGATCGTCCTCTCGGCGTGTTTCGGTGGTTTCGGCGTTAGCCGTGATGTCGGCCGCCGCCCTAGCGACCCGCAGAATGCGTTCCGAGAATTCCTTGTCGGGTACCGCCCGTGCCAGCGAGAGCCCGCCAACACAGATCGCCATCATCGCGATGGCGTCGTCGAGTCGCGATGGATTGTTATCTCTTCCTTCACAGATAGCCGCCAGGGACTGGCGCAGTTCACTTTCGTACGCGGCGCGAAACTCCGGGGTGCCGCGAGCCGCGTCTGAACTCAGCGCAGCGAATCCGCAGCTACTCGCCAGGTCATCGCGATGCGCGGACGTGAGGTATTGCATCGCAAGACGTTTCAGTCGGTCCGTCCACCCTTCACCGTTCCTCGCCTTGGTCCATCGCGGTCGTCCGGTGGTAATCGCGTGGCTAAATGCGGCAACGGCAAGGTCCTCTTTGGAGGCGAAATGCGAGTAGAACGCGCCGTGGGTCAGCCCGGCTTCGCGCATCACGGGGACGATGGCCGTTCCGTCCACTCCTTCACGGCGCAGCCGCCGGGCAGCCGTATCCAGTATCCGATGGCGTGAGGCAGCTTTGAGATTGTCACGCTTCCCAGTTGCATTTCGCATGATGCACGTCATGCTAGTGGCAGGACGGACATCATGCGAGCCGTGGTTGAGAACCCGGAAAAAAACCCCGGTGGGCAGAAGCCGGGTGTCCGGGTGTTGACAGCCGCCCAGGAATCCCTGCAGCTGTGGGGATCTGGCGCCACAGCCCGTATCGACTTCGCCGAGCTGGCCACCGACATCGCCGTCGAGGCCGAACAAGCCCAGATGCTGACCGAACAGATCGAGGACCTCGACGAACGCTGCGCCAATCTCTACGCCGAGGCCGACCCGAGCGGGCTCATCGCCTCTGCCCCCGGCGTCGGGCCCGTCACTGCTGCCGTCATCGCCGGCCGCATCGGCGACCCACGCCGGTTCCATTCCCTGGCCGCCATCCGGGCCTACCCGGGCCTTATCCCCAAACTCAGCCAATCCGGCCGGACACATCACCAGCACGGACTGACCAAAGCCGGCGA
>Ga0210393_10005190_pt1 | contig 10261 bp, 8 predicted proteins | sample IncBWC27OmetaG_FD_160068 | JGI IMG/M metagenome (GOLD analysis project Ga0210393, IMG submission 160068) | Forest soil microbial communities from Barre Woods Harvard Forest LTER site, Petersham, Massachusetts, United States - Inc-BW-C-27-O ...
GCAAATCGGGACGACTTTTCATACACGACGCCGAGCGTCAGCAATTCGGCGGATTCGAATTCCCTGCCGTACTCGACCTCCTTGGAAGCAGGGTGGCGCTTGGCGAGACTTCTAGCCATGCGAATGACCTCGAGGCTGCGATCGCGCAAGTTGTGAGCCTTTTCCGTGTTGAGCGCGAGAATACGATAGGCCAGCGTTTCATCCGGGGAGATCAGTGCAGTTATCTGCTTGAGCCCCAGGACCTTCGCGGCAGCCAGGCGATGACGGCCATTGGGCGTCCACAACCGGCCATCCTCGCCGCGCACGACGATCAATGGATCCAGGAATGCCGCGGTCTCATCGATTTTCACCGCCAGCCGTTTCGCGTGGGTCGGCGATAGATCCCTCTGAAAGGGGGTCGGTTGAACCGCGCTCAAGGGCAGGGAGGCAAGGACGAGCGGCCGCCCGCCCAATGGATCCCGATAACCGCCGATGGGCGCGCCACCGACGCTGCGTATCAGCCCAACGACATCGGCGATTTCTGCGCTGTCCATGGCGATGATGACGTCGGCGGCGTCCAACCCTCGGGCACTTGCGCCCGGAGCGAGCTTCCCGCGGGCGCGAGCGCGCTTGGGTGTCGATTGGCGGCTACGCGGGGACTTGGAGCTGACCTTTCTGGTTGCCATGAGAGGCGACAATACTCCCTAAGGTTCGCCACCTTCAATGAGCAGACGACTGCTTGGCCAGGAAGAATCGAGCTGGCATCAAGAGAAGCACAGAGCGCGGCGCAGACGGCCGACCGCTCGGCGAGTGAGAATGGTCAGCGCACTAATGCATCCATATCCCTCTGCATACGCTCCTTGTATTCGTCGGACCAGTGAGCGCCGGGTTTCGCCCTGTTGGCGTCTTGAGGTCTGGGAATCGGGGAGGATTTGCTTTCTCTAGGGGACTTTCGTGCGCCGCTCTTGAGCTTGAGGGTGACGCGCGACGATGTGGGAATGAGGTTCGAGTTCGAATTGTTCATGCAGTTATCTATGTCTCCTTAGGTCGCGGCGAAGCCGCAGAGTTGATCGACCATCGTATTGTACTTGAGGTCTTGCGGCGAATACAGTGCGGCCAGGGTATCGATCCAGGAATGTCACGCGCATGTAATAGGAGGCGCTCCTCTCGCGAGCGCTCTCGGTCGCGCCACTTGGCAAAGATGACAAAGGCCATTCCCAAAGGCTTCATATCTTTCCTCGGCAATCGTGTCGAAGGCCATTGCAGCGCGAAGATGCATGTCTTTCAAACGATTTGTTGGACGCGCTGGCATAACTTAGACTGATGCGCAGAGCACCATCCATGACCAGACACCCCACATCGCTGCTGGCGCTACGCGCCTTCGAGGCAGCCGCGCGCCGCTTGAGCTTCACCAACGCCGCGCATGAACTGCATGTGTCCCAGGCGGCGATCAGTCGACATGTGCGTGTGCTCGAGGCAGATCTCGGTCGGCCGCTATTTCGTCGCCTGCATCGGCAGGTGGAATTGACGGCACCCGGAAGGAGGCTTTCGAGTGAGCTGGCGGTCGGCTTCTCGCAGATATGGCGGGCGGTTGACGCTGCCAGAGACACGTCGGCGCAACGCCTGAGGATTTCGGTTGAACCGGCATTCGCGGCGCGCTGGCTCGTGCCGCGCTTCGGGCGATTCACGGCGGCGCATCCGGAGATTGAAGTCGACCTGGAGCCGTCCGACGAGTTACGAACCGTCGGCCGCGACACGGATATTGCCATTCGGTTCGTACGTTCGGCCTCGCGCAAGCCGAAGGGACGGGCCCGGTGGCTGTTCACGTACACCAGCTTTCCAATCATCGCGAGTAGCACGCGAACCAATCGCTCACGGCGGCGCAGCGACGGCGATGTACTGGCCTATCGCCTACTGCATGACGATGATGGCTCGGAATGGCGGCGCTGGTTCGCCGCGGCGGGGCTCAAAGGCTTCGATGCAGCAAAGCATTTGCACTTCAATGATTCATCGCTTGCACTGACTGCGGTGCTGCGTGGACAGGGAGTGGCCTTGAGTGCTCCGCCCTATGTCGGCTCGCAGTTACGGTCTGGCCGCCTGATGCGCATCGGCCGTACCCAAGTCACCATTGGCGATTACTGGCTGCTCGAGGCGACGGATCGGGTAACCGCAAAAGCACGCGCCGCCTTCACCGACTGGTTCAACCTGGAAGCCAAGAGTTTGCTCGGCTCCCGGGCCGACGCGCCCACGATGGCCACATAGTGATGAGGATCTCGCTGGCGGCGATCGCGTTGACCTGTTCCCTTCACGCCTATGCGGCGCCATTTCACAGCGTCTATTACCATCGCCTGCAAGGATCGTTCTGGGCGCAGATGGCAGACGATACCGGGCCGAGCCCGACTCCGCGCGAGTTGGCTGTTGTCTCCGTCCAGGACAACTTTGAAGCCATCCGCTCCTTGGGGTTCGACACGGTGACAGTCGGGCTGCCGGACAGCGATAGCTGGGTGTCGCAGCATGGCGGCGGGTTTAGCTATGATCCGAGAAATCCCGCCGCCGCTCGTCCCCAATTCGCGGTCGCTCAGGAAATTGTCCTGCGCATCGCGGACGCCAAGCATTTAAAGGTCATCTTCGCCATTGGCTTCAGCGACTATCGGCGCAGCAGCGACGGCCGGAAGGCCTGGACCGGCCTGGCAGATGAGTACGGATCAAGTTCCGCGCCCAAGGGTGCCTATGACTACCTCCATGCCCTGATCGATCCCACGGCTTACTACGGTGCCGTTGCTACGACCAAGCTGAGCACCATCGGCCTGGCGGATGGCCCGGTGCGCTCGCATGTGGGCGACACCAGGATCGTGGGATGGAACTTGGCGGGAGAATGGAATCCGCATGTGGTGAATGCGGCCTCGAAAGTTCAAACCCACGAATACACCTTCAAGAAATACTGGAACTTCTTCTACGAGCTTGTTCATTATCACGAGGCAGGTAACGCCTTCGCCGCAACTTATCTGATCGGGCAACCCGGCGGCGGCGACGCTCAGGTGGCGAACATCAAGGCGTTCAAGCAGTGGTTCGCGCCGGGATCGGGAGTCAAGCCGCCCGATCTGGTCGGTGTTGAATTCTACGGCGATGGAAACTACGACCTTGCTGCGATCGGCAGGGATCTGAACAAGATGGTGGATGCGATGGAGACGGCCGATCCCGGCCGATATCCGCGCGATTTCGCCATCCCACAGGCTAAAGTGTTTCTGGGAGAAGGCGGAACCAAGCAGACCACATCCCCTGCAATCGCTCAATACTTCCGGGATGTGCTCCAGGTGCTCGATGACCGTAAACTGGCCGGCATGCAGCTTTGGGTCAGCGACACCTTGGGCGACGCCAAGGATGCTTCGGGCAAGCCGACTCTCTCTCCCATCACGCCGGCGTACGATCTCTTCACGACGAGTTTTTCGCCGGCTGGCGTCAGATCCTATACGCCTTTGCCGCCCGGTGTCGCATGGCATGGAAGTCCAGCCAAGGGCGGCTCCTACGCTGATCCCACCGGTTACGCTGCGTCTCAGGATCTCAGGCCTGCCGCCTATGGCAAGTGGTCGTATACCGGACTGACCGACAAAGGCCGCTGGGTCCAGCAGGCCCTGGCCGGTCATCAATAAAGCGAACGCATCACGATGAATCCCGCCACACTTGTTACTCCCACCGATCGATGGCCCGGCCCTAACCTATCTCACGACCACCGCCAGCACGCCATCGAGAGAGGAGGAGGGAACATATGTGCCCAGTATGCATCGCAAGCACAGCAGCAATGGTCGCCGGCGCCGGATCCGCGGGAGGAATTCTGGCGGTGTGCATCGGCAAGTTCAGAAAGCTTTTCAGCGCGCGACGCAAGGAAGAGCCGACAAACTCGGTGAGGAATTCGATCATCACTTCGAGGATATGAAACTTACATATGTTGCGATTTAGGGGAAAGCCTGAACGATTCCCGGCAAACCCTCGCCAAAACTGAGAGGAACGTCGGCGCTTTTCACCTTGATGCAGGCCATGGTAACGTCTGCTGCGCAAAGCTCTGCCCTGCGCAAAGGATGTTTACGTTGAGTCATGCGACGGACTGCCATCGCGGCGAACAACCCAAGGTCGCCTGCAAGATTGCCGCCGTGGCAATGTCTCTCTGTATCGTTGTCGTTCCCCACAGATCGAATGCGGCGTCCGCCAATCAAGCCGATGCCCTCTCCACGAATTCACTCAAGTCCTTGAGCATCGAGGACTTGATGAATCTTGAAGTGACTTCCGTCTCCAAGAGGGGCGAGCCCGTGAGCGATGCTGCCGCCGCGGTCTATGTCATTACACGCGAGGAAATTTTGAATTCCGGCGCAAGAAGTTTGCCCGACATTTTGCGCCTGGCCCCGAACCTTCAAGTGGCGCAGATTACAGCGAATTCCTTCGCCATCACCGCGCGCGGCTTCAATGGTCCGGCCGCCTCCAAGCTGTTGGTGCTCATTGACGGTCGCAGTGTCTATACGCCTTACCACTCCGGCGTGTCGTGGGATGTCCAGGATGTGCTACCGGAGGATATCGAACGGATTGAAGTCATCAGCGGTCCCGGCGCAACTCTCTGGGGCGCCAACGCAGTGAACGGGGTCATCAACATCATCACGCGCAAGGCCCGCGACACGCAGGATGGATCGCTGCGCCTAGGCGGCGGCAACCTCGAACAGAGGGGTAGCGTTCAATACGGCGGTCAGGCAGGTAACGCAGTGGACTACCGCGCTTATGTAGATTCATTCCATTACGGCGACGATCTTACCGCCACTGGAACGAATGCACGGGACGCATGGCAGAAGTCCCAAGGTGGATTTCGTGCCGATTGGATGCTGGCGGGGGATCTGGTGACTTTGCAGGGCGACATCTACCGAGGTTCGGAAGAAGGGCAACTCCCATCCGCCGATGAGACGGTTTCCGGTCACAACCTGCTCACGCGCTGGAACCACGCCTTTTCGGAGTCGTCTTCCCTGCAGGTACAGGCTTATTACGATTACACCCGGGGCACGATCCCGGGCGTTGGAGTTGATGAACTCAATACCTACGATCTCGATGTTCAACACGCCTTTGCCTTGGGAAGCCGTCAAAGCATCGTGTGGGGCGGTGGTGTGCGGACCGAAGACGACAGCTTTCCGGCTTTTTCGCCGCCGCAGCGCACATTGGACTACTCCAACGCGTTTCTCCAGGACACCATCTCCTTGAGCCGGACACTCAACTTGATTGTCGGGACCAAGTACGAGCATGACGCCTACACCCGTGGCGAGCTGCTGCCGAACGCTCGCCTTTCCTGGAAGGTATCCGACAGCAATCTCTTGTGGGCGGCCGTATCGCAGGCTGTGCGCGCGCCTTCGCGGATCGACCGGGATCTCTTCGAGGCGGCCGGTCCCATCGTGTTGCTCCGTGGTGGGGACTTTCAAGATGAAAGACTGACCGCCTATGAACTGGGCTACCGCTCGCAGCTCTCGGCGAAGAGTTCCCTGTCAATCTCGACGTTTTATAATGTGTATAGCGAGCTTCGCAGCGTCCAATACTCACCGGGCCCTGCATTTCCCATACTGTTTGCCAATGGGATGTCCGGAGATACGGATGGACTCGAAGCCTGGGGCAATTACCAGGTGAGCGAGTGGTGGCGGCTGAGCGCCGGAGGGAATTGGCTGCACGAGAACCTGCGTTTCAATCCCGGTAGCGACACTATCGGCGGTATCGCACTCGCCGGTGATGACCCCAGTTATCAAATTGCTGTGCGCTCGACGATGACCTTTGCTCGCAGCGGGTCGCTGTACTTGGATCTCCGTCATATCGGCCCGTTGCCAAATCCCGCCTCGCCCGGCTACACGGAACTCAATGCGCATGTCAGTTGGGCAGCTTGGCGCGCGGTAACATTGGCGCTCACCGGGTCAAATCTTCTTCATCCGCATCATTTAGAATTCGGTACGACGTCCGCGCCCCTGCAGCTGGGGTCGACCGGTGTCGAATCAGGCCGGAGCGTCTTCTTGGAAGTGCAAAGTCGATTCTAAGCGCCCGCTGAGGAGCTTGTTCAACGCGCCGTACTCTTCCGCCGCAACGAACATCTCGTCGATGGCGCCCTCGAGGAAGCCGGCCGCAAGACGATGGATGCAGCTCAACGCCGCCTGTGCGATCGCGGAACCCGCGCTCAAGCGCCGAACACCATATTTCTGAAGTGCTTCGACCGACGGCAGACCGGGGACGGCCATGACATTGAGCGGCATCGGTTTGATCGCTGATGCAATCGCCGCCATGGCGCCGCCTTCTGCGAGCCCCGGAACAAATAAGCCGTCAGATCCGGCGGTGTGATAGCGCGCAGCCCTGTCGATGACCTCCTCGACTGCCGCATCACCGGTAGCCATGCCACGCAGGTAAACATCCGTGCGAGCGTTGATAAATAGGTCGACCCCGGAATGCACCACGCTCTCTCGAATCGCCTCGATCTTCTTGCACAGAAGATCCGGCGAGTCGACACCGTCTTCGATGTTGATACCCGCGGCGCCGAGATTCAAGATATTGACGACGAGCCGTCCCACCGCGCGCCCATCATTCGAATAACCGGCCTCGATGTCGACACTGAGCGGCACCCGAATCGCGCGAACGATATCGCGAGTCGCGGCAATGAGCTGATCGCCCGGGAGCGCGTTGCCGTCGGGGTAACCCCGCGACCAGGCCAGTCCCGCGCTGGTCGTTGCAATCGCTTTCGCTCCCAAGCTTTCGATCAGGCGCGCGCTACCCGCATCCCAGGCATTGGGCAGCATGAGTAGACCGGGGCCTTCGTGCAGGCTTCTGAAAACCGGATTCGACATGGTTAATCTTCGGCAGCCCACAGCGGGCATGCGTAGGAGACCATTTCTGGCCTGCAATCGCTGTCGAAATCTTTAGTGAATTAAGAGCGTCGGGCAGACTGCCTGAAGGCAGTCGGTGACCGGCCATAGGCCTGACGGAAGGCCGCAGCGAAATGGCTGTGGCTGGAGAACCCCAGCTCCGCCGCCAAAGCAGACAAATCGTCGTACCGCGCAATCAGGTCCAAGGCTCGCGCGAGACGCAGCCGTAGCTGATAGCGATACAGGGGAATACCTTCGACCTGTTGGAACACCTGCGTCAGATATACCGGCGAGCCGCGGATTTCCGCAGCAATGTCCGCAAGTGTCCAGCGACGGGAGAGATCGCCGGCCAATAGGACTTTGACACGGTCCGCGAGCCGGCGGCGCGCATGAGTCGCTCCTGGCGCGTGCGAGGTGCGAGGTCCCAGGCTGCGGCACACCAAGGTCAGCAATAGACCCTCCGCCTCCAGCGGCTCGATGGTTCCATTGTCCAGGCTATGCCGAAGCAGCGCGACCAAGGCCTGTGCGCGTGGGTCGATGCGCTGATACTGACGGCGGAATCCTAGTCTTCCGCGATCATTCAACAGGGAGCGGGGCGCTAGTTCACTCAGGACGGATTCCGACAAGCCGAGCGACAGGCTTGCATCGCCTCCTGTGATCGGATGACTCACCTGATAGCCTTCGCCGGCGTTGAAGAAAAGTATGTGGTTCGCGTCTGCCACAGCTTGATCGCTGCCGACGTGCCGCACGTAAACGCCGCGATAAGGAAATACGAGATGCGTGCTCGACACGCATTCTTCCGCACTGCGATGACGGCAAGCACCGCTGCACTGGATGTTTCGCAGCGCCACCGTATCCGTATCCAGCAAATGGTCGACGTGGAACTCGGGCATAGCAGGCAAACTGGATGGCCGCAACTATCTCGCCGGTGAGCTTATCACGACGGCGAAACCCGCATTCTAGGCGCCGCCCGGTGCCAGCCAGAGGAATCAATACTGCACCGTGGAACATACTGCATCGTGGAACTTGCAGCGGCAGTCATAGTGCTGCGGCCGCGCTGCGGAGCTGTCTGTTGCCAAGCGCCCGACGCCGGCTAAAATGTTCGCACGGCTGGGGCGGGGGGCGATCGAGCCGATCAGCGGATCATGCAGAAGCCGCAAAATAATTGCAGTTTTCCACATCGGCCTGCGATGCGATCGCGGCCGGCTATCAAGTCCTGCGGCGGCGATATCCATCAACGGTTCTTATGCCGGTCTCTAGCGCGCGATATTTTCAAGACTCATTAGAAGGATCACACAATGAAGTCAGCGCAGAAAAAACATCATCCAAGGGCGCCGGACCATTCAAGCGCACCGCGAAGAGTAGGCGGCACACTGCGGCGCTTAAGCTTCCGCATCCTCATGATCGCTGCGACCGTCATGTCGGTTGCCGCGGCCGACGCGGCTCCCACGGTCACCACCGACACGGGCACCTTTATCGGCGTGCCGTCGCCCAGTTTGGCCGGCGTCGATGTCTTCTTCGGCATTCGCTACGCGGCGCCGCCGGTGGGGGCGCTGCGCTGGACAGCTCCGCAAGCACCGAGTTCATCCGCAGGCACCACGGTAGCTGCATTTCCGGGACCGGCGTGTCCCCAGGCAGGGAGCACCGCGCCGCTACCGCAATCGGAAGATTGCCTGTTCTTGAATGTCTATGTTCCCGCGACGGCCAATTCGCATTCACGACTGCCGGTATTTTTCTGGATTCACGGCGGCGCGCTGGTCAGCGGCACGGGCGCGCAGTATGACCCTTCGGTCATGGTGTCCGAGAACGACATCATCGTGGTGACCATCAACTATCGTCTGGGCGCGCTCGGTTGGCTGGTCGAGCCCGGGCTGCTCGCTGCGGCTCCGAATTTCTTCCAAAACACCGGCGATGCGGGCAATTACGGTCTGATGGACCAGCAACTGGCGTTGCAGTGGGTACAGCACAACATCAGTGGCTTCGGCGGCGATCCACGAAAGGTGACAATTGGCGGGGAGTCCGCCGGCGGATTGAGTGTTTCCAGTCTTCTCGCCTCCACCGCGATCGGGGCCGGTCTATATCGGGGCGCCATCATCGAGAGCGGGGCGTACATGCTGCACAGTGTTCCATCCAAGGATGTCTATGGCGCCGTTTTCGGTGCTGCCTTCGATGCAGTACTGGGCTGCACCCAACCTGGTGACGCCGCGTGTCTGCGGGCGGCGCCGGTCGCGAGCATTCTCGCGGCCCAGGGTGCGGTGTTTGGGGCCAATGGGATTTCACCGGATTTCGGCACGCGAGTGCTGCCGAATTCCCTGGAGCAGGCATTCTCGACGGGGGACTTCATCCGCGTCCCTGTTCTCCAGGGCACGAATGCCAACGAAGGCAGGCTGTTCGAGCCCCTCGATTTTCCGTTCGCCAGTACGCTGACCAACGTCCAGGCGGCAGGTGGCCCCGCGAATTTTGACCTGGCCAACGCCAACGCCCTCTGTGCCATGCCGCCGTTCACCGGCACACCGGCGGTCTGCACCTATCCGCAGGAGATCAGCCTGTTCCTCAGCGGGCTAGGCTTTCCGGCCGCCGGCAACACGGCTGCCTTCGACGTCGAAGTCGCGAACGAGTATCCGCTCAACCATTTCCCGGATCCCTTCCTTCCGAACGACGCACCCAGTTCGGACGAGGCCCTGTCGCAGATTTTTACCGACTTAGTATTCGCCTGCAACGGATCGGATTCCAACATCGATCTCTCGCGCTTCGTTCCGGTGTTCGGCTACGAATTCAACGATCCCAATGCCCCCCCCCTCTCGGGGTTCGGCACACCGATCAAACCACCCAACGATGTGTACGGCTTCCCCACCGCGTCGGAACACGGCTCCGAGCTTCAGTTCCTGTTCAACTTCGAGACTCCGCTCAGCGCAAACGAACAGGAGCTTGCCGGCGAGATGAAAACCTACTGGGCGAACTTCGTAAGGACAGGGGATCCCAACCGGCCGAGACGCATCGCACCCTGGCTGCCGTTCAATTTTATCGGCGTGGTCCAGAATCTGATACCGGGTCCAAAGGCCCCGCATCCCTCGCTGACCTTCCGATGGGAGCACTATTGCGGAACCTGGCAGCCGTTCATCGCCGCCGAAACAGGAAAATAATTCTCAGGCAACGACGGCCCAGACTTCAAGTCCGGGCCGTCGATTGCTGCGCCCCGGCTTGCCTCGCGGCGCCTCGAGCTCCGCGCCCGTTTTGACACCATTTTAAGATCGCTTGCAGGAGAATGCTTCATAAGAGAGCGCCTGCTCGGCCGTCTCTCGTCTTTTTTGGAGGTTCATTCAGCATGGTGGAGAGCTCCGGACAACGCAGTCTCGGCAACGATGATTGCAAAGTAAGCAAGACTCAGTTGCTACGCTTCATAGAGGCGAAATTTC
>Ga0210393_10005193_pt1 | contig 10257 bp, 18 predicted proteins | sample IncBWC27OmetaG_FD_160068 | JGI IMG/M metagenome (GOLD analysis project Ga0210393, IMG submission 160068) | Forest soil microbial communities from Barre Woods Harvard Forest LTER site, Petersham, Massachusetts, United States - Inc-BW-C-27-O ...
GAGTTTCATCTCGCGCATCGATCGCGATTGCCCTGCGGATCGCTTGCAAGCCGTGGTTTATTGCAGGTTAGAGCGCGGTTTGCAATCGGTTAGATCGCCGTGCATCGCGAAAAATCTCGCCCTCCAAGATCTTATTACACATCCAACAATCCGCGTTCGCTTCTATTACTGCGTCGGATTTTCCGCGATGCGGTTGCTCGAAAACGTGTCAAGAAAAAGTTTACGCCTGAGTTTTCATCGCTATAGCTGGTAGTAATACGCACAAATTTCCAAGGCCAGTGCTACGGTCGCCTCGTTCGCGACACAAAACTTTTCGAATCGAGGAAAAACATGAGCCGAAAACACTTTCGAGCACTAGCCGAGTCACTCAAGGCAGAGAAGCCGGGAGACAACTGGAATCCAAACAAGCGAGTCCAGTGGGAGCTGGATGTCAAAGCCATTGCCGATACTTGCGCGCGATTTAACGGCAACTTTAAGCGAGAAAGATTCTTAGCGGCCTGCGGACTGGAGGACAGCCATGTCTAAGACAGCCGAGTACAGAATCAAACTTTCGCAGCTGGTTGCCGTCCCAGCTCCAGTCGGATCGCTTCAGCCCAGCATCTGCTACCCCGATAGGCATCGGCGAACTGACAAGCAAATTGCGGTGAGTGCAGTTCGGTACATAGTAGCCACGCTGTTAGGGGTCTTAGTCGTTGCCGCGACGCTGTACTTGGAGGTGCGCTGATGGGGACTGGCATCTTTGAGGTGGGCGCAAGCGCTGCGATGCAGGTCGGGTTCACCTTCCCGGAATCGCTGAGCGATAAATACAAACCCAAGCGAGTTGCGGACTTCATGCAGGTCTTCCCGCGCAAGGTCATGCTGAGTCTGCTAGCGAATCCCAAGCCCAGCGCATGGTTTTTTCTGGGCGCGTCTGGCTTGGGCAAAACTGAGATGGCGCTGGCAGTTGCCAATGAACTGCCAGCCCAAGTTCACCACATCGCGTCCAAGGATTGCGATCTAGAAGCCGTGCGGCGCATTAAGCTGGCCTGCCATTACGTGCCTCACGATCTGTTTCACCCCGAGCGGCGATGCAAGATGCACGCCGTGATCGTAGACGAAGCAGACCAGATGTCAGGTCCAGCTCAACTTGCATTTCTGAGCTTGTTGGACGCAACTGGTTTTCCGCCCAATACGATATTCATCTTCACCGGTAATAGCACGGCTGGACTGGAAGCTCGGTTCATGTCTCGGGTGAAGATGCTGCCGTTTTCCAAGGAAGGCATGAGCGGCAAGATAGTCGAACTGCTTGCAACGATCTGGGCGCGAGAGGCTGGCGACGTGCCAGCACCAAACTTCGCGCGCATCGTGAAGGATAGCTGCAATAACACGAGAGACGCCATAAACGTCCTCGAAATCGAACTGATGGCTCTGTAGGCCGAAACGCGGGGCCGCCCGCGTCTGCTGGTCATTCCAGCACTGATGAGGCCAAGTCAGGTGTTCACAAGACGGTACGAGAGTCCACGCTAGATCGGCGTGTACTTGGGAGGGGATTTCTTTGTGGTCACGATTGGAACGATTCATGAACGGCGAAAGGGGAGACGATGAAAATTGCATTGCTGGGCAGGGTCAGCACGTCGAAGCAGGACAACGAGAATCAGCTCTTGCAGCTTCGCGAGTTCGCGGTGAAGCAGTGCTGGGAGATTGTCGCTGAGTATGTCGATACGGTCACGGGCAGCGGTAAGAAAGCGCGCGTGCAGTTCGATGCCATGATGCGCGATGCCAGCCAGAAGCGATTCGACCTGGTTCTGTTCTGGAAGCTCGATCGATTCAGCCGCGAAGGCGTGCGCAAGACGTTACGTCATCTCCAGCAGCTAGACGATTGGAACGTGGGCTGGCGGTCGTTCCAGGAACCGTACTTCGATTCATGTGGCGTCTTCAAGGACGTGGTCATCAGCATCGCGGCCACTCTTGCGGAATCGGAACGCAACACCATCTCCGAGCGGACCAAGGCTGGATTGGCTCGGACGCGAAAGGCGGGCACAAGGCTAGGCAGGCGTCCGGCGCAAGTTGACATGGCGCTGGTGGAAATGCGGCACGCTGGCGGAGAGTCGTTACGCGGCATCGCGAGGTCGTTGCAGGTTTCGCCTGCACTGCTAATCAAGCGGCGCAAGGCTGCGCATGCGCTGGCAAACTAAATCGTTGCGGAAAAAGCTAACCCCCAGAAGCGGGTAGGTTGTCCCGGCTGGGGGTTTGTTTTTTTGTCTTCCGGGCTTTTTGCGCGTCATCGCCTCCCGGAAGACCGTGCGGCGCTCACGTTGTTAACGCTGCGTTCGATTCGCAGTGTAACTTCCGGCTGCGTTAGAGCTGTGCTGACTCTATTGCGGGAAGCCGGGCTGCACAGGTTATCCCGCGCTGATCGCCCGCAACATACTCGAATGCCGAGTGATCGCGGACAAATAACGTCTATCGAAGTATGCCCACACCTCGTCGCTGTCGTACTGCCTCGATCGCATTCGTTCGCAGCGCGCCATTGTAGAGCCTATCGATTTCTTTGTCGGTGAGGCTATCGAGATCTGGTTGCTGTTCCGTTTGCGCAAGCGTGACCTGGCCGAATAGAGCTGATCTCAGCGCGTCTTTCTCAGCAGCTTGACACGCGGCCCAGGCTTCGTCCAGCAACCGAGCAGTTGGTATGCGTCCAGCAACATACTCCTGAATAAATTGTCGGCGGGCGCGTGTAGGTGAATAGTTAGCGCGACCATGACTCCAACAGAACCAAACCGCTTCTTCAACGAGGGGTTTGTACTCCGGTGCTGCGATCGTATCCAGAGCTTCCTGCAGCGACGTGCTATAGAGCCACATCTCCGAGGCGGGTTGGGGCAAACGAAGTTGCAGGTATCGACCTACCGCTCCTTCTACATCGCCACTGGCAGCCTGGAGTGCAATCGCCCGGCTATCACGCTCAGTTAACGGGCGTGGCGAGTCAGGGTTGGTTTCGAGCTTCCCGGCTCGCGACAGGGCCTTAAACGCCGTCGCCAAGTTGTCTCTGTTGAACGGAAGGTCGCGATCGTCGAGATACGCTCTGACCGTTTCGTAGTTCTCATCGGTCCGGTAATAACTCCGATTCGTTGCCATGAAGGCCTTCGCCTCGGCGATCTCGCGGTCCTCCTCTAGCCGTGCCACCAGCCCTGGGTCGCCAGTCGCTTTGGCTATCTGCTCTAATGCTTCACGGTCCGGATTCTCAGCCAGGGCCTTCAAGTTATTGCTGCCGCTGACTACGACTCGATTCAGTCCATTCTTATCCTCTGTAGCGAACTCTTCATGGGCGGGATGGTTTAAATCCGGGAAGGAACTGAGGTCTAGCTGGCTGAAGCTGGGATCTAAGAACTTGGCTGTCTCTTCTGCGATTATTCTTGCTCGTCGTTCGTGATTCATTTCTTCTCCTAACTTGGGTAGCCTGGGATATGGCTGAGTCGCCAACCACGCTTTGGTGCCCTTGGTCGCGGCTGCGTTGCAGCCAACGCTTTCTGCACTTCGCCCGAGCGAAGGAAATCACGGAGGCCGGATGCAGTTGTGTCGGGCATAGCAAACTCGGCGCTACTGGGGCGCAGCGTGAACGGCTCCCACAGCGGATCGATGTTGGCGAAAGGGTCGGGGTGGGCCATTGTTATCGCGTGCGCCTCTGCTTGAATGCAGGCGGGACGTGACGCGAGACGATGTGAGGCGGTCCGGCGTCGTCAATCCGCAGCGGGAAATCGACGCCCTTGCCCTGGGCCTTACGCTTGGCTAGCAGCTTGGCCTCTTCGCGGTCACTGTCGCCGCGCTGGCCGTGGAATGGTTGACTACGACTCGCGATCGCATCGGGGCTAACCACCTCGAAATTTTCTGGTCGCGCGAGGTACGGGTTCTGCTGTTGGGGAGTTAATTCAATCTTCTCGTCTTGTTCGGTTGGCATAGTTTTCCTTGGTGGTCAGTTTTCGAGCTGAGTTAGAAAGTTTTTGGCGTCGATCTTCGCGGCTTCGATCGGAGATCGCGTTGAGATGAGCCGCAGTGCATCGAGGGCCTTGGTCTTAACGAGGACACTACCGGTGCGTCGGACAAGGCTTATGAGGATCGGGACATCCGTCGCGTTATTCGTGAAGAGCTGTAGTAGCAGGTTGCTGCCGATGGCATCCAAGCACTGCCGGGTCAGCGGATCGAATGCAGCTTCGATCTCGCGGATATCCGTGCTGGTAAGGCCGTCGTTGGGACGAGAGGTCAGCGCCATCTCCAAATCCGCGTCTTCATCGGCCTGTGACATCGGGGCGTTAGCATTACGGCCGCGACGATGCGATGGTGCTGTCTGAATGGACGGAGTAAGTTCACGCCGGGCTGCTTCGCGCTCAGCGTCTGGCCGACAAATGTCGTCAGCAATCTGCTGCAGGATCGTCTTCTGGTTTTGCGGTATCCATCGGGGCATTGGTGACCTTTCGAATTAACATTTCTGCCGCACGTCTCTGAGCCGCCGCGAACGCCAGCTTGGGCGGCGTATCACGATCTCGTTCCAGCCGCAGCAGGAAGTAAATCTGCGGTCGGGACATCGATTGCAATGCAGCCAGCCGAAGCCGCTGAGAGTTGCGTACGTTGGCGACGATCTTTTTGAACGTGGCGTCGGGCGAACTAAGGCTCATTTGTAGATGGAATGCGGCGAGGTCATGGGACGGGCGTTAAGGCCACGAACACGCTAGCGATACTTGAGTATGTACTCTGTAGGCACAGGTGTTGCGGAATAGAAACTGATGCCGGGAGGGTAGAATCGGCGATAATTGGGCGTTGAATGGTCATGCGCTAAGTGACCCAAGGCTGTTAGGAACGAGAGAGGGAAGTGAAAATGAAAATTGCCGTAGTGTTCATCCTCTTCGCTGGCATCGCATTCGGACAAGCGAAAAACGACGTAGGTCCAGCCAATGCGAGACCGGCGAATTCGACAAACATGAACGAGGTTTATCGAGACGAGAGTCATTGTCTTACGTCACCCGACATGCGCGGCGATCAGGATAACCCTATCTCATGCTATTGCAGGGACGCGATTCTGATGGCAAGGTACGTGTATTTCACCTACCTACTCCCGGCAAAGGACGATAACCTTAGCGGAGTTTTTCTCGTTCTACAAGAACACGCCATTGAAACATGTGGGGACCCGAGCCACAGTGATGCCAGCCGCGAGGTCATAAACTCAGCTTGTGAAGCGAAGGACTGGAAGTGGAACGGTCCTGAGGTTGTACGGACCTATCCACCGGACGACGTAATCGACCGAATTAAACCTGAAAGAATGGATGGAGCAAAAGACTTAAAGCCGACAGGTCGCTGGGTACCCTTTACAGTCCAATTAATCTACCGCGATGCACAAGGACGTGTCACTCGAACAGAGAACTACTCAACTCGTGAGTTCGAACCAGTCCTTCAGAAGTAAATACCAACCATCATCCCATGAGTCCGAATAAGTCGCTGTGGCAGCGATCGTAGTTGTATCGTATGCAAGCGCGGATGCAGGCATTTAACCTGGTCAACAACTTCCCAAATCCACAGGGTACGCACAGTTAAGTGTGCGGTTAGTTGGAAAGTGCGCTTGGGCATGAAACTTAGATGCTCCTGATTCAGTTAGTTCATGCTTCAATCTAAAGAGACGCACATGCCAAGGAAGAAAAAAAGCTGGTGGACCTGGGAGCGGTTCAAGGACCTCATGCAGATCATCACGCCGTTCATCTTGCTCTTGGCGACGAAGTGGATTAAGGTCCGGTGACGTAATCGGGAGGCCTATCGCGTGACTAGGAAGATCAGAAGGATGTACCCGAGGCAGAAGCAGGCGAGAGAGCTAAAACCCAGAGTCTCGCTGATCGAGTATGTCAGCCGAGTGTGTGGATTGTCGTGTAGATATTCCTCGTAACTATGGATGAGCCAGACGATGAATCCTACCCCGTAGATGACGCACCAGCCCAGCACCAGGAGAGGAGAGGCATAAAACCAAGGCAGAAGTCCTCCTTGAGCGTGAAGAGCCGACGACCCAACGAGAAGAACGATGGAACCAGTCGCAATACCAATAACGAACTCTGCCGCTCGGATGTACTTGGACAGGAGTGGCTCGAATGTACCTCGCTCTCCCTTGGGGTCGAGGTTGTATGACGCGAACTCCTTCGTGAAGTACGATGCAAACCAGATCCCAGCGAGGATCACTGGACCGAGAACCAAGCCGGTGAAGCCTGGAAACAAGTGCCACATGGACGCATGATACATCGCATCGTGATATTCTGTGCCGCCCGATCGCGCCTAGCCTCCGGTCATTTGTTCGACCGGGAATGTAATCTTGGCGGCAGGATCGGCATGGACGGACTGCGTGTAGCGGCACAGAACGTTGTAAGTTCAAGCCAGCGTGTCGCGACCTTAAGCAAGTTGATCTGGGCTTCAGAGTCAAGAGTAGCAGCGGCAACACGCAGGACGGATTCCACGGCGGGATTCGGTTGCAATATCTCCAGCTTGAGTAGATTCGTTACAGCCTCAGCCCACGAGGGTGTACACCGTTAAACCAAGGGTAGCCACCGAGTCTTACCGTCTAATGCTTCGACTCAAAACAGTGTAAATATGCCTCGGGGATGACGGATGGAATAATCTTGCCTTCGTACCACCGCTTTTTGTTCTGGCGCATCAAGTCCGCTGCTTTGATCAGATCAAACGTGAAGGTTTTGGTGACGCCGTCGCGGTTAATGACCAATGTCATCGCTTTCGGCCCGCTGCTGCTGAGAAGCATCTCCAATTCAGGCACGGATTTGCCCTGCGGACTGACGCCGTCCACTGAAATAATCGCATCTCCGTAATGCGCGCCTGCTTTTTGCGCTGGCCCTTCATCTTCCATACCCCATACGACAATCTCGTGACGATCCTGCAAGACCAACGCCTCGAATCCCGGATAGTAGAGGTCCGTATTCTTTGGGTAGTGGTGGTCGAAGACGCGGTCGCTGGCGGGCGGCTCCTTGATCGTTGCCACACGCTTCATCTCTGCGTCGGTGGCGTCCTGCGCGTACCCGTTGCCGTCCGGGCCGACCTTCCATCCTCCTCTTTTCAGCAGAATCGATTCTTTCGCGCGCCCAACCGTCACGGTATAGGTACCGTGTTCACCCTCAAGTTCGAGTTTGACTGGATTCGAATTTTTGGAGTGAAGTAGTGGGTGGGCTTCAGCAGCATCGATTCCGCGATGGCCGTCAATGGCAAGCACCCTGTCACCGGGTTGGATTGCAGTCTTAGCAGCGGGAGTATCGGGCTCTACGAACCAAACTATTAGAGGGCAGGATGGTCCCGCGCCCGGTGTACCGACGACAGTCATTCCCGTGACGTACTCGTCGGTACCGGAGTCTTGTGCCGACACGAACGCACTCGGCAGACAGCAGAGAAGCGCAAGAAAGATCAGTTTCGGCATTGCTAGGTGCTGATCGAAGTCCTCAAGTTGACGTTAGCGCGAAATCTTACGATCTGCGAGAAGAGCTAGTCAATTAAAAACCCGGTTAGCCTTGGAGAGCGTAGATCGGGCAGCTCGTTAATCCCGTCGCCGCCGTGAAGCCAAATCGCATCTGAGACCCACAAAGGCCGCTCACGTCGTACCGGTTGCCGACGATGGTGGCGGTATCGCCGGTGAAGGTCGTCGTCCCGTAGTAGTTCGCGGTGGCCAAAACGCTGATGACGACAGTACCCGACCTAATCGGAGTCGGCTATTTTCCGCACGACAGCAGTAATTCCGTCAATCACTTTCAGGAAATCACGATCTTCTGGGGCCAATGAGTCGAGCGAAACCCACCCGTGAGGTAGAAACCCAGGTTTGCCGATCCCCAACAACGGCGCTCCGTCTACTGACAGGAAGAGACACGGCCAGGGTACGCCGAACTGAAACTTGCGCTGGCGGATGTCAACGGTCAAATCGCAGGATCGATAACGAATTGACCGACAAGCCGAAACGTATTCAGGCTTCAGCTGCTTGCTCGCCGCGAGCTTGCAAAACTCCTCTTTATGGTAATGAGAAAACAACTTGACGGAGTAAACTCCCGTCTTGAGGAAGGTCGGCACACTTAGCCGAGCTAAACCAGGGGCGGTATACATGTCGGACACGTTTCCACTGGCAACCAGTATTGCTGGCTCCAACCCGTCGCTATCCGGCCCCGCCAAACCTCCATTTATAAGCAGAGGATGACCATCGATCGGGTCCTTCACAAGAAATGATTGAGCCATGAGAATGTTCCCAGTCACGAGAACTATCAATACGACGAATGAGTGTTTGCTCTTCATGGTCGTCAAGGGGGCTGAATCACTGCCTGGGTTGCGGCTTTGAGTGTGCCGCGATGAAGTCTGCTAATTCCTTGTCGGAGTTCAATCGTATCATCGGAACCCAGACGCGGGGATTGCTAGCCGTGCCGTTCTCAGAAACCTCAAAGTTGCGGAGATAGATGGCACGCCATACCGAGCCGGTAGAAGTGTCTAACAAGTAAGTATCGCCACCAGGGGTGTTGCCGGTCGCGGGGACGATGACGATTTGAAACCGCCCCACGTCATTCTTGGGCGTATTCGATGCGGTCTGCGAATAACCGACTGTCGCAACCAAGAGACACAGAATGGCAAACGAGTGTTTCATAGCGACAAACACTTTACCTCCCAGCGGACGAGCCGCGAATGACCCGAAAGTGCCATGCAGGTGTAAACAAGACAAAGGCGACACAGGATGGAAGAGGCTTAGTGAATTTGCCGATCGAGGTCAGCGCTCATGCGGTCGATCGTTTGCTGGGTCCACGGTTCAAGGCTGGGGTCGAGAACCGGGAAATGGTAGATGGATGGAAGAAAGCCCTGTGTGGGTTCGAGGTGCTCTCGTTTACTCCATAAGAAAAGGTTTTAGGAGAGTCGTCGGACGAGCGCTGTTTCAGCGAGTTCGACAAAGCCGAAGCGTAGCGCAGGCGCTAGCCTTACCCCCGCTTTTTTCTCCACCCCGCAGAGAACTTAAGGGCTTGCACTACGGTCGTTTCTCGTAGCGACGCGTCCGGTCCTTTTTCGCCGGATGGCAGTGGGGGGCTGGGGGTAAAGCGGTATCGCCTCCGCCTGCGTGGATCGCTGGAGGACGCGACCCCCTCCGGCTCCGGCTCTGTCAACGCGCTGGAGGACGCGCGCTGACGGGTTGCTTAAAATCGTAGTTCAAGAGCACACACGGGTGGAGGATGTAGCATTATGTAGCCTTTTTCATAAAGTTCGCATAGGGAGCTATATAGGAAAGTTTCGGTAAACAGCGACATCATGCTACATCGTGAGCTCGGGCATGAGGCTGATACCTTCCCAGAATTTTCCAGCAGTCAGCCGCGTGCTTTTTATTCCACGTTCGGTCATCGACTTGGCAAACTTCCTTTCATCGACGACGCTTTCGGCATTCTGAGCGGCCCAGCTTTTGAAGGCGCTGTAGAGAGCGCGGGCTGGAATCCTGGCTGAATTGGTCGTCGAGCAGCGCGCTTGAATAAATCTTCCGATCTCATCTTCATCGTGCCGATATTCTGCCGTGGCATTCTTGATGCACTCCGGTTCGTCCAATCCGCGTGCGAGGTACTGTCCTAAGCCTTCGACCGCCCAACGCAAGATTCCAGATGCCTCCGACTTCAGTTTTTCTGGGAGGCTCCGGTCGATCTTCTCGTCCGGGATGCGCACGGTAAACGGGATTAACCGGATACGCCTCCAGATTCCATCGTCCGTGCCCCGAATGTTTGGTTTGTGATTGGTGGATAGCCATAACTTGAACTGCGGGTCGAACTCGAAATGTTCGCCGTACAAGAACCTTGCTGTGACTGTATCGCCACCCGTGATCTGCTTTACGAATGACTCGGCCAGGTGGTTGCCATCGTCGCTCTCTGTCGCGGTCACGAGTCGTGCGCCGCACAGCATGGCCAAGTCATTGCGGGGACCTGAGGACGATTTCTGTTGCATGAAGGTCGAGAAGTCAGCGGTCTTCGCGTATTCACCAAAGACATGCCGCAACGCCTCGACGAAGGTTGTCTTGCCGTTGCAGCCAGCACCGTAGAGCATGAATAGTGCGTGCTCGGAAGTCTTACCGGTCATCGAATATCCAACCGCCCGCTGCAGGTAGCCGATAATCTCAGCGTCTCCGTCCGTGATGTCTTCCAAGAAGCGCACCCAGTTCGGGCAAGCGGCGAGTGGATCGTAGGTCACAGGCGAGAGTTTAGTGATAAGGTCGCTGGGAGAATGTGGCTGCAGGACAAAAGTGCG
>Ga0210393_10005195_pt1 | contig 10257 bp, 7 predicted proteins | sample IncBWC27OmetaG_FD_160068 | JGI IMG/M metagenome (GOLD analysis project Ga0210393, IMG submission 160068) | Forest soil microbial communities from Barre Woods Harvard Forest LTER site, Petersham, Massachusetts, United States - Inc-BW-C-27-O ...
CCCCTTTGGTCCTCCCGCCTCGCAGCCTGGTGGGTTTCCGTACGCAATTGCTCCGAACCTCGACATCGGCATTCTGTTCGTATTTGCCGTCACGAGTCTCGCCGTCTACGGGGTGATTTTGGGCGGTTGGGCGTCCAACAACAAATACAGTGCCTTGGGCAGTCTTCGCTCGAGCGCCCAGGTCGTCAGCTACGAGATTCCGCTGGGCCTGTCGGTGCTCGGCGTGGGTCTGTTGGCGGGATCGTTCAATCTCGAGACGGTGATCGACAAGCAAGCGGTTGGCTTCTTTCAATGGAACATCTGGTTTCAGCCACTGGCCTGGCTGATCTTCTTCGCAAGCGGCCTGGCGGAATCCAACCGTTTGCCCTTCGACCTGCCGGAGTGCGAACAAGAACTCGTGGGGGGCTACCACACCGAATACAGCGCCCTCAAATTCGCGATGTTCTTTCTGGCCGAATACACCCACGTCGTCACGATCAGCTTTCTGTCCGCGATCATGTTTTTTGGCGGCTGGCACTTTCCCTGGATCGCCACGGCCCAGAGCGTCTATTGGGGCGCTCCTATCGTCAAAGTGCTGGTGCTGCTGGCCAAGGTGGGCGGCATTATCACGTTCATCATGATCATTCGCTGGACGATTCCACGATTTCGCTTCGACCAGTTGATGGGACTGAACTGGAAGGTTTTCATTCCCTTGTCGGTGGCCAACCTCCTCGGGATGATGATCGTCAAACAATACGAGCTCAGCTTGTGGTGGATGTTGCCGTTCTCGGCCGCGCTGGTGGTCGTGATCACGGGCGCGTCGCTCTGGATCAACCGCGGCGTACCTGAGAACGTCGCCGCACAATGGCGGGGCCGGCTGACCTGAGTCTGACCACACGTTTCACTTTCTGACGACCGATAGCGGGCAAACCATGCCGATCAAACCGGAAGACGTGACTTGGGTCGAGGAGCCGGATTACGGCCTGCTCGACGCGATGTACCTTCCGGCCATCGTCGAGGGACTGCGCACGACGGTGCGACACCTCTTCAAGCCCGACACGATCACCGAGCAATATCCCGAGGAAAAGCCCGATCTGCCGCCCAACTATCGCGGCGTTCACCGCCTCAATCGCGATGATCAGGGGCGCGTGAAATGCGTGGCTTGCTTTCTGTGCGCGACGGCCTGTCCGGCGCGGTGCATCGAGATCGTGGGCGACAAAGCCCCTTGGGCCGATCGCGACAAATACCCCACCAAGTTTGTGATCGACGAATTGAAGTGCATCTACTGTGGCATGTGCGAGGAAGCCTGCCCGGTTGACGCCATCGAGCTGACGAGCATTTACGATCTCGTCGGCCACAGCCGCCAAGAGATGCTGTTCGACCGCGAAAAGCTGCTGAGCGTGTACGACGAGACGATCAAAACGGGGAAAGACCCGATTCGCACGCACTCAACTCCGCTCGGGCCCGCGTCCCAAATCGCCATCACCATGTTTCCCGCCGGAGGAAGCGCCTCGGCCGCGCATCTCGTAGGTCCGCTGGCACCGCCGAGCGTGCCCGAGAGCCCCCATCACGAGCGCACTCCGTGAGTCCGGCCCGCCCATGAACACACTGCTCGACTGGATTAACGAAAACCGGGGCCAACTGGTCGTCCCCGTGTTCGGCTTCTTTGCGCTCTACCTGCTCTTGCCCCGCGATTACCGGTTCTGGCGGCCGGTGGGAATCGCGTTTGGAGTGGTCGCCCTAGGCGTGCTCGGATTTCTGTTCGGCTCACCGGGCGTGACACTCAACGGCATCTTGTTTTACGCGTTTGCCGGCGTGGCCATCGCGGCCGCCGCGGCCACGGTGACGTTCCCCAATCCGATTTACTCGGCCCTCTCGTTTGCGATTGTCGTCTTGAGCGTGAGCGGGCTGTTCGTGCTTCGCAATGCGATGTTCTTGGCCGCCACCACTGTGATTATTTATGCCGGTGCGATCGTGGTCACTTTCCTGTTCATCATTATGCTGTCGCGGCACCCGGGGAACGCACCCTATGACCGGAACGCGCGCGAGCCCTTCCTGGCTGCGCTCGCGGCCTTTCTCTTGTTGAGCGTGCTGTTGTTCACGCTCGTCGATTGGAAACAAAACCGGATCAGCCAGTCGCTCGCCCCCGTCACAAAAACCTTTGGAGCCAACAAGTTATTCGAGGCAAATCCACGGGCTCGCGTTGGCTTCATCCCCGTCCCGCCCAGCATCGATCCGTATCCGCACTCGCACATGCTGGCCGACGAGCCGAGTCCTTTGCGGGGGCTCGGTCGCACTTTTTTCACCGATTATTTGTTCGCAGTCGAACTTGCGGGAACGCTGCTACTGGTGGCCGGCGTGGGGGCCGTGGCGATCGCACCGCGTCGCGTGCGTCTGCGCATCAAACCGCCCGTCAAATGACTGACAAGAATCTGCTAACCGCCCCGTGCCGTTGGCGAGCGACGACAAACCTGAATGACATCTGGCGACGAATGACAATCGGCCCATGAGTTCCGACCTCCTCAGTTATTTGATCGTGGGATCCGTGCTCTTCTCTCTGGGAGCGCTGGGCTTTCTCACGCGCCGAAATATGATCGTCGCGTTCTTGAGCGCTGAAATGATGCTCTTGGGAGTGACGCTCAACCTGGTCGCGTTTTCCTACGAGCATGCCAACTACGAGGGGCAGGCCTTTACCGCATTCGTGCTTACTGTGGCCGCTTGCGAGGCCGCGCTGGCGCTGGCATTGATCTCCGCTCTCTACCGGATGCGTCGGACCCTCGATCTCGGCGCCTGGCACGATTTGGGCGAGCCAGAACCAGACGAGCGATCGGAACCGGCGGAGCAAGAGCAGCCGATGCCCGTCGCCCATTTCCCGCGGCTCACGCCGGCTGGAAACGTTCCCCCGACGGCGCCCTTGCAAAAGCCCTTGGAGAAAAAAGTGCCGCAGGAGACGCCGTCCCATGTCTGAGACCGTCACCCTGTGGTTAATTCCGGGTTGTCCGCTGGCGGCGGCTGTGATCGTCGGCCTGTTCGGGCGGGTTCTCTTTGCGAAGACGGCCCACGTCGTCGTGGTGGCGGCCCTTGTCGTCTCGTGCTTGTTGTCGCTATTTCAGCTCGGACATGTCGCCGTCGCTGCCGGCCATGCCACCCAGGAAAGCGCTGAAACGGCTGGATCGCCCGCCCAGCATGCAGCGGGGCCTGTCGCGGAAGCGAAAGGTTACGAGTGGGTGTCGATCGGCGGCTTGCACGTAGAAGTGGCGCTTCGGGTCGACGCCTTGTCGGCCGTCATGTTGGCGATGGTTACGTTTGTCAGCCTGCTCGTCGCGATCTACGCCAGCGGCTACATGCATGGGGATCCCGGTTATCCGCGGTTCTTCGCAGAGCTGGCGCTGTTCGTGTTTTCGATGTGCATGTTGGTGATGGCGCGGAACTTTGTCGTGCTCTTCGCCTTCTGGGAAGCGGTCGGCTTGTGCAGTTACTTGCTGATCGGGTTCTGGTTCGAGCGTCCGTCGGCCTCCTCCGCCGCGGTCAAAGCGTTCGTGATGAACCGCATCGGCGATGCGGCGTTCCTGATCGCCATTTATATGATCTGGCGCACGTTCGGCAGTTTGGACTTTCTCGAAGTCTTCCGCGGTCGCGCGGCCTTCGCCGACCCGCCGCCCGATTTTTCCTCTCGGATTCTGACCATCTGCCTCTGCTTGTTTATCGGGGCTTGCGGAAAGTCGGCCCAATTTCCGCTGCACCTGTGGCTGCCCGACGCAATGGAAGGCCCCACCCCAGTGAGCGCGCTGATTCATGCCGCGACGATGGTGACCGCGGGCGTGTATCTGGTGGCTCGCTGCACGCCGCTCTTTGTGCTCGCACCCGAGGCTCAAGTCGTCGTCGCGACAATCGGCGGAATCACGGCGCTATTGGCCGCACTCATCGCGCTAACGCAGACCGATCTCAAGCGCGTGCTCGCTTATTCGACGATCAGCCAACTCGGCTACATGTTTATGGCCCTGGGCTCCGCGGCTGCCGGCGAGGCGTTTGCCCTGGCCGCGGTGACCGCCGCCATCTTCCACATGTTCACGCATGCGTTCTTCAAGGCGCTCTTGTTCTTGTCGGCCGGCAATGTGATGCATGCGATGGGCAACGTCATCGACATGCGGCAATTTCGCGGATTGCGAACGGTGATGCCTTGGACGCACTGGTCGTTTCTCTGCGGCGGACTGGCGCTTTCCGGATTTCCGCTCCTGTCCGGCTTCTGGAGCAAGGACGAGATCTTCGGGCTGCTTGTCAACGCGACGCACCATGGTGCGTATCCGCGTTTGTTTCAAATTCTGTTTGTCGTCGCCTTTGTGACGGCGCTGCTGACGGCCTTCTACACGTTTCGCGCTTACTTTCTCACTTTCTTCGGACCGCTCCGGATTCCGCCCGAGGCGATGGCTCATGCAGCCCATGGTTCGCACGGCAGCGATCACCATGGCGCGGTGGACCACCACGGGGCCGGCGACCATCCACGAGTTCACGAAGGGCCCCGCACGATGACCTTGCCGTTAGCCGTGCTGGCGGTGTTCGCGGTCGCCGTCGGGGTGATCGTTGGGCCGACGGGCCTCTTTGCCGGCTGGGTTGAGCAAATGCCCTCTTCGCTGACACTTAAAGAAGTGGCATTCGAGTGGGGTTTGGCAGGAGCCAGTGCCCTAGCGGCGATCGCGGGCATCGCCATCGCATACGTGATGTACGCCGAGCCCTCCGATCGGCCGGCGAAAGTGGCGGCGGCTGCCGGCCCGTTCTATCAACTGTCGCTCAACAAGTTTTACCTCGACGAGGTGGCGACGGTGCTCGTCTCGTTCCCCGTCAGTGCACTCGCCTTCATCTCATTGCTCTTCGATCAAGGGCTGATCGATCGGCTCGTTGATTTTGTCGGCTCAATCCCCTTCGGCGTCGGACGGTTCCTGCGGCCCGTGCAGAACGGTTTCATTCAGTCGTACGCGCTGGTGATGATTTTCGGGCTCGCGATTTTTCTGACCACGGTCCTGCAAGTTTGGATGGTGCGGATGTGATCGGGGCATTCCACTGCCTATTGGCCGTCATCGACACGTCGACGCCATCCGGCCGGAGCACGCTCGGGCTGCTCGGTGCGAGCCTCGTCGCGACGATCGTGATTCCGATCGCCGTGGGGGCACTGCTGCTGATTGCCCATTGGCCCGCGCGTTTCGCTCGCTGGTTGAGTCTGACGGCGTGCGTCGCCACGCTGGCGTGCGGAATCGGATTGGCTGCGTCCTACGATTCGCTCCCTGCGCGTTCGTCCCAAGTCGCGTCGGCAGTCCAGCCTCGCCTGCAGCTTGGCCTGCCCTGGCTCAGTTATGGCCGAGGCCACGGCGTGCCCTACGGCAAAGATGCCCTGGTGCACCTCGAGTTCCAACTCGGCTTGGACGGAATCAGTCTGTCGCTGATCTTGTTGACGTCGCTGCTCACATTTTCCGCCGTATTGATTTCCTGGTTGCCAATTCATGATCGCGAGCGCGAGTACTATGCTGCCTTGCTGATCCTAATGGGCGCGCTCAACGGGGCATTTTGCGCGTTCGACCTGGTGCTGTTTTACGTCTTCTTCGAGTTCACGCTGCTCCCCCTCTTCTTCTTAGTTGGAATTTGGGGCGGGCCCGACCGTCGCCACGCCGCGGTGAAGTTCTTCCTTTACACCTTCGCCGGCAGCATTGTGACGCTGGCTGGCATCGCCTATCTGGTGATCTACGTGATCCAGCACACGGCGATCGCGTATCCCTTTTCGATCCCGGAACTTGCCGCGGCACTCGAGGCGAACCGCATGCCCGTGTCGTTGCAGGTCGGGCTGCTCTTGGCGATTTCGCTCGGCTTCGCGATCAAAGTCCCCTTGTTCCCGTTCCACACTTGGCTGCCGTTGGCCCATACCGAGGCTCCGACGGCCGGCAGCGTGGTGCTCGCCGGCGTGCTGCTGAAGCTGGGAGCGTACGGTTTCTTGCGAATCTGCCTGCCCCTGTTTCCCGACGCCTGCTACTCGATCGGCACACCGCTGATCGGCCTGCTGGCGGTGATCGGAGTGATCTATGGGGCGCTCTGCGCGTATGCTCAAACCGATCTCAAGAAACTCGTCGCCTACAGCAGCATCAGTCACCTCGGCTTTTGCATGCTGGGGATGTTCGCGCTGAACGCGGAAGGAATCACCGGGAGTTTTTTGCAGATCATCAACCACGGACTTTCGACGGGCGCGATGTTCCTCCTGGTGGGCATGGTTTACGAACGCTATCACACGCGGGAAATCCCGCAATTGGGAGGCATCGCCTCCAAGTTACCGCTGATCTCGGCGGCCATGGTCTTTACGTGTCTGGCGAGCATGGGGCTGCCCGGGCTCAACGGATTCGTGGGCGAATTTCTGGCTCTCATCGGGATGTTCAAAGCGAATAAACCGTTCGCTGTCGTGGCGACGTTCGGCGTGATTTTGGCGGCCCTGTATCTGCTGTCGATGTTGAGGCGGGCTTTCTTCGGCCCAGTTGGCACCGCTCCGATGGCCTACGGTCACGTGGGTGATCTGCGGCGGGCCGAGAGTTGGGCCGTTGTGCCGCTCATGATCTTATGCCTGGTGATTGGCCTTTACCCGAAGCCGCTGATCGACATCGTGAAGCCGGACGTTCAGGCGATTGCGCGGTTATATGACGCACGTCGCTTCGAGCAGAACGCCACCCCGGTGGCACTGCAGGAGGTGCGACGCTGATGTCCCCGTTTCTTCAGACCGTGCAGGCCCAGGCGCCGGAAATCCTCTTGATCGGCGTCGCCTGCCTGGAGTTCTTGATCGGCCCGTTTCTGTTGACGGAAGGTCAACCCGTCAGTCGGCGAGTGGGCCGCGGCTGGGCCGTGATCTCGCTCTTGGCGCTCGTGGGAGCGATTGGTGTGTGGCGATTGTATCCGTCGTCGCCTTCACCCGGTCTGGTTCACAGTGACTCGCTCGCCTGGTTTGGTCGCGCGGTGGCGATCTTGGCCGGAATTGTGCTCGTACTCATCAACTGGGATGAGGTCAGCGACACGATGTCGGCGGAGTTTCACGGCGTGTTGCTGTTGATTATCGCCGGAGTGAGCCTGACGGCGGCCGCCAACGATTTGATCATGCTCTTCTTGGCGCTCGAGCTGGTCAGCATTCCGACCTACATCTTCCTGTACTTGCCGCGTCGGCAGCCGGGCAATCCCGAAGCGACGACGAAGTACTTTTTCCTGAGTATCGTTTCGTCGGCCATCATGCTCTACGGCTTCAGCTTTCTCTATGGGGCCGTCGGCTCGACGCACTTGGGAGCCATTCATGCTGCGTTGGGGCATTTTCCGTCCTCGCAGTCCCCCGCCATCTTGCTCATCGCCGCGGCTTGCATCGTCGCGGGATTGAGCTTCCGCGTCACGGCCGTTCCCTTTCACTTTTACGCGCCGGACGTTTTCCAGGGCTCGCATGCGGGGGCCGGGGCCATGTTGGCTTTCATTCCCAAAGTGGCCGGGTTCCTGGCCCTCTATCGCATCATTCATTTCGACAGCGTCGACCCGTTCATCCGCTCGTCCGCCGAAAGCTTGCGGATTTGGTGTGAAACCGTGTTTTGGCTGATGGCCGTGGCCAGCATGATCATCGGCAACGTGCTCGCGCTGTTGCAGCGGGATCTCAAGCGGCTGTTGGCCTATTCGAGCGTTGCCCACGCGGGCTACATGCTGGTCGGACTGGCCGCCGGACACCAGCGGAGCACCGTCGGAGGCACGGCCGCACTGTTGTTCTACTTGATCGCTTACGGAGCCACGATCTCCGGTGTTTTTGGGATGCTCGTGTTGCTCAAGCGCGGCGACCGTTCGGTTGCCACGATCGACGATCTGGAGGGCTTGAGCCAGACGCACCCCGCTGCTGCCGCCGTGCTCATGCTACTCCTCTTCAGTCTGACGGGATTGCCGCCGACGGGCGGTTTTATCGGCAAGCTCAACCTGTTGATGGCCGCCTGGTCGCAGCAAACTCTCTCTGCGCAAATCCTGGCGATTGTGCTCGCGGTCAACGCGGCGATCGCGGCCGGGTATTATTTGCGGATTGTGGCCACGATGTATCTGCGGCCGGCGCCGGCCGGTGTCGAAGTGCGAACGTCGCATCATCTACCGGCGTATTTGGGGGTGGGGCTGTGCGTCGTGGTCAGCGTAGGACTGTTCTTCTTCCCGGGCACGTTGTGGGATCTGGTTTCCCAATTCACGGCTTAGCCTCGGCCACGGTTCGCTCAGCTCACTTTGCAATCGCATTGATTCCATGAAATCGGACCTCTCTGGTAAAGTTGCGCTCGTCACGGGTGCGGCTCGCGGCATCGGTCAGGCGATCGCCGACCGCTTCGCGCAAAACGGGGCGACGGTTTATTACACCGATGTCGACCAGCGCGGTGCCGAGGTGGCTGCCACTCGATTTCCCGGCTGCGCGTCGGCGCCGTTGGATGTCACGAAGTCGACCCAGGTCGAGGAGTTGATTGCGCGGATCGAGCGCGAGCGCGGGCACCTCGACATCGTGGTCAACAACGCCGGCGTCAACACGATGGCCCACCGGGTTACGATCGACGAATTTCCGCGCGAAGAATGGGACCGCATCCTCGACGTCGATTTGAACGGCGTCTACGAAGTGAGCCACGCCGTGGCCCGCGTGATGAAACGCCAGGGCTCTGGCCGCATCATTAATATCGCTTCGATCGCCGGCCTCGTGCCGCTACGGCTGCAATCGGCATTCGTCGCGGCCAAGGCGGCCGTCGTCAATCTGACGAAGTCGATGGCGCTGGAGCTGGGGCCAGCGGGCATTCTCGTCAACGGAATTGCACCAGGCTCCACGCTCACCGAGGGCACGAAGCAGCTGTTTTACAGTTCCGAAGGAACTTTCAACGCGCGGGTGCAAGAGATGCTCGATCACGTGCCTCTCGGCCGCCCGGGCACGACGGATGAAATCGCCGTGGCGGCGTTGTTCCTCGCCGATCCGGACAACAGCTACATGAACGGCCACATTCTCGTGGTCGACGGCGGATGGATCGCGGGCTATCACCGGCAGTTCTAGAAATCAGGACAGGTTGGCTTCTTGATTGGGTGGCACTGGCGGCTTGTCCGCCAGTGTGCATTCGGACGTAAAAGTCCACTGGCGGACAAGCCGCCAGTGCCACCCATCTAGACGGCTACAACACCAGCCACGGGCCCGGGTTTTCGATTGCCTGGCGGAGTGTCGCCAGGAAACGAGCCGCGGGCGCTCCGTCGACGATGCGGTGGTCGAAGGTCAGGCTCAGCGTCAGCTGGTCACGCGGGACGATTTGATCGTCGACGACCGCCGGCCGCCGCTCGATTCGGCCCAATCCGAGAATCGCGCACTGCGGCACGTTGAGAATGGGCGTGAAGGCGTCGATGCCGTACGCACCGAGATTGCTGATCGTGAATGTGCCGCCCGTCAGTTCGGCCGGACGCAAGTGGCCGCTCTCGGCGCGCGACGTCAGTTCATGCAGGCATTTGGCGATCTCGATCACGCCGAGCGCTGGAACGTCCCGCACAACGGGAGCCAGCAAACCCGCTGGCGTGTCGACGGCGACGGCAATGTGAATTCCGTCCGGCGTCTCGATGCGGCCATCGATCCATTGCTGATTGAGCTGCGGATGCTCGGTGAGCGAGCGGGCGGCCAACTTGGTGATGAACGCCAGATAGCTGGGGACGACAGTCGCCGTTGTCGCGGACGATTTGAATTGTGTTCGAAGGCTGACAAGGTTCGTCGCGTCGGCGGTCGTGGTCAGCGTGACGGGGGCCGTGGTTTGGGCCCCGGCCGTCATCCGAGCGGCGATCGTACGACGCAGAGCCAGACTTGCCGCGCTCGCGGTTGATCCGGGCGGACCAGTCGCCAGCGACATTCCGGGGGCGCGAACGAGCGTCGCCACGGCCGCCCGCACGTCGCCCTCGCGAATGCGGCCACCACGTCCGCTTCCCGGCAAATCTCGCCAGTCGACATCCAGCTCCCCTGCAATCCGGAAAGCACGCGGCGAAATGCGGCGACGACTTTCCCCCGAGCCAAATCGTCGCGACGGACTGCTTAAACGGGAACCGGGAAGCGGTGCTGCAAAGGTGGGGGAACCAGGCTCTCCCATCGGCGGCTCGGAGGGACCGATTTCCGGCTCGGAAGGACTTGGATTCGGGATCTCGCGGCCGGGCAATTTTGGGCTGGGGAGATCGGGGCCGGGCTTGTTGGGACTCGGAATCTCCGGATCGGGATTGGCGGGCGGCGGAGTCTTCGACGGA
>Ga0210393_10005196_pt1 | contig 10257 bp, 6 predicted proteins | sample IncBWC27OmetaG_FD_160068 | JGI IMG/M metagenome (GOLD analysis project Ga0210393, IMG submission 160068) | Forest soil microbial communities from Barre Woods Harvard Forest LTER site, Petersham, Massachusetts, United States - Inc-BW-C-27-O ...
GGCCGCTACCGGGCTTGTCTCGTTCCGCCCGCCTCATTCACCTCGCTACTGACAAATTACGCGCATTGTTCCGGGTAGCGCTGGCGCCAATACCGACCCATAACCAGAGAAAGGCTTGGAGCGAAGGATTGTAAAAAGTAGACATGCCAATATTCATTACGAGAGCGGTGCACAGCATTACAAAACTCAGCAACATAACCCAAGAATGCGCGGGAGAAATTTGGTGGAACGACCAGGGTGTCCGGGAATTCGGCCTTAAGTAAGCCCAAAATACGAAGATGGGATACAGGTAATAACCCAAATAGGCGAAGAATCCCACTGCACCAAATTCCTTGAGCACATCCAAATATTCGGAATCGGTGATGACCTCGGAAAAAATGGATTTCGCGGGACCGTGGCCGAGGAATGGCGACTGCACGAACTCACGACCTGCGTCCTGCCATAGAGAGTCCAGCCGTTCTCGCAAAGAGTCGGTGGTCAGCGGGTTCTGCAAGGTTTGTAAACGATCGACTGTCGCGGGATTATATTTCGCGACTGCGGCTCCGGCGATTGCCAGGACGGGTAGGGAGAGCAATAGCGAAACGGTCGCCAGCTTGCGGCGGTGCCCTTGGAGGAACATCAGGCTCCAAACTAGACCTAGCGCCAGAGAGATGTTCAGGATTCCATATCGAGAGCCAGTCATCACGAGCGTCACGAACGCTGCCAGGGCCATGAGCACGTTACGCAAGCGACTGCCCACATTGTGTAAGGCCGCGAGGGCAAATGCGGCGACCGACCAGGTCATCAGCTGGCCGAGCAAATTTGGATTCCCCATCGTCGAATATACACGGCGATAGTGAGCAAGCGAACCCTCATCGTGCCAACCGCCTGAATAATAACTTGCGAGAATATGGGAAACGCTGAGATTCGCCCATTGTGCCCAGGCGTAAAGACATACAAATAAAATCGCCAGCGAGAAGCAATTGAGCAAAATCTTGAGCCAAGACTCGGACATTTCCGTTTCCAAGCCTAAGGTGAAGAAGAGGACGGGAAGTAACGCCTTCGGAATTTCATAGAGATCGCGAACAATGACGGCGTGTCCAAGGTACGCCCAGCCATAAAAAATGGAAGCGGTGATGCAAAGTGCGTAGACGGCGCCGACAACACACATAAAATTGAAGCGAACTGGCCGCGCGATGCGGGCAAACAAAAACCACGCGTAGCTGAACAAAATCACCGGCAACGCAAGCTGCTCGATTTTTAACCACGGCAAATCGCCCGAAATGGTAATTACGGGGGCCGTCACCGACAAACACACCATGGCGATCAGGGAAATGTTCGCAAGCCGCGGAACGAAACCCGAGTCAGGTTTGATCGCGTATGCGGGAACGAACGGAAGCATCTCTGCGCGGAGAGGCATCAGCTTAAGGACTTCCTGCCACGGAAATATCCGGGTGCAGACGATTTCTTTCGGCGCGGGCACGGTTCGTCGCAGCTTTGACCCGATTCGGTAGGTTCCCGTACGCTGCCGGCTCTTCGTCCGTGGGATAGAATAAATCTTTCCAGGTGACCTTCAGTTCGCGTCTGACCGCCATAAGAATGAGAAAGGTGTTAATAAAATAGGCCACCGAAGAAGCGATCGAAGCGCCGACAATTCCGAGCGTCGGAATGAGCAGCCAATCCAGTCCGATGGTCACGGCAAAGCAGATCAAGGCGAAGACAGAACTGTAACCGTTCTTACCGCGGCCAGCCAGGTCCGCGCAGGCGACTTTGCCCATCGATAAGGCGATCGTCCCGGGAAGAATCCATAAAACGACGGAAATGCTGGGTCTAAACGCCCTGCCAAAAATCAACGGGATGGCGATGGGGCTTATCGCGGCGATCAGAATTCCGCAGAAAGTGGTAATTAAAAATACCTGACGAAAAATAAAACAGGCGAATCGCGTCGACTCGCCGCCGTCGATTTCTTGCGTGCGCGCGGTCCGGGGAAAAAGCGCGGAGGCCACGGCTTGCGGAATTTGCCAGAGGCTTTCGGAGATGGCCACTCCCAGAGCATAAAATCCAACTTGCGCCGGCTGGAGAAAATAGTTGACGAAAAAAACGTCGAGCCGGTAAGTAAAAAATGTTGCCAAGTTTCCGATGAAGCCGCGCAATCCATACCGCAAAGTGGGCGCGAGCTGGTCTTCGATGTTGCGAAGGCGCCAGAAAGCGAAGAGTCTTCGACGGACCAGCCACACGGTCATGCCGCTTGCCACTAACAAGCCGCAGAGTATTCCCCAAAGCGCGGCCTGCGCCGTTCTACCCGCAATCGCCAAAAAAGTCATGCAGACAATCATTCCGATCGCTTGGCGGGAAAATGCGCTAATCGAACGGAGGCGGAACTCCTCAATCCCGGCAAGAAACGCCATGGCGTATGCAAAAAGAATGGCGACAGGAATGCAGACAAGGATAAGTTTTGCGAGCCCAGGGGTAATTCCGTGAAGGAAGGCCACATGGAGCCGCCAGTAGACGCAGCTCCAGACCGCAACGGCGGCAGTGGAGCCCAAGACGCCCCACAGCAAAACTGCCGGCAACCACGCACTGTTTCCGTGGCGGGACCGCGAGCTCCAATACACGATTGAGCCTTCTCCTCCCAGGCCACCGAAGAGAGCAGCGAACCCGATCGACATCAGGCAGAGACTGATCAATCCTCGGGCGGCCGGCCCCAGAAAACGGGCATAGATGATTTCCGTGAGCAAAGCGATAGCCGCGCACGCAAACTGCCCCGACAGAATGTGAATCAGGCTACTCGTGAAAGCGGGGTTGCGGGCAGTTTGTAAAACGTCGGCATCGGGGGCCGTCAATCGCTCGGTCAAAGACTCCATCATGTGTGGCTTTCCCCGAGTCTGGCGGCGAAGTGAAGAAGGAAGAGACTTGTATGGACGCGATCGACGAGCTCTGCCGTCTCCACCGTCGATTGGGGCAAACAAGCAAGAGGCTATACCAAATTGCCGGCGAGATTGTTTCGCGGGCGTTAAAAAAGTGTTGCCTTCCAGAGAGCGCACGATTTCTTCCACTTAATCCTGTATCCGACCACTGGGGGAAACTGAGAGATTCCCTCCTGCCGCGAATATCGAGCAGCGCCGCGCAGCGAAGTTTTTATTCCGTTGTCATCATTCGATAACAACGGATCGTTATCTATGTAGCATTCAAACGTTCGACAGAACCGGAAGTCCGTCAAACACACGAAGGGCGGGATTTGCCGCTTGACGGATTACGTTACGCGCCAATCGAGTCCATTTTTAAAGTACGTGATGTAAGTCAGAGGGCGAAGCTCTATTCGTATGGGTGCGGGCACGAACAAAGTGGTTGAAATCAATGAAAATGCAAATTGGTATGCCGTTTATTCCAAGCACAACCACGAGCGCAAATCGGCAGATCTGCTGGCTCGCAAGGGCATACAAGTATTTCTGCCCCTTTATCGCTCCGTGCGAACTTGGAAAGACCGAAAAAAGACTCTCGCTATGCCGCTGTTCCCTGGCTATGTCTTCCTGAAATCCACGCTAACCAACAAGATCGAGATATTGAGCACGCCCGGCGTCTTCTTTATTGTCGAAAATGCCGGACACGCTTGTGCAATACCGGAAGAACAAATCCAGGCTATCCACGCCATTGTGGAGAGCAGTGTGCGCTTTGAGCCGCATCCCTTTCTCAGAAGCGGGGAATTTGTGCGCATCCGGAGCGGCCCGCTATCCGGGATTAGCGGAATTATCGTAAAACCGAAGAACAAATATCGCGTAGTGGTTTCGATCGAGCTGCTTCGCAAAGCGGTGGCGATCGAGGTCGACGCCGCAGATGTCGAAGCTATCGCAAAAACCGTCGAAGCATCTCCTGCAAACAGGAGCCGGCGCGAAGCGCCATGACTTGCGAAAATAGCCTCGATCCACGCGAAAACGAAGTGAATTCTCAAAGGCAAGCGCGCAGAACTGAGAGATGCGATGAACGAGCAAATGGTACGAACAATAAGCAACATTGAAATGAATCACGAGAATTACCAGATATTTGTGGCTCCGCCCGCCGAATACTCCTGGGAGCAGGCTGTGCGCGTGTTACGCAAGAATAGAAACTTTGGTTTGCTTTTAGCAGGCGGTCTGACGCTGTTGATAGTCCTAGCGGCACTAACCCTGAGAGATAGTTATCAGCCGGTCGCTAGGTTGGATATCGAACCGCCGACCAGCGGGATTCGTACGCTGCACGAGATTGAATCAACGACCGATGCGGAGAACCTGGATTATCTGGAGACGCAAGTTCAGATATTAAAGAGTGATACGCTGGCGGTAAGTGTAATTCGCGCGCTTAAGCTCGACGCCGAACAGAAGGCCGCACTCGCGCAGCCGCTTGAACGGACAGCAACACCGCAAACCCGCGAATCCCAGCAGGTATTCTCGTCCGTTGCGACGCCCTATCTGCGTGAACAACTCGACTTGGCTACCCTGTCGCCCTCCGAATCGCGAGCTCTGGACAGCTTCCGCAAGAATCTCTCCGTCGGTACAGTGCGTAACACCCACCTGGTGGAAGTGAGCTACGCAAGCGAAAACCCTGCACGGGCGCAGCAGGTGACCAATGCAATTGTGACAAAGTTCATCGATGATGGTTACCGGCAACGGTATGCGACGACCATGCAGATGTCGGCATGGCTAGCCTCGCAACTCACTGAGCTGCGGCAGCGACTCGAGGCCTCTAATCAGGCGGTTTCTGACTATCAAAAGAAATACGGTCTGGTGGAGCTTGATGACCGCGACGTTCCGATGTCTCAGTTGATGTCGGAAGTGAATCATCAGTTAAGCGACGCGCAGGCAAGCCGGATCGAATCGGAAGCGTATGTGCGCATGATCGAGAGCGGCCAGACGGAATCGATTCCACAAGTACGCGACAACCAGGTATACCAGAATTTGATTTTGCGCTACGCCGATCTACGGACGCAGCTCGCGCAAGCCAAGACCGTCTACGGCGACGCGAACACCAACGTGCGAAGACTGGAAGAACAAGCGAACGAAACCGTCCGCCAAATCGACGACGAGCGCGGGCGCATCGCTGATAGGCTGCGTACTTCGTTTTCTGCCGCCAAGGAACGCGAAAAATTGATGCTGCGAAGCCGCGAGAAACTGCGCGCGCAGATGGGGGCCGTGAGTTCGCAGCTTGTTGGGTACCATCTGCTGAAGAATGATGCGATTGCAAATGCTGAGCTGTACAACACGCTCCAGGCACGTTTGCAGGAAGCTGGAATCTATGCCGGTCTTAGGGCGACCAATATCCGGGTCGTTGATTTAGCCACGAATTTGCATAAGGCCACAACGCCGAATCGATCGTTGCTGATCAGCAGCGGAGCGTTCATGAGCTGTTTCTTCGCGCTGCTAGCCTGTTTTGTGCGTGAAAGCATGAACAACACAGTGCGCACGCCGGACGATGTTAAGTCCTGGATCGGGCTGCGCTCATTGGCGTTGTTGCCAGTGATTCATGCAAAGGACCCCGGCAATATGTCCGCAAGATCGCCGCTTAAGTCCTGGCTGCATGCGAAAACCAAAGCCCTGAAACGAGACTATCCGGGCGATGGCAGTTTGATGAATCCGCTGAGTGTAGAAGCGGAAGCGATGCGAGATCTTCGCACGGCGCTTCTTTCTTCGCGAGCGGAAAAAAGTCCTCAAGTGATTCTGATCTCCTCGTCCATGGAAGGGGAGGGCAAGACTACCGTAGCAAGCAATTTCGCGATCGCACTTTCGCAACTTGGGCGCACCTGTCTGTTGGATGCTGACTTGCGCAGACCAGCGGTCACTCTCGCTTTCGGAATGAAAGCCACAGCCGGGTTGTCGGAGGTCTTACGCGGTGCTGCAGTACTGGCTGAGGTGCTGGTTCCTGCGACAGCGCAGTCCAACCTTTTCGTTTTGCCAAGTGGTCAGCCGCAGGAAAGCCCTGCCGATGTGTTGGCTTCAGCGGAAATTTCCAAGGTTTGCGCGGAGTTGCGCAAGGAATTCGACTTTGTGGTGATTGATTCCCCACCGGTGATTCGATTCTCGGACGCGAGGTTCCTCTCGCAACTTGCGGACGAGGTTGTGCTAGTCGGACGTTACGGCGTAACCACGCGCCGGGCGCTGCAAAGGTCGGTGGAACTGCTGCGCGAAGTCTCGGCACCGGTTGCCGGAGTGGTCTTGAATGCCATCGATCTGTCTTCTCCGGACTATCACTACTTTACCTACGGTTACAGCAAGGGCGTAGACGAGCAGACGGACAAATACGGACAGAGCCCGCTCTCGCCGCCACCTTTTTCAAAAGACGATCGTCCGGCAAAAAGCAGAGGTGCTCACGCGTAGGCGCAATTGATCAGAAGCAAAATTCATGAATTCGAGCGAAAGAACTATGAAAAAGCTAGTCATTACGAAAAACGCAGCACAGGCTCATCGGGCAGTGTTCCTGCTTTTTGGCTCCATAGCTTTGTGCGGTCTGGCACAGATCGCCGTCCTAGCAGACGACGAAGCAAGCTCGCACCGCGCCGAGGACTACACGTTAGGAGCAGGGGACGTCCTTACCGTAACGGTCGCTGACGCGCCGGAGTTTGGCGGAAAATTTCGCGTTGGCGATTCCGGTACCATCCAAATTTCAGGCGTCGCGCATCCGGTGGCCGCCGAAGGTAAGACCGCCGCACAACTCTCCGAAGAGATCGCTCGCTCTTTAGTAGATGCGAAGCAACTTCGCGTTCCGCAGGTTAGTGTTTTCATTGACGAGTTTCATGGACGCACGGTGACGGTACTCGGAGCCGTTGCAAAGCCAGCGGTTTACAGCATTCAAAAAAAGACCACAGTTCTCGATGCTGTCTCCGCCGCCGGCGGTGCGCTTCCCAACAGCGGCAACACCGTGACCGTGGTACGCGGAGAGGCCAGCGCCGAAGCTACAGGTACCGGGATTGGTTCGGTAGAAATCTTTGATCTGACACGACTAATGAAGGGCGAGGCGGCACCCGACATGGAGGTTCGCAACGGGGACGTCATCAGCGTCTCAGCCGCGCAAGTCGTTTACGTGGTTGGCGCGGTAATCAAGCCTGGAGGGTTCACCCTCTCCAATCCAGCGGAAGGAATATCTGCGGGCCAAGCGGTTGCCCTGGCGCAAGGTTTTACGTCAGTGGCCGCATCGCACCACGCGTTAATCGTCAGACAATCCTCAAGCGCCCAAGGTCGCCGCGAAATTCCGGTGGATATTGCGAGAATTCTAAAAGGCGAAGAGACCGATGTGATTCTCGCTCCCAACGACATCCTGTATGTGCCGAACAGCGGGCGAAAGCAAACTCTCAAGGTAATGGGCGAAATCGCGATGGCCACCGTGAACGGAATTGCGATTTACGGAGTAGGTTACAAAATCGGTACAAGCTATTAGTCCTGTCGAAGCATTTCTAACCAAGCTTCTCCCCGTAAATCAAATTCAACAAGGTAGACCCCGTCAAAATGCATCCACAAATGAACACCGGAACGGCCGTTCCAAGCGAATCCTCGCCGCGCAGATTCGAGTACCTCGACCTCAGGGCACAATACGCGACGATCCGTGAAGAGGTCATGACAGCGATTACCCGGGTGATGGAGAGTCAACATTTCATTCTCGGCACGGAGGTCGAACTATTCGAGCGGGACGTGGCGGCGTACCTTGGCGCAAAACATGCTGTGTCTTGTGCCTCCGGTTCTGATGCTTTACTGCTGGCGATGTTGGCGGCCGGCATCGGGGCAGGCGATGAAATCATTACATCACCGTTTACGTTCGTCGCCACAGGCGGCGCGATCGCCCGAACAGGGGCTACGCCTGTGTACGTAGACATTGATCCTGAAACGTTCAATATTTCAACGTCGGCCATCGCCAGCGCGATGACACCACGAACCCGTGGCATCATGCCTGTACATCTTTTCGGTCTTTCCGCAGAAATGGGTGAGATTCTTGCCTTGGCCGACAAGCATTCGCTGCTGGTGTTTGAGGACGCGGCGCAAGCGATGGGAGCCCGATATCGCGGAAGGTCCATGGGAACGTTGGGAGCCTGCGGGTGCTTCAGTTTTTTTCCATCAAAGAATCTCGGAGGAGCGGGGGATGGAGGGCTGATTACCACGGAAGACCCGATGTTGGCCGAAAAACTTCGCATGCTTCGCATTCACGGCTCCAGGAAAAAATATCACCACGAACTTCTCGGAACCAATAGCCGTCTAGACGCGCTGCAGGCCGCGATCCTACGAGTAAAACTCGGTCACTTGGACGAATGGACCAGCGAGCGCCGGCTTCGCGCTGAACGCTACCGCACTCTTTTCAACACGCTGGATCTTGCTCCTTCGGTGCTGCTGCCGGTCGAGCCGAGCGCAGATTTTTACCATGTCTACAACCAGTTCACGCTTCGTTGCGTGGATCGCGACGCCTTGCGCGAACATTTACGCACCGCCGGGGTGCCCAGCGAAATTTATTATCCTGTACCTCTGCATTTGCAGCCGGCGTTTTCCTACCTTGGATATCAATCCGGCCAGTTGCCAGTCGCGGAGGCCGCCAGCAGGGAAGTGCTGTCGCTTCCGGTTTATCCGGAGTTAAGCGAAGCCCACCAGCAACGAGTCGTTTCAAGCGTCGCGGATTTCTACGCCGGCGTGTCCAGGCATTCTCTCACCTGAATTAATCGTTGAACGCCAAGCGTTTCCGAAGTGTGCCCGGTAAAGCGCATCGAGCAGCTAAGCGTTTCACAAATACCAGCGAGGAACCACCCATATGGATGGAATAACGTTGCCCGGTGTAGCGGTTGTCGGATGCGGTTACTGGGGTCGCAACCTCATTCGCAATTTCCACGAACTCGGAACACTACGCGCAATTTGCGATGTCTCTGATAAGAATTTGTCGGAAATGCAGAGGGCTTATAACGTAAACGCCACCGCCCACTTCGAGTCGCTCTTGAACCTTAGCGAAGTGCAAGGTGTGGTAATCGCCGCGCCGGCGGCGCAACACTACGACCTTGCGAAAAGAGCAATACTGGCAGGCAAAGATGTATTTGTCGAAAAACCGCTTGCGCTTCGAGTCGAAGAAGGCGCGGAACTTGTCGAACTTGCCCACGCAAATTCTCGGATTCTGATGGTAGGTCATCTGTTGCACTATCACCCGGCCATCATAAAGTTGCGAAAAATGCTCGACGAGGGAGAACTGGGCAGGATCGAATACATCAGTTCTTCGCGGCTCAACCTCGGCAAGCTCCGTACCGAAGAAGATATTCTCTGGAGCTTCGCGCCGCACGATATTTCCGCCATTCTTTACTTGCTCGGCGAGTTTCCCGTGACCATCGCGGCGCAAGGCGCTAGCTATCTCAATCATCCGATCTCTGACGTAACGTTGACGATCCTGGGGTTTAAGAGTGGCGTGAAAGCCCACATTTTTGTGAGTTGGCTGCACCCTTATAAGGAGCAGAAGCTGGTAATCGTAGGGAACCAGAAAATGGCGGTGTTTGATGATACCAATGCCCACGATAAATTGGTTCTCTATCCGCACCGCATCGACTGGGTGAACCGTGTACCGGTAGCGCGCAAAGCGGAAGGCGAGACCGTGGTACTCGACAAAACGGAGCCCCTGCGTGCTGAATGCATGCATTTTCTTGAATGCATACGCGATCGCCAGCAGCCGCAAACCGACGGCGAAAATGGATTGCGCGTATTACGCGTTCTGCACGCGGCCGACAAGTCCGTCAAAGAGCACGGGCAACCGGTCCTATTCGAGCCAAAAGCCGCGCCGATTTATTTTTCCCACGCGTCTGCAGCCGTCGACGAACCTTGCGAAATCGGACCTGGCACCAAAATTTGGCATTACTCCCATGTCATGAAGGGATGCAAAATCGGCGCGGATTGTAATCTCGGACAAAATGTCCACGTCGCTTCCGGAGTACGCATCGGGCGGAATGTGAAAATTCAAAACAATGTTTCACTCTATTCCGGCGTCGAGCTTGAGGACGACGTTTTTTGCGGACCGTCCATGGTATTCACAAACGTCGTCACTCCGCGAAGTCACGTAAATCGCCGGTCTGAATACCAACGAACGCTGATCAAACGCGGTGCTTCACTCGGTGCAAATTCGACGATCGTGTGCGGCGTGGTCGTCGGAGCATTCGCATTCGTGGGCGCTGGAGCGGTGGTTACAAAAGATATTCCGGCGCATGCCCTTGTGGTGGGCGTGCCTGCGCGTCGAGTTGGCTGGGTATGCGAATGCGGCGTGCGGCTCGAACCTGTTCGCGATCTCTGGAGTTGTCCG
>Ga0210393_10005197_pt1 | contig 10256 bp, 8 predicted proteins | sample IncBWC27OmetaG_FD_160068 | JGI IMG/M metagenome (GOLD analysis project Ga0210393, IMG submission 160068) | Forest soil microbial communities from Barre Woods Harvard Forest LTER site, Petersham, Massachusetts, United States - Inc-BW-C-27-O ...
AGTGGCAGAACGGAGACGCCATAAAGGGAACGACCTGATCAGCCTTCTCATCGATATCGAGGAGGAAGGAGAAGTGCTGACCGAAGAAGAGCTCTACGCGCAGTGTATCGCTCTGCTCTTCGCCGGGCACGAAACAACTCGAAATCTGATCGGCAACGGAATGTATACGCTTTTGCGGCACCCGCAAGAGACAGAGGAATTACGAGAGAACCCGGAGATCATCCGCTCGGCGGTGGAGGAGATTCTGCGTTATGAGAGCCCCGTGCAATTCACGGCTCGAGTGCTCAAGGAAGATGTCGAGATTTGCGGCCAGCAGATACGGAAGGGGTGGTCTGTGCTTTGCATGCTTGGTGCGGCCAACCGGGATCCCAAACGATTCAAGGAACCGGATCAATTAGATCTGAAAAGGCTGAACAACCAACACCTGGCGTTCAGTGCCGGTCCGCACGCTTGCATTGGAGGTCAACTCGCGCGGTTAGAGGGACAGATTGCGCTTCTGAATCTGGTGAAGCGCTTTCCGGAGATGAAGCTCGCGGGCCCGCAGCCAGAGTGGGCGCCTACATTTGGACTCAGGGGCTTGAAAAGTCTTTCCGTAATTATGTAAACACCGGGTTCGAGCTGCTGAGTCACGGCCGATGGCGAGATGTTTATGGAGATTCGGGTTCCCTATGCACGAATCGAATCCGGTTCGACATGAAGTCGTCGCGCGGCTTCCGTGACATCGAAGCCAGGCGCAAGCGTGCGTTCTCGCGACTCGCAGCGACCACCTGACTGGTGAATCGGTCCTTCTATCGAAATCTCTGCTCTCTTTGCGGTAAAGGATGGTTTGCCCCCAAAGTCCTGATCTTCCCGGGGAGTTGCGAGCAACTAGGAGTTTCGAGGAAACACGATTCTTGATGGAGAACGATATGGTAAATACGCAGATTCGGAACGTGGCGATCGTCGGTACGGGGTTGATCGGGGCGAGCTGGGCGGCGCAGTATCTGGCAAGCGGTCTTGACGTCATCGCAACGGATCCCGCGCCAAGCGCGGAGGCGAGCTTACGCAAGTGCGTCGACGAGGCATGGGAGTTGCTTACGGTCATTGGCCTTGCTCCGGGTGCCAGCCGTAACCGACTCACCTTCACCGCTGATATGAAGGAGGCGTTGTCGAAGGCCGACTTTGTCCAGGAGAGCGTCTCGGAACGAGTCGTCTTGAAAGCTAAGGTGTTCGCCCAGATGGACGAATTCGCTCCTCCGGACACGATCCTAGCTTCGAGCGCATCCGGCATCACCATGGATCTCATTCAGTCGGGCTGCAAGCGTCCCGAACGCTGCGTGATCGGTCATCCCTTTAATCCCCCCCACGTCATCCCTCTGGTTGAAGTCGTAGGCGGGGCGAAGACGTCGGAGGCCGTGATTGAACGAGCCATGGCGTTCTACTCGTCGATCGGCAAGAAGCCGATCCGGCTGCGCAAGTCTCTCCCGGGTCATGTTGGGAACCGCCTTCAGGCGGCGCTCTACCGAGAGGTCCTCTATCTCATCCAGCAAGGCGTCGTCAGTGTGGAAGATGCAGACATTGCCGTCTGCTATGGGCCAGGGCTTCGGTGGGGTGTGATGGGCCCTAGCTTGCAGTGGCATTTGGGCGGCGGGCCCAGCGGGATCCATCACTTTGTGGAGCATTTCATAGATGGGTTCGCGGGCCTAATGAGGAAACTCGAAATGCCCGACGTCACGCCGGCACTGATGCAGACGGTCATCGAGGGCGTGCTGAAGGAAGCAAACGGCCAATCAGTCGAGCAGCTTGCTCAGGCGGAGAACAAAGTGGTGTTGGGCCTTCTCGCGCTACGCGCAAAGGCAGGCAGAACTCTTCCATAAAACATATAAACTGGATTTTATTCCTCGATTCTTATTGCGCTCAGTGCGTCGGCCACAGAGACCGGCTGCTTACGAGGCTTTCGAAACTAGCTTCGTCGTCGCGCCACCCGCCTGCGTTTTGGCCAGCAAAAACCTTGTGTCTTTGAGGGAAGGGTCTGGCGGATGCACTGGCTGCCGACTCAAGGGACCTAGCGCTATCCTGTACACCCCCAGGCAGGACGTTCGGCGCTCACTGCGCCTTCTTCGAGACACGAGCCACCAACTCGTCCAATCGCGAAAGCAAAACCTTCAGGATCGGCGAGTCGTTCGACTTTCTGTAGCCGAGAACTAGATCGACAGTCGGCGTATGTCCCTTCAGAGGGCGACTCGTCACCGACGAAGGGAGAAAATTCTGCGCGTAAGCAGGTAACAGTCCTACGCCGCGCGTCGATACTATCAAGGAAAGTCCCATGGTGACATTGTCCGCCTCGTGCGCGGGCGTGATCTTGATTCCGGATCGCTTTAGATAATTGTCGATGACGGCACGCAGTACAGGAGCCGTGCCCGAAACAATCACGAATGTCTCGCCTTCCAGATCCCTCGGGCTGATGGCTTTGAGCGCAGTGAGATGGTGGTCACTTGGCAAGATCACCATCAAGGGCTCCTTTACGAGAAGACGGAACGCCAACCCAGGCACGCCCTTCTCCCGTCGAAGAAAAGCGGCGTCGATTTTTCCTTTCGAAAGTCCCTCCGCAAGCAGCGGGGAGTATTGACTCGATATCATCACGTCGATGTTGGGCAGCTCATCGCGCAGGATCCGCAAGGCTTCGGGCATCCACGTCAATTCGTGTCCAGTCAGAAAGCCCATAGTGAAGCATGGCTTAGCGGGATGAACGACCCGGCGCGCAGCTTCACCTGCCGCTTCTGCCTGCGATAGCACGACACGGGCGTGATCGAGAAAGGCGCGACCCGCCGGCGTCAGTTCGATGCCGCGGGCTCTTCGCGTCAAGAGTTGGGCGCCGACCTCGTCTTCGAGATCTCGGATCTGCCGACTCAACGATGGTTGTGACGTGTGCAGCCTCTGCTCTGCTGCTACCGTCAGGCTTCCCGCGTCCGCAACCGCGACGAAATAGCGAAGATGGCGTAATTCCATCTTTCATCCCCATGCTTGGAAAGCATCCGACGCCAGCTTAACAAAGTGTGCGTCAAAAGTGCCACTACTGGCCTGACTGCATAATCCAAACGTCGCGCTTGGGATGCCTTGGGCGAGCAACGGGGTTGGCTCATGCCTGATGAGCATATGTCGAATTCATGGAGGTGGAGAAGGTCAAAGAAATTGGAAGGAAAGCTTGCACTCATCACGGGCGGCTCGCGCGGCGTTGGGGCTGCACGAAAGGTGCCGACGCGGCGACGAATGTTGTCAAAGCGATTGAACGCGCGGGCGGAAAGGCGATCGCGATTCAGGCAGACGCCGCGGATGCCGACGTCGGCAAAGCCGCGGTCGAAAAAACTGTTGCGACATTCGGCCGGCTCGACGTTCTCGTGAACGATGCAGGTACCGCTCGCGCTCGACACAAACGACATCAAAAGGCAGTAGCCTCTCAATCACGGCCAACGCCGCCTAGGTTTGACTTAAACTGAATACCTCTAGCATTTGCTGATTGAAGCCATTGACCAATCCATGCTCCTCGGGACCAGGATTGGCACGCATCGGTTTCGCCGCTTCAACAAGAATTTCGTCCGCGTCTGTCCCTAGGACCTCCAAAGTTTCGGCGATAAAACTTTCGAGAGGCATTGCCTGCTTCGCTTCCTGGCTGTTCATTAACTCGGTCCGCACCCATGGGGGCGCCATTTCGAGTACACGAACACCGCTGCCGCGCACTAGGAAGCGTTGCGACAACGCATAAGAGTGGAGGGCAGCTTTGGTTGCAGAGTAGACCGCGGTCAAGGCCAATGGAACGAAGGCGAGGACCGAGGTGTTGTAGAGAATTACTCCACGACGGCGTTTCAACTGATCCATCAATGCCGATGTCAGCCGGATCGGGCCCAGAAGATTGGTTGTGACGGTCGACAGAAGTATTTTATCGTCGATGACGCCGGCCGCCTGGTCCGGTTCCATGATCCCGGCGTTATTGATGAGAACATTCAGGTCGGGATAGTCTTGAATCAGCTTCTTCGCTACATTGTTGATATTGTCGGGATCGGCGATGTCGAGTGCGATCGCATCGATGCCCGGATTGGCCGTCACGACCGCGGCGAGATGGCCCTTCCGCCGCCCCGAGATGATTACCTTGTTCCCGCGTTTGTGCAGCGCTTCGGCCAGAGCGCGCCCAATGCCCGATCCGCCGCCCGTAATGAAGATAGTGTTTCCAGTGAGATTCATTGTGGCTCCAATCTGTGACGAGAATCTTGCATGGCAATCGTCACCTAGTCGTTTGGTTGTGATGGTTGGTAGGTGGAATAATCGGAATACCCGTGTGCCCCAGAGGCGTAGACGGTCTCCCAATCCACTTCGGCAAGAGGTGCACCTGCGGCGAACCTCTGCACCAGGTCGGGATTTGCGATATAAGGGCGGCCAAACGCAATCAGGTCAGCCAATCCTTCTGCGATAAGCCGATTCCCGCGCTCGCGCTGCATATTCACGTTGGCAATCAACGTCCCTTTATAGATGGAGCGAAAATGCCGGAACATGCCATCGCCGGACAGCTTTTCCAGGGGAGTGCTGGAAAAGTCGGTTGTGTTTCCCATGAGCAAGAGGTGCGAGAGGTTGTATGCGTTCAGCTTCCGGATCGCATACTCGGTAATCGGCAGGGTCTCGTCGTTGGCCGCGAACGCGCCCCCCTCATGCATCGGACTTATCTTGACTCCGACCCGCGTTGCGCCGACTTCGGTGAGGACTCTCTCGACCACCTCGAACAGGAATCGCGAGCGGTTTTCGAAGCTTCCTCCGTATTCATCTTTCCGGAGGTTGGTAACCGCATTGAGGAACTGAGAAATCAGGTAAAGGTAATTGGCAAGAATTTGTACGCCGTCGAAGCCGGCCACTATCGCATTTCGCGCCGCCCGTCCGAAGTCGGCCACCGTGGCCTGAATTTCGTCCTTTGTAAGAGGTCGTGGCTTTACGGTCGGCTTTCGGCCGGTCGGTGTCACCGAGATTTGAATCGGGTTAACATCCGAAGCCGACACGGGCTGCAAACCATCCCGGAGTTCCGGATGCGATATCGCCCCGGTATGCCACAACTGAGCGATGATGCGACCACCGGCCGCGTGAACTGCGTCGGTGACGCTCCTCCATCCGCGAACCTGTTCCTCACTCCACAGGCCCGGCGTACCAGCCCACCCAAATCCTTCGGGGCTGATCGCTGTGGCCTCGGCGATAATCAGTCCCGCCGAGGCGCGTTGCGCATAATAGTCTGCCTGCAGAATTGTGGGCGCGTGATCGTCGGGGTTGGCCCGCATCCGAGTGAGAGGGGCCATGATTACGCGATTCGGCAGATCGAGATCTCCCATCCGGTATGGAGTGAGAAGTGGCTCAGACGACTCACGCGTGTATGCCACTCTAGGACTGCCGACTTCAGCGAGAGATATTCCTTGACTCATTACCCGGCCCCCTTAGTTCACGATTACGATCGCAACTTGCCCGCTTTCATGGGATCCCTCCGTTAGATTGCGATGCGCGTTCCCGGTAGCGCGCTGAGAGCATACTTTGTTGGACTGGCGTCAGATGCCTCACAAGCATGGGAGCCCGGAACAAACTAAGACATCGTCGCTATTGCGTCGGGGTTGCCGGGACAGTTGTCGGAAAGGTGCTTATCATCACCGTAGAGCTACGCCGCTAATATTCTGCGACCACACGGTCTCTTCCCGACTCTATTGGGGAAGAGATTTGGCGGGATTGAAAGAGAGGCGTATGACAGTGACCTCGCACGAATTGTCGGTGAAAGTGGCAATCAATTCATGGCGACTTGTCTTGGAGAGAGCGAATAAGACACTTTTGAATCTCCCGGAAGACCAACTTTTGAAAGAGGTAGCTCCGGGCAGAAACCGTCTCATTTATCTGTGGGGACACCTCACCGCCGTTCACGACGCCATGTTCCCGATTCTCGGCCTAGGCGAGCGACTGCACCCTGAACTCGATGCAATCTTCATCTCCAGCCCAGACAAGACAGGACCACAGTTGCCGCCTGTGACAGAGCTGAGAAAATATTGGGACGAAGTGAACGGCAAACTAGTCTCGCAGTTTGCAACTCTTTCCGAGAACGAATGGCTGCAGCGGCACAACGCTGTGTCCGAGGAAGACTATGCCAAAGATCCGACCCGGAACCGTTTGGCGGTTCTACTGAGTCGAACCAATCACATGTCCTACCACTTGGGGCAGATAACTCTGGCTCTCAAATAGCGGAATCTAAATCGTCTCGTTCTCATCTGACTCCCTGGCTGTCGGCTTAGGAGCTTCGCCGGTGCTTTTTCTCGTATGAACAACACCTCCACCTTCCTCAAAGCGAACCTCAGCCATGAGGACTTTCATCATGTGGATGCCACGGCCGTGAACTGCCCCAACGTTTTCTGAGCAGGAGCATGAGTTTGTCCACGAAAGAAGAAATCGCAGTCACTCGCCTGACCAGGAGCACTCCAGAGCGATGTTGGGGTCGCGGTGACCGTGCGCTATTGTCATTCCGAAAGCTCCGTGGCGCTTGAAATAGCCCTCTCTATGACTGAGGCAAATTCGAGACATCCCACCCGCCGCCCATGGCTTTGATTAAGAGCACGTTCGCTTCGAGTCGCCGTCTCAGAATATCGATGTCGTTTCTCTCGTTCGTCAGAGCCGTGGTTTGCGAAGTGACGACTTGCAGGTAGGTGTCAACACCCCCGGCATAGCGGTTTTGAAACAGCCTGAGCGATTCTTCCGCGGCACTGGTGGCCTGTTGTTGTTGCATCGATTCAGTGCTGAGGACGCGCAAAACTACCAAGTTATCCTCGACTTGCTGGAACGCATCGAGGACAGTTTGCCGATAGCCAGCGACGGCGGCGTCGTATCCTGCCCGGGCTGATTCATTGGTCGCCAGGCGTCGGCCAGCGTCGAAAAGGGTCTCCGACAGCTGCGGTCCCACCGCCCAGAAACGGCTAGGCCAGGTAAGCCAATTCAAAATCGAAGAGCCCTGGAGTCCCGCACTCGCGGCCAGATTAAGGGTCGGATAATACGCCGCCTTGGCAATGCCGATTTGTTCGTTGGCGGACGCCATGCGACGTTCCGCTGCGGCAATATCTGGACGACGCTCCAGAAGTCGCGCCGGCAGAGCAACGGGAACGCCGGGCAACACGGGCGCCACAAGATTCAGCGGAGAAGCTGCCAGATGGAATGCCGCTGGAGGTTTTCCAATAAGGACGGCCAGAGCATGCTCGTACTGCGCGCGTTGGACAGTGATATCGGAGGCCAGCACTTGGGCAGCCTCAAGCTGCGTCTGCGCCTGCGCGACATCCGATTTGGGCGAAGCCCCGCCCTCGAAGCGATTTTGTGTCAACCGCAACGCTTCGCTATACGCCTTCACGGTATCGTTCAGAAGTCTCTCCTGGGCGTCGGCGCTCCGAACCTCAAAGTAGTCGACCGCAACTTCGGCATGGAGGCTCAAACGAGCCGTTTGCAGGTCAGCTGCGCTGGCCTGGGCCTGTTGCCTGGCAGATGCCACGCTCCGACGAACGCGCCCCCACAGGTCGACCTCATACGAGAGGTCAAGAGGAAGAATGAAATCTCCGCTTCCGTTGTTGACTGAGCTGGAGGGAAAATAAGGTTGATTAGCGGAAACGCGAATGTCGGAGATGCTGGGAGAACTTCCAATGGTCGGCGCTTGCGAGGCGCGATTGAAGCGAATCGCCGCCCGGGCTTGGCGTAGATTTGCCTCGGCGATCTTCAGATCTTGGTTCGATGAGTCCACCTGATCTTCGATCTCGTTCAACCGTGCATCGCCATACCACTCCCACCACTTTCCGCGGATGAGGTCATCGTCTGGTTGTGCGACCTTCCATCCGTCTCCCCCTTTCAGCGCGTCGGTCTCTTCAAAGTTCGGCGTCAACGGGACTGTAGGTTTGACGTATCTCGGACCCACCATGCAGCCGGACAGCAAAAATCCGAGAGCGCTTACGAGAACAACGCCAGGGCGTTTCATTGCCTTCCTCCACTAGCGTTTTTAGCGACCAGCTGTACCGCGGCTCCGTTTGCAAGCGAGTCAGACGGGTTCACAATCAGCGTATCGCGCGCTGATAGTCCAGAGATCACCTCGACCGTGCTGCCATAGTCTTGCCCGATTGCGATAGGAGTGAGTTCGACATGACCATTGCGAACAACCCCTGCCCGCAATCCCTCGCCACGGAAGAGCAACGCGTTTGACGGGATGGTAACCGAGCCGGGATGGGGAGGAACGCGGAGATGCACAAACGCATAGGCGCCGGGCAGCAGCCGCCCTGTCGGATTGGGAACGTCCACCTCAACATTTAACGTGCGTGCGGTCGCATCAATCGCATCGGCGTTGCGCACGATGGTGCCCGTTAACGTTTCGCCCGGAAATGCATCGAGCGTGAGCTTCGCTTGTTCTCCTGTCTTCACAAATGTGGCGTAGATCTCGGGCACGGCCACATAGACGCGTAGCGTTTGAATGGCTGCCATGTGAAAGAGCTCTTTCGGACCCGAATTGTCACCGGCCTGCACTAGCGCCCCGATGTCGGTATTGCGGGCAGTAACCACACCATCGAAGGGAGCATTCACGCGCTCGAAGGCTTGGAGTTGCTCTAAGCGTTCGACGTTGGCTTTGCTCGAATTCACCAGAGCCTGTTTCGAGTGGAGATCGCTGACGGCCTGGTCGGTTTCCTGGTGCGAAACAGAATCAGTCTCAAGCAAATGTTGCCAGCGCGCAGCCGTGATTTTCGCCAACTGCAGATTCGCCTCGGCATTCTCCAGATCGGCCCGCGCCTGCTGCAGCTGTTGGTCAAGTTCCGGCGTCTCAATCGTAGCCAGAAGTTGGCCCTTTCTTACCCGTGCGCCAATGTCCACGTACCAGTGCCTAACGTAGCCGCTCGACCGCGCATAGATCGGAGTGTCATTGAAGGCTGACGTACTCCCCGGCAACGCGATCTCATCGGCGTCTGTGCTCGCTTTGGGAGAGACGACGTCGACATAGGGAATCGCCGAAGCCTGCGTGCTTTCGCGTAGTCTGGTTTCAGCCTTGAGCCGGGAGTGCACTCCGGAAGCAATCGCCAGGGTCGCACACGCTGCGAGGATCGCGACAATCGCGATTGCTCGCTTGCTGAATGCCGGTCCTGGTTTGTTCGAACCTGGTTTGTTCGAACCTGGTCTGTTCGGACCTGGTTTGTTCGGAGCAGGGTTGTTCGAATCAGGATCGTGCTGAGCCCCTTCCGTAGCAACTGCAAGGTTTCCTTTTTCATTTGTTGTCATGGCTAGATCCTTTCCATTCCGCGTTTGCCTGATCTTGAACACTCTTGAATAACTCCAATACATCATTCGACTTGCGTCGATGAAACAAGGCGAAGACTGATGGAACGAACACCAACGTTGCCACGGTGGCGCAAAGCAGGCCTCCGATGACCGCGCGTCCCAGAGGGGCGTTTTGCTCTCCTCCCTCGCCGAGTCCTAGCGCCATCGGCACCATCCCGATGATCATGGCAAGCGCCGTCATGATGACCGGACGGAAACGGGTGACCCCCGCTTCGATCGCGGCCTTAACCGAGTCGCCATGGATTTGTAGCCTTTCCTTCGCGAATGAAATTACGAGAATGCTATTCGCCGTCGCAACACCAACGCACATCAGAGCGCCCATCAGCGCCGGAACACTCAGGGTTGTGTGGGTGAAAAAGAGAAAAAGGACGATGCCTGCCATGGCCGCCGGCAGAGCAGTAATAATGATGAAGGGGTCGAGCCAAGACTGGAAATTTACGACGATCAGCATGTAGACGAGAACGATGGCGAAACCCAGTCCGATGATTAAACCGAGATACGAATTGCGCATGGTTTCGACTTGGCCGCGAATGGTAATAAACGTTCCCCGTGGCAGTGATTTTCGATCGGCATCGACGATTCGTTCCACGTCGCGGCTAACCGCTCCCAGATCGCGGTCCTGAACCGCCCCGTAAATATCGACCACGCGACGGATGTTGTAATGGGAAACGATGGCCATTTCGCGTGAGCGCTGCATTGAAGCCACGTCAGCCAGAATTTCCGGGTTGCCTCTGCTGCCGCCGGCGATAGGAATGTTTTCCACATCCCGGACCGTTTGGAGACGATACTGCGGTGTCTGCGCGACCAGGTTGTAGCTCACGCCATTGTTCCAATTGACAAAGAACATTGGGGTAATCTGAAAGCTTCCGCTAAGCGAATTCAGAACGCTTGAGGCCACGTCCCGCTCCGTGTAG
>Ga0210393_10005200_pt1 | contig 10254 bp, 10 predicted proteins | sample IncBWC27OmetaG_FD_160068 | JGI IMG/M metagenome (GOLD analysis project Ga0210393, IMG submission 160068) | Forest soil microbial communities from Barre Woods Harvard Forest LTER site, Petersham, Massachusetts, United States - Inc-BW-C-27-O ...
CTGTTCGCAGAAAGGGACGGACATTCTGCTTGGGAAGGGACTCGCCGAGGCGCCTCCTAACCTCCTGGCGCTGAGACAAGTCCACCACCTGAATATCCCCACCGGCAGGAGCGGAGCTGATTGTGCGTGAGTCGCTCGCAGATCCTGCCTGAAACGCTCACACTAGAGCAGGAGGCGATCCCACACCCCGCCATGCCTGATTGCACGCACCATTTTTTTCTCGTAAAGATGCTGAGGGAAGCCGAGGTCAATTCGACTCGCTTCGTCCAGGCTCTTCCATTGTTCGGCGGAGAGTTCCAGATCCAAACTGGCGAGCTTGTTCTGGAGTTGAGGAAAGGGCTCCGGGGTCGACGAGTCAGCCGCCCTCAACCACCGACGGGTGGGCGATGCCCTTACTATGAGCATAGATGCGAAGGCTCGACATCGGCCTGCGGTCACCGCTCGTCCTCGCGCTTCTCCGAACCAGCAGGTGACGGACCAACCCCGAACGATTTTTTCCAGTAGTCCTGCACACCCGGGGGTAGCGTTTGTACGCGGGCAAGAAATGCCGTGACTTTCCATATGTCCTGGTCGCTCAGCGCTTTATCCCAGGCTGGCATGCCGGTGTAGCGGACTCCAGTGCGGACTGCATAATAGATATGCCATTCAGGGTCATCCAGCGGATCGAGGATCAGCTGTGGCACGGGCGGATAGAACGACCTCTCCAGCGGACTCGGCTGGTTGTCGAGTGTCCCGTGACACATGGAACAATTCATGGTGTAGACCTTCATACCGTCGATCAAATTCTCATCGGTTGGCGGAATCGGGCTGCCTCGTCGCGGTGCATGGCGCTCCATAGAAGCATCCAGCGCCCCGCCGGCCACGCGGCGTTCGAGCCGAGGCGGAGTCGCATCAGCGTTCGTCGGCATCAAGCCCAAGGTCGCGACAGCCAGCCCACCCAGACCGAGCACCAGCAGCGTAGCAATGATTCCAAGAATGAATTTGCGCATTTCTCCTCCGCGCTCTTTTACGAAACTGAAGTGAGTTACTTTTGCGGGGATAGTGCCTTAACCAACCACCGGACACAGGTTGATAAGGCACTACCTCCAGCGTAGAGATTCCGGCCTACCGCCCGGACGCTACGGCCGGCGAACCAGCGTCGATGCTTGCAATCTTGAGCTGGTTGTTTTCGAGTGTACCCACGACACGCACCTCCAGGCCTGCAAACGCCGCAGCCTTTCCTTGGTCGTCGAGCTGGTAAACCGTTCCTTTGGACGTGTCAAGTAAGACGTACTTGGCTCCCATCTGCACGCACTTCTGTGTACACGTCTGTTTCTCGCGTCCCATAGTCTTGTTTTCATTCATCATTTCTTCGTGCGACTTGTTCTTCGCACAAAACGTGTCGGTGACTTCCCCCGTAAACACCTGCTGACCACTTTGGTTGAGTTGTCCTGCCCAAAGCTGCAGAGCAACCAGCCCAGTGGAAAGAAGGAGTGAAACACGTACGAAACGGCTTTTCATAATCTATGTCTCCAGGATTAAAGTTTGCTGCCTTCCTGAAGAGCTTAAGAAACACAGGAGCAAGCTTTGTCACGTGAAAGTCAAGGGTGCGTATTTTTTTGTATACGCGACCGCACTTCTCGTCTCAACACTCAAATTTCCGATTAGGAAAGAATTAAAAGCACGTGTCAGTCTGCCTTCTTTCTTACGAAACTTGACGAAGAGTTAACAAACAAATGACATACCGCCTGAATCTCGCCATTCTTTGCCCGTGTCAAACTCTACATAGGTTTGTGAAAAGTATTTGACAACTGAAGCTCAGGAGGCAGCTGTGGAATTAAAGCCTCACGAGCGGAGTTATCGACAATGAAATCCAGAACGTTTCAACTAAAAGAAATCATGACGGAGTAATATTTGAGCGCTGTCGTTACTTGACTGGTCCGCTTTGACTGAGTAGAGTCCCCACGGCCAAGACGCAAGCCGAGACGGCGAACAGGGGTTCGTTTGTCTCGTCCGCCTTCCCTTCTTAAAACGGAGGCCCATGTCAACGCATACGCTGCAACCCTTGATCTGGCTCGCCCGCAGGTGAACGAGATCGAGTGTCTTCTTTGGTACGCCACTCTGTTCGGCAGCTTTTGCCAAACTTTGTAGCGCTTCCATCGCGCCGGGAATAATGATTGCCGTTTGTTTCATTCATGCTTGCATGATTCTGAATCTCTTTTTTGAGCACCTGTGTTTCGCCTTCCGTACCATGAAAAATCACAATGGGAGAACGAGACTGCGAAACTGCGCGAGGTCCTAACGCAAATGTTTGGAAAGAGTTGCTTCATCCCTTTGAAGCCGAAGAAACTGGTCTACGCCTGCTCTTCCAAGGCCGCTTTTTCTGATGGCGATCCGGAGGCTGAAGCTCACACCTCGACTCTGGCAAAACGCGCTCCGCCGCATACCACTGCTCACGAACTCCGCCACTAACTGCTGCACTGCTGCTCGTGTCCGTCGCTTGGATGCTGACAACCTATTTTCTACGGTCATCCAGCTAGCTCAACAGAGACAGGTTTTTGCGCACAGGTGTGTTGGTCAGACGCTTACTTTTGAGAGGGCCGCATACCGAAACGGACAAAAGATCAGCCTTGCTCTTTTACCGGCTCTCGCGCGAGCGCCAGTAACCTTAAACATCGACAAGCGTTTCTGAACGCCGTAGTGCAGATTTGGCAAAACGCAATCGCCATGGGAGAACTCGCGAACCGGGCAATTGGGCCCGGTTTCCCATCCGGACTGAGCGGCAAGGCTCCGCTGGGTGACCCTTCGGACCATGCGAGTGTCGAACTCGTGACCTTCGGAGGCTCAGAGCAGCATAGATTCAATTCAGGCTGAATCCCTCTTTCAGCCACGCGATTTGTCAAGTAGCAGCGCCTAACGGAAGATCCGCGAAAAGAATCCGGTAAGCTTTCCAAACACGCCTTTGTGTGCCCTCTTGTTGGCGACTTGAGGTAAAGCAGGGGGTGCAAGATTCGCGTCTGGAAAGGGAATTTGGCGGCTGGAAAGGGGCAAATTTACCAGTTTCGGTGGGGGAGCATCCTTGGGGGAAAATAACAAGCGCGCTTCGAATTCGACTGGCTTTTCGTTATGCCCCAGCGAGGACAAAAGTGCAGTTTCTGTGCCACTGGAAGCGTTCTGAGGCATGGATACCTGAGTGGGCGCTGCCTCAACTGCCGACCCGGGGGCAAGGGACGCAGAAGAGATATCGTTCTCTGCCGGCACGGGCGTGGCGGGCAGCTGTGCACGAAGCACCGGCACCCGCGGTGGACAGCCGCAATCCTCAGGAACCACAGTTTCGACCTGTGTCAGGTGTTCTGAGTGAAAAGCTGTGTCCGTGCTACTCAAATGCCCCGCGTGAAAGACTAGTTTCTCTGAAGGCAAAACCTCGAACTGCCCGTTGCCGATGGACTCGTACACAACGACAGGGGCGGTATTGTTCGGCAGCGCGCGCACGCAGGTATTTCCCTGCGAATCGGCACGGATCGCATAATGAAATTCGCCGGGACCGCGGAGCAGAATGCGGAAATCGGGCGTGACGATGGTGTCTGCCGAGTCCTCGAGGGCGTAGTGAGTCTCGAATGCGCCGACTCCCATGGCCAGCGTCAAATCTTCATTTTGGGCATGAACTATGGAAAGTGTTGTTCCTGGACAAACATGCACTTCGCCTCCCCGGGCCAGGCGAAGCGTCTCGGTATCGAACCGCGCCGAGAATGATGTACCTGAGGCCATCCGGTCCGCAAACCCTATGTTTCCGGCTGTGCTTACCGGAACGGCCACTGTTTCAGTGTCGTGCGTTAACGCCGGGACTGCGGGTGGTCGAGATTTCACCTCTTCCGATTCCCGGTGAAGTCTAATGGAGAGCCGGTTGCCCGCAGCATCCCAGGTGTAACTCAGGGGCTTCAATTCGGTCACCACAATCCTCACGACCGAGGGATTCTGCGAAAACTGATCCAGGTGCATAACTCCGATCAGCGGGCTTTGAACGGCGATTTCCTTATGGCGAACAGATATTTTTGCGTTATTGAGATCGATCCTCAGAGCCGGCGGATCCTGAATTCTCGTGATCAACGGCCTTATCGGCCGATTAAACGTGATCTCCAAAACCGGGGAGTCTTTTCCGAGTAGAAGTTTCACCCGCAAGACGATTGCGGGATCATTCGGTGAGGTCGCCCCATGTGCTCCGAGTTTGGTGCCGCTAACGGTACCTCCTGATGCGGTCAAGAGAAAGAGCATCAGCAGACTCAGAGTGGCAGCCGTTTTTCGCAAACACACCTTCAACAGAAGCCGCCTCTCCCACAGAACTTTCTATTTCCGGAGCGCGACAGCTTGGGATGGACCAGCCGCGGCGGTGGAATAGAGCTCATGGCAATGCGAAATTCAATGCGACTTGGGTTTCAAAACTTACGGCTGCACCGTCGCGAAGCAGGGGGGCAAACTTCCACTGTCGAACTGCTTTGGCAGCGAGCAGAGCAAGCTGCGGATCTCCGGAAACCCGGCTGAGACTATGCACCGCGCCGTCTTGGCCGACATTAACGTTAAGAATCACCGTGCCTTGAAGACGTCGTTCCCGGGCATATTCCGGATAGTCTGGTTCGATCCGGTTGAGCAAATGTTCCTCGGCTACGTTCTCGCTGACGCTCACCGGAGTTTTGTTATCTTTCGATCCTAATTTGGTCTGTTCTTCGCTTTTGGCCGGAGCGTCGCTCGCCTGTTGCGATTGTGGGGACTCTACGGGAAAGACTTGTCGTCCATTCTCGAAGATCACGAGATCATGCGACGAAGCGTCAGAATGCATTAACTTCGAGACCGGCGAAGGCCTCGACCTCACGTGATGTGTGCGGCTTTCACTCTTCGGCTGAGACTGTTCGTCTTCGACGCGCGGTTCTGCGCCATCGCTCAAAGCACCGCCGGGCGCTGCACTTTGATTCCAGCCCTGAACCGTGCCGGTAAGATTCGGCTCTGCCGATGTGACTGCGATTTGCGGGTAGTTCGCGACCGGCGAATTGGAAGCCCCTGCATTCCGGCGTGGACTCTTGCGCTCACTTCTGCCCAGGGTCCAGCCCAAAAATATTGAGAGGCCAATGATCATGAGGCCCAACACAAGGCTTCGACGCTCGTGCGACGTCGTTCGCTTCCAGGGGTTGAGCCGTGGCGCGAAGCCGCCGGTTGTTATACTTCCCGGGGTGATTTCAGTATTGTCCTTTTCTGTTTCTGTGATCTTCGCGCTGGTGGCCAGACTCCGTTCGGCAAGCTGGACGTGATCAGCGACCCGTTGGCCGAGACCCTGCAAGGCCAACAGGTCGCGGGCGCTAAATGCCTGCGGCCGCGGAGAAAAAGTCTGGACGATTGCGACCAGGGATTTCCCCTTGTCCTGGACCGGAACAATCATGAAAGATCGGATGCCCAACCTCCGGCAGGACGCCGAATCGAATCGAGGATCCGCTTCCACGTCATGGCAGCATTGCGACGCACCTTCTCGCCAGAAACTATCAGCAAGGCCAAGACATGCGCTGAGGTAAGCGGACGCGTCTCTGGCGGTAGCGCCGGAAATCGAGCAGTGGACGGGAACTCCTTCCCGCATTAACAGAACAGCGGCTCCGGTCGCAGTGGTAATCGAGCGCACCTGATGCACAATTTCGTTAAGTACCAAGGCCAGCGCAACATCCAGCATCGATGCCCGCGTTGTATCGGCTGGAAATCTATCTGTATTGACAGATGCCGGCCCAGATATTTCCTGACCTGATGCAGCTCCTCCGCACGAATCGCCCTTAGTTTCAAAGACACTCCAGGCGCCGGCGAAAGTACTGGGATGCGGGGAACGCAGTCGCGATATGGAACGCTTAGCCATAGGATCGAAACGACTCGCCTGCTGCGGTGGCTCCCGGAGTTCCCCTACGACGCCGGCCCGCTCCGCTGGCGACAGTGCTGGGGGAATGTATCAATAAGGTTGCCAAAGGTGAATAGCACTTGTTTCCTAGCCCACAGGAACAGTGTGCGGCCCTCGCGCCGCGCGTGATTCCGGGTTTTGCCCCCGTCAATTGAGCTGTTCCTGAGGCCGATGGGCCTCATACCAGAGAGCAAGCTCAAGTCGGTTCCAGACTCCAAGTTTGTCGTAGATGGCCCGCAGTTTGTTCTTGATGACGTTCTCGGAAATCCCCATAGCAATTGCCATCTCGCGATTATTGAGTCCCTGCGCGACAAGTTCGATCACTCGTCGCTCCCTTTCATGGGCATCAACTGATCTGGCACTTCGATCTATGACCATGAATGCCTCCGATACAACAAGGTTGCAAGCTTGACCCGCTTAATTCCGCCTATGATCCCGAACCGCAGATAGAGCCGGCTGAAATGAGCCTTCACCGTGCGCGGTGCAATGTTGAGGTTTTTGCTGATCTCGATGTTGTCACATCCCAGAAGTAGGAGCGCGACGATATCCCGCTCGCGCGGAGTCAGCGGTATGGTCTCCCGTTGGAACCAAGCATCCATATTCCCTCCCGAAAGCAAAAAATGCAGAACGTCCCGTCGAGTTCGACGCGTCGTCCAATGGGGGAGGGGCTGGGTGAGCGAACGAGCAGGAACCGCACTTAATATCACGTGTACTTTCGAGTTCGCCCTTGAGAATAGTAATTTACTGGCACCTCTCTGCGATTATTTTTGCAAGGCCCTGAGAGATTCCTCAGCCTCAGAATCCCCCTTGGCGATGGCCAGCTGATACCACTTGATTGCCTCGGACGTATTTTCTGGTACTCCCAGACCTTGCTCACAAAATTTACCAAGCTTGAATTGTGCTTCCGGTCGATTCTGCTGAGCTGCCTGGAAATACCACTTCCACGCTTCCTTATAACTCTGCGGCACACCGCGCCCAGTCTCGTACATCTCTCCCAACTTGAATTGCGCTTGAGGACGGCCGGCGTTCGCCGCTAGCTGATACCACTTCGCCGCTTGCGTATCATCCTTCGAAACGCCGCGGCCCTGGTCGTACATGAAACCGACTCGGTACTCGGCATCCGGCGATCCTTGTTTGGCGGCTTGCTCATACCACTTCACGGCCGTTGCAGGATCGGGAGGAACCCCGAAGCCCACTTCGTATAGGCCGCCCAGCCGGTATTGACCATCTGGATAGCCTTGCTCGGCTGCCTTTCTGTACCATTTGACGGCCTCCCGAGAATTACGCGCGACACCTTGACCGAGCGCGTACTGGTTTCCGATCTTCACCTGCGCCGCAGGGTCGCCCGCGTTTGCCTTCTGCAGCACATCCGCATCCTGGCCGAATGCCGCCGCTAAACCGAATACAACAACCACGACAATAGGCAGAAACATTTTTTTCATTGACCCTCCTTCGAAGCCTGACTCACAACATTCTCAGCGTGCACTTCGCCGAAATTCACATTCTTCAACTACTGCTTGAATACCAGAAGAGTCGGACCCGTGTTCGTGGAACCAACGTCCAATCCCAGAACTTCCAAGCCATTTACGACCCATAGCGCTTCCGTAGAAGTAGCCGGGGAAGTCAGCATGGCAACTCCTCGGCCATTGTTGGACACGACAGAGATCGCATAGGTGCCGAGCAGTGGCAAATTTCCGGTAAAGGTACCAGCCTGGCTCTTACCCTCTGTTCCCGAGAGATTACTGCCACCGTCGAAGAAGACCGTGCCGGATAGCAATGTGGTTTGACGCGAAGTCGGTTCTCCGGCGCCGAACTCGAAATTGCCCACCAGGTCGCCAGTTTCGAAGGGGGGAGCCAGTGCTTGCGGATTCATGTCTCCACTTCCCACTGAACCGTCCGAATTCAGCACAAAGGCCTGATTGGGCGCGATCGCGTATAAAATCCAAACGTTGCGCGCGCCGGTCTGCTCGTTGTCGAGCGTTAGAACACCGCGCCCATTCAGCTGGATGGAGTAGGCACCGGTCAGCGCTCCGGCAATAGTTATGTTGCCCCCGCTGTTCTGGTCGAACTGCACTTGAATGTTTCCTGCTCCATCGAACTGCATTCGGCCCACAGTTACTTGAGAGAAGCTCCCACTCGAGCCGGTTAAATCAAAGATAGACGCTCCCTTGAAGGAAGAGGTTAGGAAAGGCAATCCCGTTTGAGCCTCGAGCATCCCGGCGAAAATGGGATTGCCGCCGCTCACAGGATCGATCGATACCAGGAAATATTCGCTGGCCGAGATCGCGTACAACGCGAAGTTGAACGTTCCTCCGTCAAAACCGGGTATGACAAAAGCAAGGGTTCCATGCCCAGTGGCATTCATGCTGTAAGTACCCGAGAAGGTGGCGAAAGTGGGCATGGAATCTCCGGCATCGTTCACGTCCAGACTGCTTCCGGAAATTGTGCCGGCGCCGCTAGGGAAAATACCACCGAGGGCGGCAATTCTTGCGCCCTCCGCATCGATCCCGGTCAGACTGATCGCGTAACCACCGCTGAAAACCGAAGGATCAAAAGCCGTTGGATCCTGAATCTTTATCACGCCAGAACCCACAACCCCAGAATTGTCAGACTCCATCAAATTGCCAGCCTGGGCCGAGCCGTTCAGCGCGAATGCATAGATTGACGTGCCCAGCTTGCTGTTCAGCGTTAACGTGCCACGATTGTCATCACCCACCTGATAGCTTCCAGAAACGGCCAGCCCGGTTTGCGGTCCAGACTTCCGGTTGATGTCCTCAATGCCGGAAGTCACGTTGCCATTGCCGTCGGCGATGAAAGAGGCAGCCGCCTCGTACACACCAACCCTGTCGAATCCTTTAAACAAGAACGCGTATTGCCCATTCAACTTGCTGTTATTCGTGGGAGCAACGGTTACCACTGCGGAGGCCGACTGAGATGAATCGGCTTGCGCCGTTGCCGTGACCCTCACGTTTGCCGGATGCGGAACGGAGGCCGGAGCCGTATATAAACCGGAGGAGCTAACAGTGCCGCAACCTGATCCTGTGCAGCCGGCGCCGCCGACCGTCCAGGTTACAGTGAGGTCCGAACTGCCTGTGACCAGGGCTTGAAATTGGCGCTGAGCGCCAACGGCTACCAACGCCGTGGTCGGTGAAATTTTGACCGATACCGGGGTAGCAATGCTTACTTGCGCCGACGCGGATTTGCTTGCATCAGCTTGCGATGTAGCCGTGACCTTGACTACCGCCGGATTCGGAATGATCGCCGGCGCGGTGTACAAACCTGCTTGGGTGATTGCTCCACAACCTGAACCTTTGCACCCCGTGCCAGAAACGCTCCACGACACAGTCGTGTTTGAGCTGCCCGTTACATGCACAGAAAACTGCTGGGAAGCTGAAGGACGAAGTTTTGCCGAGGTCGGCGAAATAGTGATATTCACCCCGGGCACAATGGTCACCGTGGCACTGGCGGACTTGGTTGGATCAACTACTGATGTTGCCGTTACCGACAAAAATGAAGGATTCGGGGGCACGGCAGGAGCGGTAAACAGGCCGGAGGAATTGACCGTACCACAGGTATTGCCCGCGCAGCCGATTCCCGTAATTGTCCAAGTCACCGCTGCATTCGTGGAGCCGGTTACGGGAGCGCTAAACTGCTGTTGCACACCAACTCCTACCTGAGCAGTGGTTGGAGATATCGAGATCGCGACCACAGATCCGGAAGTGATGGTCACGGTGGCCGACCCCGACTTTGTCGGATCGGAAAGTAAAGTCGCAGTCACCGCGACGATCGGAGGATTCGGCGACTTTGCAGGAGCCGTGTACAGGCCGCTGGCGCTGATGCTGCCGCAGGCCGGCGCACTGCAGCCACTGCCCGATATGCTCCAGATAACCAGGGCGCTCGAACTTCCGCTGACGGTAGCTGTGAACTGTGCTTGGGCGCCCGGTTTTAGCTGGACTGAAGGCGGGGATACGCTGACCGAAGAACCCGCAGCGAGTGTTACGGTCGCTGATGCGGAGGCTGACGGATCGGCCATCGCGGTCGCCTTTACAGTCACGCTTGGGGGCGCGGGCAAAATTGCCGGCGCGGTGTAAAGGCCGGCTGCTGTAATCGTGCCGCAGGCTACCCCGCTGCAGCCGGCTCCCGAAATGCTCCACACCACGGCAGTGTTTGTGCTTCCTGTCACGGTTGCAGAAAAATGCAATTGCCCCCCCGAAGCGACCTGGACCTTCCTTGGCGAGAGCGAAACGACAACCGATGATGCGGATTGCACGACTAATGAGGCCGAACCCGATTTGGTAGGGTTGGCCACCGAGACCGCAGTGATGGTGATTGCTGAAACCGAGGGCACA
>Ga0210393_10005201_pt1 | contig 10253 bp, 7 predicted proteins | sample IncBWC27OmetaG_FD_160068 | JGI IMG/M metagenome (GOLD analysis project Ga0210393, IMG submission 160068) | Forest soil microbial communities from Barre Woods Harvard Forest LTER site, Petersham, Massachusetts, United States - Inc-BW-C-27-O ...
CAGAAGATCGTGCTGGGCAAGTGGCTCGCCAACCAGCCGAAGCTGCTCATTCTCGATGAACCGACCCGCGGCATCGACGTCGGCGCCAAGGCGGAAATTCACCGGCTGATGTGCGAACTCGCCGCACAAGGCTTGGCCATCCTGATGATCTCCAGCGAGTTGCCCGAAGTGCTCGGCATGAGCGACCGCGTGCTGGTGATGCGCGAGGGCCGGCTGGTCGCCGAATTTTCGCGCGCGGAAGCCACGCCCGAAGCGGTCGGCGCGGCAATGATGGGCAGCCAGGGCACTGACGCGGGGAGGGCGGCGTGAGCACCATGGTCCTTTCGCGCCTGCGTCCCGGGGAAGGCGGCGCGTTTCGCCTGTTCGCCTCGCAGGAGGCCTTGCTGGCTTTCGCGATCATCGGCATTGCGATCCTGGTCGGCCTCTACAACCCGCGCTTTCTGGCGACGCGAAACCTCGCCGACATCGTGCTTGGCAACGCTTATATCGCGGTGGCGGCGATCGGCATGTCGATGGTGATCGTATCCGGCAATATCGATATTTCCGTCGGTTCCCTGATCGGCGTTCTCGCCACGATCAGCGGATCGCTGGCGGTCGCGGGCGTGCCGATCATTCTGGTCTGGCTCACACCGCTCGTGGTCGGCCTCCTCGTCATGATGCTGCAAGGCGCTGTCATCGCCTACTTACGGATTCCGGCGATCGTCGTTACGCTGGGGATGTTGTCGATCCTCAAGGGCGGCCTGATCAGCGTCACGGGCGGTCGATGGATCACCGATCTGCCGCAAAGCTTCCATCTCGCCGATATCGAATTGTTCGGGATTTTGCCGATGCCGGTGCTGATCATGGTCGCGGCGACCATTCTGGCCGCACTGTGGATGCGCTATTCGGCAAGCGGTCGCGCGATCTATGCCACCGGCGGCAATGCCGAAGCCGCGCGTTTGTGTGGCGTGTCGCCGCGGCGCACGGTGGTGATGGTGTTCGCGCTGCATGGGCTGTTCGCAGGGATCGCGGCGCTGCTGTTCGCGACCCAGCTCAAGGTGATCCAGTCGACGGTACCGCCCAATTTGGAGCTGACCGTGATCACCGCCGCGGTGGTCGGCGGTGTCAGCATCCTCGGCGGTGTCGGCACCGTCGTTGGATCGACGCTGGCGGCGGTTCTGATCGCCGAAATCGCGAGTGCGCTGGTCTTCATCAACGTCTCGCCGTACTGGATTCACGCCGTGCAGGGCATCTTGATCCTGGTCACGGTGGTCGCCGACATCCTGCGGCGCCGGCGCCGTCAGGTGGGAGGATAATGGGGCATGGCGGTGCTCGCACCCGAGGTCCGATCCGCCGCGCCGCGTTGGCTGATCCGCCACGAGACGCTGCTGGCGGCGATTCTGGTTGCCGCGCTGGCGATCCTCGGCCTGTTCAACGAGCGCTTCCTGACCATCGACAATCTGCTGAACCAGGGCCGCTTGATGACCGAGGTCGGTCTGCTCGCTTTGCCGATGACGTTCATCATCATTACGGGTGGCATCGACCTGTCGGTGGGATCGATCGTCGGGCTGTGCGCGATCATGCTCGGCTATTCCTGGAAAAACCTCGGCTTCCCGTTGCCGCTGGCGATCGCGTTTGCGATCGGGGTCGGAGGCGTCGCCGGCTTTGTCAACGGGTTGCTGATCACTCGCGTCCGGGTGCCACCGCTGATCATGACCATCGCCACTTTGGCGCTCTATCGCGGACTCGCCGAAGGCATCAGCCAGGCGCGGTCGGTGCGCAACTATCCCGAATGGTTCTTCTTCACCGGGCAAGGGGAATGGCTCGGAGTGCCGGTGCAACTCTGGATCCTGCTGGTGGGGATCATCGTGGCCGGCATAACGTTGGACCGCACCACCTTCGGCCGCACGCTCTATGCCATCGGCAACAACGAGACCGCCGCCCGGTTTTCCGGCCTGCCGGTCGATCGGGTCAAGCTCGTAGTCTACACGCTGTCCGGATTGGCCGCGGGGCTGTCGGCCTGGGTGCTGGTTTCCCGGGTGACCACGACGCGCTCGGACATGGGAAGCGGTTACGAACTCGACGTCATCGCTGCCGTGGTTCTCGGCGGCACCAGCATTTTCGGCGGGGTTGGGACGATCTGGGGAACCGTCGTCGGCCTGGTCATGATCCAGCTATTGAAGAACGGGCTGGCGCTGACCGGGGTCAAAGGCGATGCCACCATCATCGTCATCGGCGCGGTCCTGATCGCCTCCACGCTGATCGCAAGTTCTCTCCACGGACGCCGCGAGGTTGCGGGCTGATGGGGTGATAAGCCGCAAAAAGCGGCGTTTTAGAGAGGAAACCATAATGAAGCAGAGCATGAAACATCGGATGATGAAAACCGCCGCGCTCGTGATCCTGGGCGTGACGATGGCGGGCGGCGCCGCCGTGGCCGCCGACAAGTGGGATGGTGGTGACGATCTTCCGACCAGCCCGCTCGCATGCGACGCCGGTCCGTCAGCCGCCGCGGCGGCTAAACCTTATGACGGCGGCCAGACCACCGGCGCGCCCGACAAGGCCGGCAAGCCGATCACGCTGGTGGATGTGCCGAAGCTGATCGGCATCGGCTACTTCAACGCCACCTCCAAGGGCATGCAGGACGCCGCCAAGGAGATCGGCAACGTCAAGGTGACCACCGACGGACCCACCGAGGCCAAGATCGACGAGCAGATCAAGTTCATCGACAACTACATCACCCGCGGCGTCGACGGCATCCTGTTCGCCGCCAACGATCCGGTGGCGATCGCGCCGGTTCTGAAGAAGGCCTTGTCGAAGGGGATTCATGTGGTCGGCTATGACGCCAATTCGCAGCCCGATGCGCGCCAGTGGTTCATCAATCAGGCGGAGTTCAACGGCATCGCCAAGGCGATGGTCGATGCGATGGCCAAGGAAGCCGGCGAGGACAAGGGATTTGCCATCGTCACCAGCACGTTCACCACGCCCAATCAGGCGCGCTGGATCGCCGAAATGTCGGCCTACGCCGCCAAATGCCATCCCAAGCTGAAATGGCTGGAAACGGTGGAGGCGCAGGAGGACAACGTGCTGTCGTTTAGTCAGGCCACCACGCTGATCAACAAATATGGCGACAAGCTTTCCGGCCTGTTCGGCATGACGTCAGTCGCCACGCCCGCCTCGGCCGAAGCCGTCACCAAGGCTGGCCTGTGCGGTAAGCTCGCCGTCGTCGGCCTCGCCACGCCGAATGCGATGAAGCCCTATGTCAATGCCGGCTGCGTCAAGTCCGTCGTGCTGTGGAACCCGGTCGATCTCGGCTACGCCGCGACCTATGTGATGCGCGCCGTGGTCGACGGCAAGCTGAAGCCCGGCGCGACTTCGGTCGATGCCGGCAAGCTCGGCAAGCTCAACGTCATCAACGGCAGCGAAATTCTGTTGGGTTCGCCGTTCATCTTTACCAAGGACAACATCAAGGATTTCGATTTCTGATCGCGGTTCGTGCCGGCCTCTCGTAGCGGAGAGGCCGGACCGGACGATGTGCGCCTTTCGATAGGGAATCCAGGATGAATGGTGTCACCGCGGTTCTCGATATCGGCAAGACCAATGCGAAGGTCGCGACCTTCGCTGGCGATGGTGCACTGGTGTGGGAGCGCACCATGCCCAATCGGATGGTGCCCGGCCCGCTCTATCCCCACGCGGATGTCGAGAAGATCTGGGAGTTTCTGCTCTCCGCCCTGGCGGAAGCCAACAAGGTCAGCGGGATTGCGGCCATTGTCCCGACCACCCACGGCTGCGCAGCCGCGCTGATCGACGATTCCGGCCTGGTGCTGCCGGTGATGGACTACGAGTTCGCCGGCGTCGAGGAGATCGAGCCGTTCTATGCGCCGCTGCGCCCACCGTTTTCGCAAACCTTCTCGCCCGCCCTGCCCGTGGGCCTGAACCTCGCTCGGCAATTGGCGTGGCAGCAGCGGCACTTTGCCGAAGCGTTCGCGCGGGCAAGATATCTTCTGGCCTATCCGCAATATTGGGCGTGGAGACTTTCAGGCGTAACGGCGGCTGAAGTCACCTCGCTGGGCGCGCATTCCGACCTGTGGGCGCCGCTGCAGGGACAGTTTTCCAGCGTGGTCTCCGCACTCGATCTGCGCCGATTGATGCCGCCGCTGCGGCCTGCCTATCAGCGCCTGGCGCCGATCAAGCCCGACATCGCCGCCGCGGCCGGGCTGGGACGCGACGTCGGCGTGTTTTGCGGCGTCCATGACTCCAACGCCTCGCTGCTCCCGCATCTCGGCTCGCGACGCACGCCATTCACGATTATTTCGACCGGCACCTGGGTGATCCTGCTGGCGCCGGGCTTGAGCGTGACCGGGCTCGATCCGGCTGACGACACGCTGGCCAATGTCGATGTTGAAGGCCGTCCGGTCGCGACCGCGCGTTTCATGGGCGGGCGCGAATATGCCGCAATTGCCGGGGCGCCGGGCAACCCGGACCCGGCTTCGCTGGCGCGTGTGATCGCATCTGGCGCTATGGCGCTGCCATGCTTTGCCGGGCAGGGCGGCGGCGGCCCGTTCGCCTTGCGCCAGGGTGAAATTCCTGGCGACGTCGCGTCCGACGATCGCCCGGCGCTGGCAACGCTCTATGTCGTGCTGATGAGTGACCTGATGCTGACGCGTCTCGGCGTCGTCACCGGTGATCTGATCATCGAAGGCAGTTTTGCCGGCAACCCATTATATGCCGCGCTGCTCGCGGCATTGCGGCCATCGCAACAGGTCTTCGCGGGCTCTGACGCCGCAGGGACCGCGCGGGGTGCGGCGCTGCTGTCGAGATGGCCGCTGGCGCATTTTAAACCGCCGCGGTTGATTGCGGCGTCACCTTGCGCGGTCGACGGGCTGCACGCCTATCGCGAGGCGTGGACGCGAGCCGTGCTTGAACGATGAGACCAGCTTGCCCGTTATTCAGATCGCAGGTCGACGCTGATACGTCCGAGTAACGCGACCTTTCGTGCGAATATCGTGATAGAAGTTAAGCGGTGCCGCGCCCCGCAAAGGCTGGCGGATCAGATGCAATGACAACTTATCAGGACTCGTCGCAATGGATCTGTCGCAGTTCCTGATGTGGACGACGATCGGCCAGATTGGCCTGCCGTTCGTGCTGTGCGTTCTGCTGCTGCCGCTGGAGCGGGCGTTTCCGCGCCGGCGCGGCGCGGACAGCCTTGCGCCGCGGTGGCGCGCCAATGCCCTGATCGCGGTGGCCGGCATCCTCGTCGCGCTCCTGGTCGGGCATGTCATGACCGATACGCTCACCCGGCTCGGCGGTTCGATCAGCCCGGTCAGCATCGCCGCCCTGCCGATCCCTGGCGCCGCCAAGGTGATATCGTCACTGCTGATCATGGATTTGCTGGCCTATCTGCTGCACGTCCTGGCCCACAAGGTCGGCGTGTTGTGGCGCCTGCACCGGATTCATCATTGCGACAATCATTTCGATGCCTCGACCGGGCTGCGCCATCAGCCGCTCGAGGGCGCCATCAATCTCTGCGTGCTGATCGTCTGCTATGCCGCACTCGGCCTGCCGCTGGTGGTCATCGCCATCTATGGCGTGGTGTTCGCCGTGCATGCGATCGTCTCGCACGCCAATATCGCGATTCCGCCGCGGCTGGATCGGTGGCTGCGGCTCGTCATCGTCACCCCCGATCTGCACCGCATTCACCATTCGGTGGATCCGCGGGAGTACAACGGCAATTACGGTCAGGTCCTGCCCTGGTGGGACTGGCTGTTCGGCACGCTGCGCATAGTGTCCGCTGAGCAACAGACGCAAATGAACCTGGGCGTGCATGAACTCGGCGATTGCAACCAGGCGTCTGCTATGAAACTAATCCTGCTGCCGTTTCACGCGACAAGACCCGCGCAGCGGGGGCAAAAAAGACCGAGGGGCCGAGTAGCGACGGCGCGCAATAGCAAGGCGCGGTCGCTGGCAGTCAAGCGAAAGCCATAAATCGTGTCGTTGTTTATTCGGACCGGCCTGCTGATTGCGGGAACGATGCTCTGCGCGCTGCTGCTCGGACCTGCGCCCGCGCAAGCCGGCGGCAACATCTCGGTGCAGAGCTTTACCGGCCCGGCGAGCGCGACCATCGGCCAGCCGCTCACCCTGTCGGCGACCATGACGAACACGTCGGGGACGCCGGGGACGGTCGACGTGCGCGAGGGCGTGACCCTGGTCTCCCCGGCACAGACCGTCGCCGCCAACGGCCAGCCGCACGCCTTCCAATACCTGGTCACGCCGAATTCGGTCGGAAGCCATACCTATCGACCGGCCTCCACGACATTCGGCTTCAATGACGGAGGCCATTCGGCCACCGTCGTTGTCGGAAAGGCCTCGACGACGACGAGCCTGTCGGCCTCCAGCACCGCGCCGGCGGCCGGGCAGAGCGTGACCTTCACCGCGACGGTCTCGGGCTTCACGCCGACCGGCACGGTGACATTCATGGACGGCGGCACGACGCTCGGCACGGCGTCCCTGTCGGGCGGCACGGCAACCTTCAGCACCTCGTCGCTCTCGTCCGGCAGCCATGCGATCACGGCGCTCTATGGCGGCGACGGCAACAACAGCACAAGCAGTTCCGCGGCGGTCACGGTGACGCCGGCCTCGGTCCCGAGCAACGGCGACAGCGCCTTGCTGCGGGCGTTGCAGCTGGCAGCGACCAAGGTGGTGGGGCAAAACTCCGGACAGGCCATCACGGGATCGATCGACAATGCCATCACCGACGGGTTCAGCGATGGCGTTGGCCCGGTGACGTCGACCGGCACCGGCCTGCACTTCAACTTCACGGCCGACCCGGATCAGGCGAGCGTGACCGACGGCGGGAGGAATTCCTCGCGCACGGCCGACGCCTTCGCCGCGATCGAGCGCAATGCCATGGCGACCAAGGCGCCGCCATTGCGCCCGCTCGAGCCCAGAGACTGGACGCTGTGGGCGGACGTCCGCGGCGCCGGCATTGACAGCTGGGGGGCGCCCGCCGACCGCTTTCCGGCGCAGCTCAGCGGTTCGCAGGTCAATGCGCTGCTCGGCCTCAGCCGCCGCGTGGTCCCGGCATTGCTGGTCGGTGTGGTCGGAGGCTACGAGACCTTCGACTACACTTCGCAGGATCTCAATGGCCGGCTGAAGGGCAATGGCTGGACGGTCGGCTCCTATCTGGGCTGGAAGCTGGCGCCTGCGATCCGCTTCGACGCCGCGCTGGCCTATTCCGGTATCGACTATGACGGCAGCGCAGGAACAGCGCAGGGCAATTTCGACGGCCATCGCTGGCTGCTATCGGGCGGACTGACCGGCGACACCAGGGCTTACGGTTTCGATATCGAGCCCTCGGCACGAGTCTACGCGCTGTGGGAGCACGAGAACGCCTATACCGACACGCTGGGGACCCGCCAGGCCGATCGTGACTTCGCAGAGGGGCGCGCGTCCGGCGGCGTCAAATTCAGTTATCCGTTCGCGTGGCGTGACAGCGTGACGCTGGCGCCTTACGCCGGACTCTACGGCGACTATTACTTCAGCCACGACAATGCCGCGACGATCGTCGCCGCCGGTGCAGCGCTGCCGGTAACGCCGTATCTCGACGGCTGGTCGGCGCGGGCGACAGCAGGCCTTTCGGCGAAAATCGCCGGCGGCGCGGTGGTCGCACTCGGTGGAGAATATGGTGGCATCGGCAACGCCACCCGCATCTGGACCTATCATGTTCGCGCGGCAGTGCCGTTCTGAGCGAAATGGCCGCCGCGAAACTTTCAACCGCCGCCGCTGATCGCGGCGGCGCCTTGCGCGATTGAAGGCCTGCACGCCTATCGAAACGCATGGACAAAAGCCGTGCTTGAAAGATGAGACGGTGTTTGCGGCATTCAGTTGGTACGATCGGTGCTACTTGAGTGGATGCCGATCTGGATAGCAGTTTTTCCGATCGCCCGTGAGCTTAGCCGGCTGAGCCTCCGGCTTTCCTTGGGCCGCAGAATGCAGCCGTTTTATTCAAGACCTCGCCCCTGATAACGGGCAGGTTGTCCGGCTAGGACCCGCTCGTTGTCCGTTTCAGACCTTCACAAGCGCCGGGCTGCGCGCCCGGGGCCCGTGTCGTGCGGTGCGACAGTTGGGAAGCAGAACGTCAGACCAAGCGATCCGCTCGCAGAATTGCGGACGCTGAAACGGCCGGAGGAACGACAAGTCGAGGGAGGTCGCCATGGTGGGAAGGCTGATTCAGACCACCAAATCAGCTTATCAATATCCGTTAATCTTCAAGCAATTGTGGCACACGCCGCGGGTGCAGGCGCCGGATCAGGAGGTCGTTTACCGCGATCTGAGGCGTTTCACCTATCTCCAGATCAAGGAGCGGATCGGCCGTCTCGCGTCGGCGCTGAGCAAAGCGGGAGTCGTGCCCGGTGACACCGTGGGCGTCCTCGAGTGGGATAGCCACCGGTTTCTCGAGGCGTTCTTCGCGATCCCGATGATGGGCGCCGTTTTGCAGACGGTGAATGTCCGGCTGTCGCCCGAGCAGATCGCCTATACCATCGACCACGCCGGCGCCTCGACGCTTCTCGTCAACGATGAGTTCGTCGGATTGCTGGAGGGGATGAAGTCCCAATTGCCGAAGGTCAAGCGGCTGATCGTGATGTCGGACCGGCCTGCGCCGCAGACGGGCAGTCTGTCCTTCGTCGGCGAATATGAGAGCCTGCTCGCTGCGGCTGCGCCCGACTACGACTTTCCCGATTTCGACGAGAACACCCAGGCGACCACCTTCTACACGACCGGCACGACCGGACTGCCGAAGGGGGTCTATTACAGCCACCGGCAACTCGTGTTGCACTCGATCTGCGGCTTGGCGCTGTTCGGCATGGCGGAGCAGCAGGGACGCTTCTCGCGCGACGACGTCTACATGCCGATTACGCCGATGTTTCACGTCCATGCCTGGGGTTTTCCCTGGTCCGCGACGCTCGCCGGCGTCAAGCAGGTCTATCCCGGACGCTACGAGCCGGCGATGCTGGTCAAGCTGATCAAGAGTGAGGGCGTCACCTTCACCCACGGCGTGCCGACCATTCTGCAGATGTTGCTCGACGCCGCCGCTACGGCGAATGCCGATCTGACGGGCCTCAAGATGGTGATTGGTGGTTCGGCCTTGCCGAAGGCGCTGGCCAAGCGGGCGCTTGCTGCTGGCATCGATATCTTCGCGGGCTATGGGATGTCGGAGACTGGCCCGCTTGCCGCGGTATCCCATGTTCGATCGAAGGATCTCACCGGCGATCCGGACGGGGAGGTCGAGTTCCGCGCCAGGGCCGGCATCGCAGGGCCGCTGGTGGATCTGCGCATCGTCGACCCCGACATGAACAACGTGCCGCATGACGGCAAGTCCGCCGGCGAGATCGTGCTGCGGGCGCCCTGGCTCACCCAGGGTTATTTCAACAATCCCGAGGGCTCGGAGCAACTCTGGGCCGGAGGTTACCTGCACACCAGCGATATCGCCGTGATCGACGCCAACGGCTCCGTGCACATCACCGATCGGATCAAGGACGTGATCAAGACCGGAGGCGAGTGGGTCTCGTCGCTGCAGATCGAGGATTTGATCTCGCAATGCGCTGGCGTTGCGGAGGCGGCCGTCATCGGCGTCAAGGATGAAAAATGGGGTGAACGGCCGCTCGCGCTCGTGGTCAAGCGGGCGTCCGATGCGAATGGCGTCAGCGATGCGGTCATCAAGAACCACCTCAAGGCGTTCGCCGACCAAGGCATCATCTCGAAATACGGAATTCCGGAGAAGATCCTGTTTGTCGACAGCATTCCCAAGACGAGCGTCGGCAAGATCAACAAGAAGGAGCTGCGCGAGCGGTACGGTGACATGTAGCTGTTCGAACGCAGCAACTAAAAAATCGAGGAGGAAAACGTGAGCAACCTCACCCTTGCCGGTTTGGGCGAAAGAGTCGGCAGCGAACTCGGGCTTTCCGATTGGGTTACGATCGATCAGCCGCGCATCGACACGTTTGCTTCCTGCACCGGCGATCGCCAATGGATTCATGTCGACGTTGATAGGGCGAAGCGGGAGAGTCCTTTCCGCGGTCCGATCGCGCATGGCTATCTGACGCTGGCGATGGTGGCGCCGCTCGCGATGCAGGTCGGCGTCATCCCGAGCGATGCCGCCGCCGGGCTGAATTACGGGATCGACAAGGTCCGCTTTCTGGCGCCGGTGCCGGCCGGTGCGCGCGTCAGGTTGCGCGTCGTGCTCGCCGGGATCGAGCCGAGGGAAGGAGGACAGGTGA